>Ga0247771_1000001_pt1 | contig 339830 bp, 306 predicted proteins | sample UWRJL197509C6_FD_179948 | JGI IMG/M metagenome (GOLD analysis project Ga0247771, IMG submission 179948) | Plant litter microbial communities from Arlington Agricultural Research Station in Wisconsin, United States - UWRJ-L197-509C-6 | ecosystem: Environmental > Terrestrial > Plant litter >... | reverse complement strand
CCCGCGACCGCCCACATCGCCGCCAGCAACACGAACCCCAGGCACAGGAACGGCACGAACCACCCCAGCGCGGGCGCCACGACCGCCAGCAACTCCGACTGCCCGCCAAGGCGCAACGCGATCGGTGCGGCCAGCGCCAGGACCACCACCTGCCCCATCGTCAACAGCACGTGCCCGAGGATCTTGCCCGCCAGCAACGCCCGGATGGGCACGGTGGACACCAGGATCTCCACGATCCGCGTCTGCTTCTCCGTCACCGTGCTCTGCGCGATGGCCGCACCGCCCATCCCGAACAGCAGGAAGAACAGCGCGAACACCAGGATCACCAACGTCCGCACGCCGGGGCTCACCGCGGACGGGTCCAGCAGGTCCACCGGGGGCGCGGCCACGAGCTGCCCGACCACGTCCGAAGGCGACTCGTCGAGCGCCACCACCCGCACGCCGATCGCCGACTCCCCGGTCGTGTCCGGCACGATCGCCGCCTCGACCTCGTCGGCCCGCACCAACCGCTCGGCCGACGCCAGGTCGGGGACCTCGCGGACCTCGACGTCCTTGCCGGACAACACCTTCACGGCCTCGGACCCCACGGCCGCGACGACCGGCTTGTCCCCGCCGAACACCGAGGGCAGCACCGCGATCGCGAAGAGGCCCAGCACCGTCACCAGGAACCCGATCCAGAACCCCTTGGTGCGCACGAGAACGTTCATCTCCCGCTCCGCCACCAACCACGTGGCCGAAGCGAACGTCGCCCTGCTCATCAGACCACTTCCTTGAAGATCTCGTCCAACGTGGGCACGACCGCCGTGAACCCGCGCACCGCCCCGCGACCGACCGCGGCGGCGAGCACGCGCTGCTCCGCGTCGGCCTCCGACACCTCGAAGACCGCCCTCGGCCCGTCCAGCTCCACGACCCGCGCGCCGGGGACGTCGCGCACCCACCCGGCGTCGGACTCCACCACCAGCTCGAACCGCGCGGTCCCGTGCCGGGCCCGCAGCTCCTCCCGCGACCCGCTCGCCGCGATCCGCCCCTTGGAGATGATCACGACGTCGTCGCACAGCCGCTCGACCACGGCCAGCTGGTGACTGGAGAACAGCACCGGCACCCCGCCCGCCGCCCGCTTGCGCAGCACGTCCAGCACGATCTCGACGGCGATCGGGTCGAGGCCGGAGAACGGCTCGTCCAGGATCAGCACCGCGGGGTCGTGCACCAGCGCGGCGGCGATCTGCACGCGCTGCTGGTTGCCCAGCGACAGCGCCTCCAGCTTGTCGTTCGCGCGGTCGGTCAGCTCCAGCTCCGCCAGCAGCCGGTCGGTGTTGGCGCGCGCGGCCGCCCGGTCCATCCCGTGCAGCCGACCGAGCCACGTGATCTGCTCGGCCACCTTCATCTTCGGGTAGAGCCCGCGCTCCTCGGGCATGTAGCCGAAGCCCGGCCGCTGCTCCTCGGTGACGGGGCCGCCGTTCCAGCTCACGGTGCCGGTGTGCGGCGTGAGCACCCCGAGGATGATCCGCATCGTGGTCGTCTTGCCGGACCCGTTCGCCCCCAGGAACCCGGTCATCCGTCCGGGGCGGACGTCGAACGTCACGTCGTCGAGCACCCGGTGGTCCCCGAAGCTCCGGCTGATCGAGGTCATCGTCAACATGCCCGGAACGCTATTCGGGATGATCGGCTTCCGCGTCCTGCGCACGACCCACCGGAGGGTCGTCCTCACGACCCACCCGGCACGACCACCCCGTTCTCGTACGCGTAGACGACGGCGTGCGTGCGGTCGCGCAGGCCGAGCTTGCCGAGCACGCGGGACACGTGCGTCTTCACCGTCGTCTCGCCCAGGTGCAGGGCGGCCGCGATCTCGGCGTTGCTGACCCCGCGCGCGAGTTCCACCAGCACCTCGAACTCGCGGTCGGTCAGCTCGGAAGGACGGGTCTGGACGGCGACCGCGGGCGTGGTGAACCGGGCGATCACCCGGCGGGTGACCTCGGGCGACAGCAGCGCGTCGCCGCGCGCCACCACCCGGACCGACTCGACCAGGTCCTCCGGCGAGGCGTTCTTCAGCAGGAACCCGCTGGCCCCAGCCCGCAGCGCCTCGAAGAGGTAGTCCTCGCGGTCGAACGTCGTCAGGATGACGACCTTCACGTCGATCCCCGACCCCAGGACTCGGCGGGTGGCCTCCAGCCCGTCGACCCGAGGCATCTGCACGTCCATCAGCACCACGTCCGGCCGCAGCCGTTCGACCAGCTCCACGGCCTGCTCGCCGTCCCCGGCCTCGCCGACCACCTCGATGTCCGGCTCCGTCCCGAGGATGACCCGGAAGCCCGCCCGGACGAGGTCCTGGTCGTCCGCGAGCACCACGCGCAGCGTCATTCCCCACCGTCCTCGCCGGTCGGGAGGCTGGCGCGCACGAGGTACCCCGCGCCCCGCCGTGGACCGGCCTCGAACTCGCCGCCGTGCACCGACACCCGTTCCCTCATCCCCACCAGTCCGAACCCCCCACCCGCGGCCGCCGCGCGGCCCTTCCCGTCGTCGGTCACCTCGACCTCCAGCGCCGTGGCCAGGAACCGCACCCGGACGTCCGCCTTGGACGCGCCCGCGTGCTTGACCACGTTCGTCAACGCCTCCTGCACCACCCGGTACGCCGACAGCGCCACCCCCGGCGGCACCGGCCGCGGCTCGCCGTACGTGCCGTGGCCGACCTCCAGGCCGGTCGAGCGCGCGGTCTCCACCAGGTCGGGCAGCTGCTCCAGGCCCGGCGCGGCCGTGACGTCCTCGGCCGGTTCGGGGTCCGCGCGCAGCACGCCGAGCAGGCCGCGCAGTTCGCCGATGGCCGTGCGGGCAGTCTTCTCGACGGTTTCCAGCGACGTGCGGGCGAGGTCGTGGTCGGTGTCGAGGACCCGGCGCGCGGCACCCGCCTGGATGCCCATCACGGACACGTGGTGCGCCACGACGTCGTGCAGGTCGCGCGCGATGCGCATCCGCTCGGCCACGATCGCGCCGCGGGTGTTCTGCTCCTGCGAGAGGCGGAGCTGGTCGGTGCGGAACTCGAGTTCGGCGAGCCTGCGGGCGGAGAGCCACGCCAGTTCGCCGAAGAAGTACGAGGAGAGGAAGTACAGCAGGTTGAAGCCGATGCCGTAGAGCACGGACGCGAGCACCGGGTCGAGCGGGCCCGCCGCGTGCTCGTAGTCCCTCACAGGGCCGACCAGGAACCGGACCAGGCCGAAGCCCAGCCAGGCGAACATGGCCACGACCAGGCCCACCCGCACGAAGACCGCGCGACGGCGGTCCGGAGCCCACCCGCCCGCGGTGAAGATCGCCAGGAACAGGACGATCGACGGGACGAAGTTGTCCCCGATCTGCCGGGCCTGCGCGGCGATGAACAACACGCCCACGACCACCAGCACGACCAGCGGGTAACGACGCCGCACCACCAGCGGCACCGTGAGCGCCACCCCCCACGCCACCTGCTCGCCGAGGTGCGGCGGCTTGCCCAACGCGAACGCGCCCATGCTGTTGACCAGCACGGTCATCAGCACTCCGCCAGCGAGGACGGCCAGTGCGACCCACACGTCCTGCCTGCGCTGCCGGGGCGTGGGCGGCGGACGCCGCCACTCGCTCCACACCGGTTCCGTCGTCCCCATGCGGTGAACATAACCGGACGGGAGCGGCGCTCAGACCTCGCCGGTGCGGAACCGGTCCAGGACTCGGCGTTCCCGCTTGGTCGGGCGGCCCGCGCCGCGTTCGCGCTTCGCCACCGGCGCGGCCACCACCGGTGGCGGCGGGGGTGTCCGGTCGATGAAGCACGTCGACGCGTCCGCGGCGCCCACGCGCTTCTGGATCACCCGCACGACCTCGACGGTCTTGGTCACGTCGCCCACCCTGGCGCGGACCTCGTCGCCCGGCGACACGGTCGTCGCGGGTTTCGCGGGGTTGCCGTTGATCCGGACGTGGCCGCCCCGGCAGGCCGCGGCGGCGTCGGGTCGGGTCTTGGTCAGTCGGACCGCCCACAGCCAGCGGTCCACACGGGTGGACTCCACGTCGTCCATGATGGCCTGCCCGCGGGGGTGGCGCCCGCGCGGGCCCGGTTCAGGCCAGGCAGTCGAGGACCGCGCGCAGGTAGCGCTCCGAGCGGTCGGAGCCGATGATGCCCGGCGCCATCCGGTTCATCATGTAGCTGACGGTCAACCGCCGGTCGAGGTCCATGAGGATCAGCGAACCGCCCCAGCCGCCCCAGTAGCAGGCCTTGCCCTGCGGCACGTACGGCACCGTCACGGTCTCGGGCAGCGCGAAGCCGATGCCGAACCTCAGTGGCACACCGAGCACCAGGTCCACGCCGTCGCTCTGCTGGTCGAAGATCACGTCGATGGTGTCCGGCGACAGCAGGCGCACGCCGTCGACGGACCCGCCCAGCGCCACCGCGCTGAGGATGCGGGCGACCGAGCGGGCGTTGCCGTGGCCGTTGATCGCGCCCATGTCCGCGCGCCGCCAGTCCGGCGTGTTCGCCACGCCCGCGTCCAGCGCGCCGGAGGAGAAGGTCTTCACCATCGGGCTCTCGGGGTCGAGGGCCGCGAAGTCGAACGGCAGCGGCGGCGGTGGGACCACCGGGGCGATCCGGTGCCAGTCGGCCTCCACCGCGCCGATCTGGAAGTCCGCGCCCAGCGGGCCCGCGATCTCCTCCGCGACGAACGCCTTGAGCGGCTTGCCGGTCACCCGGCGGACCAGTTCGCCTACGAGGTGGCCCTGGTTGCTGGCGTGGTAGCCCGACATCGTGCCCGGCTCCCACCACGGCCGTTGCGCGGCAAGGCGAGCGGTCGACGTGTCCCAGTCGTACAGGTCGGCGACGGTGAACGGCTGGTCCCAGCCGGAGACGCCCGAGGTGTGGCTCAGGACGTGGCGGACCTCGACGTGCTCCTTGCCGTTGGCGGCGAACTCGGGCCAGTACTTGGCGATCGGGGCGTAGGGGTCGAGTTGGCCGCGGTCCACGAGCATCAGCGCGGCCAGGTTGGTGACGGTCTTGGTGGTGGACCAGACGTTGGTGATGGTGTCCTCGGTCCACGGGCTGGTGCGCTCGGTGTCGCGCCAGCCGCCCCAGACGTCGGCGACGGTCGTGCCGTCCAGGTCCACGACGATGCTCGCGCCCAGTTCGTTGCCGGACGCCAGTTCCTCGGCGAGGGCGTCCCGCACCGGCGTGAAGCGCTCGTCCAGGTTTCCCGACACTTCGACCATGGCCGTGGTCCCTCCGTGCGAGGTCCGGCCGACGGCGGTGACGGCCGAGCGCGGTGCAACGCTCCACACCGGTGAGACAGCGATGCAACGTGATACCGCGCACGTTGCACGATGTCATGGGACACTCCCCTCGGGCAAGGGGGTGGAGGGGTGGTCGTGGAGGACGGGAGCACAGCGCTGCGCCGGGCGCTGGACGGGGAGTGCAGGCCGACGGTGCTGGACGCCTTCGCGGCCGCGCGCAGGCGGTTCGCGGCCGGTGAGCGGATCGACATGCAGGGACTGGCCGACGAACTGGGGGTCAACCGCGTCACGCTGTACCGGTGGGTCGGGTCGCGCGAGCAGCTGATCACCGAGGTGCTGTGGTCGGCCACGCGCAAGAGCTTCGAGGCCTACCGCGCGGCGCACACGGACGGGCCGCGCGCCGCCGTGGCGCTGACCGCGTTCGTGCGGGACGTGAACGCCCACCCCGGTATGGGGCAACTGCTGCGCGACGAGCCCGCGCTCGCGCTGGGGCTGTTGACCAGCACGTCCGGCGACTACCAGCACAGGTACCTGCTGCTGATCCGCGAGCTGATCGCCGAGGACCGCGCCGCCGGTCTCGTGTCGAACGAGATCCCGTTGGACGACCTCGCCTACACCGCCGTGCGCATCACCGAGTCGTACATCCACACGCAGGTGCTCATCGGCGAGCCGCCGGACGCCCGGCGGGCGGAAGTGGTGCTGCGGGTCCTGCTGCGCTGACACGGCGGTGTGGGAGCATCGGCGGATGCTGCTCGAACTCGCCGTGGGCGACGCGTACGGAGCCGGGTTCGAGTTCGCGGACGCCGAGTTCGTCCTGGCGCACAACACCTTGCGCGGCTACGTCCAGAACCCGGTGTACGCGGGGCTGCGGCCGGGCCGGTACACCGACGACACGCAGATGACCATCGCGGTCGCCGAGGTGGTGGTCGAAGGCGGACCGTGGACCGCCCCGCGGTTCGCCGACGCGTTCGTGCGCGCCTTCCACCGCGACCCGCGACCGGGGTACGCCAGGGGTTTCCAGGCGCTGCTCCCCGAACTGGCGGACGGGACGGCGCTGCTGGACCGGATCCGGCCGGACAGCGACAAGAGCGGCGCGGCCATGCGGTCAGGGTCGATCGGCTTGCTGTCCACAGTGGACGAGGTGCTGGAGTGCGCCGCCGTGCAGGCGAGGATCACCCACGACACTCCGGACGGCATCGAGTCCGCTCAGGCCGCCGCGCTGGCCGTGCACTACTGCCACCACGGGCTCGGGCCGGTGGGCGAGGTCGCCCGCTGGGTGGACGCCCGGCTGCCGTCCGGCGGGTGGGCGACGCCGTGGACCGGCGAGGTCGGGTCGAAGGGGCGGATGAGCGTGCGGGCCGCGCTCACGGCGTTGAGCACGAGCACGGGCCTCGGATCGCTGCTGCGGGCGTGCGTCGCGTTCACCGGGGACGTGGACACGGTGGCGACGATCGCGCTGGCCGCCGGGTCGCGGTCGGCGGAACTGGCGCGGGACCTGCCTCCCGCGCTGCTGGCCGACCTGGAGCGCGGGCCGTACGGCCACGACTTCCTGGTGGAGCTGGACAACGCTCTCCTGGCGTGACATCGGGAATCCCGATCCCTCGGCGCACCGCGGAATAATCCGTATCTCCTCACCTGTCGAGCGCTTCTCTACTTCTGCGCCGTGCCCCTGAACACGGCACCGAAGAAGGGAAGACCGCAGTGCGACTACTGAGACCCGTCCTGGCGTCCCTCGCCGCAGCCTCGCTCGCCCTCGCGATCGGCGCGGCCCCGGCCAACGCCTCCGACCCCAAGCCGGACACCGCCGCCAAGGCCAGTGCCCAGAGCTCCGCCCCCGCGGACGCCGGGCGCAAGGCGCCGCTGGTCAGCCAGGCGGTGGACGTGGCGTCGTCGACCATCCAGACCCGGATCGTCGACTACGTGAAGACCCGCGGCACCAAGTACTCCTTCGGCAGCTACGCCGACCCGAACACCGGCAAGGTCGTCATCGAGACCGACGCCCCGTCCGACGTGATCTCCTCCCTGGTCGGCACGTACGGCACGGTCGTCGACGTGCGCAAGCACGAGGTCACCGACCTGTTCAGCCGCCGCGACGACGTCCCGGCGTTCTGGGGCGGCGCGGGCATCACGCTCACCGCGCCGAACGCCCAGTGCTCCTCCGGCTACACCGTGCAGAACTCGGCGGGCACCCGCTTCCAGGTGACCGCGGGCCACTGCTTCAGCAACGGCCAGACGGCCGTCACCGAACTGGGCGGCCGCGTCGTCGGCACCATCAGCGGCAACGGCCTCCCGTCGCAGGACATGGAACTCATCAGCGGCCAGTCCTACGGCGCGTTCATCTACCTCGGCGGCGTCGACAGCAGCACTGGCGCGCACGTGCTGTCCGCGGGCGACCCCGTCGTCGGCTTCGCCGACTACTGCCACAGCGGCCGCACGACCGGCGAGAACTGCGGCCACACCGCCACCAGCGTCACCGCCACGGTCTGCACCTCCAGCGGCTGCAAGTCGCCCGTGACGGCGTTCACCGGCGGCAACCTCCCGCAGGGCGGCGACTCCGGGGCCCCGTTCTACGTGGCCAGCGTGTCCGCGCCCGACAAGCACATCCGCGGCCACGTCATCGCGGGCGGCGGTGGCACGGCGTACGCGGAGCTGTGGAGCCGCGTCAGCACGCGGTTCGGCGTCACGATCGCGACCTGAGCGACCACCGCGACGTGAGCACGCGGCCGGGGGTGGCCGTCGTTGGACCCACCCCCGGTTCGCTCACGTCACGTCGAGCGGCCACGGACCGCCCACGGCGACCGTGGTCGTCCCGTTCTGGTTGACCGCGACCAGGGCGAACACCTGGTAGGCGCCCGCCGCCAGGGGTTCGCCGCCGTCGCACTCCCGCAGGCTCCCGGTCGCCGGGAAGTCCGCGCTCGCTCCGGCGGGGAGGTCGAGGGGCTTCGCCACCAGGTCCTTCGGCAGCGAAGCCCCCACGACCTTCCCGTCGCGCACCACGACCACGTCAGCGAGCTGGGACGTGTCCCCCTTGATCGCCTCGCCGTTGTTCGTCACCGTCACGGTCCCGGCGAACGTGCCACCGCCCCGTTCCGCGCTGGTCGGGAACCGCCCGACCAGCGCCAGGGTCCTGGTCGCCGTCAGCCCGTCGGCCCGTTCCCCGCATCCGGGAACCGCCCGCACCGCGTCACCTCCGCCGGTCTCGACCGTCCGCCCGCACGCCACCAGCACCACGGCGGCCACCAGTGCGATCAACGCCCTCATGCGACACCTCGCTCCCACCTGCCGGACGGAACGACCCCGCCGGGAGGTTGCACGGGTCAGAGGAACCGCCACAGGTGGTCGGGCGAGCCGTTGTCGGCCCACTGGGTGACCTGCGCGCCGTCGGCCCGCGACTGCTGGTCCACGGCCAGCACCTTGCCGCTGCGGACGTTCACGACCTTCGACCACCCGCCGCCCGCGTCCACGATCCGCCACAGGTGGTCCGGCGTGCCGTTGTCGCGGTACTGCTGCACGTGCGCGCCGTCGTCGAGGCTCTGGTCGTGCACGGCCAACACCTTGCCGCTATTGCGATTCGTGATCCGCACGGTGCCGTCGCCGTTGTCCACCACGGTCCACACGTGGTCCGCGGTCCCGTTGTCGGCCCACTGCGTGACCTCGGCGGAGTCGCCGAGCGACGCCCCCGACACCGCGAGGACCTTGCCGGAGTTCTGGTTCTGGATCCGCCGCCACACCACCACCGACGCCGCGGGCGGCACGGCGAGCGCGAACGTGCCGCCCACCACCGGCCGCGCGGCGAACCCGCGCTGCGTCCCGTCGCCCACGACGTACCAATCCGACAGCGGAACCCGTTGCGGCGTCTGGTTCGCGTACGCGTAGACGCCCTCGACCAGCGCGTCGCGGATGCCGGGCCGGTCGGCGAGCCACGCCGCCGTCCACAGCTCCCAGTCGGCCTTGGTGTAGTTGTTGCGTGGGTCCAGCAGCACGCCGAAGCGCCCGGTCCTGCCCTGGTACCAGTCGCCTTCGCGCGCGGCGACGCCGAGCGGCACCAGGTCCAGCCCGAGCACGCGGTCGGCGAACCCGTTGTACTTCAGGCTCCACGTGCCGTCCTGGTCGTACGCCAGCTTCAGGTGCGTGCCCGCCGGGTCCTGCGCCAGGCTCGTCCACTGGCTCGCGTAGCTCCGCGAGATCGACCGGTAGCGCACGACGTCGGCGGTGTTGCCCAGCAGCGCCGAGACGATCCCCATCGCGCCGATGCCGATGATGCCCTTGAGCGCGAGGTTCGCGCTGTGGGCGATGAACCCGGTGAAGTCGTCGGTCTGGTTCTGGAAGCCGGGGTCGAGGGCGTTGCCCACCAGGTACTCGGCCCACCGCCGCAGCACGGCCTGGTGCGCCGTGGCGAACGCGCGGGCGTCGGCGGCGGGCAGCCGTTGCACGAGCGCGGCCGACATGATCAGCATGTTGGCCGACTCCTCGACCGGCATGCTCTCCTCGTCGCCGTCGTTGTGGCCGGTGGCGACCGGGTAGTGGAAGCCGAGGTCGTGCTCGGCGAACTCCTTGGGCCAGCCGCCGCGTTCGGCGTAGTCGAGCAGCGGTTCCAGCAGCAGCCGCAGGTAGTTCGGCGCGAGGTGCAGGTAGGCCGGGAACGCGGGGTAGGTGACGTCCACTGTGGACATGTTGCCGTTGGAGGAGATCTCCTTCAGGAACGCCCACGGCGAGCCGCCGCGGTCCACCAGTTCGGTGCCCCCGAACGCCTGCCGCAGCGCCAGCGCGCACAGCGCCGCGTAGTGCTCGCCGCCGACGCGCACGGCGTCGTCGTGCACCCGCTGGTCCAGCGCCGTGGCGGCGATGAGCGCGGCGGCGCGGTCGGCGAGGAACCAGTCGACCATGTCCGGCCACGTCGTCCACTGCCGCGTCCACCACGGCGCGAGCTGCGTGCCGAGGTAGCTCACGGCGGGCGTCCGCACGTGGCCGAGCGCGACGGTGAACGGCTCGGACGTGCTCGTGACCGAGCCGAGGCTCTTCCGCAGCGCCAGCACGACCCACCGGTCGTTGATCGGCCGGGGCATCGCGGGGTCGGAGGTGTTCGGCAGGGCGCCCGACGCCCCGCGCACCACCGTGTCCTGGCCGATCTGCCACGACAGACCCGACCCGGACGAGGCCGCCAGCACGAGCGTTCCCCAGGACGCCTGGTCGTTGTGCTCCTGGAGCACGCCGGGCGCCGCCGGGGTGACGGTGAGCGCGGTGCTCGACCCGGTCTGCCGCTGGGCCCAGGTCACCGGGGTGGCGCTGTCGCCGTGCACCCACTCCGCCGACACGTCGACGTGCAGGTCCACGGTGTGCGCGCGGCCATCGGTGCTCGCGGCGGTGATGTCGAGGTACCCGAACGGCACCGACTGCCGCCGCAGGTCGTCCGGGGCGACCGGCGAGAAGAAGGTGACCGTCAGCGCGACACCGCCGCCGGTGAGGGTGTAGATCGAGCGGGTCGCGGTGACCCGCAACGAGGTCTGGGTCATCCGGGTGAACGCCCCGGAGGGCGACCCGGCGAACAGGTAGGCCGTGCCGTCGATCCGGGCGATCCCGCAGAGGGCGGTGGTGCGGCCGTTCCAGAACGACGACCACGAGCCGACCAGCTCGTCGGACGCCTGCCACGTGCTGAGGTACGGCGAGCGGACGAACAGCGGGGTCGCGGGTGGGCGGAGCGGGTCGAACGTGCCGAGCGCGGTGACGTCGGCGCGGGCGTGGCCGGGGAGCGCGGACAGGGCGAGCGCGCCTCCCGCCCAGCCGAGCAGGGTGCGACGGGACAGGGACTCCGACATGGGTGCCTTCCTCCGTGCAGGGCGGATCCTCAGGTTTACATCGTTGGTACAACGTTGTAAACCTGCTGTGGGAGGTACCCGCCGGGTACCTCCGCGCTCAGTAGGCCATCCCGACGGGCTGCCCGACCGTCGCCGGGTCGGCCAGCGCCGCGAGCATCGCGTGCGCGGTGTCGGCGCGGGAGATCGAGTAGCCGCCGCGCGGGTTCCCGCCGACGACGCTGCGGTACTTCCCGGTCAGCGGCTTGTCCACCAGCTTGGGCGGCCGCACGGCCGTCCAGTCGACGCCACTCCCCCGCAGAACGTCCTCCATCGCCGCCAGGTCCGCGTAGACGTCCCGCAGCACCGCCCCGATGAACGGCAGCAGCACCCGCCGGTTGAGGAACGTCTCGTCGTCGGCCGCCGGCCCGACCGGCGCGGCGCTGACCACCACGATCCGCCGCACCCCCGCGTCCGCCATGGCCCGCACGATCCCGCGCGTCGCCGTGGACGCCACCGGCCCTTCCTTGCGCCCCTTCGGCCCGATGCCCGACAGGACCGCGTCGCACGGCTCCAGCGCGTCCGCCATCATCGCGACCCGCAGCTCGGCGTGCTCCACGCGGAGCCGTTTCGGGTCGCGCACCACGGCCGTGACCTGGTGCCCGGCGTCGAGCGCCTGCCGGACGACGTGCCCGCCGACACCGCCGGTGGCGCCGAAAACAGTGATCTTCATCCGCGTCTCCCCAGCTCGGGTACCTTGTGATCCGCACCCCATATACTACGAGGGCGATATCATATGAGTTCCAAAGTACCCGAGGACGCGCGGCAGCGCAGGCGAACGACGGCGACCATCAAGGAATCGCTGCGCGGCCTGCGCGTCCAACTGGCGCTGTTCAACCACCAGGTCGGCTCCCGCGTCGACCTGAAGGACATCGACCTCGACTGCCTCGACCTCCTGGCCCAGCACGGCCCGCAGAACCCCACCGCCCTCTCCCGCCGCGCGGGCCTCCACCCGGCCACCCTCACCGGCGTCCTCGACCGCCTCGAACGCGGCGGCTGGATCACCAGGGACCGCGACCCGTCCGACCGCCGCGCCGTGGTGGTCCGCGTCCTCCCCGACCGCAACGCCGAGATGTTCGAGCACTACCGCGGCATGAACACCGCCATCGACACCCTCTGCGAGACCTACGACCCCACCGAACTAGCCGCCATCGCCGACTTCCTGACCCGCGCCACCGCCGCGGGCAAACAGGCAACCGACCAGTTCACGGAGCAGGCATGACCGCGAGGACCTGGTGACGTTCGCCGTCACCCGGCAAGCGTCACCAGATCCTCGAACTGCCATCCCGAAGTCGGGCTGCTCCACGCGTGCCGAAGGGTGTTGCCGGTGCCGTCGGGGTAGAACACCTGGAGGGAATCGCCGTACAGGGTCGCCGCCTGGGTAGCGCCGAGATCACCGGCACGGTGCCCGAGGGAGCCGACATCACCGTCGAGGTTCTCGAACGACCACCCCGTACTCGTCGTCCACGCGTGCCGCAGATTGCCACTCGTGGCGTCGTAGTAGAAGACCTGCAAGCTCCCGTTGTGCACGACCGCGGTGGATCGGCGGCCGACATCGGCGTTCCAATGACCGATCGAACCGGGATCCCCATCGAGGTTCTCGAACGACCACCCCGTACTCGTCGTCCACGCGTGCCGCAGATTGCCACTCGTGGCGTCGTAGTAGAAGACTTGCAAACTCCCGCCGTACACCACCGCGGCAGGCCTCCGGCCCAGATCCGAGTTCCAGTGACCGATCGAACCGGGATCCCCGTCCAAGTTCTCGAACGACCACCCTGTACTCGTCGTCCACGCGTGCCGCAGATTCCCGTTTGTGGTGTCGTAGTAGAAGACCTGGAGGGATCCCGCGTAGGTCACCACGGCGGGCTCGAAGCCCAGATCGGCATTCCAGTGCCCGATGGAACCGGGATCGCCGTCCAAGTTCTCGAACGACCACCCAGTGCTGGTGGTCCAGGCATGGCGCAGATTGCCGTACGTGGCGTCGTAGTAGAACACCTGAAGGCCACCGCCGTAGGCCGTCACCGACGTGGTCCGTCCGGTATCGGCGTTCCAATGTCCGATCGAACCGGGATCACCGTCCAAGTTCTCGAACTGCCACCCCGAGGTCGGACTGGCCCACGCGTGCCGGAGGTCGCCGCCGGTCGCGTCGTAGTAGAACACCTGCAACACGTCGCCGAGCACCGCGGCCGACACACCTCGGCCGACATCGGCGTTCCAATGACCGATCGAACCGGGGTCACCGTCGAGGTTCTCGAACTGCCAGCCGGAAGTCGGGCTGCTCCACGCGTACCGCAGATTTCCCAGGGACGAGTCGTAGAAGAACGTGTGGACGGCTCCCCCGTACTCCACGGCGGTCGAATCGGCGGCCGCGCCGGAAGTGCCGCCGACCGGGAGGTCCTTGATGTGGAGGAAGTTGCTGGGCCAGTCGGACTGGCCCCGGAGGTAGCGACGCCTGGTGGTCGTGCCGCCCCAGCTGTCATCGGTCGTCTCGATCGCGTCGGCGGTCACGGACTCGACGTAGGCGACGTGGTTGCTCTCCCACTGGGCGATGGAACCGACCACGGGATAGCCGTCGACCAGGAACCCCTTGGCCCGCGCCGAGTTGTCCCACTGGGACGCGTCACCCAGGTTGCCGGGGTTGACCGCGCCGTTCCGCGCCAGCCGGAACGCCGGGTGGTTCGCGCCGTGGTGACCCCGGTGTGTCGAGTAGAACTCGCGCGGGGCTTGAAGCCATCGGCCCTCCTGGGAGAGTTCGGTGTAGACGTCCTTTCTCCGCTGTAACCGTGCGGACCGGCGCGGGGTTGCGGCACAATCACCCGGATGCCGATCAACACATCCTCCAACCCCATGTCGTCAGACCGGTCCGGAATGATCTCCGCATGACCGACGGCAGCAGGCTCGTGGCGTTCGGGAACCAGCTCGTGGAGGTCCACATCTGGTTGCGGGAGCAGCTTGAGGAGCTTCGGGACGACGTGGACGCGTACTTCGCGGGGAGCGGGTTGCCGTCGCGGGATTTGCGGGCTCATTGCCTGTCGTTCTGCTCGGCGCTGACGCGGCACCACAGCGGGGAGGACCGGGTCGCCTTCGTGGAGGTCGCGGCGGAGTTCCCCGAGCTGCGCGGGGTGATCGGGGAGTTGAGGACCGACCACAACCGGATCGACTGGGTGCTCGGGACGCTGGAGAAGCTGCTGAGGAACCTCCCGGCCGTGCCCGATCCGGCCGCGGCGGCGCACGTGACGGCGGAGCTCGAAGGGTTGGCCGCGTTGATGGAGACGCACTTCACCTACGAGGAGCGGAAGCTGATCTCCGTGCTCAACTCGCTGGACCTGCCGGAGTGGCGGGTCGAGCGGCCGGACTTCCTGCGGGTCGACGGAGGAGGTCCCGCAGCGCCTTGACGACGTCGCCGGGCGCCTCCTCGGCCATGAAGTGCCCGCAGGACACGGTGTGGTGCTCCAGGTCCGGGGCCCACGCGCGCCAGCGGGCGGCGGCGTCGAAGCCCAAGGCCGAGCCCCAGTCCTGCTGGAGCACGGTGACGGGCATCCGCAGGTGGTCGCCCGCCTCCACCGACGCCCGGTCGTGCTCGACGTCGACCCCGGCGGACGCGCGGTAGTCGGCGACGATCGACGGGATCGCGTCGCGGGACGCCTTCAGGTACTCCGCGCGGACGTCGGCGGGGATGGCGGTCGGGTCGTTCGTCCAGAGGTCGAGGAAGTGGCCGAAGAACGTGTCGGCGGAGGCCGTGATCATGGCTTCGGGCAGGCCGGGCGGCTGGGCCATCAGGTACAGGTGGAAACCGACGGCCGCGGACACGCCGTGCATCACGTCCCACATGTCCAGCGTGGGCAGCACGTCCAGCGAGGCCAGGTGGGTCACGGCGTCGGGGTGGTCGAGGCCCGCGCGGATCGCGACGAGCGCGCCGCGGTCGTGGCCCGCGAGGGCGAACCGGTCGTGGCCGAGCGACCGGGCCAGCGCGACGACGTCGGCGGCCATCTCCCGCTTCGAGTAGCCCGTGGCGGGCTTGTCGCTGGCGCCGTAACCGCGCAGGTCGGGGCAGATGACCGTGTGGTCGGCGGCCAGGTCGGCGGCGACGTGCCGCCACATCAGGTGGGTCTGCGGGAAGCCGTGCAGCAGCACGACCGGGCTGCCCGTGCCGCCCACGACGGCGTGCAGGGCGACACCGTCGGCGACGGTCACTCGGCGTTCGGTGAAACCGGGGATCATGGGGTTCTCCTCAGTGGAAGGGGACGACCCGAACTCTGCGCGACGGCGATCAGCGTTCGATCAGCGCCGACTCAGCGCCGCCCGTTAGGTTGTGCCGGTGGTGACGTTCGGTGTGCTCGGTCCGCTGGAGGCCGCCGACGAGCACGGGCCGGTCAACCTCAAGGGCCCTCGGCACCGGGCCGTCCTGGCCCGGCTGCTGGTGGCGCGCGGCCACGTCGTGCCGGTCGAGACCCTGATCGACGACCTCTGGGAGTCCCCACCGGACGGTGCGCTGGGCGCGGTGCAGACGTTCGTCGGCGCGCTGCGCAAGGCCCTCGAACCCGACCGTCCACCCCGGACACCCGCCCGGCTGCTGGTCACCGCGCCGCCCGGCTACGCCGTGCGCGTCGAGCCCGACGCGGTCGACGCCCGGCGGTTCGAAGCGGCCGTCAACGCCGCGAACTCCTTGCCCGCCGAGGAAGCACTGCCACGACTGGACGACGCGCTCGCGCTCTGGCGGGGACCCGCGTACGCCGAGTTCACCGACCTGCGCTGGGCCCGCGCCGAAGCCGCCCGGCTGGACGAGGTGCGGCTGGTCGCCGTCACCCGCCGCGCCGAGGCGGCCCTCGCGCTGGGCCGGGCCGCTGAGACCGTGCCGGACCTGGAGGCGCACGTCGCCGCGCACCCGTTGCGCGAGGACGGGTGGCGGCTGCTGGCCTTGGCGCTGTACCGGTCGGGTCGGCAGGGGGACGCGCTGGCCACCCTACGCCGGGCCCGCGAGGTGCTGCGGGACGAACTCGGCGTCGACCCCGGCGAGGACCTCGCACGGCTGGAGGCCGAGGTCCTGGCGCAGGCCGAGCACCTCGCCCCTCCCCCACGCGCCCGGAAAACCCACCCGTTCGTCGGCCGCGCGACCGAACTGGCCGCGGTGGCGACGACCGCCGAGGAGCTGACCCGGCCGACGCTGGTCCTGCTGTCCGGGGTGGCGGGCGCGGGCAAGACGGCGTTCGCGCGGACCGTCGCCGACCGGTTGGCCGACCGCGGCTGGACCACGGCGTGGGGCGCGAGCCCGGAGGTCCAGGGCGCGCCCGAGGCGTGGCCGTGGACCCGGATGCGCCGGACGCTGGGCCCCGAGCCCGCGCCCGTGGACGCGACGAGGTTCCACCGGCACCGGGCGATCGGCGCGCACGTCGCCTCCCGCGCGCCGGTCCTGCTGGTCTTCGACGACCTGCACTGGGCCGACGAGGACACCCTCGCGCTGGTGACGTCGCTGACCGCCGACCCCGACGGCGGCCGGGTGCTGGTCCTCGGCACGTACCGGTCGACCGACATCACCCCCGCGCTGGCCGAGGCACTGGGCCGCGCCGCCCGGACCGAGCCCGTCCGGCTCTACCTGAGCGGCCTGTCCCGTCCGCTGGTGGACGAGATGGTGCGGGCCATCAGCGACCGCGAGATGTCCCCCGCCGACGTCGAGGCCGTCCACGCCCGCAGCGCGGGCAACCCGTTCCTCGTCCGGGAACTGACTCGGCTGTGGGAGGACGAGGGCCTGCACGGCGTGCCCGCGGGCGTCCGCGACGTCCTCCTGCACCGCCTGGCCTCGCTGCCCGAAGCCACGCGCACGCACCTGCGGCAGGCGTCCGTGCTCGGCCAGGACGTCGACCTCGACGTGCTGATCCCGCTGGCCGGGGACGAGGACGCGGTGCTCGACTCCGTCGAATCGGCGCTGCGGGCCGGGTTCCTGGTCGAGCGGGACGCCGACCGAACGCGCTTCGCCCACGCGCTGGTGCAGGAGACCCTCTACGCCGACGTCCCCGGCGCGCGCCGGACCCGGTGGCACGCCGCCGTCGCCGACATCCTCGAACGGACGCGGCCCGACGACGTGGAGGCGATCGCCCACCACCTCCTGCGCGCCGGGAGCCGGGCCGCCGACGACCGCACCGCGCGCGTCACCCGTGCCGCGGCCGAGCGGGCGGAACGGCGGTCGGCCCCGCACGAGGCGGCCCGGCTGTGGCGCGAGGCGCTGGCCCGCACCGACGACCCCCGCGACCGCCTGGACGTGGTCATGGGCCTGGTCCGCGCGCTGGCCGTGACCGGTGACCTGCACGAGGCCCGGCGGTTGCGCGCCGAGGCGACCGACGCGGCCGAGGCGCTGGGCGACCCCGTGCTGACCGCGAGCGTGATCGGCTCGTTCGACGTCCCGGCGATCTGGACCGCCAACGACGACGAGCCCCTGTCCGCCCGGCTGGTGGACGCCGCCGACCGGACCCTCGCCGTCCTGCCCGAGGACCGGCGGGCCGACCGCGCCCGCCTCCTGGCCACGATCGCGGTCGAGCGCCGCGCCGACGCCGGACCGCGAGGCGACCGGGCGGCCCGCGAAGCGGAGGACCTGGCCCGCGGCCTCGACGACCCCGCGCTGCTCGCGTTCGCCCTCAACGGGCGCTTCCTCCAGACGTTCCACCGGGCGGGACTGGCCCCGGAGCGGGCCGCGATCGGCGAGGAACTGCTCGCCCACGCCCAGCGGCACGGCCTGGTCACGTTCGAGGTGCTCGCGCACCTGGTGCTCGTCCAGTCCGCCGCCGCGCTGGCCGACCTGGCGCGCGCGGACCGGCACGCCGCCGCGGCCGACGACCTCGCCACCCGCCACGACCTGCCCGTGGTCGGCGTGTTCACCGCCTGGTACGCCGCGCTGCGGCTGGCCGTGACCGGCCGGACCGACGAGGCCCGCGCCGCCTACCGCGCGGCCGCGGTCCGGCTGACCGGCACCGGGATGCCCGGCCTTGAGGACGGGCTCCTCCCGTTGGCGCTGCTCGGCCTCGGCGAGCGGCCCGCCGACGCCGACTGGGGCCCGTACGAGCCGTGGACCCGCGCGGAGGGCGTTCCGGACTCCCCGCACGACCTGCTCTTCGAGGCCCGCACGTGCCTCCAAGCAGCGGCCGCCGTCCGCGCCGGGGACCTCGTGACCGTGGAACGCCTGCACGACCGCCTGCTCCCGGCGGCGGACGAGATCGCCGGAGCGGGCAGCGGGCTGGTGGCGTTCGGCCCCGTCGCCCGGCACCTCGGCGACCTCGCCACCGCCCTCGGCCGCCACCGCGACGCCGAGGAGCACCACCGGCAGGCGCTCGCGGTGGCGACCCGCGCGGGCGCGCCGCACTGGGCGGCCGAAGCCATCGACGCCGGCCGCCGGTCCGTTACCCGAGCCCGTGCGTGACATCCGGGGCCGTTTCGACGACACCTCTGCATAACCCGCCGACCGGGCGGGTGACGAGCGAGGGGAACGCGGCGTGACGGACGAGTCCGACCAAGTGGTGGGCCTGCTGGTCGAGGGGGCGGTGCACCGGGCGCGGCGACGGGCCCCGTTCACGGTCGACGCGGCCGATCGGCGGTCCACGTCTCCCGCCGACCGGGTGTGGGTGGTGGTGCTCGACCACCTCGGCTGCCCGGACTGGCTGGCCGCGCTGCGCGACGGGGCCGTGACGCCGTCGGCGCGGGAGACGGCCGTGGCGGAGGTGGAGGACGCCGCGTCCCGCGACCCGGCGTTCGGGGACCGGTTGCGCACGGCGCTGCGCGGCCAGGTGACCCAGTCCGCGCACGCCACGGGCGCGGGTCACACCGCCACGAGGTCGCCGGGGGCCTTCCAGGGCAACGTGCTCCAGGCCGGCGGGAACATCACCATCACCCAGTGGATCGGCCAGCGGTACCGGGCCAACCCCACGGCCTTCATCGCGATGGCGCTGGCGGTGTTCGCCGTGGTGGTCGCGAGCGGCTACGGCGTCGTGCGGGCCATAGCGCCTTCCGCGGGGTCCTCCACCAGCGCGGACGCGGGCAGCGGGCCGGAGGAGTTCGCGGGCACGTGGAGCACGGGCAGCGGCTCGGACGTGAAGACGTTCAGCCAGAACGGCGGGCCGTGCAAGGGCTTCTACTACAACGCGGGCGAGCCGTTGGACATCGGCGGACCGATGACGTGCACGATCTCGAGCAAGCCGGACGCGCAGGGCCGCTACTCGCTGCGGGTAGTCCAGAGCCCCAACGAGGCGACCTACCGGATCTCCTTCGACGCCGCCGACCACGCGACCGTCTACGGGTCGGACGGGGGTGTGCTGTACGAGCTGTCGCGCTTCTGAGCGCCTATGCCGCCGCAATGCGGAATATCCACGTCCAATTCATCAAGCCTTTCCCAAAACGCGATCGGCGTGCGGGGCGGCTACCTAATCTGCGGGTATGAGAATCCTGCTCTGGACCGCGGTGATCGGTGTCGAACTGTCCAACGGCGCCCTCGGGCTCCCGGTGCTCGCCGGTGCGCTCCTGGTCGTGTGCGTGGAGGCGCATCCTCGGGTGCGTCGGGGAAAACGACTGTCCTGGGAGGTGTTCCGCGCCGGTGGACGCGACCACCAACCCCCGGATCATGAGCGACAGGTTCACCCGATAAGGTGAACTCTTCATCTTGATCAACTTCAAGGAGGAGTGCGCAGGATGGCTATTTCCGCGAACCTGGACAAGCAGCTCGACAAGGCTTACGAGAACCTCACCGTCGCCGAGGTTCTGGACGCTCCCGTCGCCGCGCTCGCGGGCGTCAGCGAGGGTGACGCGGAGAAGCTCGAGGCCGCGTTCGGCATCAAGACCGTGCGCGACCTCGGCACCAACAAGTTCTTCAAGCTCGCCGCCGCGCTGTCGGCTCTCGACGCCAGCTGATCCACGCGGGCAGGCGGGCGGTCCGGCTCTGCCGGAGCCGCCCGTCCGGCCCGCGATTCCGACGATCGGCCCCTGCCCGGCGGGCCCGGTCGTCGCTACCGTCCAGACATGAAGCTTGTTCGCGTATCGCTGGCGGTCGTGGTGGTGGCGGCGACGGTGCTGGTCCCGTCGGGCGCGGCGGTCGCCGACGACGTGACGTGGGTGGGCCCGCTGAGCACGCGCGGGCGGTACGTCGTGGACGCGCGCGGCGACCGGTTCAAGCTCAAGTCCGGCAACTGGCACGGCGCGAGCGGCACGTGGAACGGCTCGGGCGACGTGAACGACCCGGCCAACCACCACGCGGGCGAGAAGGCCGACCGGATCCCCCTCGGCCTGGACCGCGCCCGGCTCGACGCGATCGTCGACGGCTTCGCCGAACTGGGCCTCAACAGCGTCCGGCTGCCGTTCTCCAATCAGATGGTGCACGACACCGCCGTCCTGCCCGACGCCTCCGTCGCGGCGAACCCGGAGCTGCGCGGCAAGACGCCCCTCCAGGTGTACGACGCGGTCGTGGACCGGCTGACCGCGCGCGGCTTCGCGGTGATCCTCAACAACCACACCACGACCACGCGGTGGTGCTGCGGCGTCGACGGCAACGAGCGGTGGAACACGGCGCAGAGCACCCGGCAGTGGCAGGACGACTGGGTGTTCATGGCCCGGCGGTACGCGGCGAACAAGCGGGTCGTCGGCGCGGACCTGTACAACGAGGTCCGGCGGAACGTGTGGGACGACCCCAACTGGGGCAGCGGCGACGACCACGACTGGCAGCGGGCGAGCCAGGAGGTCGCGGACCGGATCCAGGTGGAGGGCAACAAGGACCTGCTGATCATCGTCGAGGGCATCAACTGGACCGGCCTCCCGGTCGACGGCCTGCCGCACGGGCGGCCGACGCTGGAGCCGGTGCGGACGCTGTCGCACACGCTGATCGACTCCGGGAAGCTGGTGTACTCCGCGCACTTCTACGGCTACACCGGGCCCAACCACTCCGGCGCGACCGGCATCGGCGAGACGCACGACCCCCGTTACCAGGACCTGACGCCCGAGCAGCTGCGTGACGTGCTGTACCGGCAGGCGTTCTACGTCTCGGCGGAGACCGGCCAGCACTTCACCGCGCCGGTCTGGATCAGCGAGTTCGGCTCGGGCGGCAGGGAGAACACCGATCCCGTGTCGCGGGCCTGGTTCGAGCGGTTCGTCGACTACCTCGTGCAGACCGACGCGGACTTCGCCTACTGGCCGCTGGTCGGCTTCCACACCAACCGCACCGGCAACGGCTGGGCCCTGCTGCACTGGGACGCGGCGGGCAACCGGATGGGCCTGTTCGACGGCGACGACTGGCGCGCGTCGGCGTGGACGCGGCTGATCGGCGCGAACGGCAAGACCGGCCAGGTCGCGCCGGTCGAGCGCTGGTCGATGCTCAACGCCGACCACGCGGACTTCCAGCAGTCCCGCGCGGTCCGGTCGCTGCCGGACTGGAACTCGGGCGCGCGCAAGGCAGTGTGCCCGGACGGCCAGCGGGTGATCGGGCTGAGCCACACCGGGAACCGGGGCCTGTGCACGGGGTCGTGGGCCGCGCCGACGTCGTTCACGACGGTCCGCGACGAGTCCTACGTGGACACGGACTGGGCGTCGGGCTACACGAAGGTCCAGTGCCCGGCCGACCACTACCTGGCCGGGTACAGCGCCACCGGCGCGGCGTTCTCCGCGGGCCTGTGCGCTCGCGCGCCGAACCCGTTGGGGCGCACCGGACGCACGGTCTGGTTCGACCGCGGGGACAACCGGCCGTCCGGCAACCCCGGCGGCGAGTTCGCCTACGGCAACTACAAGGGCCAGTGCGCGCCCGACGAGTACGTGGCGGGCGTGGCCTACACCGGGCGGATCGGCTCGGGCCGCACCCCGGACGCCCTGCTCTGCCGCCGGTAGCGGCGGGTCACGACATCCGCATCAGGCCCTCGCGGATCCGTTCGAGCATCTCGCGGCTCGGTCGGGCGTCCACGGCGGGCTGCTCCTCGGCCACGAACACCAGCCCCGCCTCGATCGCGTCGGCGATGAGGACCCTGGCCACGCCCAGCGGCGCGTTCAGGTGCGCCGACACCTCGGCCACCGACTGCGGGCCCGCGCAGCACAGGCCGCAGATCAGCGCGGCGTCCGGCGTGAGCGCGGGGTTCGCGGGCTCGCGCTCGTGCAGGCGGGTGACCGACACCAGCGTCTCGAGCCGCAGGTCGTACCCCTGCGCGACGCGGCCGTGCGTGCGGACGTACGGCCGCACGACCAGGTCCTCGTCCGCCCACTCCTCGGTCCACCCCCGGTCGCGGGGCTCGGGCGGCCAGCCCTCCAACAGCGCCCGCCGGTCGATCACCGGCATGGCCTCCGGCTTGGTGAACGCCTCCCACACCGGCGGCACGGCGACCGGCTCGGGTCCGGCCTCGACCACCGGCTCGGGCTCGAGGACCGGTTCCGGTTCCGGTTCGACGATCGGCCGGGCGGCGGGCGACCACGTCCGCTCGGCGAGCGGGTCCACGGGGACGGCGGGCTGCCACAGCAGCGGTTCGGGGAGCGGCTCCACCTCCTCGAAGGCCCGCCACCCCGGCGGCGACAGCGGTTCGACGACCGGTTCCTCGACGACCGGTTCCCCTGCCGCCAGGCCCCACACGGTCGTCGCGATCTCCGCGGCGAGCGGGACCGGTTCGGGTTCGGGCTCCGGTTCCGGCTCGAACGCGGGTTCCGGGCACGGCCGGAAGTCGTTGTCCGCCCACTGCTGGTAGTCCGGCCACCCGCCGAACGACGACGGGTGGAACCCCCCGACGCGCTTCTTCCGCCCTTTGCCCGTCATGGCGTCGCCGCGCTCACCGGGTGGCCACCGCGCGCGGCGCGGCGTCCACGATCCGGCCGCCGTTCTCCACGGCGTCGTCCCGGCCCCGGCCGAGCCGGAGCAGCACCGCGGCCACGACGAACGACACCACCGCCGCGGCGGCGACCCCCGAGAGCACCGGGAGGTAACCGCCCCTGGGCGTGACCGCCATCAACGAGATGATGCTGCCCGGCGACGGGGTCGCGATCAGGCCGGCACCGGTGGCGCTGAAGGCGAACACGCCCGTCGCGCCGCCCGCGATGACGGCGAGCAGCAGGCGTGGAGCGGCCAGCACGTACGGGAAGTAGATCTCGTGGATGCCGCCGAGGAAGTGGATGACGATCGCGCCGGGCGCGGTGGCGCGCACGGTCCGGTCGCCGAACAGCGTGCAGGCGACCAGGAGGCCGAGGCCGGGGCCGGGGTTCGTCTCCAGCAGGAAGTGGATCGCCTTGCCGGTCGCCGCCGCGTCCTCGACGCCGAGCGGCGCGAGGACGCCGTGGTTGATGGCGTTGTTGAGGAAGAGGATCTTCGCGGGCTCGATGATCAGCGACACCAGCGGCAGCAGGCCGAGGTCGATGATCGTGTGCACCCCGTCGCCCAGCGCCTTGGTCGCCGTCTGCACGGCCGGTCCGATGCTCAGCATGCTCACGATCGCGAGCGCGCCGCCGATGATGCCCGCGCTGAAGTTGTCGACGAGCATCTTGAAGCCGGACGAGACCCGCGCGCCGATCGTGCGGTCGAACTGCCGGATCAGCAGCCCGCCGAGCGGCCCCACGAGCATGGCGCCGAAGAACATCGGCTGCTCGGTTCCGACGATGACGCCGACCGTGGCGATGGCGCCGACCAGCCCGCCGCGCTGCCCGTGCACCAGCCTGCCGCCGGTGTAGCCGATCAGCGCGGGCAGCAGGATCCTGACCATCGGGTCGACCAGGCGGGCGAAACTCGGATTGGGCAACCACCCGTCGGGAATGAACAACGCGGTGATGAGACCCCACGCGATGAATGCGCCGATGTTCGGCATGACGATACTGGCCAGGTGACCGCCGAGGCGTTGCACGGTGGCCCTGGCGGACCTCTTCGGAACGTGAACTTCACTGGTCATCGGATTCCCGTGCTTCCCTCGGCGCTGGTCAGGGAGGTGCTGACTGAGGCGACGGCAGCGAATCTAGCGCCGAGGGAGAAGTGCGGTCAATCACCAATCGAACAACGTTGCCCTGCCGAGACAAGAATGGAAAAATAGGCGGAAAGATAATAGTTCCGCTGCGGCCGACTGGGGTTGACAGTCCTATTCCACCCGATTTTTTCAGGGGTGGCCCGCCGGAAGACAGGGGTGGACAGGAGTCAGGCGGGCAGGTCGCCGGTGAGGTAGTGCGCGAGCACCGGGCCGATCCACCGCCGGAGCTCGTCGTGGCTCATGGCCACGAGCGGCGGGGTGCGCAGGACGTACCGGGACAGCGCCAGCCCGAGCACCTGGGTGCCGACGAGCGCGGCGCGGTCGGCGGGCCGGTCGACCGCGGCGGCGGACAGCGCCGGGAACACCTGGCCCGCGAACACCTCCAGCATCTTGGCCGCGGCGACCTCGCTCGTGGCGGCGGCGCGCAGCAGCGAGAGGAACCCGGCGTTGTCCTCCCACACGGCGAAGAACCGCGGCATCAGCACGTCGGCCAGCTCCCCCGGCGCGACGCCCGCCAGGTCGGGCAGCTCCAGGTCGAACACCGCCGCCTCGGCGAACAGCGCGTCCTTCGTGCCGAAGTAGCGGATCACCATCGCCGGGTCGACGCCGACGTCGCCCGCGATCTCGCGGATGGTCACCCGGTCGAAGCCGTCCGCGCCGAACCGCGCGCGGGCCGCGTCGAGGATCGCGGCGCGGGTCGCGGGGGCGGAGCGGCGGCGGGGTTCGACCATGCCGACAGCATAAGTCAACAGCCATTGACTTAGCGAGCGGACCCTGCCACGGTGAAGTCACCAGCCGTTGACTTGGAGGAGTCGTGATGGACATCGTGGACGTACTGGTCGTCGGGGCGGGCCCCACGGGCTGCATGCTGGCGGGCGAGGTCGCGCTCGCGGGCCGCTCGGTCGTGCTGCTCGACAAGCACGAGGCGCCGTCGCCGCTGAGCCGCGCGTTCGGCGTGCACGCGCGGACCATGGAGGCGCTCGACACCCGCGGGCTCGCCGACGAGCTGCGGAGCACCGGCACCGCGTCCCCCGGCCTCGCGCTGTGGCGAGGGGCCGAGGTCAACCTGACCCGGCTGCCGTCGCCGTTCCCGTTCCTGCTGGTCACCCCGCAGGTCAACGTGGACACCCTGTTGGAGAAGCGGGCGCGCGACCACGGCGCGGACGTCGTGCGCGGGACCACCGTGACGAAGCTGTGGCAGCACGAGGACGGTGTCGTGGTCCGCGCGACCACCGCGAGCGGCGAACGCGAGTGGAAGGCGTCGTACGTGGTCGGCGCCGACGGCGTGCGCAGCACGGTCCGCGACCTGGTCGGCCAGCCGTTCCCCGGCGAGGTGCTGCTCAAGTCGATCGTGCTCGCCGACGCCTACCTCGGCGACCCGCCCGCCTCGATCGTGACGGTCGACGCCGCCGAGGACTGCTTCGCGTTCCTCGCCCCGTTCGGTGACGGCTGGTTCCGCGTCATCGTGTGGGACCGCCGGTTCGAGGACGACCCCGCGTTCCAGCCGTCCGAGTCGATGGTGCGGGACGTGCTGACCCGCGCGATGGGCACGGACTTCGGGCTGCGCGAGATCCGTTGGCTGTCCCGGTTCCAGAGCGACGAGCGGCAGGTCGAGTCCTACCGCACGGGCCGGGTGTTCCTCGCGGGCGACGCGGCCCACGTCCACTCCCCAGCAGGCGGGCAGGGCATGAACACCGGCATCCAGGACGCGCTGAACCTGGGCTGGAAGCTCGCGGCCGTGCTCCGCGGCGCGGACCCCGCCGTGCTCGACACCTACCAGTCGGAACGCCACCCCGTCGGGAAGCTGGTGCTGCGCAGCAGCGGAGCGACGATCCGGCTGATGACCGCGAAGTCCCGTGCGGCCCGCGCGTTCCGCCGGGTCGTGCTGCCGTTCCTGCTGGGCCGCGAAAAAGTCGCCCGGAGGGCCGCCGGGATGTTCTCCGGCGTCGGCATCTCCTACGGCCGAGGGCTCGTCGGCTCGCGCGCCGCGGACGTGCCGCTCCGCGACGGCCGCCTGTTCGAGGCGTTGCGGGGTGGCGGTTTCGTCCTGGTGCTGGAGAACGACGCCGCGCCCGTCACGGCCCCGATCCCCACCGCCCACCGCCTCGACGGCGGCCCCGCCCTGCTCGTCCGCCCGGACGGCTACCTCGCGTGGGCGGGTTCGTCCGCGTCGGGCGACTGGCGCGCCGCACTGGACCGTTGGACCAAGTAGTCAGGAGAAACCCGTGCTGGTCATCACCATCCGCTTCACCGTCCGTCCGGAGTGGACGGACCGCTGGCTGGACCTCACCCGCGAGTTCACCGACGCCACGAGGGCCGAGGACAGCAACCTGTGGTTCCGCTGGTCCCGAGACGTCGAGGACCCGCAGGTCTTCTACCTCTCCGAGGGCCACCGCGAGAACGGCGTCGAGGACCACCTGCGCTCCCCGCTGATCCCGAAAATCCAACGCGACTGGCCCCAAGCCCTCGTCGACACCCCGCAGGTCCTCAAGACCACCATCCCCGGCGACAGCTGGGAACCCTTGGCACTCCTGCCCGTTCCCGCCCAGTAGCAGGAGATCCTCGGGCTCTGCGTGTCCGGAACCCTCTAGGAGGAGCGTTCCTCGAAGCGCTTCTTCGACGCGGCCGCGTCGGCCTCCCACTTGCGGGCGATCTCGACGGGACGCTGGTGGCCGCACTCGACGGCGTTCCCGTCCTGGTCGAAGATTTCCGCGCACGGGTTGCCGTTGTGGACCCAGACCGTGACACAGCTGAAGAAGGCCTTGTCAACGGATTCCTCCCCCCGGAAGTGGAACGAGAACTCCACCTCGTCCCCGGTGTAGTCGGAGCGGATCCGGAAGGTCTCCCCCGGCTTCAACCACCGGTCCTCTCCGATTGGTTCGAGCCAAAGGACGAGCCAGCGCGTCGACTCGTTGTGCAGTTCGGTCTCGGTCATGAGGACATCCAACCGGACGCGGGTCCGACCACCGGCCGTCTAACCTGGCTCCCATGCCAAGGACCGATGTCGGATCTCGGGTGATCGACGCCTCGCCGGACCGCGTGTACGCCGCCCTCGTCGACCGAAAAGCCCTGGAGGCCTGGCTGCCGCCCGAGGGCATGACAGGGCGGTTCGAGCGGTACGACCCGCGGCCGGATGGGTCGTACCGGTTGGTGCTCACGTACGTCGACGCGGCCGGTGCGCCCGGTAAGGCGACTGCGGATTCCGATGTCGTCGAGGCGCGGTTCGTCGACATCGTGCCCGGTGTGCGTGTGGTGCAGGCGGTGGACTTCGTGTCCGACGACCCCTCCTTCGCCGGGACGATGACCATGACGTGGGAGGTCGTCGCCGTCGACGGGGGCACGCGGGTGGAGATCCGGGCCGAGGACGTGCCCGACGGCATCTCCGCCGAGGACCACGCGGTGGGGCTGGCGTCGTCGTTGGCGAACCTCGCCGTGTACCTCCGGCAGGGTCACGTCTAGAATTTCGCCCCAACTAGACATGTGCCCTACCCGGAGGAACCATGCCCCGAGACAACACCGCGACCGTGACCCCCGATCTGCTCGCCGCCGTCACGGCGCTGGCGGACGCGGAGCGGCGCATGGCGGAGCAGCAGGAGGCGCTGGCCGACGCCAGGGCCGCGCGGCAGGAGGCCCACGCCCACCGCGACGCGCTCATCCACGCCGAGCTGGACCGCAACATCCCGGTCGTCGAGCTGTGCAAGGTGACCGGTCTGACCCGCGCCCGGATCTACCAGATCCGCGAGAACAAGTCCTGATCACAGCACGGCGAAGTGGTCCAGCAGTCGTTCGGCCTGCTGGATCTCCGCGCTGAGCGGGTGGTCCTCGGCGACGTGCGGGAGCCCGACCGCGGCCAGGCGGAAGGCCTCCCGCAGCGGGGTGTCGGGGAGGTCGGCGTCGGCCAGCCGCAGCGCGCGGACGGCGCCGAGCAGTTCGCACGCCAGGATCGTGCGGTACGCGGCCGTGGCGGCGACGGTGCTGCGCACGGCGTGCGTGGAGAAGCTGGCGTGGTCCTCCAGGCCGCGCGAGATGACGGCGGTGCCGAGCGTGACCGGCGCGGCCGCGTGCCGCAGCGTGCCCAGCGCGTCGTGGGCGACGTACTCCAGGATCATGATCCCCGAACTGCCGGGCGGGCCGTCCGCGAGGAACGGCGGCAGCCCGCTCAGGTCCGGTTCGACGAGGTCGCCCAGCCGGGCCGTGGACAGCTCCGCGGTGTGGTGCAGCGCGGCGCGCAGGTGGTCGAACGCCAGGGCCACGTGGGCGGTCGAGAACTGGCCGTGGTGGTAGGCCTCCTGCGTCTCCACGTCGATCAGCGGGTTCTCGGCCGCCGCGTTGACGTCGATGTCCAACACCCGTTCCACGTTCGCCGCCGCGTCCAGCACCGGCCCCTGCACCTGCGGGAACGCCCGTAGCCCGAACGGGTCCTGCAACCGCCGTCCCTCGGGCAGGTCGCCCCCGGCGGTGAGGAGTCGGCGCATCTCGGCCGCGCAGCGGACCGCGCCGGGGTGCGGGCGGGAGGCGTGGACGCGCTCGGAGTAGGCCTCGGCCGAGCCGCCGAGCGCGCAGAACGTCAACGCGGTCACGACGTGGCTCGCGGCCAGCAGCCGGGTCAGGTGGTGCCACGCCAGCACGGCCTCGGCGAGCATGGCGGCGTTGCTGGAGATGAACGCGAGCGCGTCGCCGGGGCTGATCGCGACCGGCGTCAGGTCGCCCGCGGCCCACGGCAGCTCGCCCGCCAGGGTCAGGCCGATCTCGGCCAACGCGGTCAGGTCGCCGGTGCCGATGGCGCCGCGCGAGTGCACCAAAGGCAGCGCCCCGACCCGCAGCGCCGTCTCCATCGCCCGCAGCAGTCGCGGGTGCACGCCGCTGCCGCCCGCGGCCAGCTGGTTGAGGCGGATGGTCATGGTCGCGCGCACGACGTCGTCGGGCAGCGGGTCGCCGGTGCCGCCCGCGTGGCTGCGCAGCAGGCGCAGGCCGTGCAGGTCGGCGGACTCCGGGTCGACGACGATGTGCCGGTTGGCGCCGACGCCGGTCGTGCGCCCGTAGACCGCGCGCTTGGCCCCGAGTTCGACGGCCAGCTCGTACCCGCGCCGCGCCCGCGCGACGGCGTCGGAGGACAGCTCCGTCCACGCGCTGCGCCGCGCCACCCGCACCACGTCGGCGCAGCGGAGTCCGGCCCCGCCGATCTCGATGCGACTCGTGTCCGTCATCGCCGCCCCTCTTGACAAGTTTTCATTCATTCCTAGGGTTGCATGCAACTATTCATTCGTCGCCTTGGCAAGGACGGAGAACAGGGTGTCCCGGTCGCTGCACGACCTGCTCACCGCTCACCGGCTCACGCCCGCGCAGCGGCGCATCGCCAGCTACCTCGCCGAGGCCTCGTCCGGAGCCGCCGCGCTCACCAGCGCCGAACTGGCCGAGCACGCCCAGGTGAGCCAGCCGTCGGTGACCAGGTTCGTGGCGCGGCTCGGCTTCGACGGCTACCCGGAGTTCCGCCGCTACCTGCGGGAGGCGGCCGTCGAGCCGCCGGGCGGGTGCGCGGGCAACAAGTTCCAGGCGGGCATCGACGCCGACCTGCAGAACCTGACCGCCCTGCGCGCGCAACTGGCCGACGAGGACCGGTTGCGCGGGATCGCCGGGCGGCTGATGGCGTCGTGCCCGCTGGTCGTGGCCGGGTACCGGGTGTCGGCGGCGCAGGCCGCGTCGTTCGCCTACCTGGCCGCGAAGATCCACCCCGACGTGCGGCTGCTCACCGACGCGGGCAGCGTGTTCGGTGACGGTCTGCGCCACGCCCACCGGTGCGGCGCGACGACCCTGGTCGTGGTGGCGCTACCGCGCTACCCGAGGGAGAGCGCCGCCGCCTTGGACCAGGCGCGCGCGCTCGGCCTGCGCACGCTCCTGGTCACGGACCGGGTCGTGTCGGTGTTGACGCCGCACGCCGACGACGTGCTGAGCGCGGGCGTCTCGTCCGAGTTCGTGTTCGACTCCCACGCCGCGGTCGTCTCGTTGACCGGGGCGCTGGTCGAGGCCATGGCCGACGCGGCCGGGGCCTCCGCCAGGAAACGACTGGAGGACTTCGAGGACCATGCCGCGGAACGAGACCTCTTCATCGGAGACTGAACCGTCCGGGACGGCGTTCGACGACGTCCCCCTCAACCGCTTCCACCTGCGCATCACCGCGTTGACGTTCTGCGCCAACTTCTCCGACGGCTACGAGCTGGGCATCATCAGCATCGCCCTGCCCGTCATCGCGTCGCAGCTCGGGTTCGGCGTGGTGTGGGAGGGGCTGCTCGGCGCGTCGGCGTTGATCGGCATCTTCCTCGGCAGCGTCCTGGTCGGCTGGGCCGCCGACAAGATCGGCCGCCAACGCCTGTACTCGTACAACTTCCTGCTCATCGCGGTCGCCTCGGCGGCCGAGTTCTTCGTGGCCGACCCGGTGCAGCTGTTCGTGCTGCGGCTGTTGATCGGCATAGGCATCGGCGCGGACTACGCGCTGGGGCCGACACTCGTCGCGGAGTTCGTGCCCCGCAAGCACCGCGGCGGGCTTTTGGCGTCGTTGACCGTGCTGTGGACGGTCGGCTACGTCGTCGCGTTCTTCCTCGGCAACCTCGTGGTGGCCGAGGGCTCCGACTCGTGGCGCCTGCTGCTCGCGTCGAGCAGCATCCCCGCCATCGCCGTGGTGCTGCTGCGGATCGGCGTCCCGGAGTCGCCGCGCTGGCTGCTCGCCAGGGGCCGGATCGACCAGGCCCGCGCCGTCGTGCGCAGGCTCGGCGGCGACCAGGCCGCGTTCGATTCGCTGGCGGACGCGCACACCGAGCCGAGCACGGCCCGCTACCGCGACCTGTTCGGGAAGAAGTACTGGCGCCGCACGGCTTTCGGCGCGATCTTCTACAACGCCCAGGTGATCCCGTACTTCGCGATCTACACGTTCCTGCCGCTGGTGCTGCTGAAGATGGGTGTCGGCGAGGAGGACACGACCAGCGACGGCCTGCTCAACCTGTTCCTGCTCGCGGGCAGCGTCGCCGGGCTCTGGTTCGTGGCCAAGGCGTCCCGGCGCGGCCTGACGATCTGGTCGTTCGTCGTCCTGATCGTCTCGCTGCTCCCGATGGCGCTCTGGCCGGACGCCCCGACCGCGCTGCTGTTCCCGTTGTTCCTGGTGTTCACCTTCACCATGTCGGCGGCGGTCAACCTCGACCAGGTGTACCCGCCGGAGCTGTTCCCGACCGACCTGCGCAGCTCCGGCGTCGGCCTGATCAACGGTCTGAGCCGCGTGGGTTCGGCCATCGGCACCTTCCTGCTCCCCCTGAGCCTGGACGGCCTCGGCTTCTCCCCCACCATGCTCGTCCTCACGCTGGTGCTGGTGGGCGGCCTGGTGGCGTCGGTCGTGTGGGCTCCCGAGACGAAGAACCAGGTGCTGGACTGACCACCGTGCGGCCCGCGGGATCTCGCGGGCCGCACGGGTTTCACGCCCTGGGCTCGGCCTTGGCCAACGCCGCCGTCACGACGTCCGCGCCGGTGGGCTGCGAGCCGGGCACGCCGAGTTCGTCGGTCTCGGTGCCGGGCGCGAAGTAGATGACGCAGTACGCCGGAGCGCCGTTCTCGAAGCGCCAGCTGTCCGCCAACGTCCCCGCGTCCACGGTGTCGTAGCCGAGGTCGTCCAGCAGTTCGGCGACCGTCGCCTTGGCCGCCGCGTCGTCGCCCGCGATGGGCAGCGTGCTGCGGTCCGTCGAGCCCGCCGGGCGGGCCAGTGACGCGAGGTGGCGGTAGTAGATGCTGTTGAACGCCTTCACGACCGACGACCCCGGCAGGTGCGCCTGGAGCAGGCCGCTGGTGGTGGCCGAACCGTCCTCCAGTTCCGGGATCACGCCGTCGCGCTCCGGGTAGTAGTTGTTCGTGTCGATCACGACCTTGCCCGCCAGCTCCGCCACCGGAACGTCGCGGTAGGCCTTCAGCGGCACGGTCACCACGACCACGTCACCGGCCTCCGCCGCTTCGGCCGGGGTGGCGGCGCGGGCGTTCGGGCCCAGCTCCGCGACCAGGTCGGCGAGCGTCTCCGGGCCTCGGGAGTTGCTCAGCACCACGTCGTGGCCCGCCTCCACGGCGAGCCGGGCGACGGTCTTGCCGATGAGTCCCGCGCCGATGAGTCCCACAGTCGACATCGTCGGATCCTTCCGTTGGTTTCTGGCCTGCACGGTCCACTTTACTGGCCCGTGCGGGCCAGAATCGACTTGGTACCCTCATCACCATGCTGACCAGCAAGGGACTGGCCACCCGCGCCCGCATCGTCGAGCACGCCGCCGCCATCGCCCGCGACCGCGGCGTGGCCCAGACGAGCCTGGAGTGCGTCCGCTCGGCCGCGAACGTCAGCAACAGCCAGCTGTTCCACTACTTCCCCGACGGTCGCGAGGCGCTGATGCTCGCCGTCGCCCGCTTCGTGGCCGACTCGATCCTGGAGGACCAGGTGCCCCGGCTGAGCGGGGCCAGGACGTGGCGGGCGTGGGAGGAGTGGGCCGACAACCTGTGCTCGTACTACGAGTCGCCGGGGGTGCGCTGCGACATGACGACGCTGCTCGGCCAGCTCGACTCCGACACGCCGGGGGTGCGCGACATCCTCGCGGACTTCTTCACCCGGTGGGAGCGGGCGGCCGCGGACGGCATCCGCGCGATGCAGGCCGCGCGCAAGGTCCGGCCGGACGTGAACGCCGACGCCACGGCGGCCGTGCTGGTCGCGGGCATCATCGGCAGCGTCGTGCACCGGTCGGTCACCGGCACGAACGAGAGCCTGCGCACCACCCTGCACACCGTGATCGCCGGACTGCGGGGCTGATCACCGGCCGAGCCGGACCACCGCCGCGCCGGGGTGGCGCCCCGACTCGGCCTCGTCGAGCATCGTCGGTGAGCACGCCGCCCGCCTCCGCCACCAGCAGCGCGCCCGCCACCAGGCCGGACCGGACGTCGCTGACGGTGGTGACGACCTCGGCGAGCAGCGTGTTGTCCGACATTGGTCCGCACCGACCGGACGACGACGCCGACCCCGCACGCCACGGCGATCCGCGAGCAGGTGCACCAGGTCCAGGCCGTGCTGTCGCCGGAGCGCGCCGTCGACCTCGCCACGCTCGACCGGGTGTTCACCCTCCGGTGGCACGACTCGATCACCACCGCGGTCGGCGCGGACCTGCTCGCCGCCGTGCGCGCCGAGGCGCCGGGCGTGCGGATCCTGTTGGATACGGGGGTGACGACCTTCGCGATTGTGGGTTCCGGGTGGCGTTCCGAGTACTTCTGGCGGCTCGCGGCCGCGCTGGAGGACCTCACCTGCGTCGGGGTGGTGTCCCGGCGGCAGCAAGAGCTGCCGGTGCCCGTCCACCTGTCGCTGGACGAGTGCCTGGCCACCGCGAAGCCGGACTTCGTCGTGACGTCCACCCCGTGGGACGTGACTCCCGGCCTGATCGTCGACCTCGTGGAACGCGGGGTCCCGGTGCTGGCCGAGACGCCGCCCGCGCCGGACCTCGACGGGCTGCGGGCGTTGTGGGGGAAGGTCGGGGCGAGCGGCCGCGTCCAGGTCGCCGAGCAGTACACCCGGATGCCGTCGCACGCCGCGCGCGTGGCGCTGGTCCGCTCCGGCGTGATCGGCGACCCGACCAGGGTGGACGTGTCGTCGACCCACCAGTACCACGCCGTGTCGCTCATCCGGACGCTGCTGGGCGTGGGCCGGGGCCCGGTCGAGGTGCGGGCGGTGCGGACGACCGCGCCGCTGGCCGACCCGATCTCCCGTGACGGCTGGGCCGACCCGGTCGAGGTGAAGCAGGCGACCACGACCATCGGCACCCTCGCGTTCGACGGCGGCGGGTTCGGGCTCTACGACTTCACCGACAACCAGTGGCACAACCAGCTGCTGATGCGCCGCCTGCTGGTGCGCGGCACGACGGGTGAACTGCGCGACCACGAGGTCGTCCGGCTCGCGGGCGAGCGGACCGTCGTGCGGACCGAGGTCGTGCGCCGCCAGACCGGGTACGACCTCGACCTCGACGGGTTCGACACCGACCACATCACGTTCGGCTCCGACGTGCTGTACCGCAACCCCTACCAGGGGCAGCGGTGGAACGACGAGGAGATCGCCATCGCGACCCTCCTCCAGGACATGGCGGCGTGGGTGTCCGACAGCGGTCCCGAGCCGTACCCGCTGGCGGACGGCGTTCACGACCACCGCGTGGCGCTGGCCGTCGAGGAGGCCGCGGACACCGGATCGGCGGTCCGCGTGGGCGACGAACCGTGGCGCTGAGGACGTGAGACCGGCAACCACCGCGAGAACCACCCCCGACCCCCCAGAGTTCGCCACCAGACCCTGGAGAACCGGTCGTCAGGGCGTAGCGCGGGGCCGATCCACGGGGTAGAAATATCCGACTCGATGGGAGCGCTCTCTCGGACCTACCGCCGGTGAGCCGCCCCCTGCACACCCCCGGACAAGGCAGGTCGACGATGATCGCGCGCCGCATACGCTCCACCGCCGGAGCACTCAGCCAGTCCCCCGCCACCCGACTGAGAGGGCGTTCCGCATGATCACCGCGAAGCGGATCCTCGCACTGGGCCTCGCGGTCGTGCTGGTCTCCGCGACCACCGCCACGGCAGCGCCGAGCACCGAGTCGCGCACCCAGGCCCCCGCCTTCGGGACCAACGTGACCGTGTTCGACCCGAGCATGCCCGTCGCGCAGATCCAGGCGACCCTCGACGCGACCTACGCCAAGCAGGTCGACAACGAGATGGGCGCGGACCGGTACGCGTACCTGTTCAAGCCCGGCACGTACGGCACGGCCGAGCACCCGCTCCAGATCAAGGTGGGCTACTACACCGAGATCTCCGGCCTCGGCGGGGCGCCGACCGACGTCGTCATCAACGGCAAGGTCGAGGTCTACAACCGCTGCCTCGCCGACGGCGGCACGAGCAACTGCCTGGCGCTGGTCAACTTCTGGCGCACCATCTCCAACCTGACGGTGAACGTCAACGCGACCGGCCAGGACGGCTGCCGCTCGACCGCGAACTTCTGGGCCGTGTCCCAGGCCGTGTCGATGCGCCGCGTGAACTTCACCAACGGCGGCCTCTCGCTGATGGACTACTGCACCGCGGGCCCGCAGTTCGCCAGCGGCGGCTTCATCGCCGACTCGAAGCTCCCGGCGACCACCAACGGTTCCCAGCAGCAGTGGCTGACCCGCAACAGCGAGGTCGCCAGCTGGTCGAACGGCGTGTGGAACCAGGTGTTCTCCGGTGTCGTCGGCGCCCCGTCCGACGCCGCGTTCCCGGACCCGCCGTACACGACGGTCGAGAAGACCCCGGTCAGCCGCGAGAAGCCGTACCTGTTCGTGGACGCGCGCGGCAAGTACAACGTGCGCGTGCCGGACGCGAAGAAGAACAGCAGCGGCATCTCCTGGGCCGCCGGGCAGACGCCGGGTCGCACGATCCCGTTGAGCGACTTCTACGTCGCGAAGCCGTCGGACAGCGTCTCCACGCTCAACCTCCAGCTCCTGATCGGCAAGAACCTCCTGCTCACCCCCGGTGTCTACAACGTCGCCCGCAGCATCGAGGTCCGCAGGCCGAACCAGGTCGTCCTCGGCCTGGGCCACGCCACGCTGACCGCGGTCAACGGCGCGATCCCGCTGGACGTCGCGGACGTGCCCGGTGTCGTCGTCGCGGGCGTCACGGTCGACGCCGGTCTGAAGGAGTCGCCGGTCCTGCTGCGCGTGGGCAAGAAGAACGCGTGGGGCTGGAGCTCCTCGACCAACCCGACCACGCTGTCCGACGTGTACTTCCGCGTCGGCGGCCCGCACGTCGGCAAGGCCGACACCGCGCTGGAGGTCAACAGCGACGACGTGCTCATCGACCACACCTGGGTGTGGCGCGCGGACCACGGCGTCGAGGGCTTCACCGACACCCAGCGCTGGAACACCAACACCGGCCGCAAGGGCGCCGTCATCAACGGCGACAACGTGACCGCGACGGGCCTGTTCGTCGAGCACTTCCAGCAGTACAACACCACCTGGAACGGCGACAAGGGCACGACGATCCTGTACCAGAACGAACTGCCGTACGACCCGCCGACGCAGGCCGACTGGATGAACGGCAGCGTCGAGGGCTACGCCGGGTACAAGGTCGGCAACCGGGTCAAGACCCACACGCTCTACGGCGGTGGCGTCTACGTCTTCAACCAGAACAACCCGACGATCCACACGGAGAACGGGTTCGAGGTCCCGCAGACGCCCGGCGTGAAGCTGCACCACATCATGACGGTCAACCTCAGCGCGGGCGTCGTGGACCACGTCGTCAACGGCGTGGGCGACGCGGCCGACACGACCAAGGTCGGCGTGCCGGTGTTCGTGAAGGAGTACCCCGCGCCGTAAGGGCGGGACGACACGAGGGGCCCCGGAGCGCGGTTGCTCCGGGGCCCCTCGTGCATCACTTGGTTGAGTGTTGCAACGGTTTGTCGGTACGTTGTTCCCGTGGCTGACCAGGACCCCGAACAGGCGGAACCCGGCGGTCCGGGGCGGCGCCCGGACGCCGCCGAGGCGTTGCGCGTGGCGAAGCGGACCTACCTCGCGGGCGAGCGGGTGGACATGCAGAAGCTCGCCGCCGAACTGGGCGTGGACCGCACGACGCTGTTCCGCTGGGTCGGCAACCGCGACCAGCTGCTCGGCGCGGTGCTGTGGTCCGTGGGCGAGCCCGCCCTCCGCGCCGCCCGCGACGGCATGACCAAACCGGGCGCGCAGGGCGTCGCCGAGGTCATGGGGCGTTTCGTCGAGGGCCTCATCAACGCCGACAGCCTGCGCGCCTTCCTGCGCCGCGAACCGGAACGCGCGCTGCGGCTGCTGACCACGAAGGCCAGCATCGTGCAGCGGGAGGTGGTCGCCGCGGTCGAGGACCTGCTCAAGCAGGAGCACGACCGCGGCACCCTCACGCACCCGATGGACGTGCACGACCTGGCGTACCTGGTCGTCCGGATCGCGGAGTCGTTCATCTACACCGACATCATCACCGGCGACCAGCCCGACTCGGCGAAGGCCGCGACGGCCGTGGCGTCCCTGCTCGGCGCCTAGCCGACCGCCGGAACCCTTGCGGGGGCGGGCTTCCCGGCCTCGGCGGCGCACTCGACGTCGTGCTCGGGCCGTTGCCCGCCGAGCAGGTAGTCGGTCACCTTCGCGTTCGCGCAGGCGTTGGCTCCGATGAGGTAGGCCCCGTGCCCACCCTGGTCGATGGTCAGCAGCGCCGCCCGGTCCCCGAACGCGCGCCGCGTCGTCAACGCGCCCACCAGCGGCGTGGCGGGGTCCCGCTCGTTCTGCACCATGAGCACGTTGCGCGGTCCGCGATCGGTGATGCGCACCGGGCGTTCCACCGGGTCAGCCCAGTAGGCGCACGGGTAGATGTTCGCCGCGGCGGCCCCGAACATCGGGTAGCGGACGCGGTCGACGGCCACGTTGCGCTCGTAGGTCCGCACGGACGTGGGCCACCGGGAATCCCCGCACACCACGGCGTACCGGCCGGAGATCAGGCTCTCGATCCGGTCGAGGGGCGGCACCGTGACCGGCGGCAACGGCGTGTCCGTGTCCAGCGCGCGCCAGTTCTTCGCCAGCGCGGTGAACGCCGCGTCACCGCTGCCGTAGAGCCCGCCGAACGTGAGCATCCGGAACAGCGGCCCGCTCACGCCCTGCACCGGCGCGCGGTCGAGCCGACCGGCGAGGTCGAAGTACTTGGCCCGCACCTGTTCCGGCGTGCTGCCCAGGCCGAACTCGGGATGGGCCGCGGCCCACTTCGCGAAGTCCGGGAACGTGTCCTCCACGCCGCGCGCGTACAGCCGTCCGCCCTCGACGTCCCAGCCACCCGCGCCGAGGTTGCTGTCGAGCACCACCCGATCCGTGCTGCGCGGGAACAACGTCGTGTACACCGCGCCCAGGTACGTGCCGTACGAGTAGCCGAGGAACGACGCCTTCGGCTCGCCCAGCGCGGCCCGAACGCGGTCCAGGTCGCGGGCGATGTTCGCGGTCGTGTTGTGCGGCACCAGATCCGCCGTCGACGCCGAGGCGCACTGCCGCGCGATCTGCTCCACCTCACCGGCCCGCTTCCGCACGTCGGCGGGCGTCACGGCGTACGGCGGCACGCTGCCCGCGTACTGCTGCTCCTCGGTCAGGTCGCAGGTGATCGGCGTGCTGCGCCCGATACCGCGCGGGTCCACGCCGATCACGTCGTAGGCGTCCAGCACTCCCTGTGGCATCCCGCCGTCCCGCAGCGCCGCCGGGAACGACAGGCCCTCGCTGGGCCCACCGGGGTTGGTGAGCAGGATTCCCCGGCGCTTCTCCGGGTTCTTGCTCGCCAGCCGCGAGATCATCACCTCGATCCGCCGCCCCTCAGGCTTGCGGTAGTCCAACGGCACCTCCAGCGTCCCGCACTCCACACCCGGCGCGGCCACGTCCGCCGGACACCCGACCCACGTCACCGCGGGTGCGGCCGACGCCACTCCCGGCGTCACCACCACCGCCGCGGCCATCACCACAACCGCCATCAACCTTCGCACAAGCAAACCCCTCCCCCGACGACCTGCCCCGACGGCAAGCCGAATCCGGGAAACTCAGTCGTTCATCCGCACCAGAACGTCGATCTGGGCCGCGTTGTAGAGCTCGCCGACGACCTTGGCGGCCGTCCGCAACGCGTACTCCTCGCCGCGCGGCGCACCCGCGAACAGCCCGGCGGCCTCCGGGAACGCGGCGCGAACCTCCCGCACGAACGGCAGCGCGAGCAACCCCTTCGCCAGCCGTTGCCGGGTCTCCACGTCCGCGTCCACCGGCAGGGCCTCGAACTCGACCACGACGGGGTCCTTCGCGTAGTCCCCCAACGCCCCGGCGTAAGCGGCCATCGCCTCCGGCGACACCAGCTGGGCCAGCACCACGGCGAGCGAGCGCTCCCGCGGCGACAGGCCCGCCTCGGCGATGGCCGCGGCCACGTCCGACGGCAGGTCGGTCGCCGTCTCCTCGCGCAGGATCACCGCGACCTCGGCGCGCGCCCGTTGCAGCCTCTCGATGGACGCGGCCAGCTCGGCGTCCAACCGCCGCAACGCGTCACCGGGGTGCTCGTCCTCGTCGCCCAGCTCCGCGATCCGCGCCAACGACAGCCCGAGCCCGGTGAGCCGCTTGATCCGCAGCACGCGCACCAGGTGCGGCACGCCGTAGCTCTTGTACCCGTTGGCCCGCCGTTCGGGCTCGGCGAGCAGCCCCACCTCGTGGTAGTGCCGGACCGCGCGCACCGTCGTGCCCGCCAGGTCCGCGAGCTGGCTCGTGCTCCACCCCACGACGTGGCCCTCCTCGACGTCCGCCGACGCGGTCGCGCCGACACGTCAAGTGGAAACCATGCCGTTGCGGCACGGTCAAGCCAGGCGGAAACTTTCCGACCAAGGTCGGAGTCCGTTGTCCACCTTCGTCTACCGAGGGGCCGTCTTTAGAACCACTCCGGGTCGGCGTCGAGCGTCGTGCGGTCGAGGTCGGCGAGGAGGTCGAACTGGGCGGCGGTCTTCGGCAGCTCGTAGCGCAGGAAGTACCGCGCCGCCTGCCGCTTCCCGTCGTAGAACGCCCCTTCCTTGCCCGCCGCGGCGAGCAGCTGCTCCAGCCACATCCACGCCACCACGACGTGACCGGCCGCCTCCAGGTACAGGGAGGAGTTCGCCAGCGTCGCCGCCGGATCACCGGCCGACCACAGCAGCTTGGTCACCTCCACCAGCCGCCGCGTGGCCGCGTCGACCGCGGCGGCGTGCTCCACCACCGCCGGGTCGCCGCCCTCGGCCCGTGCCACGGCCGCGCCGATCGTCTCGGCCAGCAGCCGCAACCCGGCCCCGCCGTCGGCGACGACCTTGCGCCCCAACAGGTCCAGCCCCTGGATGCCGTGCGTGCCCTCGTGGATCTGGTTGAGCCGGTTGTCCCGGTAGAGCTGCTCGACGTCGTAGTCGCGGGTGTAGCCGTACCCGCCGTGCACCTGGATCGCGAGGCTGTTCGCCTCCAGGCACCACTGCGAGGGCCAGCTCTTCGCGATCGGCGTGAGCACGTCGAGCAGCACCCCCGCGCGCCGTCGGGCGTCCTCGGTCCCGCCGGTCTGCTGCTCGTCGATCAGCAGCGACGAGTACAGCCCCAGCGCCAGCGCGCCCTCCACGTACGACTTCTGCGCCAGCAGCATCCGCCGCACGTCGGCGTGGTCGATCAGCCGCACCGGCTTCGAAGACGGGTCCTTGTCCCCCGGCGGCCGCCCCTGCGTACGCGTCTTCGCGTACTCGACGGCCTGGAGGTAGCCGGTGTACCCGAGCGCGGTGGCCAGGAACCCGACGCCCACGCGGGCCTCGTTCATCATGTGGAACATGTAGGCCAGCCCGCGGTGCTCCTCACCGACCAGGTAGCCCACGGCTCCCGCTTGCTCGCCGACGGGATGGGTGCCGTCCCCGAACGCCAGCACCGCGTTCGTGGTGCCCCGGTTGCCCATCTTGTGGTTGAGCCCCACCAGCGTCACGTCGTTGCGGGTGCCGTCCGCGAGGAACTTCGGCACGATCATCAACGAGATGCCCTTGACCCCAGGACCACCGCCGGGCACCTTGACCAGCACCAGGTGCACGATGTTCTCGGACAGCTCGTGGTCACCACCGGAGATCCACATCTTCGTCCCGGACACCCGGTACGTGCCGTCCGCCTGCGGCAGCGCCTTGGACGTGATGTCGGCCAACGACGACCCCGCACCAGTCTCGGACAGGCACATGGTCCCGAAGAACCGCCCCTCCAGCATAGGCCGCACCCACTGCTCGACCTGCTCACGCGACCCGTGCGCCACCAACAGGTTCGCGTTGCCCACGGTCAACAACGGATAGCTGGACGTCCCCGCGTTAGCGGCCTGGAACCAGAACATCGACGCCCGCGCCAACGTCATCGGCAGTTGCAGCCCACCCAGCTCCTCGTCGAACGGAGCCGCCGTCAACCCCGCCTCGGCGAAGATCCGCAACGCCCGCGAGACCTCGTCGATCACCGACACGGTCCCGTCCGACAACATCACCGGCTCGTTCGCGTCGGCCTTCTTGTTGTGCGGCGCGAAGTCCTTCGTCGCGATCGACGCGCTCAACTCCAACACCGCGTCGAACGTCTCCCGCGAGTGCTCCCGAAACCGCTCCCGCGAAGTCAACGACTCGACGTCAAGCCACTCGTACAACAGGAACTCGAGGTCCCGCCGGGACAAGATCGCGGCCACCTCACACCTCCAACACGAGCTTGCCGGTGTTGGCCCCGGCGAACAACATCCGCAACGCCTCGGGGAACTCCGTCACCCCACCACTGACGACCTGCTCCCGCGAGATCAACTTCCCTTCCTGGTACCACCCGGCAAGCTCCTTGATCGCCTCCGGGAACCGCTCGACGTAGTCGAACACCAACATCCCCGCCATGCTGGCCCGATTCACGATCAACGACAGGTAGTTCTTCGGCCCGTAAGCGGCCTCAGTCCGGTTGTACTGCGAGATGGCCCCACAAATCACCACCCGCGCGTTCCGCCGCAACTGCGCCAACACGTTGTCCAACACCGGCCCGCCCACGTTGTCGAAGTACACGTCGACCCCGTCCGGCGCGGCCGCGTGCAACGCCCGCCCAACCCGCTCGCTCTTGTAGTCGATGGTCGCGTCAAACCCCAGCTCGTCCCGCAACCAAGCACACTTCTCGGCCCCGCCGGCGATCCCCACGACCCGACACCCGCGCACCTTGGCCAACTGCCCCACCACAGACCCGACAGCCCCAGCCGCCCCCGACACGACGACGGTGTCCCCGGCCTGCGCGCGCCCCACGTCGAACAACCCGAAGTACGCGGTCAACCCCGGATACCCCAACAACCCCAACCACGTGGGCGCGGGTGCGACGGCCGTGTCCACCCGAGACAACCCGCGCCCATCGGACACAGCGTGCTCCTGCACCCCAAAAGCCCCGATGACCCGCTCCCCCGCGGTGTAATCGGGATTCCGGGACTCCACCACCACCCCAACCCCAGCGGCCCGCATGACCGCCCCCACCTCCACCGGAGGCGCGTACGACGGCACGTCGTTCAGGTACCCGCGCATCGCCGGATCCAACGAGAGGTACTCGACCGACACCAGCACCTCCCCGTCACCAGCCACGGGAACGGCTTCCTCGGTCAACTTCCAGGTGCTGTCACCGGGCAACCCGGTAGGCCGCTCAGCAAGACGGATCTGCCGGTTCACCTGGGCTGACATCGCACTCCTCCACACGCCGGATCCACTGAAATCAACGTATCGGCAAGTCGTTGCAACATTCAAGGGACTGATGCATAGTCACCCCGTGGAGCCCGTGCTGACCGAACGGCGAGGCCCAGTACTCCTGGTGACCTTGAACCGCCCAGACCGCCTCAACGCCTGGACGGAAGACCTGGAAACCCACTACTTCACCGCCCTGGATCAAGCGGACAACACCCCCGACATCCGCGCGGTGGTGGTCACAGGAGCGGGCAGGGGCTTCTGCGCAGGCGCGGACATGACAGCACTGACCGAAGTAGACGCGACATCCACCCTGCCCGAAGCCCCACGCCCCCGCACCTACCCCATGACCTTCCGCAAGCCCTTGATCGCCGCCATCAACGGCGCGGCAGCGGGCCTGGGCTTGGTGCAGGCCCTCTACTGCGACCTCAGATTCGCCACACCAACAGCGAAACTCACCACGTCCTTCACCAGACGAGGCCTCATCGCCGAATACGGCATAGCCTGGCTACTACCAAGACTGATCGGCCCCAGCAAAGCCATGGACCTACTCCTCTCAGCAAGGGTGATCCTGGGAGACGAGGCTCTCTCCATGGGCTTGGTAGACCGCCTGGCACCCCCGGAAACCCTGGTCGACGAAGCAATCGCCTACGCCACAGACCTGGCAACCCACTGCTCCCCAACCGCAATGGCAGTGGTCAAACAACAGATACACCGGGCCCTCAACACAGACTTCACCACAGCAGCACAAGAAGCCGAAACCCACATGCTCAACTCCCTACAACACCCAGACTTCACCGAGGGCATTACCAGCTACCTGGAAAACCGCCCCCCAAACTTCCCCAACCTGCCTTAACCCCACCCCTTACACCCAGCCCGCACTCGCACCGATCGCCACCGTCACGACCTCCCAGACCTCGGCCCCAACCGGCACCGATCCCGGCGACATCTCGGAAGCCTTACCCCAAACTCGCACCAAGACCCCACCGTCATCGCCCTTTCGGGCTCCCGGCCTCAACTCGCACCGATCGCAACCGGAGCGACTTCGGGCCCCCCGGCCCAAACTGGCACCGACGACCAACTGCCAGGGCCCTTTTGGGCCCCCGGCCGCCACTCGCACCGCGCACCAACCGGACCGAGCCGGCAGGTTCTTCTAACCCCCAACCCTGGCAGCCCCCGATTGTTTTTGCGCCCCCACCCTCTTTCGCTTTGTCAAGGCGTCTTTCCAGCCTTGACAAAGCGAAAGAGGGTGGGACAATCGGCGCAATCGGGGGTTAGCCCCCAAACACCCGCGGCACCCCACAGACCCGCAGGTCAACCCCACTTCAAACGAACGCGAACACATCCCACCAAGGGTCCCCCAGTCGTGAGAAACCCCCCGACGCACACACTACGACGGGGGTACGACAATTCCGCCCAACCACCCCCGTGACCAGCAACAACAAGCATCACGCCAACACCCAACACCCAACGCCCAACCGAACCAGCACACAACCGAAGCCGCAGAAGCCCCAACAGGCACCCGAACCACCACAGAAGCGCATCCCGGCCGGACCACTGCGTGGGGGCGGGTCGGCTGGGGACGTGCTTGCGTGGCCGGTCCGCCAAGGGAATGGACGAGCTGAAGGCCATCGACAGCACCGAACGACAAGCGCTCGCGGACTTACCCGACATGCCTGCTCAGGCCCCACAACAAGCCTGCCGCTCCGCGCGAGCAGATGGCGAGGGAGTGAGAAGCGCATGCGTGGCCGGTCCGCCAAGAGGACGGGTGGTCACGTGCGGACCGCCGGGACTGAAGGCCATCGGCGGCACCGAGCGACGAGCACCCCCGGACCTGCCCGGCGTACCCGCTCCGGCCCACGACAAGCCTGCCGCCCTGCGCGAGCCCGTAGCGGGGGTCTGCCGGGGGCGCTCGTGTGGCCGTCCACTAAGGAAGATGGAGGTTCGCGGCGACCTGCCAAGGCGTGCGCGGGGTCTGCTGGGAGGCGCGCATGTGTCCCCGAGGGAGATGGATGCCCAACAACACCCACCACCCACACCTCCATTCGGCCCAGCCCCTTCCCGCACATTCGACGAACCACTCCCCCCTGTGATCGAATCCGATTCCCATCCCCGGTGGACCACAGGCAGAGCCGCACGTACGGCTCGCGTGAGAGGGCGACGTGAAGACCGCGGCCACATCCAGGAGTGCCACCCGCAAGGCCGTGGTGGCCGGTATCGCGTTGGCGACCGTCGCGGTCGTGTCCATCGCCGTCCTGGCGTTCACCAACAGCAGTGCCAGTCCCGTCTCCGTCCGCGGCAACGCCACCCACTTCGCCGGTTTCGGGTCCGCCTACAGCGGTTGCGGGCTGCCCGAGCAGGTGTTGGACTCGCAGGACTTCGTGTCCCTCAACGTCTTCGACACCCCCGGCGACTACGGGGCGCACAACCGTCCCATCCCGCCGTCCGAGTCGAACCACATCGGACGCTGGGAGAACGGTCGGAACTGCGGGCGGTTCGTGCAGGTCACCATCGGCAACTTCTGCACCGGTGTCAACGACGGCGCGCGGGGGCAGGCGTTCTGCCGTGAGGGTTCGTGGGTGGCGGACGACTTCACCGGTGCGACGTTGACGATGGTCGTCGCGGACGGGTGCGCGGACGCGACCGCGTGGTGCCGGGACGACCCTGACCACCTCGGCCTGTCCTCGTCGTCGTTGAAGCGGTTCAAGAAGGGCGGCGTGCTGGCGGGCGACATCGACGCCAAGCACTGGAACAACCGGCACGTCTCGTGGTCCTACGTCCCGACGCCCAACTACTCCGGCGACCTGAAGATCGGTTTCCTGCGCGACGCCCAATCAGCCTGGCCCGCCATCGCCGTCTCGCACCTGCCCAACGGCATGCACGGCGTCGAGTACCTGTCCGCCGACGGCCGCTGGCGGCAGGCGAAACCCAACGGCGACATGGGCCAGTCGTTCCTCCTCGGCTCCGACGTCCCTCTCGGCGACGCCTACCGCATCCGCGTCCGCGACGTCTCCGACGAACTGGTGAACGCGGGCCGCGAGTACAGCTTCACCCTCCCCCCGCAGTGCGCCCCGAAGTGCACCGAGGCGTACACGAAAGCCGACTACACCACCGAGACCGCGGCGTGGACGTCAGCGGCAACCCCACCCAGCACCTCGAGTTCCACCCCGACGACGACAACCACCACGGAAACGACGACCACCACCACGACGACCACAACAACCCCACCGACGACCACCAAGACCGTCCCAGCACCCCCGGCCAAGGCGTGCTCCATCACCCCCTCGGTCTACGGCTCCTGGCCAGGCGCGTACCAGGTGGAGTTCACCGTCCGGAACACCGGCACGGCCCCGCTGTCCGGCTGGAGCACCGGCTTCTCGTTCTCGGGCTCCCAACGCGTCACCACCTCGTGGAACGCGCTCGTCACCCAGTCCGGCAACCACCTCGTGGGCAACAACCAGTCCTACAACGGTTCCCTACCTCCAGGAGCGTCCACGAGCTGGGGCGCCATCATGTCCGGCACCGACCAACCCCTGACCGGCCTCCGGTGCACCCCGAAGTAGCTCACGGTCGCCGCCCCACCGTGCACCGCACCCGCTGCGTGAACGAGAACCGACCGGACGCGTCCCCGTAACCACGCGCCAACTCCACCATCCGCTCCCGCACACCGGCCCGCTCCGCCTCCGGAACCGCCTCCCACATCACCCGCTGCCCGTGCGACCACGAGAACTCCACCAGGTGGTCGGCATCGCGGAACACGGCTTCGACGTCCCGGTGCGCCGTCCGCACGTCGACAAGCCCACCGTCGCGCAACAGCCCCTCAACGCCTTCATCGGACGAGAACGGCCCCCGCTGCCCACTCGTCCGCGCGTCCAAGAGCTGCTTCGGCAGGTACGGCGTGAACAGCGCGTCGACCTCCCGCCACCGCTCGTCCTGCGGCCCGAAGGTCGACACCCCCAGCCTGCCCCCAGAGACCAACAGCGAGCCCCACGCGGTCACGGCCGCCACCGGATCCGGCAGGAAGAACAACACCAGCGACGCCCCGACCACGTCGAACGACGCCAAGGGCAACCCCGGCGCGGCGGCATCGGCCACCCGAACCTCGACCTGCGGCACATCGCGGAAGTCCTCGGCGGTCAACTCGACCATCCGCGGCGCGAGGTCGATACCGAGCACGTGCCCGGTCGGCCCCGCGGCCTCAGCGAGCGGGGCCAACAGCGCCCCACGCCCGCACCCGACGTCGAGCACGCGCTCCCCCGCCGCCACGGCCAACTCCTCGGCCAGCCCGAGCGCGATCGGCCGGAACCACGGCACGCCGACCTCGTCGTAGGTGTCGGCGGCCCGGTCGAACACGCCCGCGATCCCCTGGGGTGCAGTCATGACCGCACCCTGCCACCGGAACAACGACTCGGCCAGTCCTCAGAACAACTCGGGGCAGTGCGGCTCCTGCTCCCCGAGGAACGCCGCCGACAGCGCTTCCACCGCCCCCACCGTGTGCTCCCGCACCCGCCCCGCCCGAGCCAACACGCTGAGCCGAGTGCCACCGAGGTACGCCGACCCCAACGCACCGACGTCCGCGGTGACGTCCGGAACCGACGACGTCCGCCGCACAGTCGCCTCACCCTTCACCACGGTGACCCGCCAAGCACCCGCGTTCCACGGGCACACCGCGTCCAGCACCTCGACCACGACATCCACATCGGACCCGTACCGCCGCAGTTCCAATGCACGATCGACGTGCAGCAACCGCAACCACAGGGCGTCATGCCGCTGCCGAACAGCAGCACGCGGATTGGCCAGCAGGTGGACGACCGGATCGTCAGGCGCGGTGTAGTTCTTCACCTCGCCACCAAGCCCCAGATCGAGCAGGTGGCGATAAAGCGCAGCGTGCGCGACATCGGTCTCCGCCACGAGTTCGTGCACGTGCAGGTCGTCCCGCGGCCCACGCGCGTCCCACCCGGTCTTCACCCGGTACACCGCGTAACCCCCTGGGTGCAGCGCGTACCGCAACGCGGACCGCCCGTCCCGATAGCGGTCCTCGTCGGCGAGGTGGAACTCCCACGCACCGACATCCCGCCCAAGCCAGCCCACACGAGTGCGACGCACCCGCTCGTAGGTCTCCTTCAGCACCGGCAACGCCTCAGCGCGCGTCACCTCGCGAACGCGGTCGACCCCGACGTCCACACCGTCGTGGAACTTCGCGCCGTGCGGCAGCGCCACGTGCAGCAGGTCCGTCGCGAGGGACCCGCAGCCGAACCGGCCGTAGATGGCCCCCTCGGACGCCCACAGCACGGCCAGCGCCTCGCCCGCGCCGGTCTCGATCCCGTGCAGGATGCTCGACACCACCAGGTTCAGCACGCCCCGCCCCTGGTAGCCGGGCCGCACGCCCGCCGCGGTCAGCGCGGCGACGGGGGCCACGACCCCGCCGGGCAGCGTGATCTCGCGGCTGAGAACGGCTCCAACACCGATGAGGTCGTCATCGTCGAAGACGCCGTGCGTGCGCTCGAGTTCCAGCACGTGCTCCACGCGCTCCGGACGGGTCTCGTCCAGATCGGTGAGGAACGCGCCCGCGAGAACGCGCCGGAGGGGCGCCACGTCGTCCGACGTGAGCGCCCGGACTCTGAAGGGTTCGTCGACCATGGACAGTTCCTAGACCACGCCACCCACTAAGTAAGGCAAGGGTGTCCTAATTCACTGCCGTCACTTCGGCGGTTGACCTGCCCCGACCTGCCTCCCTAAGTTCGACTCGACACCTCCGGGGGCGCCTCGTGGTCGAGCACGTTGTGGTTGTGGGAGCTGGGGTCTACGGCGCGGCGGTGGCCTCGTCGCTCGCGCGCCGAGGCGCGCGGGTCACCGTCGTGGACGCCAGAGCACCCTCGGGCGGCACGTCCGGCGCGACGTTCTCGTGGACGAACTCGTGCGGGAAGCAGCCGAGGGCCTACCACGACCTGTGCGTCGCCGGGATGGAAGCGCACCGCCGGATGGGCGGCGACTGGTACCACGAGCACGGCAACCTGGAGTGGTCCGACGACCGGGAGGCGTTGCGCCGCAAGGTCGACGGCGTCCTCGACTACGGGTACGAGGCCCGCTGGCTGGACCGCGCGGAGGTGCTCGACCTCGAACCGGACCTCGAACCGAACGCCCTGCCCGCGGACGGTATCGCCTACTTCCCGCGGGAGGGCTGGATCGAGCCGACCCGGATGATCGGCCACCTGCTGTCCCGAGGCGTCGACATCGTGCGCGGGGACGCGGTCGTGGCGCTGGAGCGGGACGACGCCGTGCGCGCGGTCCGGCTCGCCTCCGGGCGGCGGCTCGTCGCGGACGCCGTGGTGAACTGCGCCGGTCCGGGTGCGGCGGCGGTCGCCGACCTCGCCGGGCTGACCCTGCCGATGCGCAACACCCTGGGCGTCCTCGTCTACACCTCACCGGCCGCGGTGGCGGTGTCCCGAGTCCTGCACGCCCCGAGGGTCCACCTGCGACCCGACGGGGCCGGACGGGTGCTGCTGCACTCCGAGGCGATCGACCGGGCCGCGGGCTCCGAGTCCGCCGGGGTCGACCGGGCGGCGGTCGACGACGTGGTCGACGCGGGCCGCGCGCTCTACCCCGGTCTGCGGGACGCGGCCGTGGAGAGCGTCCGGGTGGGCGAGCGCCCCATCCCCGGCGACGGCCTGCCGGTGCTGGGCCGGGTGCTCGCGCTGCCCGGCTTCCACTTCGCCGTCTCGCACAGCGGCGCGACCCTCAGCGTCCACGCGGGCGACCTGGTCGCGGCGGAGGTCCTCGGCGAGGACCACGACGCCGAACTGGCCCCGTTCCGCTTCGAACGCTTCTGAGCCGTCCACACCGGACGGTCAGACCGCGGGACCTCGTTTGCGGGCCGCGAGGACGTCACTCTGCACGAGCAGGGCGCGGGCGAGTTCGTGGGCCTCGGCGGTGGTCAGGCTGAGCCAGGCCTCACCGCGCCCGCCGCCGTCCGGGCCGACGCGCAGCGTCACCCGACCGATCGGAGCGGTGCCGCTCAACTGGATCCGCCCGACCGCGACCCGCCTGCCGCACGCCGTCGTCAACGCCGCGCCGTCCGGCGATCCAGCTCGTTCCACCATCTCCCGCACCCTTCTGCTCCGGTCCCCGGTGGGACACCCGGTGCAGCGCGAACGCGGCGTGAGCTATTCCCTCGGGCCGTCCGGGGGTAGAGCGGACTCCACCACGAGGACGCCCCTTGCCTGCACTGACTCGGACAAGATCCGTTCCTAGCCTTTCGGGCATGACTTCGACACCTGCCGCGGACACCCTCCGCGCCCCCTCCAGCGGCCTGCGGGGGCTGGTCCGGCGCTACCCCCTGATCACGTTCTTCACCCTCGCCAACGCCATCAGCTGGCTCGCGTGGACGCCGTACATCCTGTCGCTCGACGGGTTCGGCGTGCTGCACTTCCGCTACCCGGACCTGCTGGTGGGCAACCAGCTCACGGCGATCCTGCCCGGCGCGTACCTCGGCCCGCTGACCGCCGCGTTCACCGTCACGGCCGTCACCGAGGGCCGCGAGGGGCTGCGGCGGTGGCGCAGGCGGCTGTTCCAGTTCCGGGCCGGGGTCGCCTGGTACGCGTTCGCGCTGCTCGCCGTCCCGGTCGCGGTCCTGCTGGGCACGCTGGCCGCTCCCGGCGGCGAGGAGGCGTTCCGGACGCCGTCGCTGATGGTGCTGGCGGTCTACGTCCCGATGCTCGTGCTCCAGTTCTTCACCACCGGCCTCGCCGAGGAGCCGGGCTGGCGCGACTTCGCGCTGAGCCGCCTCCAGCAGCGGCACCAGCCCGTGGTGGCGACGCTGATCCTCGGCGTCCTGTGGACGATCTGGCACCTGCCGCTGTTCCTCACCCCGTGGGCGGGCCCCGACGTGAACGCCGAGACGATCCTGCGGTTCGCCATCACGGCGATGGAGATGAGCTTCCTGATCACCCTGGTGTACAACAAGGGCCGCCAGAGCCTGCCGCTCGTCATGCTGCTGCACTGCTCGATCAACAACTTCCAGTCCGTCGCGTTCTCCGAGTTCTTCCCGGACGCCGACAACACCCTGCTGTGGGGTCCCACGCTCGGGCTCGGCGCGCTGACCGTCCTCGTCCTCGCCCTCACCCGCGGTCGGCTCGGCTACCCCCGTCCGACCGACGGCCGCGTGACCGTGACCGCCGGGAGCATCGCGTGACCCGCGCACTCGTCGGCACGGCCGCGCTGCGGCTGGAGTCCGTCACGAAGACCTACGGTTCCGGGGAGAGCGCGGTGACCGCGCTGCGGGACGTGTCGATCGGGCTCGACCGGGGCACGTTCACCGCGGTCATGGGGCCGTCCGGCTCGGGCAAGAGCACGTTCCTGCACTGCGCGGCGGGCTTGGACCGGCCGACGTCCGGCAGCGTCCGGCTCGGCGACGTGGAGCTGTCCGGGATGAAGGAGGCCGCGCTCACGGCCGTGCGGCGCGAGCGGGTCGGGTTCGTCTTCCAGGCCTACAACCTGATGTCGGCGTTGACCGTCGAGGAGAACGTGGCGCTCGTGCCGCGGCTGTCCGGGCGGGACCTCGACCGGGCGTGGCTGCGCGAACTGCTGGACCGGGTCGGGATGCTCGACCGGGCCGACCGGCGGCCCTCGCAGCTGTCCGGCGGACAGCAGCAGCGGGTCGCCATCGCCCGCGCGCTGGTCAACCGGCCCGAGGTCGTGATGGCCGACGAGCCGACCGGCGCGCTGGACACCCGCACCGGCCGCCAGGTGCTCGACCTGTTCCGCAGGCTCGTGGTCGACCTCGGGCAGACCGTGCTGATGGTGACGCACGACCCGGTGGCCGCGTCCTACGCGGACTCGGTCGTGTTCCTCGCCGACGGCCGGATCGCGGGCCACCTCCACCACCCCACCGCCGCCCAGGTGTCGGACCGCATGACCCACCTCGGGGAGGCGTGAGGTGTTCTCCCTCGCCTGGAGCACGATCAAGGCCCGCCGCGGCGGTTTCGTCGCCGCGTTCGTCGCGCTGTTCTTCGGCGCGACCGTCATCACCGCCGGCGGTGTACTGCTGGAGTCCGGGCTCCGGTCCGGGGTCGCCCCCGAGCGCTACGCCGCCGCCTCCGTCGTGGTCGGCGGCAAGCAGGCCTTCACCGGCACCCAGGACCTGGCCACGGCGTTCGCCGAACGGGTCCCGCTCGCCGCCGACGCGGCCGACCGGATCGGCCGGGTGCCCGGCGTCGAACTGGCGGTGCCCGAGCGCAGCGTCGCCGTGGACGTGCTGTCCGCCAAGGGGAACGCCCCCGTCTACGCCCACGGCTGGTCGTCCGCGAGGCTCGCGCCGTTCGCCCTGACCGACGGCAGGCAGCCGCAGGGACCCGGCGAGGTCGTCGTCGACACCGGGCTCGGACTGTCCACCGGGGACACCGCCCGGATCGCCCTCGGCGGCGTGCCCACCGACTACCGCGTGGTCGGGCTGGCCTCGGCCCCTTCGCTGCACCGGCAGTCCGCCGTCTTCGTCACCGACGAGGCCGCCGCGGCGCTGTCCGACCGGATCACGGCCGTCGGCGTGGTCGCCGCGCCGGGCGTGGACGCCGACGACCTGGCGCAGCGGATCGGCACCGCCGTGGACGGGGTCGAGACCTACACCGGCACGGCCATCGGCGACGTCGAGTTCCTGGACGTGGGCCAGGCGCGCGGGTTCCTGACCCTGCTGTCCGGCTCGCTCATCGGCACCATCGCGATGGTCGTGCTGTTCGTGGTCGCCTCCACGCTGGGCCTGTCGATCCAGCAGCGCCGCCGGGAACTGGCCGTGCTGCGGGCCATCGCGGCGACGCCGAAGCAGATCCACCGGATGATCGGCGCGGAACTGCTCCTGGTGTCCGTCGCGGGCGGTCTCCTCGGCAGCCTGCCCGGTTTCGCCGTGGCGGGGCTGCTGCGGGACGCGTTCGCCGGCGCGGGTGTGCTGCCCGCCGACCTCGCCCTCGTGTACAGCCCGTTGCCCGCGCTCGGCGCGCTGCTGCTGTGCGTGCTCGGCGGCTGGGGCGCCGGGTACTTCGCCGCCCGCCGCCTGGCCAGGGCCAAGCCCGTGGACGCGCTGGGCGAGGCCGCGGTCGAGCCCAAGGCGCTCGGCGGCGCGCGCCGGACGTTCGGCGTCGTGTTCCTGGTCGCCGGTGTCCTCGCGGGCACGGTCGTGCCCGCCCTGGTCCCCGGTCCGGCCGCGCTCGGCGGCGCGGCGGGATCGGTGCTGCTGCTGATGGTCGGCACCGCGATGCTCGGCCCCGTCCTGATGCGGATGGCCACGGCCGTCGCCGCCCCGGTGCTCAACCGGGGCCGGATCAGCGGTTACCTGGCCGCGGCCAACAGCCGGGCGAACGCCCGCCGCCTCAGCGGGGCCGTCGTCCCGCTCGCGCTGGCACTGGCGATGGCGGCCGTGCAGATCTTCACCATCACCACGGCCGAGGCCGCCGCGGCCGACCAGGTCGAGACGGGTGTGACCGCCGACCTCGTGGTCTCCGGCGGTGCGACCGGCCTGGCCCCGGAGGTCGTGGACGCGGTCCGGCGGGTGCCGGGCGTGCGGTCCGCGCTGCCGGTCGTCCGGTCGCAGGTGCTGCTGGAGTACCGGATGATCGACGAGCTGGAGGTCGAGGGCTTCGCCGCGCAGGGCGTCGAGCCGGAGCACCTCGGGTCCACGCTGGACCTCGCGGTCACGTCCGGCTCGCTGGACGGCCTGCGCGGCGACACCGTCGCGCTGAGCACGTCGGCGGCCGGGACCGCGGGGGTGTCGGTCGGCGAGTCCGTGCACGTGTTCCTCGGGGACGGCGCGGACAAGACGCTGAAGGTCGTCGCGGTCTACGCCAACGGTCTCGGCTTCGGTGACGTCACGGCCCCGCGCGACCTGCTCGCCGCGCACACCACGACCGGGTTCGACGACGCCGTCCTCGTCTCCGCCGACCAGGGCGCGGACGTGGCGGGCGCGCTGGCCGCCAAGTACCCCGGTGTCGCCGTGGTCGACCGGTCGGCGTTCGCCGCCGCCCAGCACGAGCAGCGGTGGCAGCAGTCGTCGACGAACCTCATCGGCAACGGCTTCCTGCTGCTGTACCTGGTGATCGCCGTGGTGAACACGCTGGTGATGGCGACCGGCGCGCGGCGGCGGGAGTTCGCGATGCTGCGGCTGATCGGCACCGGCCGGGGGCACGTGCGCCGGATGATGGCGCTGGAGGCGGGCGTGGTGGTCGGCGCGGCCGCGGTGATCGGCACCGCGGTGGCCGTCGTGCCGCTGGTCGGGATCAGCCTCGCCACGACCGGTCAGCCGCTGCCCGCCGTGGACCCGCTGGTGTACGGGGTGATCGTGCTGGTGACCGCCGTGATCGGGTTCGGCTCGATCGTGCTCGCCACCCGCGCCGCCCTGCGCGGCCGCCCGGTCGACACCGTCGGCGCCGGGGCCTGACGTGACCCGGCGTGCCACGATTGTCCCAACCCCGTTCGCAGAGGAGCAGTCACCGTGATCGACCGGCAGTTGCCGAGGGCGTGGCGGTTCCTCGCGTTCGGGTTCCTCGTGGCGCTCGCGGCGCTGGCCGTCCTCTTGGGAATGGTGGTGTGCGTGGCCTTCATCGTCACGGTGCCGCTGCTCCCCCGTCTGATGGGCGTGGCGCGTCGCCTGGCCACGAGCGAACGCGCGCGCACCGGCCGTTTCCTGGACCGGGTGATCCCGGCGCCCCCACCGGACACCGGCACCGGGATGCCCGCCGTGGCGTCCAGCCCGCACGCCTGGCGGGACGCGCAGTGGCTCGCCGTGCAGGCCGGACTCGGCCTGCTGGTGGGCGGGCTGGCCATCTCCTCGCCCACCGGGGTGCTGCAGAACCTCTTCATCGCCGCGTTCTGGCCGTGGCTGCCGGGAGCGGCGACGACGCTGGACGTCCCGGTGGCGTCGTGGGGCGGCGCCGGGTGGGCACTGCTCACGGCCGTGGGCTACGGCGCGATCGGCGTGTTCCTCGTGCCGCCGCTGGCACGCTGGTACGCGAAGGTCAGCGCGAACCGGCTCGCCCCGCCCCAGCGGTCCCTCGCCGAACGACTCGCGGAGGTCACGGCGACGCGCGCGGCGGCGCTGGAGGCGCACGGCACCGAACTGCGGCGCATCGAGCGCAACCTGCACGACGGCACGCAGAACCGCCTGGTGGCCGTGGTGATGCACCTGGGCATGGTGGAACGCGCGCTGGGCCGCGACCCGGCCACGGCGTTGCCGATGGTGCGCACGGCGCAGGACGCGGCCACGTCCGCGCTCGCCGAACTGCGCGAGGTGGTGCGCGGCATCTACCCGCCGGTGCTGGTCGACCGGGGGCTCGCGGGCGCGGTCGCCTCGCTGGCGGCGCACTGCGCCATCCCGTGCACCGTGGAGGAGCACCCGCTCCCCCGGCTGCCCGCGGCCGTGGAGGCGACGGCGTACTTCGTCGTGGCCGAGGCGCTGACCAACGCCGTCAAGCACAGCGGGGCCTCGCGGATCACCGTGAGCCTGCGCGAGGAGGACGACGTGCTCGTCGTCGAGGTGACCGACGACGGCCGCGGCGGGGCCGACCTCGCGCACGGCACCGGCCTGCTCGGCATCCAGCGCCGGGTGGCCGCGTTCGACGGCACGACCAGGATCGACAGCCCGCTCGGCGGACCCACCGTGATGCGGGTCGACATCCCTGCGGGACCATGAGCCGTGCGCATCGTGATCGCCGAGGACGACGCCCTCCTGCGCGAGGGACTCACCCACCTGCTGCGTGCCGAGGGTCTGGAGGTCGTCTCGGCCGTCGACAACCCCGATGACCTGCTGACCGCCATCGAGGCCGAGCGCCCGGACGTCGTGCTCGCGGACGTCCGCATGCCCCCGACGTTCCGCGACGAGGGCCTGCGCGCCGCCGTGGAGGCCCGGCGGCGGTGGCCCGGCCTCGCGGTGCTGGTGCTGTCGGCGCACGTCGAGGAGAGCTACGCGACGGACCTGCTCGCCGACGGCAGCGGCGGCGTGGGCTACCTGCTCAAGGAACGGGTCGGCAAGGTAGCCGACTTCCTCGACGCGCTGCACCGGGTCGCCGCGGGCGGCACCGCGATGGACCCCGAGGTCGTCGCGCAACTCCTCGTGCGCCGTCGGGTGAACGACCCGCTGGAAGCGCTGACGCCGCGGGAGCGGGAAGTGCTGGGGCTCATGGCCGAAGGCCACTCCAACGCCACGATCGGCAGCCTGCTGGTGATCAGCGACGGCGCGGTCCACAAGCACATCGGCAACATCTTCACCAAGCTCGGCCTGCCCACGACCGACGCGGGCCACCGCCGCGTGCTCGCGGTGCTCGCCTACCTGAAGGCCTGACCGTGACCGAAGACCTGGAGGCCCGCTACCGCGGGTACCTCGCCGCCCTCAACGAACGGCGGTTCGACGACCTGGTGCACTTCGTGCGGGACCGGGTGTTCTACAACGGCGAGCCGCTGACCCGTGCCGAGTACCGGGACATGATCGCCGCCGACGTCGCCGCGATCCCCGACCTCTTCTTCGACGCGCGCCTCGTCGTCGCCCACGGCGACCGGGTGGCGTGCCGCATCGTCTTCGAGTGCACGCCGGAACGCGAGTTCCTCGGCTTCACCCCGAACGGCGCGCGGCTCACGTTCGCGGAGCACGTCTTCTACCGCTTCGAGGACGGCCGCATCGCGGAGGTGTCGTCGCTCATCGACCGGGCGGCCATCGCCGCGCAGTTGCGCTGAAGGCCTGAACCGGTGGCCCGGCGCACTCTCCGCGCCGGGCCACCGTCCACTCAGGACGCCGAGCAGGTCGGGGTGATGCCCGACCCGGATCCGGTGGCCTGGAAGCCGAACTCGATCGACTGGCCCGCCGGGACCTGGCCGTTGAAGGACACGTTCGTCCACGTGGTCGAGCCCGTGTTGCCGCTGCGCTGGGCGTTCCACGCGTTGGTGACCGTGGCGCCGGAGGGCAGGGTGAGCCCCACGGACCAGCCGCTGATCGCCGACGACCCGGCCGTGACCTTGACCGTGGCGACGAAGCCCTCGTTCCACTGGTTCAGCGACACCGACGCCGAGCACCCGCCACCGGGGTTCGGCGGAGTGGTCGTCGTTGTCGTGGTGGTGGTCGTCGTCGTGGTCGTGGTGGTCGTGGTCGTGCCGCCGGAGTTGAGGGCCGCCAACGCCGAGGTGTACGCGGCCTTCTTGTTGCCCGAGCCGTCGAACAGCAGCGGGGTGCCCGAGGAGCGCCACGAGTCGCTGTCGCGGATGCCCCACACGGTGATGCCCGCGCAGCGCGCCACCGCCATGCAGGCCGCCACGACCCGCTGGTAGTTCGAGGCCTGCGTCGAGCCGGAGCCCTCGATGTCCAGCTCGGTGATCTGCACGTCCACGCCGAGGGCCGCGAAGCTCGACAGCGTGGTCTGGTAGTTCGACGGCACCGGGCTCTGGCTGTTGAAGTGCGACTGGAAACCGACGCAGTCGATCGGCACGCCGCGCGACTTGAAGTCCCGCACCATCGAGTACACCGCCTGGGTCTTCGCGTGCGACCAGTCGTCGGTGTTGTAGTCGTTGTAGCAGAGCTTCGTGTCCGGGTCCGCCGCCCGCGCCGCCCGGAACGCCGCCTCGATCCAGTCGTTGCCCGTCCGCTGGAGGTTCGAGTCACGACGCCCGCCGGAACCGCCGTCCGCGAACGCCTCGTTCACCACGTCCCACGCGTACAACTGCCCCTTGTAGTGCGTGGCCACCTGCGTGACGTGGTTGAGCATCGCCGACCGCAGCGCCGACCCGCTCATGTTCTGCATCCAGCCCGGCTGCTGCGAGTGCCACGCCAGCGTGTGCCCGCGCACGCGCATCCCCTGGCTCTTGGCGTGGCTGACGATCCGGTCCGCGTTGCCGTAGGAGAACTGGTTCTGGTTCGGCTCCGTCGCGTCGATCTTCATCTCGTTCTCGGGTGTGACCATGTTGAACTCTCGGTTGAGAATCCCCACGTAGGTCGAGTCCGAGAGCTTGTTCGCCGCTACCGCCGTGCCGAAGTACCGGCCGGTCTGGGCCGCCGACGCGCCGAGGGTGGTCGCGGCGACGGCCGACGTCGCCAGCACCAGCGCCGCTCCCGTCGTCGCCACTACCAGGCTCGACACGAGCAGGGCACGGGACACTGACCTCTCTGCCAGTTTCATTGTTCGCACCTTCTGAAAGCACCCGCTCCGTCGCGGGTGGGGATGGCCGGCAGGCTCAGGGGTGGGACGTCACGCGAGGGCGCAGGCGGCCCCGTTCAGGGTGAAGGCGGTCGGGGCGGCGGTGTCGCCGCCGTGGTTGGCCTGGAAGCCGATCCCGGTCGACGCGCCCGCGGCGATCGTCCCGTTGTAGGAGACGTTCTTCGCGGTGACGGCGCCGCTCGTCGGGGAGTAGGTGGCGCTCCACCCCGAGGTGATCACCTGCCCGCTCGGCAGGGTGAACGCGAGCGTCCAGCCGTTGACCGGCGCGGTCCCGGTGTTCGTGATGGTGATGGTCGCCGTCAGGCCGGTGTTCCAGGCGTTGGTGCTGTAGCCGATCCGGCACGAGCCGCCACCGGGCTGTGGGGTCGTCGTCGTGGTGGTGGTCGTGGTGGTCGTGGTGGTGGTGGTCGTCGTCGGGCCGCTCTGGTCCAGCCCGAAGAACTGGATGGCCCGCAACGCCATGCCGGACGCGAGCACGTTGTGCCCGACGCCCTGCAACGAGATCGCCTCGACGCCGGTCCCGTACCGGGTGCGCGTCCAGCCCGACTGCGGGCTGTCGGTGGACGTCGGCGTGGTGGACAGGCCGTGGACGTTCGTCCACTGGTCGATCTCCTCGCCGAAGTTCGGGTAGCGCAGCGTGTCGTCCGCGGTGCCGTGCCACAGCTGCATCCGGGGCCGCGCGCCCGTGTAGCCGGGGTAGGCGGAGCGGGCGATGTCACCCCACTGCTGCGGGGTCTTGAGCACGGTCCCGTTGGCGCACGCGCTGTTCCAGCCGGACCCGTCCGTCGTGGCGAAGCACCCGTCGGGCACGCCCGCGAACGCCGCGCCCGCCTGGAACACGTCCGGGTAGTTGGCCAGCATGACGTTGGTCGTCATCGCGCCGGACGAGACGCCCGTGACGAACACCTTGCCGGTGTCGCCGTTGTAGCGCTGCAACGTGTAGCGGACCATCGACATCAGCCCGACGGGGTCGCTGCCGCCGTCGCGCTTGAGGGCCTGCGGCGACGACACGTCGAAGCACTGCCCGCTCCGGGTCGCGGACGGGTAGATCACGATGAACCCGTACTGGTCGGCCAGCCTGGCGAACTCGGAGCCCGAGTAGAACGCGGGCCCCGTCCCGGTGCAGTAGTGCACCGCGAGCAGCACGCCGGGTTTCGCCGCCAGGCGGTCCGGCACGTAGAGGTGCATGCGCAGGTTGGTCGGGTTCGTGCCGAACCCGGTGACCTCGGTCAGCGTCGCGGCCGAGGCGCGCGGCGCGACCAGCAGGGACAGGACCGTGACCAACGCGGCCACGAGCACTCCCAGGATCTTCGCCACGGCGCCGCCGCGGCGAGCAGGGGCCGGTGGCGCAGGGGGTCCACCGGGTCGAGAGGTGCTGAGGTTCATCCTTCCTCCTTGAAGGATGGCGGCCAGGGGCGGCTACACCGTACTTCCTGAACAACCCTTTCAGACGCGTAGTTTCGGGTGGTTTCGAGTCTCATTTGGCCAATCTGATCAGGCCATATGCCGGATTGACCGCAACGCAACTTTCGAAACTTTCCTGAAGATACTGAAACTTTCAACGTCTGACGAGACGGTGAGGTGTCGAAATTCGACGCGCGGGGTAGTCCCCCACGACCTGCACGACGAACGGAGCGGCCGATGCGCTTTCCCCAGCTGATCAGCGAGCGGGCGGTCGACACCGTGCGGGTCGCGGCCCGCGAGCACGTGTTCGCCGCGATGCTCGGCATCCCCCGGCTGTTGCGGCACCGCGTGTGGACCGCGGTCGACCCGTACCAGGGCGGCGGCACCGGCGTCCTGCTCGTGCCCGGCTTCGGGGCCCACGACCACTCGCTCGCGTTGACCAGCGCCTGGTTGCGGGCCAGGGGGTTCGTCCCGACGGGCGCGCACGTCGGGTTCACCGTCGGGTGCACCACGGACCTGGTCGACCGGATCGAGCGCAAGCTGGAGGAGCACGTCGAGGCGACCGGCGGTCCCGTGGTGCTGATCGGCCAGAGCCGCGGCGGGATGCTGGCCCGCTTGGCCGCCGTCCGCAGGCCGGACCTCGTGCGCGGGCTCATCACGCTGGGCAGCCCGCTCGTGGAGCCGTTGAAGGCGCAGCACGACGTCCTCGCCGTGGCCCGGTTCCTCGGCCGCCTGTCGGCGCTGGGCGTGCCCGGCCTGATGGACGCCGACTGCTTCGGCGGTGACTGCTTCCGCGACAACTTCGCCGCGCTGTCGGCCCCGCTGGAGGTCCCCGCGGTGTCGGTCTACTCCAAGAACGACGGCATCGTGCCGTGGCGGTGCAGCCTCGACCCGCACGCCGAGCACGTGGAGGTCCGCAGCACCCACACCGGCATGGGTTTCGACCCGTCCGTCTACACCGAACTGGGCAGGCGGCTGGGCGAATGGCGTTCCGCCGACACCCTCGCGCCCGCCTGCTGACCCCCCTCCGGTCGCCACCGGGCGACGCCCCGCCACGGGCGGCACTAGTGTCTGCCCCAAGCAGGGCTACGAGGAGGAACGCGTGACGGTCGAAGCAGGGCAGGGTCACCGCTTGACGGAGTTGTTGCGGGCGAACGCCGACGTGCTGATCAGCAGGTGGGCGGAGTCCGCAGGCACGACGTTGCGCGGTAGGACCACCGGCGCGGAGTTGGAACGGGACTTCCGGGAGCTGTTCGCGTCCCTCCTCCCGGTGGCGTCCTCGGACGGCCGCGACCTGTCCGGGCACTCCTTCGGCGAGGTCAGGTCGTTCCTGGAGGAGCTGTCGCGCTCGCGCGCCCGGCAGAACTTCAGCCCCGCGGAGACCGCGTCGAGCGTGTTCGCGCTCAAGCCGCTGGTGTTCGAGCTGGTCGACCAGCAGAACGACGCCGAGCTGTTCCGGCAGGTGCTGACGTTCTCGAACCTCGTCGACGCGCTGGGGCTGTGGACGTTCGAGTCCTACTCGCGCGCCCGCGAGGAGATCATCAAGGAGCAGTCCGAGCAACTGCTGGAGCTGACCACCCCGGTGGTCAAGCTCTGGGAGGGCGTCCTGGCCGTGCCGCTGGTCGGCACGCTGGACTCGGCCCGCACGCAGGTCGTGATGGAGAAGCTGCTCGAAGCGCTGGTGGAGACCGGGTCCGAGCACGCGATCATCGACATCACCGGTGTGCTCGCCGTCGACACGCAGGTCGCGCAGCACCTGCTCAAGACCGTCGTCGCGGCCCGGCTGATGGGCGCGGAGTGCACCATCTCCGGCATCCGCCCGCAGATCGCCCAGACCATCGTGGCGCTCGGCATCGAGTTCGGCGACATCGCCACCAAGGCGACGCTGGCCGACGCGCTGCGGCACGCCCTGCGCCGCGAAGGCGTCGAGGTCGTGCGCAAGGGTGAACGGGTGGCGCTCTGATGGAACGCGTGCCCATCCTCAAGATCGGTGGGGTGCTGCTCGTCTCCATCCAGATCGACCTCCAGGACCAGAGCGTGCTCGCGCTCCAGGAGGACCTGGCCGAGAAGATCAGCTCCACCGGCGCGCACGGCGTCGTCATCGACATCTCGGCGGTCGAGATCGTCGACTCGTTCATCGGTCGGATGTTCGCCACCATCGCGTCGATCTCGCGGCTGTTCGACGCGGACACCGTCGTGGTCGGCATGCGGCCCGCCGTGGCGATCACCCTGGTCGAGCTGGGCCTCACGCTCGGCGGCGTGCGCACGGCGCTGGACCTCGAACGCGGCATGAAGATCCTGTCGACCATCGGCCGCGAGCGCGGCCGCGTCGACGGCGCCGACCGGGAGGTGTGGTGACGGCCCGGCCCGACGGGCCGGAAGAACTGCCGATCACCGGCGACGACGACGTCGTCCGGGTCCGCCAACTGGTGCGCGCCTACGCGCAGGAGATCCGGCTCGGTCTGGTGGACCAGACCAAGCTCGTGACGGCGACCAGCGAACTGGCCCGCAACACGCTCGTCTACGGCGGCGGCGGGTTCGCGCGGATCGAGAAGGTGGCCCTCAACGGGAAGGACGGGATCCGGGCGTCGTTCCACGACGAGGGTCCCGGCATCCCGGACCTCACGCTGGCGCTGGCCGACGGCTGGAGCAGCGGCAAGGGCATGGGGCTCGGCCTGTCCGGCGCCCGCAGGCTCGTCGACGAGTTCGACCTGGACACCGAGGTCGGTCGCGGCACGGTCGTGACGGTGGTCAAGTGGAAGCGCTGACGGGATCGACGTGCCTGCCGATGGCCGAGGACGTCGTCTGGATCCGGGTGGAGGAGGCCGCCGAGGCGGGCCGCGTCCGCCGGGCGGCCACGACGCTGGCCGAGAAGCTGGCGTTCCCCGCGACGCGGGTCGCCGAGATCGGCGTCGCCGTCACGGAGATCGCCACGAACCTGCACAAGCACGCCCGTGAAGGGGTGGTGCTGGTGCGGTCGGTGCGCGGCGAGACGAACGCCGCCGTGGAGGTGCTGGCCGTCGACGGCGGGCCCGGCATCGCGGACGTCGGGCTGGCGTTCGAGGACGGCCGGTCGACCACGGGCACGCTCGGCGTCGGGCTGGGCGCCGTGAGCCGCCTGTCCGACTCGTGCGACATGGCGTCCCGGCCCGGTCACGGCACCGTGCTGGCCGCGCGCTTCCACGCGCGCCGCGGCCCGGTCGCCGACCTGCCCGAGGACGTGACCGCGGGCATCACCCGCGCGATCGGCGGCGAGGAGGTCTGCGGCGACGCCTACGCCGTCCGCCGCGCTCCCGGTCGGCTGACGATGATGATGTGCGACGGCTCCGGCCACGGACCGCTGGCGGCGACCGCGTCGCAGGCCGCGGTCCGGCTGTTCTGCGCGCTGGACCCCACCGCGCCCGAGGACGTCGTCGCCCGCGTCCACCGGGAGCTGCGCGGCACCCGCGGCGGCGCGGTGGCGGTGGCGGACGTCGACCTGGTCGCCCGCACCGTGCGGTTCGCCGGTCTCGGCAACATCGCGGGCGCGGTGCTCGGCGACGGCCAGAAGCGCGGCATGATCTCCGTCCCCGGCGTGGCCGGGTACCAGGCGCGCACGATCCGCGCGTTCGACTACCCGCTGCCCGACGACGCGACCGTGGTGATGCACTCCGACGGCCTGACCGAGCGCTGGGCGGTGGAGCGCGGCGACACCATCCTGGCCTCGACACCGCTGGTCGTCGCGGGCGCGCTGATGCGCGACGCGGGGGTGCGCAAGGACGACGCCTGCGTGCTCGTCGGGAAGGCCTCCTGACCGTGACCGCCGACGACGAGCGCGCCGAACTCACCCGGATGACCGTCCGGGGCGAGTCCGACGTGTTCCGGTTGCGCGGCAAGGGCAGGCAGGTCGCCGCGGCGGTCGGGCTCGACGGCCAGGACCAGATCCGGGTGGCCACGGCGCTCAGCGACGTCGGCCGCGAACTGGTGCGGCAGTCCGCGTCCGCCACCGCCGTGTTCACCCTGCGGCTGGGCCGCGTCCCGGCGCTCGTGGTGGACCTCGGCTGGACCGGGGCGGTGACCGCGACCGGCCCCGGCTGGCACACCGCGCGGATGCTGCTGCACGCCGTGGAGGTGGTCGAACGGGAGGGCGGCGGCACCGTCGCGCTCGTCCGGAACCTGCCGTCCGCGGTGCTGCCGCCGTCGCGGGAGAAGCTCGTCGGCCTCCGCCGCGAGCTGGGCGGTTCGACCGACGGCAACGCGCTCGACGAGCTGCGCGCGCAGAACCAGGAGCTGCTGGAGACGCTGGAGGACCTGGAGCGCAAGCGCCAGGAGCTGGTGCGCGCCAACGACGAGCTGGAGGAGACCAACCAGGGCGTCCTCGCGCTGTACAAGGAGCTGTCCGACGAGCTGGAGCAGACCAACAAGGGCGTCGTCGCGCTGTACGCCGAGCTGGACGAGAAGACCACCCAGCTGCGCGAGGCGGCCGAGGCCCGCACCCGGTTCTGGTCCAACATCAGCCACGAGCTGCGCACGCCGGTCAACTCCGTCGTCGGCCTGACCAGGCTGCTCGCCGTGCCGGGGGCCGACCCGCTGACCGACGACCAGCGCAGGCAGGTCGACCTGATCAACGACTCGGGCACCACGCTGCTCGCGCTGGTCAACGAGCTGCTGGACACCGCGAAGGCCGAGTCGGGCAGCATGCGGCCGAAGCCCGCGCCGGTCGACCTGTCCTACATGTTCGTGCAGCTGCGCGGCGCGCTGCGCCCGCTGATCCGGTCGGGCGAGGTCGAGTTCGTCGTGGACGACCTGCCGCCGCTGAGGCCGCTGGTCACCGACGGCACGATGCTCGTGCGGATCCTGCGCAACCTGCTGTCCAACGGCCTCAAGTTCACCGAGCGCGGCGAGGTGCGGCTGTCGGTGGTCGAGGACGACGAGCACGTCCGCTTCGTCGTGGCCGACACCGGCATCGGCATCCCGCCCGAGCAGCAGCACCGGGTGTTCGAGGAGTTCCACCAGGTGCCCAACCGGCTCCAGGCGGGCGCGGCGGGCACCGGGCTCGGCCTGTCCTACGCGCGCAGGCTCAGCGAGATCCTCGGCGGCGACCTGACGTTGACCAGCACGCCGGACGAGGGCACCAGCGTGGTGCTGAGGCTGCCGCTGGGGACCGTGGACGACATCCCGCTCACGGCGGTCGGGGTCGCCCTGCTGGTCGACGGCGACGACGAGCGCCGCGCCCGGTTGAGGGCCGAACTCCTCACCCTGGCCGACGACGTCGTCGAGGCGAAGGACGGCAGGGCGGCGCTGGACGTGGTCACCGGCCACCGACCGGACCTGGTCCTCGTCGACGCCGACGCCCCGCTGGTCAACGGCGGCGAGGTGCTGTCGGTGCTGCGCCAGGACCCGGTGCTGGCGAGGATTCCCGTGGTCGTGGTGTGCGGGGACGATCCGGGGGGTATGGAACTGACGGCGTCCACGCTGGGCGCGTCGCTGCTGCGCCGGTCGCTCATCTCGCCGGAGTCGGTGCGCCAGGCGATCAGGGAGGCCCACGTGTCGGTGCGGAGGACGGTGCCAGGATGAGCCAGTCGACCACGCGGCGGCGGACGGCGCCCCGGACCGGGCCTGCCCGGATCCTGGTCGTCGATGACCTGGAGGCCAGCCGGTACATCACCGCGAGCTGGCTGCGCCGCACCGGGCACGACGTGACCGAGGCCGTCACCGGCCGCGAGGCGCTGGTCGTGCTCGGCGAACGGCAGTTCGACCTGGTGATGCTGGACGTGCACCTGCCGGACATGAGCGGCTTCGAGGTGTGCGAGATCATCAAGGCCGACCCCGCGACCGCGGCGATACCGGTGATCCACGTGTCGGCGACCTACGTCGAGCCCGAGGACAAGACCGTCGGGCTGACCCGCGGCGCGGACGCCTACCTGACCGAGCCCGTCGATCCCGGCGAGCTGCTGGCGACGGTCGAGGCCGCGCTGCGCTACTACCGGGCGCGGATGCTGGCCGAGGACCTCGCCGACCGGCTCACCCGCCTGACCAGGGCGACCCTCGCGATCAACTCCGCGGCGACGTTCGACGCGCTCCTCTCCGCCGCCGTGCTCGGCGCGGCGGACGTACTGGACACCAGCGCCGCCGTCGCGCTGACGACGGCGCAGGACCACCGGATCGGCGCCACCGGGGCGACCGGCGACGTCGAGCTGCGAACCGAGCGGGACGACGTGGTCGCGGCGGTCGTCACCGCGGCGCTGGGGCAGGACGAAGGCGTCGCCGTGACGCGGGTGGACGACCCGCCGTGGCACCCCGGTGTGCCCGCCTCGGTCGTCGTGGCGCGGATCAAGGCCGGGCGGCCGCCGGTGTGCGTCGCGGTCGACGCGGACGCCGTGACGACCGACGAGGACCGCAACCTGCTCGTGCAGCTGGGGCAGGCGACGGCGGTCGCGGCGGACGGCCTGCGCGCGCTCACCGAGGAGCACCTGCTCGCGCTGACCCTCCAGCGCAGCCTGCTCCCCCGCGACCTGCCCGAGCAGCCCGGCCTGCCGATGGTCGCCCGGTACGTCCCGGCGTCGGCGAACGCCGAGATCGGCGGCGACTTCTACGAGGTCCTCGCGCTCGACGGGCGGGTGCTGATCGCCATCGGCGACGTCTGCGGCCACTCCATCGAGGCCGCCACGGTCATGGGCGAGGTCCGGCACGCGCTGCGCGCCTACGCGCTGGACACCGACGACCTGCCGACGATCCTCACCAAGCTCGACCGGATGCTCCAGCGCTACCACCGGCGCGGCGGGCTCACGACGTTGTGCCTGCTGCTCGTCGACCAGGCCGAGGGGGTCGTCGACGTGGCCAACGCGGGTCACGTGCCGCCGCTGGTGGCCGACGGGGACGGGACGCGGTTCCTGCCCGTGGCCGGGCCGCTGCTGGGGCTGGGCCTGCACCACCCGGCCGCGACCCGGTTCCCGCTGCCCGCCGGGACGCTGGTCGTGCTGACGACCGACGGGCTGGTGGAGCGGTCGGACAGCGACCTGGACGAGGGCATGGAGGCCCTGCGGGCGGCGGTCTCGCACACCGACGAGCCCGCCGCGCTGAGCGACCGCCTGCTGGCGGAGTTCGGCGGGGCCAAGCGGGACGACATCGCCCTGCTGGTGTTCCGCCGGACCTGATCAGGCGGGCGGTTCCGGGATCTCGGCCCACACGGTCTTGCGGTCGGCGTACCGGTCCACGCCCCAGTCCGCGCCCATCGACTTGATGAGCACCAGGCCGCGACCGCGGAACTCGCCCAGGGTCGACGTTCCCGGTTTCGGCAGCACGTCCGGGTTGGCGTCGTCGACCTCCAGCCGGACCACCCCCTGCTCGTCCTGGTGGGCGAGCCGGATGGCGCGCGGCGCCTGGGCGTGCTCGTAGGCGTTGGCCGCCAACTCGGTGGCGATCAACTCGGTGTCCGCGACCAGATCGGGGTCCAGATCGGCGAGCACCGTGCGGATCCAGGCTCTGACCTGGGACAACGGCGGTGTCTCGTGGTCGTCGAGACGGAACTCGTGTGGACGTGTCGTCTGCGCGCTCACCTGGCTCCTCGGCTGGTGCGACCGCGGTCGGTTCGAGGACGGCGGGTGCTGATGGTGACGGCTACCCGGCCGGATGGACCATCACACGTCAGACTGTAGAGAAAGGGTGGCAGCACGTGCCACGGCCGCACGTAATGTCGACCTCACACGTCGTGCCGCAGCATGGTCGCGTCACGTGCTCACCCGCTCCAGAAGACGAGGACCCGATGTCACGCAGCACGACGCCGGACGCGGAATCCGGCTCGGGACACGACGCCGCCACGCCCCTCGAGGTCGGGACCGACCGCGTCGACGGAGCGCTCGTGGTCCACGTGGCGGGCGAGATCGACATGAACACCGCGCCGTCGCTGGGCGAGAGCCTGGCCGCCGCGTTCGCGGACGCCGCCGAGGCCGGGAACCGCGCCGTCGTCGTCGACTTCGGCGGTGTCGGGTTCCTCGCCTCGATCGGCCTGTCCGTCCTGGTCGCGCACCACCAGACCGGTATCGCCAACGGGACCCCGATGCACCTCGTGGTGTCCTCGCGCGCGGTGCGCCGGTCGATCACCTCGGCGGAGTTGGACCGGCTCTTCACCATGCACGCGTCCGTCGAGGACGCGCTGCGCACGGTCGCCGCGCGCTAGCCGAAAAGACCGGGTTCCCGCTGGTCAACGCCTTCAAACCTGCTCGCGCCATGATTCTTCCCGGCGTGCCGGAGCCCCTCCGGCACGGCAGAATGGGCACATGACCCTGCCCGAAAGCTCCACGACGTCCCACGACGACGACCGCCGGGACCCGATCGTCATCGCGGTGTCCGGCGAGATCGACATGACCAACAGCGACTCGCTGCGACACCGGTTCGTCGAAGCCTTCGACACCGGGGCCAGAACGCTCGTGCTCGACCTGTCCGAGGTCACCTTCTTCGCCTCTTCGGGCATCGCCGCCCTGGCCCACGCGCGTGAGCACGGCAGGCAGCTCGGAGACCGGGAGGTCCACGTCGTGGCGAGCCGCAGCGTCCGCCGATCGTTGGAGGCGACCGCGATGGACCGCATCCTGCCCCTGCACCCCACGCTCGACGAGGCGCTCGCCGCGATCGGCTGAAGCACCCGAACGGCCTACCACCCGAGGCGCGCGACCGATCCGGTCGCGCGCCTCGCCCGTTGTGCGCCCTGACCTCGACGATCTTCCCGAGGCGGTGACGTCCGCCAAACCCCTGGGAACAACCGGTTTCACCCGTCCGGCGGCGGCTCACGCGCATCCGGGTCAGCAACGCGGAGTGGTCGGCCGTGGACGTTCAGCAAACTCCAACATAACGAATCGATAACGCGGTGAACTCGATTGAGGGACGCCTGACCAACCGTGCGTATGCCCGTTTGAGTCGGCCTCAAACGCCGTGCTCGGAGGAAGCACCCCGACGACAGAGGCGAGTATCGAATGACCCGGACCGGTGGGCGACACCAAATCTCGCGCAGAACCAAGCTCGCCACGCTCGGCGCGGCCGTCGCGATCGCCGCCGGCGCGGTGGTCGTGGTCACGACCACCGGCGACGACGAGGCGTACGCGGACGGGGTGGACAGGTCCCTGTTCGTCGACATCACCAAGGTGAAGCCGAACGTGCAGGCCGTCCAGAAGCAGCGCGGGGCGACCACGGGCACCTTCACGGTGAACTGCGGCACCAACAAGAACGGGCACTTCAACGGCGACAACTTCATCGCCGCGCCCGGCGTCGAGAACGGCGCGCAGCACCTCCACGACTACGTGGGCAACCTGTCGACGAACGCGAAGTCGACCAACGAGAGCCTCCTGGCCGCGGGCACGACCTGCCGCAACGGTGACAAGTCGGCCTACTTCTGGCCCGTCATCCGCATCGACACGGCCGACGAGGAGGCCGAGGCGAAGGTCGACCAGAACGCGCCCAAGGTGAACGACAAGGCAGCGATCGACAAGGACGTGGCGGCGAACGAGAACGCCGCTCCCCTGGACGAGAGCGCCACCCAGACCGCGAACCCGCCCGCCAAGGTGGAGGAGCGCAAGGCCCAGGCGGCCGAGGACAAGAAGGTCCAGGAAGCGCCCAGGGTCGTGTGCCCGGACGTCGCCAGCAAGCTCGAGGACGTGCCCGAGGCGGCCGTGCCCGAGATCAACAAGCAGCTCGACAAGGTCGACAAGGTCACCGACGACGCGGACAAGAAGCTCGCCGCGGAGACCAAGGACGCCCCCAAGGTCAACGACAAGGCCGTGGTGGAGCCCGCCAAGAAGGCCGAGGTGCTCAACCCGCTCGAGGACCAGCGCAAGGCCGCCATCGACCAGATCGCCGCTCTGCTGAAGCAGCTCCAGGACCAGATCGCCGACCTCCAGAAGCAGCTCGACGCCCTCAAGGGCCTCGACCAGTGCGGCGTCAAGGACGGCAACAACCCCGACCCCATCAAGGACGGCTCCGGGAACAGCGAGACCCCGCCCGCCCAGACGCCTCCCGCGGGCGGCAAGGACGAGGACGCCAACAACGAGCTGCCCGGCAACGACGGCGTGATCCAGCGCCCGGAGAAGGCCGAACTGACCTTCCGCGGCAGCCCGGTCGGCAAGGTCGTCGCGATGCCGAAGTTCCTCCGCGTGCTCTACGGCGACGCGAAGATCTCCATCAACGGCACCAAGAACGCCCGCGACTCGTGGACCTGCTCCGGCTTCGAGGACAAGGTGCAGATCAAGCAGTACCCGATCTGCCCCAGGGGCGCGAAGGTCAAGCGGATCCACGACTTCCCGAGTTGCTGGGACGGCAAGAACACCGACTCCGCGAACCACCGCACGCACATCGTGTTCCCGGACGCCAAGACCGGCAAGTGCGCCCAGGGCTTCAAGGCCGTGCCGCAGCTGCGCGTGACCCTGACCTACAACATCCCCAGGGACATCCAGAAGAAGGGCCAGTACAAGGTGGACTCCTTCCCGACGGAGAGCCACAACCCGGTCAGCGACCACGACGACTTCGCGAACGTGATGTCGCAGAGCATCATGAACCGCCTCGTCAACTGCGTGAACCGGAACAAGAACTGCCGCGAGTAGTCAGCACGGCTTCCGCGTGGTCATGCGCGGTCGGACGAAGGCCACCTCGGCGGCGGGGTGGCCTTCTCCGCGTCTTCAGTACCTCTGGGGATTGGCCAGCAGCAGCGGCCACGTCGGCAGCGTGACGCCGTCGATCGTGGAACCGCCGAACCCGAGCACCGGTCCCGGCCCCGCGGTGACGGCCGCCGGGAAGTCCAGTGCCGGGGCGGACACCTCGTCGAGCGCCGCCACGTGCTCCGGCGCGAGGGTCGTCGCGAGCGAGGACACGTTGGCGCGCAACTGCTCCGGGGTCCGCGCGCCGATGAGTGTCGACGACACCGCGGACCGGCCGCGCACCCATGCCAGCGCCACCTCGGCCGAACCGACCCCCAGGTCGGCCGCCACCCGCGCCACCACGTCCAGCACGCGCCAGTCCGCCTCGGTCAGCTCGGCGGTGAGGCCCGCCCGCGCGCTGTCGACCGGCGTGCCGCCGCGGACGTGCTTGCCGGACAACCTGCCTCCGCTCAACGGGCTCCACGGCAGCACGCCCATGCCCAGCGCCTCGGCCATCGGCAGCAGCTCGCCCTCGGACGTGCGCTCCAGCAACGAGTACTCGACCTGGAGCGCCGTGACCGGCGTCCAGCCGCGGAAGCGGGCGGTCGTCTGGGCTTCCGCCGCCACCCACGCCGGGACGTTGGAGAAGCCGACGTACCTGACCTTGCCCGCCGCGACCAGGTCGTCGAGCGCCCGCTGCGTCTCCTCGAGCGGCGCGCGGCGGTCCCAGCCGTGCAGCCAGTACAGGTCGACGTAGTCGGTTCCCAGGCGCCGCAACGACTCCTCCAGCTGCGCCACGACCGCCTTGCGGCCCGCTCCTCCCCCGTTGGGGTCGCCGGGGTGCAACGTGGCGAAGAACTTCGTGCTCAGCACGACACGATCGCGCAGGCCGGGACGGGCCGCGAAGAAGTCGCCGATGATCTTCTCGGAGTGGCCGTTCGTGTAGGTGTTCGCGGTGTCGACGACGTTGCCGCCGCCGTCGAGGTACTCGGCGAGGATCGCCTCGGAGGTCTCGGGGCTCGAGCCCCAGCCGTTGTCCTCGCCGAAGGTCATGGTGCCGAGGGAGAGCGGGCTGACGCGCAGGCCGGACCGGCCGAGGGTGACGTAGGAGTCGAGTGAGGTCATGGCTCCCATGACACCAGCGAACGCCGTCCGACCCTAGGCAGATGGTGCGAACGGCTTGCACGATCCTGTCAACATTGGCAGTTCTGTGCTTGACTGGGCGGATGGACGCGACCCGCTTGGCGGAGGTGCTGTCCCGCCACGCGCGCGACGGTCTGACCGCGACGGCCCTGCCCGACGTCTCGGTGATGCGCGCGCGGAGGACCACGGAACCGTTGGGGGACATGGTCGAGCCGACCGTCGCCGTGATCGCGCAGGGCGTGAAGGAGACGGCGGTGAACGGCCACGCCCACACCTACGGTCCGGGGCAGGTCTTCCTCGCGACGGTCGACCTGCCCGTGGTCGGCCGGATCGTCCGGGCGTCCGAGGACGAGCCGTTCCTGGCCGCCGTGCTGCGCCTGCGCCCGGAACGGATCGCCGCGCTGCTCCTCGACACCGCGTCACCCCACGACCGCTCACCCGCCACGCCGTCCGGGATCGCCGTCGCCGACGCCTCCTCCGCGCTGCTCGACGCCGTGGTCCGGCTCGTCGGACTGCTGGACGCGCCGGACGACGCCGCCGCGCTGGCGGGCGGCGTCGAACGGGAGGTGCTGTGGCGGCTGCTGACCGGCCCGCAGGGCGCGGTCGTGCGGCAGATCGGGTCGGCCGACAGCAGGCTCACCCACCTGACCCGCGCGATCCGCCGCATCCGCGACCACTACGCCGAGGCGCTGCGGGTCGAGGACTTGGCCGCACTGGCGTCGATGAGCCTGTCGTCGTTCCACCGCCACTTCCGGGCGGTGACCTCGATGACGCCGATCCAGTACCAGAAGAACATCCGCCTGCACGAGGCCAGGACCCGCCTGCTGGCGAGCCCCGGCGACGTCGCGGGCGTGGGGTACTCCGTCGGCTACGACAGCCCGTCGCAGTTCAGCCGGGAGTACCGGCGCATGTTCGGCGTCCCGCCGAGCCGTCACCAGGCGACGGGCAGCTCGTAGACGCCGTAGACGAACCCGTCGTGCTTGAACGGGACGGACTCGAAGTCCGTCGCGAGCCGCAGGTCGGGGATCCGGCGGTAGAGGGTCTGGTAGGCGATCCGGAGCTCCAGCCGGGCGAGCGGCTGGCCGAGGCACTGGTGCACGCCGAACCCGAACGCGAGGTGGTTGCGGGGCTCGCGGGTGAGGTCGATGCGGTCCGGGTCGGGGTAGACGTCGGAGTCGCGGTTGGCGATGTCGTTGGGCAGCACCACGCCCTCCCCCGCCTTGATGACCTGGCCCGCGATCTCGATGTCCTCCAGCGCCACGCGGCGGCGGCCGCCGTGGGTGATGTTGAGGTAGCGCAGCATCTCGTCCACGGCGCTCGCCACGATCCTCGGGTCGTCGGTCTCGCGCAGCAGCGCCATCTGCTCGGGGTTGCGCAGCAGGGCGAGGGTGCCGAGCGCGATCATGTTCGCGGTGGTCTCGTGGCCCGCGATGAGCAGCAGCACGGCCATCTGCGTGGCGCCCTCGTGCGTCAACTCCCCCGCCTCGACGCGCGCGCCCAGGCTGGACAGCAGGTCGTCGCCGGGGTTCTCGATCTTCTTCGCCACCAGGCGGCCGAGGTACTCGGCCAACGCGCCCGAGGCCTCCATCCGCGCCTCGGGGGTCGAGTTCCGGTTGATCAGCGTCCTGCTGTTGGACTGGAAGAAGTCGTGGTCGGCGTACGGGACGTCGAGCAGGTCGCAGATCACCAGCGACGGCACCGGCAGCGCGAACGCCTCCACCAGGTCGGTCGGGTTCGGTCCGGCGAGCATCGCGTCGATCGAGTCGTCGACGATCCTCTGGACGGCGGGCCGCATGGCCTCGACGCGCTTCACCATGAACGCCGACCCGACCATCCGCCGCAGCCGGGAGTGCTCGGGGTCGTCCATGCCGATGAAGCTCAGCGTCGCGTTGCCCGGTGCCTGCCTCGGGTACGTCGGGTGGGTCATGTCCGCGCTGATCCGCTTGTCGGTCAACAGGGTGCGCTGGTCGGCGTGCCGGGTGACGAGCCACGGCGTGCTGCCGTCCCACAGCTTCACCCGCGTCAGCGGGGCCTCCTCCTGCAACGTCCGCAGGGCCGGGGGCGGGTCGAACGGGCAGCCCTGCGCCCTCGGCATCGGGAACTCGGGAACACCGGCCGTGTCCAGGGTGCTGGTCATCGTCGTCCTTCCAGGATCGGGTCGAGCAGGTGCCGGCGGTGCTGCCTCGCCTGCTTGGGCATGTTCCAGCCGAGGACGCCGACGGCCCGGTCGTCGCGCCGGTAGACGGCGACGAACCGGCGGGCGGCGAGGTCGCCCTCCACGACGGTCGCCTCGGCGTCGGGCGTCGGCGTGCCGTGCACGTGGATCCTGGCGTCGAACTGGTCGGTCCAGAAGTACGGAACCGGCGTGTAGACCCGTTGCGCGCCAAGGATGTTGTCCGCCACGAGCGCGGCCTGCTCGGTGGCGTTCGTGCGGTTCTCCAGCCGCAGCGGTTTCCCCAGCAGGTCGTGGTGCCAGCGGGCGACGTCCCCGACCGCGTGGATGCCCTCGGCCGCCTGGCAGCGCGCGTCGCACACCACCCCGTTGTCCAGCGCCAAACCGCTGCCGTGCAACCACTCCGTGGCGGGCACGGCCCCGAGCGCCACCACGACGACGTCCGCCGGGAGCACCTCACCGGTGTCCAGCCGCACGCCGTCGACCCGGCTGTCGCGCCCGGTCAGGCCGGTCACGGCGGCGCCCAGCCGCAGGCGCACGCCGTGGTCCGCGTGCAGGTCGGCCAGCGCCGTGCCGACGAGGAGCCCGAGCTGCGCCTCCAGCGGCGCTCGTTGCGGGCCCGCCAGCGTGACGTCGAGGCCGAGACCCCGCGCTGTCGCGGCGACTTCCGCGCCGAGCACGCCGTCGCCGACCACCACGAGCCTGCGTCCGGCGAGCAGCTCGGCCCGCAGCGCCAGCGAGTCGGCCAGCGTGCGCAGGACGTGGACGCCCGCGAGGTCGTCGTGCCCCGGCAACGTCCGGGCTCGCGCCCCGGTCGCGATGACCACGGCGTCGGCCGCCAACTCCCGCCCGGAGGCGGTGCGGACCGAGCGCGCGGGCACGTCCAGCGCCACGGCCGGGTCGCCCAGGACGAACCGCGCGTCCAGCGCCTCGCTCGGGCGCAGGTGCGCCCGGTCCGGCTCCCACGCGCCCGCGAGCACCTGCTTCGACAGCGGCGGCCGGTCGTACGGCGGGTGGACCTCCTCGCCGAGCAGCGTCAGCTCACCGCCGTACCCCTTGCGCCGCAGCGCTTCCGCCGTGGCGAGCCCGGCGGCGGACGCGCCGACCACGAGCACGCTCGCGGGCTCGGTCACGCCTCCAGCGCAATCGCCGCCGCCGGGCACACGCCCGCCGCCTCGCGGACCACCGCGTGCAGGTGCGCCGGTGGCTCCGCGTCGAGCAGCACCACCACACCGTCCTCGTCGCGCTGGTCGAACACGTCCGGCGCGGCCAACACGCACGACCCCGCCCCGCAGCACTTGTCCTCGTCCACGAAGACCTTCATCCGCTGTTCTCCCTCACCCTCGTTCACGCGCCGGTGACCGGCGCGAGCCACATCCCGACGATCGCGTCGACCAGTCCGGTGGCGGTGTCCTCCCAGGTGCCCCTGGCCGTCGGCGTCCCCTCGGCCAACGCCCGCTCGCGCTCGGCGCACGTGTGCGTGATGAGCGTGCGGGCCATGGCGCTGCGTTCGAGGTGCACCGGCAGCGGCACGGTGGGCAGGCACCGGTTGAGCCCGTCGAGGATCCGCCGCATCGGTTCCGTCGACAGGGCCTCGTCGATGATGATCTGCCGCAGGCCGGGGTCGGTCATCACCTGCGCGCCGAACCGCGCGTACCAGGTGGGGCTGCCCAGTTCGGCGAGGTGCTCGGTGAGCGGCCGCACCAGGCACGCCACCCAGTCGCGCACGTGGTCGCTGCGGCCGATCTCCACGAGCATCCACTCGCGGGACCGCTCCACCGGTTCGGCGTGCCGCCGCACGATCGCGCGCACCAGCTCGGCCTTCGTGCCGAAGTGGTAGCCGACGGCGAAGTTGTTGCCCTGCCCCGCCGCCTCGCCCACCTGGCGGTTGGAGACCGCGAACACCCCGTGCTCGGCGAACAGCCGTTCCGCCGCGACCAGGATCAGCTCGCGGGTCTCCGCGGCCCGGCTGCCGGTCACCACCGCACCGGCACCTCGGTCAGCCCGCCCACCACCAGCCCGTCCACCCGCTCCAGCTCACCGGCGAGTTCCAGCCCCGGCAGGCGGCGCAGCAGCACGTCCAGCACGGCCTGCAACTCGGTGCGGGCCAACGACTGCCCGAGGCACGAGTGCGAGCCGAACCCGAAGGCCAGGTGAGCGTTCGGGCTGCGGTCCAAGGCCATCTCTGCGGCGTTCTCGAACGTGGTCTCGTCGCGGTTGGCGGCGGCCAGGCTGCACACGACCGTCGTGCCGCGCGGGATGACCTCGTCGCCCACCTCGGCGTCCTCGGTGATGTAGCGCGGGATGCCGAAACCGGGGTTGGCGTCCAGCCGGAGCGCCTCCTCCACGGCGGTGCGCACCAGCGACCGGTCGGCCAGCAGCGCCTCCCACCGGCTCCGGTCGGCCAGCAGCATCCCGACCATCTTGCCGATCATGTTCGCGGTGGTCTCGTGCCCGGCGACCAGCAGGCCCTGCGCCGTGGACAGCAGCGCCTCGTCCGGCAGCACGTGGCCCGCACCCGCGGCGGACGCGATCAGCTCGCTCACGAGGTCGTCGCCGGGGTTCTCCCGCGTGGCGGCGATGTGCGCGGACATGTAGTCGCGGAACTCCGCCTGCGCCGCGTCGATCTCGGCCTGCGTGTAGCGGGTGAGGCTGAGGAGGGTGTTCGACCAGTAGGCGAACTTGTCGCGGTCGCTCTCCGGCACGCCGAGCATGTCGCAGATGACCCACACCGGCAGCGGGAAACCCAGTGCCGCCTTGAGGTCCGCGGGCCGACCGGTCGCGACCATGTCGTCAATCAGCTTGTCCGCCATGGCCTCGATGCCGGGCCGGAGCGCGGTCATGCGCTTGGCGGTGAACCACTTGCCGACCATCCGCCGCCACTGCTGGTGCGTCTCGTCGGGCATCGCCCTGCCCAGCGCCCCGTTGAACACGCCGCCGGACTCGTTCGCGGCGATGCGGGCCGCGTCCGGCGCGTCGAGCCGCCTGCGGAACCGGGGGTCGGCCAGCACCTGCTTCACGTCGTCGTAGCGCGTCAGCAGCGACGCCCCGTCCCCGCTGGGGAGGCGGACGTGCGCGACCGGGCACCGGTCCCTGAGTTCGGCCCACTCCGCGGGCGGTTCCAGGGCTTCCGGGGACGGGATGGGGTAGTCGAGAACCTGATCGGCCTCACCGCGTGGCACCGCGACCTCCTCCGTGTTGATCTCGGACGAGGTTCAGCTAAGCGAGTTTTCCCGATTGAGTCAAGCGACTGACTTAATTCCTCGTCGGTTGTGCGCGATCACCTGCTCGCGATCGGTCAGCCGCGAGGAGTGACGGGGGCGAGCCACAGGCCGGTGATCGCGTCGACGACCCCGGTGGCGGCCTCGTCCCACGACGACCGCGGCGTGCCGCTGTTCTCGGCCAGGGCCCGCTCGCGCTCGGCGAAGCAGTGGACCATGAGGTGCCGGGTCATGTCGCCGCGCTCGGCCCGCACCTCGGCGGGCACGTCCGCGAGGCAGCGGTCCAGCCGGTCCACGACCTGCCGCAGCGACGGCGTGGCGAGGGCCTCCTCGGCCATGATCCCGCGAAAAGCCGGATCGGTCGTGACCTGCGCCCCGAACCGCGCGAACCACGTCGGGTCGCCGAGCGAGGCGAGGTGCGTGGCGACCGGCCTCACCAGGCAGTCGACCCACACGCGCACGTCGTCGGACTCACCGGCCGCGACCACCACGTCCATCCGCAACGGCTCGATCCGCGCCTGGTGCCGCCGAACGATCGCCCGCACGAGATCGGCCTTCGTGCCGAAGTGGTACCCGACAGCGGCGTTGTTCCCCTGCCCGGCGGCGGCACTGATCTGCCGGTTCGACACGGCGTAGAGCCCCTGCTCGGCGAAGAGCCGCTCAGCGGTCCGCAGGATGTGCCCACGGGTAGCCCCAACCTGCTCCGCCCGCGGGGTTCGCCCCAGGTCAGTCACCACGATCACCACCGTACAGCCACCACACCCCAGCCCCCGAAGGCTGCCACCCGAGGACCACCCACCGTCCTGATCGGACTCGATGTCCGATTAGTGAAGCTGTGTCGCTTCTCGGAGTCAAGCAACTGATTTAAAACACGGTTGCCCAGCGGCGGTGTATGCGCATGAACGGTCCGTTCATGCGCATACACCAGCCGATCCCCGCATGAACGGCCCACTCGACCACTCCCAGCAGCCCGACCCCACACGAACGGCACGCTCAACCGCCCCCACCCCCGCCTCACGCATGAACGGTCCGTTCAGCCGCCCGCGCAACCCGGACTTCCGCGTGAACGGTCCGCTCGCCCCCCAAAGCCCGGTTCGCTACGCGAACGGTCCGTTCAGCCGACTCCGCGGCCCATCCCCGCGCGAACGGTCCCTCCATCCAGGACACCCCACCCAGGACTCGCCCCACCGGGCCTTACCGGCTGGCGACCAAACCGTCCATCAGCAGGTCCAGCAACCTCTCCGCCAGATCCAACTGCGGCGGCTTCCCCGAGGCGATGGCGATCCCGGTCAAGCTCGCCACCACGTCCGACGCCGAGACGTCCCTCCGCACACTGCCGTCCGCTCCCCCGGCTTCCAGCAGACTCGTGACGGAGGTGATCATCATCTCCCTCGTGTGGTCGTACGGGTTCACGCCGGAGTCGATCAGGGCGCGCAGGGCGTCCGCCATGCCGATCTTGGCGTTCGCGTAGTCGATGAACCGCCCCATCCACGCCCGGAGCGCCTGCGCGGGCGGCAGGGTGTCCAGGAGTTCCGCCGATGCCTCGCAAAGTTTGCGCAACTCGCTGCGGTAGGCGGCTTCGATCAGGGCTTCTCGGGTCGGGAAGTTGCGGTAGAGCGTGGCGGGGCCGACGCCCGCTTCCTTCGCGATGCGGTCGAGGGTCGCGTCCAGGCCGTCGCGGGCGAACATCACGACCGCTGTGGAGAGGATCTTGTCGCGGTTGCGCCGCGCGTCGGCGCGGAGCGGGCGGCCCTCGATCCTGCCCATGCGGTCGGCTCCTTTTCAGGTTGCAAGCGGAGACTGCTATCACTTAGCCTCGATAAGTGAGAGTGCCCTCCACTTTAGGGGTTCGAGGGCCTCCAAGTGAGACAGATGTGACAAAGGCACGCGAAACACCGAGTTCGAGAGGACCGACTGTGCCACCCACCACGCGCAGTGACATCTCGTTGCGGGTCAACGGGGAGACGCACGCGCTCACCGTCGACAACCGCACCACGCTCCTCGACGCGCTGAGGGAGAACCTCGGCTTGACCGGTACCAAGAAGGGCTGCGACCAGGGCCAGTGCGGCGCGTGCACCGTGCTGGAGGACGGCAGGAGAGCGGTGTCCTGCCTGCAGCTCGCGGTCGCGGCCGAGGGCGCCGAGATCACCACGATCGAGGGCATCGCCGGTGAGGACGGCCTGCACCCCGTGCAGGAAGCGTTCCTCGAACTGGACGGCTACCAGTGCGGTTACTGCACGTCCGGCCAGATCTGCTCGGCCGTCGCCGTGATCCGGGAGCACGCGGAGGGCTGGCCGAGCGCGGCCACCGACGACGTGCGGCCCGACGCGGAGCCCACGGAGCTGACCGCGGCGGAGATCCGCGAGCGCATGAGCGGCAACCTGTGCCGGTGCGGGGCCTACTCGGCCATCGTGCGCGCGGTGGCCCGTGCGAACGACGAGACGAAGGTGACGGTGTGAAGGAGTTCGGCTACAGCCGCGCGACCGGGGTCCGCGAAGCGGTCTCCCTGCTCGCCGGCGACCCCGCCGCCCGGTTCCTCGGCGGCGGCACGAACCTCGTCGACCTGATGAAGGCCGGGGTGGAGAACCCCGACCTGCTGGTCGACGTCCGCAAGCTCGACCTCGGCGGGATCGACGCGCGCACGGACGGCTCGCTCGTCATCGGCGCGACCGTCACCAACAGCGACCTCGCCGTCCACCCCGAGGTCCGGCGGCGCTTCCCCGCGCTGTCGCAGGCCGTGCTGGCCGGCGCGTCCGGCCAGCTGCGCAACGTCGCCACGGTCGGCGGGAACCTGTTGCAGCGCACCAGGTGCGGCTACTTCGCCGACGTCAGCCGCCCGTGCAACAAGCGGGTACCCGGCAGCGGCTGCCCGGCCATCGCGGGCGAGCACCACAACCACGCGATCCTCGGCGCGTCCGACCACTGCGTCGCCACCCACCCCTCCGACATGGGCGTGGCGCTGGCGGCGTTCGACGCGGTCGTGGCGTACGAGACGGTCGACGGCCCCGGCGAGCTGCCGCTGGCGGAGTTCTACCCGCCGGTCGGCGACACCCCGCACGTCGAGACGGCGTTGCCCGCGGGCGCGTTGATCACCCACGTCACGGTGCCCGCGGCCCCGGTCGCGGCCCGGTCCCGCTACCGCAAGGTCCGGGAGCGCGCGTCGTACGCGTTCGCCACCGGGTCGATCGCGGCGGCGCTCACCGTCGAGGACGGGATCGTCCGGGACGTGCGGATCGCGTTCGGCGCGGTCGCCTCCCGGCCGTGGCGCGCGCACGCGGCCGAGCAGGCCCTGCTCGGCGGCCCTGCCACGCCCGCCGCGTTCGGCGACGCGGCCGACGCCGAGCTGGCGGCGGCGAAGCCGTTGGCGCACAACGGGTACAAGGTGCCGTTGGTGCGCAACCTCGTGGTGTCCGTGCTGACCGAAATCGCCGAGGAGGCGGCTCGATGACCGAGAGCATCACGCGGCCGGGCGCCGTGGGCACGTCCCACGTCCGCCTGGAAGGCCTGGAGAAGGTCACCGGCGCGGCCAAGTACGCCGCGGACGTCCCGATCGACGGCCTCGCCCACGGCTGGCTCGTGCTGTCGACCATCGCGCGCGGGCGGATCACCTCCCTGGACACGGAGTCCGTGCTGGCCATGCCGGGGGTGCTCGGGATCGTGCACCACGGCAACGCGCCGCGGCTGAACCCCGACGCGGGCATCTTCGGTGTCGGCGACGGGACGTTGCAGCTGCTCCAGGACGACCGGGTGCCGCACGTCGGCCGACCCGTGGCGCTGGTCGTGGCCAAGTCCATCGAGCAGGCGCGGGCCGGTGCCGAGGCGCTGGTCGTCACGTACGAGGAGGAGCCGCACGACGTCGAGTTCTCCGCCTCCCACCCCGGCGCGTACTCCCCCGCGTCCGCACCGGAGTCCGGCAAGGGCGACGTGGAAGCGGAACTGGCCGTCGCGCCGGTCGTGGTGGACCAGCGGTACTTCACGCCGGAGGAGCACCACACCGCCATGGAGCCGCACGCGGCCATGGCCAGGTGGGAGGACGGGCGGCTGGAGGTGGTCGACGCCAACCAGGGTTCCTACCTGGTGTCGCAGGTGTTGGCCTCGCTGTTCCGGTTCGAGCCCGGCGTCGTCCGGGTGCGGGCCGAGCACGTGGGCGGCGGCTTCGGGTCGAAGGCGCTCGGACCGCAGCTGATCCTCGCGGTGATGGCGGCGACGCTGTTCGACCGCCCGGTCCGGGTGACGTTGAGCAGGCGGCAGGTCTTCTCGGTCACCGGGATGCGGCCCGCCACGTCCCAGCGGATCCGGCTGGGCGCGGACTCGACCGGACGGCTGCGGGCCATCGACCACGAGACCGCCAGCCACACGTCCACCATCCACGAGTACATCGAGCGCAACGGCGAGGTCACCAACGCCCTGTACGCGGCCGACGCGATCCGCGTCCGAACCGAGTTGGTCAAGGTCGACCTCCCGACCCCCACGTGGATGCGGGCCCCCGGCTGCGCACCGGGCTCGTTCGCCGTCGAGTCGGCGATGGACGAACTCGCCGAGGCCACCGGCGTCGATCCCGTGGAACTGCGGTTGAGGAACGAGCCGCAGGTAGGCCCGGTGAGCGGTTTCCCGTTCTCCAGCCGCAACCTGGTGGCGTGCCTGCGGGAGGGCGCACGCCGCTTCGGCTGGGCGAACCGCGACCCACGACCCGGCATCCGCAGGGAAGGCCGCTGGCTCACCGGAACCGGCATGGCGGTCGGCATCTACGGCGCAGGAGCACTACCGTCCACCGCCGCCATCACGGCGTCACCGGACGGCCTGTTCACCGTCTCCATCGGCGCGGCCGACATCGGCACAGGGGCACGCACCGCGCTCGCCTTGGTCGCGGCAGACGCTCTCGAGGTGTCCCCGTCGGCGGTACGGATGAAGATCGCCGACAGCGACCTGGGCCAGGCCTGGTTCGCCGGTGGTTCACGAGGAACGGCATCCTGGTCGTGGGCCGTGATCGCCGCGGCCACGGACCTGCGCGAAAAGCTGGTGGGAGTCCACGAGATCCCCGCCGAGGGCATCACCGGCCGCGCTGACACGGCAGCCGCCATCGGCGCGCTGGCACAGCAGGACCGGTACTCCCACGGCGCTCAATTCGCGGAAGTAGCCGTGGACCCGTCGACCGGCGAGGTACGAGTCCGGCGCATGCTGGGCATCTTCGCCGCGGGCCGGATCATCAACCCGCTGACCACCCACAGCCAGCTCATCGGCGGGATGACGATGGGCCTGTCGATGGCACTGCACGAGGAAGGCCTGCGGGACAAGGAGTTCGGCGGTCTGGTGAACGGCGACCTGGCCGGCTACCACGTGGCTTCACATGCCGACGTACCGGACATCGAGGCCGACTGGGTCGAAGACCACGACCCCAGCGTCCCCGGCGGCGCCAAGGGCGTAGGCGAGGTCGGCATCGTGGGCACCGCAGCCGCAGTAGCCAACGCCGTCTGGCACGCAACCGGCGTCCGACAGCGAAGCCTGCCGATCAGACTGGACCGCGTAATGGCGTAGCTGTAATGACATAGCCCCTTTGGTGGGCCCGACTTTCGGGCCCACCAAAGGTTTCCCGACCCCAACCTGCACCGAACGCAACCGCACTCACCTTCGGGCCCCGGCCAAAACCCGCACCGGGACTCATCCGGCGCTCGCCTTTTGGGCCCCCGGCCGCCACCCGCACCGCACCTCTCGGTCACCGATCCGGAGGCTTCTTTTCAACCCCCACCCGGCCGGACCCCGATGCTTTTGCGCCCTCACGCATTTTCGTCTTGTCAAGGCATCTTTCCCGCCTTGACAAGACGAAAATGCGTGAGACAATTGGCGCAATCGGGGTTGGCTCACCCAGGCAAAGCCATCTTCCGAGCAGCCCGAACCACCCAAGCACGCCGCTTCGCCCGCTCCACAGGATCCCCAGGATCCGCCCCGGTGAGCATGTGCGCCACCTGCGGAACAGCGGACCACCACGCAGCCTGCGCGATGAGCATGAACACCAGATAAGCCGGATCGAAGTCCGCAGCCAAGTGACCATCCCGCTGCGCCTGAGCGACCGCCCGAACCTTCTCCCGGTAGTGCTCCGCCCTGTTCACCCCATCAGCCGCCGGAGCCCCGGACAAGCCCTCCCACAGCAACAACCGAGCCAACTCCGGATGATCCGCGTGGTAGTCGAAGGTGCGGCCCGCGAACTCGCCGATGTCCTCGAACGGCCCATCCGGATGGGTGACCGAGGCGGCCAGTTTCTCCAGTTCGTCGGCCAAGACGGAGTCGAACAACGCCTGCTTGTCACCGAAGTACTTGTACAACCGCTCCTTGTTGATCCCCGCCCGATCGGCGATCCGGGCCATGGTCGTCCCATCCGGACCACGTTCGGCGAATTCCGCGGTGGCCGCTTCCTTCAACCGCTTACGGGTCCCCTCGGTGTCCCAGGCCATGGAACCGACCTTAACCCAACTCCACCGTTGCGGTTGCGGACGCCGAGGACTACCGTCCAACTCCAACCACAACGTTGGAGTTGGAGCACACCACATGAACATCGACATCACCGGCAAGGTCGTCGTGGTGACGGGAGCCGCACAAGGGATCGGACAAGCGCTGGCACTGGGACTAGCCGCCGAAGGAGCCCAGGTAGCCGTCCTGGCGAGGGACCGAACCAGGGCCCAGGCAGTGGTGGACGAGATCGCCGAGATGACCGACGCCCCGAAGGCCTTGGCGCTGGAAGCCGACGTCAGCGACGAAGCCGCGGTGCGGACAGCCGCCGCCGAGGTCGACACCACCTGGGGCCGGGTCGACGCGCTGATCAACAACGCCGGGTGGATGCCCCCAAGCCGAAGCGTCCTGGACACCGACGTGGCCCAACTGGACCGCGTCCTGAAGTCCAACGTCGTCGGCTGCTTCCTCACCACAAAGCACTTCGCCCCCCTGATGATCCGCGGCGGCGGCGGACGAATCGTGTTCGTCTCCAGCGCCATCGGCACGCAGGCGGGCCCAGGAGCCGCCGCGTACGGCGGGTCGAAAGCGGCGGTGAACATCCTCTCCAACGTGGTCCACCAGGAACTGGCGGACCAGGGCATCCGCACCACCGCCCTCGCCCCGGGCTTGACGTACACGCCGGGAATGCGCGAGATCGTGTCCGAGGAGCACCTGGCACGGGTCTCCGCGCGCTACCCCGGCGGCCGGCTCGGAGAACCCGAGGACCTCGTAGGGCTGGTCGCGTTCCTGTGCAGCAGCGCCGCGGAACACATCTCGGGAAGCTCGATCTTCGTGCGACCGCCGATCTAGCGGTCATTGACGGGCCAGGAAACCGCGTTCGACAATCGGGGCCGCGTGGCACAACGCCGTGGCACGCGTGGAGGCCGAGCCCTGGAGCGCGCCATGACAGCCCCCGACCGGTTCACCACCCTCTGCGAAGCCTTCCAGCACACCGCGTCGGTCGAACCCGACGGCGTGGCGCTGCGCGTGCTCGGTGGAGCGCGGTCGGTGACGTGGCGGGAGTACGCGCGGCGGGTGCGGCGGATCGCCGAGGGGCTGCACTCGCTCGGGGTGCGGCGGGGCGACACCGTGGCGCTGCTGATGACCAACCGGCCGGAGTTCAACGTCGTGGACACGGCCGCGCTGCACCTCGGGGCGGTGCCGTTCTCGATCTACAACACCTCCGCGGTGGAGCAGGTCGCCTACCTGCTGCGGAACTCCGAGTGCCGGGTGTTGGTGTGCGAGGCGCAGTTCGTGGAGCGGGCAAGGGCGGCGGGCGGACCGGTGGAGCACATCGTCGTCGTGGACGAGCCGGTCGAGGGCGCGGTGTCGTTGGAGGACCTGGAAACCACCTCCGTCGACGGGTTCGACTTCGACGCGGCATGGCGGGCGGTCGACGGTCAGGACGTGCTGACCCTGATCTACACCTCCGGCACCACCGGCGATCCCAAAGGTGTCGAGCTGACGCACGCGAACGTGCTGTCGGAAGTCCTCTCGATCAACGACGAGCTGGGGATCCGGCACGGCGACCGGACGTTGTCGTACTTGCCGTCCGCGCACATCGCCGACCGGGTGTCGGCGCACTACCTCCAGATGACGCACGGCACCGAGGTGACGACGGTCGACGACCCGAAGCGGGTCGCCGAGGCGCTGGCCGACGCGCGGCCCACGTTCTGGTTCGCCGTGCCGAGGGTGTGGGAGAAGATCAAGCTGGCGCTGACCGCGCGGCTGAGCGCGGCGCCCGCCGAACAAGCGGCCGTGGTGGCACGGGCGTTCGAGGTGGCGCTCAAGCGCGTGCGAGCCCGGCAAGCCGGGCTGGAGCTCGCAACCGACGAGGAAGCCGAGTTCCAGGCGCTCGACCAGGCCGTCCTGGCGCCGATGCGGGTCGCGGTCGGGTTCGACCGGATGCGGTGGGCCATGTCCGGCGCGGCGTCGATCGCGCCGGAGACGCTGGAGTTCTTCATGGCCCTGGGGCTCAAGATCGTCGAGATCTGGGGCATGTCCGAGACCACGGGGCTGGCCACCGCGAACCCGTTGGACCGGGTGAAGGTCGGCACGGTCGGCGTCGCCGCGCCCGGTGTGGAGCTGCGGATCGCCGAGGACGGCGAGGTGCTGGTGCGCGGGCCGATCGTGATGCGCGGCTACCGCAACGACCCGGTGCGCACGGCCGAGGCGTTCACCGAGGACGGGTGGCTGCGGACCGGGGACGTGGTCACGGTCGACGACGACGGGTACCTCACGATCGTCGACCGCAAGAAGGAGCTGATCATCAACTCCGGCGGCAAGAACATGTCGCCGTCCAACATCGAGAATACGGTGAAGGTGCACTGCCCGCTGGTCGGTGAGCTGGTGGCGATCGGCGACGCCCGCGCGTACAACACGGCGCTGGTCGTGCTGGAGCCCGACGTGGCCGCGGCGTTCGCCGCCAAGGCCGGGATCACCGACGCCTCCGCCGCGTCCCTCGCCCGGCACCCGGCCGTGGTGGAGGCGCTGCGCGCGGGGATCGGCGCGGCGAACGCGAAGCTGTCGCGGATCGAGCAGATCAAGCGCTTCCACGTGCTGCCGACGTTCTGGGAGCCCGGCGGCGAGGAGATCACGCCGACGATGAAGCTCAAGCGCAGGCAGATCAACCGGAAGTACGCGGCCGAGGTCGAGCTGCTCTACGCCGAGGACGCGGGTTCGGACGTGCACGAGCCCGTCTGACGGGAGTGGCACGCGGCGGCGGTTGCTGGTGGGATGCGGCCATGACCAGGCTGCCCCGCTTCACCCCCGCCGACCTCGACACCGACCAGCGCGCCCTCTACGACACCATCACCGGCGGTCCGCGTTCCTCCGGGCCGCAACGGTTCCGGCTGGTCGACGACGAGGGCGCGCTGGAGGGCCCGTTCAACGCGATGCTCGTCGCGCCGCCGGTCGGGCACGCGTTGCAGGGCGTCGGCGCGGCCGTCCGGTACCGGACGACGCTGACCGACCGCGTGCGCGAGATGGCGATCCTGGCCGTGGCCTCGAAGTGGGACAGCGGGGTCGAGCGGACCGCCCACGAGCCCATCGCCGCGGCCGCGGGCGTCACGCCGGAGCAGCTCGAAGCCCTGCGTGCGTTCACCACGCCGCCGGACCTGGCCGACGACGCCGAACGGGCCGCCCTGCGCGTGGTGTTCGCGCTGCTCCGGGAGGAGGACCTGGACGACGCGGAGTACGCCGACGCCGTGGCGACCATCGGTCACCGGATGGTCTTCGAGCTGACCGCGCTGGCGGGCTACTACGCGACGCTCGCGCTCCAGCTGCGGGTCTTCCGCGTCAGCCCGCCCGCCGAGCGCGGACACCCGCGATGAGTTCTTCGCGAACCTCCGGTCTACCTCCCGACCGAAACGACCGGACGCAGCGGGAGCACCCCATGGGCATCATCCAGATCGAACTGTTCACCACCCTCGACCTCGTCGCGCAGTCGCCCGGCGGGCCGGAGGAGGACGCGGAGGGCTTCCCGTTCGGCGGCTGGCAGGTGCCCCTGATGGACGAGGTCGACGCCCCCTACGAGGTCCCGGACGCCCTGCTGCTCGGCAGGCGGACGTACGACAACTTCGCCTCCTTCTGGCCGCACCAGGAGGAGGTGCCCGAACTCGAGGAGATCGCCTCCCTCTTCAACAGCATCCCGAAGTACGTGGCCTCCCGCGGCACGCCCGACCTGCCGTGGGCCGGGTCGGTCCAGCTCGGCGCGGACCTGCCCGCCGCCGTGCGCGAGATCCGCGACCGGCACGAGCGGGTGAAGGTCATCGGCAGCCTGGACCTGGTGCAGACCCTCCTGCGCGAGCAGCTGTTCGACCGCATCGACCTCCAGGTGCACCCGATCGTGCTCGGCGTCGGGAAGAAGGTGTTCGACGGCGGTGCGGTGCCCACGAACGTCGCCCTCGTCGAGCCGCCGGTGGCCGGGCCCAAGGGCGTCGTGTCCCTGCGCTACGGGCGGGTCGACGGCGCTCCGGCGACGGCGGACGTCAGTTCACTGCACAGTTCGCCGCGGCAGGACTGATCACCTCGTCCGCCAGCCACCGCGCCACCTCGACCGGGTACGGCGGCGACAGGCTGAGCACGAGGTGGCCGAAGCCGGCGTCGAGCGCGGCCGTGACCGCGTCCCTGGTCGCCGAGGGCTGCTCGTAGGACACGGGCAGCACCAGGGACCGGGTGATCGAGGCGGGGTCGCGGCCGATGTCGGCGCAGTAGCGGTCCAGCAGGGCCCCTCGGCGGACGGCCTCCTCCACGTCGTCGCCGGGGAAGTTCCACACGTCCGCGTGCTCGGCCACCACCCGCAGCGTGGCGGCCGACCGGCCGCCGATGAGGATCGGCGGGTGCGGGCGCTGCACGGGCTTGGGGTTGCCGAACGCCCCGGCCAGGCGCACGTGCTCGCCGTCGAAGTCGAACGGCTCGTCCTCCGTCCACAGTCGACGGATCACCGTGCACGCCTCGGCGAGGGCGGCCACGGCGTCCGCGGGGTCGTGGAACGGCAGGCCGTGCGCCGCGTACTCGCGACGGGCCAGGGGGTGGTCCGGTCGGGAGCCCACGCCGATGCCGAAGTCGAGCCGTCCGCCGGAGACGACGTCGACGGTCGTGGCGATCTTGGCCAGCACGGCGGGCGGGCGGAACCGGTTGCTGGTGACCAGGACGCCGAGCCGGAGCCGCCGGGTCCGGGCCGCCAGCGCGGAGAGCAGCGTCCAGCCTTCGAACGTCGGCCCGGCCGGGTCGCCGCCGATCGGCATGAGGTGGTCGAACAGCCACGCGTGCTCGATCTCCGGGACCGCGTCAGCCTCCTGCCAGACGCGCAGGAGGTCGGCGTACTCGACCTGCATGGGTGCGGTGATGATGCCGAAACTGGGCATGGTCCTGGCCTTCCTCAGCGACGCCGCAGCGCGGGGTCGAGCAGCGCGGGCGGGGTGTCGAACTTTTCCTGCGGGGCGAGGTCGACGCCGGGGGCGACGACGGTGTCGATCGCGTCGAGCACGTCGGCCGGGAGCACGGTGTCCGCGGCGGCGAGCTGCGACCGCAGGTGCTCGACCGTGCGGGGGCCGATGATCGCGCTGGTCACGGCGGGGTGCGCGGTCACGAAGCCGAGCGCGAGCTGGATCAGCGTCAGGTCGGCCTGCTCGGCGATCTTCACCAGCTTCTCCACGGCGTCGAGCCGGGCCCGGTTGGACGGGACGGCCAGGTCGAAGCGCTCGGGCAGGATCGTCGAGCGGCTGGTGGTGATCTCCCGGCCCTCGCGGACCGCGCCGGACAGCCAGCCGGAGGCCAGCGGGCTCCACGCGAGCACGCCGAGCCCGTACTCCTGGGTCACCGGCAGCACGTCGGTCTCGATGCCGCGTTGCAGGATGGAGTAGCTGGGCTGCTCGGTGGTGTACCGGCCGAGGTGGTGCTCGCGGGCGGCCCACTGGGCCTGGACGACGCGGTACGCGGGGAAGGTCGACGAGCCGAAGTAGCGGATCTTCCCGGCGGTCCGCAGGTCGGTCAGCGCCGACAGCGTCTCCTCGTCGCTGGTGGTCGGATCCCAGCGGTGGATCTGGTAGAGGTCGACGTGGTCGACGCCGAGCCTGCGCAGGCTGTGGTCCAGCTCGGTGACCAGCCAGCGGCGGGAACTCCCCCGGTGGTTGCGCTCCTCGCCCATCGGCATGGTCGCCTTCGTGGCGAGCACGAGGTCGTCGCGGCGGCCCGCGATGGCCTTGCCGGTCAACACCTCCGACTCGCCGGAGCCGTACATGTCGGCGGTGTCGACGACGTTGATCCCGGCTTCGAGCGCGGCGTCGACGATCGCCGTGGCCTCGTCCTGCGTGGTGCGCCCGATCGCGCCGAAGTTCATCGCGCCGAGCGCGAGGGTGCTGACCTGCACGCCGGTGCGGCCCAAGGTGCGGTACTGCATGGCCGTGTCCTCCTGGTGGTCGAGGGTCCGCTCTGCGATGATGGGCAAACGGAACCTTGTTCCACTAACGATACGGAACGTTGTTCCGGTTAGCAAGCACGGGAGCGCAGCGGTGAACGACGAGGGCACGGGCAAGGCCAAGCGGGCGGACGCCCGGCGCAACGAGAAGACGCTGCTCGACGCGGCCGCCGCCGTCTTCGTCACGTCCGGCGTGGAAGCGCCGGTGCGCGACATCGCGGCGCGGGCGGGCGTCGGCGTGGGCACGATCTACCGCCACTTCCCCACGCGGGCCGACCTGGTGATCGCCGTCTACCGGCACCAGGTGGAGGCGTGCGCCGAGGCGGGGCCCGCGCTGCTGGAGAGCAGCACCTCACCGCACGCCGCGCTGGGGCGGTGGATCGACCTGTTCGTCGACTTCCTGGTGACCAAGCACGGCCTTGCCGCGGTGCTGCACAACGCCGAGTTCGACACGCTGCACACGTACTTCCTCGACCGGCTCGTGCCGGTGTGCGCGCGCCTGCTCGACGCCGCGGCCGAGTCCGGCGAGATCCGCTCGGACTTGGCGGCCATCGAACTCATGCGCGGCGTCGGCAACCTCTGCATCGGAGCCGAGGACCCGCGCTACGACGCGCGGCGGCTGGTCGGCGTGCTGGTCGCGGGCCTGCGGCTACCGCCCGCCTAGCGCGAGCCCCAGCCGTTCTCCAGCAGGGCGAAGGCCTCGCGGAGCGCGCGCGCCGGGTCGTCGACGTCACGGGTCAGGCTCAACGCCTGGAGCGCGAAGTGGGCCAGCGCGTGGGACGCGGGGTCGTCCTCGGGAGCCCCGACCTCCGCGGCGATGGCGGCGGCGAGCGCGACCCGGTGGCGCATCCACATGCGGTCGGCGTAGTCGCGCAGCGCGGGCGTGCCCGCGATGAGCCTCTCGAACTCCGCGAAGGCCGGCTCCCCGGCGAACCTCTGCCGCACGGCCAGCAGGTGGTCCCGCAGCGCGGCCGGGATGGACTGGCCGGGCGCGCGCTCGCGCACCACCGCGACGAGCGTGGCCTCCCGTGCCGAGTCCTCGTCGAACACCAGCGCTTCCTTGCCGCTGAAGTGCTTGAACAGCGTCGTCGTCGACACGTCGGCGGCCTCCGCGACGTCCCTGATGGACACCGCGTCGTAACCGCGCTCGAGGAACAACCGCAGGGCGGCATCGGCCAGCGCCTGTCGCGTGGCCGCCTTCTTGCGCTCCCGACGGCCGACTGGAGGTGAAGTCACGACCGGAGCCTACCAGGGTGCGTTCACTCGATACATAAGTTGACTCGTTGCACTTTTTTACCGAGTTTGCTTTCATGAGGGCTCACCTACCGGAAGGACCACCCTCATGATCGACTCGACAACTCGCGTCGCCATCGTCGGAGCGGGACTGGGCGGGCTCACCTGCGCCCGCGTCCTGCGGGACCGGGGGATCGCGGTGACCGTGTTCGACAAGGACGCGTCACCCGACGCCCGCACGCAGGGCGGCTCGCTGGACATGCACGCCGACACCGGCCAGATAGCCCTGCGCGAGGCCGGACTGCTCGACGGGTTCCTCGCGCTCTGCCGCCCCGAAGGACAGGCGATGCGGATGCTGGACCGCACCGGGGCCCTGCTCCGGCAGGTGACGCCCGCGCCCGGCGAGACGAGCTGCCCGGAGATCGACCGCGGGCAGCTGCGCGGCCTCCTGCTGGACGCCGTCGAGCAGGAGGTGGTGCGGTGGGGCAAGACCGTGCGCGCCGTCGAACCGGTCGGCGACGGCGTGCACCGGCTGCGGTTCGACGACGGCGAGACCGCCGACTTCGACCTCGTCGTCGGCGCTGACGGGGCGTGGTCGAAGGTGCGGCGGCTGGTGTCCGACGCGGTTCCGGTCCACACCGGCCTGACGTTCGTCGACGTGCTGCTCACGAACCTGGACGCCGACCTCGACGAACTGGTCGGCGACGGCGCGATGGCCGCGCTGGACGGCTTCTCCGGGTTCTTCGCGCACCGGCTCAGCGGCGGCGTGGTCGACGCCCACGTCGTCCTGCCGGTCGACCTCGACTGGCACACCGAGGCGGGCCTCGACCTCACCGACCCCGCCGCGGTCCGCGACCACCTGCTCGCGGAGTTCGCCGACTGGGACCCGCGTTTCCTGCGGTTCATCACCGAGACCGAGGAGCCGTACGTCAACCGGCCGCTCTACGCGTTGCCGGTGCCGCACACCTGGGACCACACCCCCGGCGTGACGCTGCTGGGCGACGCCGCGCACCTGATGTCGCCGTTCGGCGGCCACGGCGCGAACCTGGCCATGCTCGACGGCGCGGACCTCGCCCTCGCCCTCGCGGACGCGGACACCGTGGACGACGCGATCAAGGTGTACGAAGCGACGATGATGCCGCGCGGCGCGGAAGCCGCGGCGGAGGCGGTGGTGGACCTGTCCGCCGAGGACGGTCCGCACGAGGCCCCCGACTTCGAGGCGGAGCGGCGGGGCTACGTGGAGCGGGCGGCCCAACGGGCGTAGTCGGCCGGGTTCCAGCGGGGTCCGGCCAGCGGCTGCCGGTGCCGTAAGTGGTCGCCAAGCTGGCTGTTGTCCCGTAGATGGTCGCCAGGCTGGCTTGTTGGTTGTCTGGTGTTACGCGAGGCCGCGCAGGTGGGACAGGTAGGCGGCTGCGTTGTCCCGTGCGCGGTCTTGGGCTCCGTTGCGGTGGACGTCCAGGCGGCCGTTGGGGTGTAGGCGGATCGTGGTTGTCGCCTGGCGTGGGGTGGGGTCTTGGGGGACGCGCAGGTCTGCTGTGCCGAGGATCGGGGTGTCTGGGGGGAACATGGTCGACGCTTCCGCCGCTGTGGCCGCTGGGCGGTGGCCGGTGGTGTTCGCGCTGCTGACGTAGAGCACCGGGAACGGGGTGAGCAGTGGTGTCAGCGGGGCCCATCGGGTGCCGAACAGGAGGGTCCAGCCGTCCTTGGTGGCCGGGGCCAGCCAGACCGGGAGGTGGGTGTCCCGCAGTGGGAGCAGGACGGTCAGGAGTTCGTCCACCAGTAGGCGGCGGGCGAACGCGGCCCGGTTCTCGTCGAGGTCCAGGACGTCGGCGATGAAGGTCCAGGTGTCCGGGTGGTGGGCCCAGAGGGCTACCGGCTGGTCCGCTGGGCGGCCCTTGGTGGTGTTGATGGTGGCGGGGTCGGTGCCTGCCAGCACGGACGTGAGCGGGGCGGGGTTGGGGAGCACCACGGCCGCGCGGGCGGCCAGTGCCGTCCTCGCGCCGTTGAGGCCGACCGTGCCGCGGTCCGGTGCGGTCATGCGCCTTGCCTTGACGCCAGGCCGTCGAGGTACGCGCCGAACGTGTGGTCGTCGATCACCGCGGTGCCGGTGCGGTAGGCGTGGGCCTTCACCCAGGCCATCGCGGTGGTGGCCTGCGCGCGGCCCAGGGCGTGGCCGAGGCGGGCGGCCACGGCAGTGACCACGCGGGTGCTGGCCAGGTGCGTGAGTACCACGGTCGGCACGATACCCAGTGCCTCCTCGGGGTCGAACGGCTGGAACAGGGCGGGGTGCACGAACGGGGTACCGGTGGAGATCGTGCCGACGCCCGTGCCCACGATCGGGGTGGTGACGGTCAGCGGGACGCCGATCTCCCCGGAGACGGCGCGGGTGATGGCGGGGAGGCGGGTCAGGTCCGGCGGGGTCCACCAGAGGTCGGTGGCGCCGCCGGTGACGGCCGCGGCGCGCACGGGGTCGTCGCCGAGCAGGAACAGGAGTTGTTCGGTGGCGACCATGCCGGAGCGTTCCGCGACGCCGAGCCACGAGCTGGACACCAGGCGGACCCCGGAGTCCACCGCCCGCAGGGTGTTGGCGAGGCCGAGGCCCAGGTCGTTGTGCAGGTGCGAGCCGAGCACGACGTCGGCGTCCGTGCGCTCCGCGACCGCGGTGAACATGGCCGCCGCCTCCTTGGGGAGCTGGCCGCCCACGGTGTCGGCGAGGATGATCGTGCCCGCCCCCGCGGTGGTCGTGGCCTGGGCGTAGTCGGCCATCAGGGCGTGGTCGGAGCGCGAGGCGTCGGCGAAGCACACGTCCACGGCGACCTCGGCGTCGAGGTCACGGGCCTGCTTGACCAGGCCGACGCCCTCGTCGAGCGCGTCGCGAGCGCCCTTGTGCACCATCACGCGGGCCATCGCCTCCGACGCGGGCACCACGACCATTATCCGGGCGTGGGCGGTCCCCCGCACCGACTCGACGGCCTGCCGCACGTCGTCGGGCACGCCCCGGCACACGGCGGCCACGCTGACCGCGCCCTCCGCCTCGACGGCGACCCGGCGCACGGCCTCGAACTCCTCGGCGCACACGGCGGGGAACCCGGCCGCGAACACGACGTGCCGCGGCCCGTCCGCGCCGAACAGCGCGCCCTGCTCCCGCGCCAGCCGAACCCGGAAGTCCGCGCTCATCAACGTCTTCGCCTGAGCGCCGTCGCGCGCCGACTCCTCCCAGACCACCACCCGGCCCGCCGAAGCCGACTCCCGCACCACGTCCACCGGCACACCCCGCATCACCCGCACACGAGTGCGCCGGACGCCCGCTCGTGCTGGACGTCCGGCGCACCTCCGACCCCTGCGAATGTGGTCGTCGGCCGATCACGACCGCAACGACACCGGTCGATGTTCACTCGAACTGATCATCTTGGGTGGTGATCGTCGCAGACCTGATCACTCGGATGGATCTGGTGCCGGGTCAGGACTTCCCGTAGGTCAGGAGGCGCGGCAGGTCACCGCCGGGGCGGACCAGTTGCCGTTGGCCATGACGGTGAAGCCGAACGTGGTGCTGGCGCCCGCGGCGAGCGACCCGTTCCCGTTGGGCTTCATGGTCATGACGTTGCCGCTGCCGTCCCAGCTCGGCGTGCCGTTCCAGGTGGCCGACACCTTCTGCGGCGAGGTCACGGTGACGGTGGACGTCCACGTGCTGATCGCGGTGCTGCCCGCCTTGATGGTCACCTCGCCGTTGAAGCGGTCGCCCCACGTCTGCGACGTCCGGTAGGTGGCCGTGCAGGAACCGCCGGACGGCGGGGTCGTGGTGGTGGTCGTGGGCGGGGTGGTGCCGGGGCCGTCCGACGGGGCGACGGCCTGACCGGTGGAGGTCGAGATCATGCCCGCGCACAGGCCGCGGCTCGCCAGACCGGAGGCGATCTGCGGGATGGCGTTGACGGTCGTCTGGTAGCCGTCGTGCATGAGGATCACGCCGCCGTTCTGGAGCGTGGACGCCGCCTGCACGATCGCGGCCGTGCTCGCGCCGTTCCAGTCCTGCGAGTCGACGCTCCACAGCACCTCGGTGAGCCCGAGCTGCTGCTCGACCGACTTCAGCGTCGCGTTGGTCTCGCCGTAGGGCGGCCGGAACAGCTTCGGCGTGTCCCCGGTGACCTGCTGCAACGCCTGCTGCGTCTGGGTCAGCTCGGAGGTGATCTCCGACTGGGACAGCTGGGTGAGGTGCGGGTGGGTCCAGCTGTGGTTGCCGATCCACATGCCCGCGCTCTTCTGGGCGCGCACCAGGTCGGCGTTCGAGCCGACCTTGTTGCCGATGTTGAAGAACGTGGCCCGCAGGTTCGCCGAGCGCAACGCGCTGAGCAGCGCCGTGGTGTTGCCCGCGACGGGGCCGTCGTCGTAGGTCAGGCCGACGTAGCCGTTGCGGCAGTCGCCGCTGGGCGGGGTCGTCGTGGTGGTGGTCGTCGGCGGCGTGGTCGTGCCGCCGCCGTTGAGGGCGTTGAGGACCGAGGTGTACGCGGCCTTCTTGTTGCCGGAGCCGTCGAACAGCAGCGGGCTGTCGCCGGAGCGCCACGAGTCGCTGTCGCGGATGCCCCACACCGTGATGCCGTTGCACCGCGCGACGGCCAGGCAGTCCTTGGTCACGTTGCCGTAGGTCGTGCCGGACGCGCCCTGGATGTCCAGCTCGGTGATCTGCACGTCCACGCCGAGCGCCGCGAAGCTCGACAGCGTGGTGCGGTAGTTCGACGGGTACGGCGAGCCGCTGTTGAAGTGCGACTGGAAGCCGACGCAGTCGATCGGGACGCCGCGGGACTTGAAGTCCTGCACCATCCGGTACACGGCCTGGGTCTTGGCCTGGTTCCAGTCGTCGGTGTTGTAGTCGTTGTAGCAGAGCTTCGTGTCCGGGTCGGCCGCGCGGGCGGCGCGGAACGCGGCCTCGATCCAGTCGTTGCCGGTCCGCTGGAGGTTGGAGTCACGGCGTGCGCCGGAGCTGCCGTCCGCGAACGCCTCGTTGACGACGTCCCACGCGTAGAGCTGGCCCTTGTAGTGGGTGGCGACCTGGGTGACGTGGTTGAGCATCGCCGACCGCAGGGCGGACCCGCTCATGTTCTGCATCCAGCCCGGCTGCTGGGAGTGCCAGGCGAGGGTGTGGCCGCGGACGCGCATCCCCTGGCTCTTGGCGTGGCTGACGATCCGGTCGGCGTTGCCGTAGGAGAACTGGTTCTGGTTCGGCTCCGTCGCGTCGATCTTCATCTCGTTCTCGGGCGTGACCATGGTGAACTCTCGGTTCAAGATGCCCACGTACGTCGAGTCCGAGAGTTTGCTCGCCGCCACCGCGGTCCCGAAGTAGCGGCCGCTCTCGCTCGCCGACGCGCCCAGCGTGGTGCCCGCGCTGGCCACGCCGGGGACCACGAGGGCGACCGCGCCGAGCAGGGCGGCCGCTCCCGCCAGCACCGCGACGCGCCGCGGCGGTCGTGTCCGGCCCGCGGGTGGGCGGGTCCCGGCTCCGTCGATTCTCGACATCTGTCCTCCAGAGGGATGGTGAGTGCAGGGAGATCCCCGGAAACAAGCTGATCGAAACTTTCGGCAACAATCACTAAACTTCTCGTAACGTAGGATCACGGCCGCGTTACGTCAACGGCCGGAAGCCATATGAGATGCCTTATCCCGCAGGCAAACACGCCAAAACCGCACCAGGCGAGAATGACAACGTTGCCGAAAGTTTCGATTAGCGGGTGGCTTGGCTGATCCGGGCGAGCCAGGCCGCCTCGGCGTCCAGGTCGTCGGCGAAGGTCAACGCGGGCTGCCGCGGGAACGTCACGCCGTCGCGGAACGCGGTGAGCGCGGCCGTGACGCACGCGGCCTCGGCGGCGACCTTCGCCTCGTCGGCGCTCGCCCCGGACCGGACCGCGCGGTCGAGGGCCTCGTCGTGCACGTCGGCGCTCAGGTGTGCGCGCAGCGGGCCGATCAGCGCGTCCCGGATGCCGATCACCCGGTTCCGCAGCCGCGAACGCCGACCGCGCGGCGGCTCCCCCGCGGGCAGGACTTCGCGCAACGCGTCCGCCAGTGGCGCGAGTCGCCGGTAGCTGCGCTCCCGGCTCCAGCGCAGCGCGATCCTCGATCCCCACGCGGGCAGCAGGATGCCGATCGTCGTGCACAGCACGGCGGGCAGCAGGAACAGGGCCTGCACGCCCTTCGGCCCGTTCTCGTTCCACGGCAGGGGGTGGCCCGCGCCCAGCGCGGCGAGGTAGACGATCTTGTGAACCCCTTGCAGGAAGCCGAAGAGCGCCCCGACGCCGAGGAAGCGCAGGCCGAGCCGGAGGAACCGCCGCTCGATCCGCCGGTGCCGCCACGAGAGCCGCACCATGCCCAGCAGCACCACCCCGCTGTAGAGCTGCGTGGTCAGCACGAACGCGAGCACGCCCCGGTCCCGCTGCCCGGTCCAGCCCAGTTCCCGCATCCCCAGCCGGAACGGGCCCGCCAGGTAGGTCACCGCCAGCAGCGCGAGCGCCGCCGCGACCAGCCACCGGTGCCGCCGGACGCCCCGCCGCACCTCCTCGGGATCGGGCTCCACCAGGTGCAGGGCGAACACCGACGCGAAGTGGAACATCGCCATGACCGCCGCGTACTGGGCGAACTGCGGCAGGCAGGGCACCCCGCCGAGCAGCCGGTCGACGGCCCAGTACCAGGACGGGTAGCCGAGCACGAGCGCCACCTGGAAGAACAGCGTGGCGAGGAACAGCGCGAGGACCGCGGGGTCGCCGGGGTTGCGGCGCACCGCGGCGAGGCGGAACGCCAGGACCACGGCGACCATCGCGGTCACCGCCAGGTGGATCGCGTTGGCCGCGCTCACCGGTCAGTCCTCCAGGACCTTGCCGAGGCGCGCCGTGAAGCCGTCCCCGCCGTCCGGGCGGCGGTCGCCGACGCGGTCGAGCACGGCGTAGGCGAACGACTCGGCCTCCGCCTCCTGCCCGTCGGCGTAGCCGAGGTGCCTGCGGGCCAGCATGATCTTCAGCGCGTCGCCGCCGAGGTCGGGGAACAGCCCGCCGAGCGAGTCGCCCAACGCCTCCGACCCGCCGTGCCCGCACAAGACGTGGCCGAGCTCGTGCAGGACGATGTGCTCCTGGTGCGGCGGTGACGTGTCGCGCTCGTAGCAGAGGAAGTCGACGGTGGCGGTCGCGAGCCACAGCCCGCACGGCCCGAGCGCGGCCAGTTCCAACGGTGCGAGCACGATCGGTCGGCCCCGCCCCTCCCCCACGCGGCGGCACAGCTCGCGCACGTCGAACGGGCGTGGCAGGTCGAGCCCGTCGACCAGGTCGCGCAGCCGCCGGGAACCGGACCGGCGCATCAGCGAGGGTCGTCCGGGGTCGCCGGTTCGAGGCCTTCCAGCTTGCGCAGCTGCTCCGTCAGGGCGGTCACGGCCTCGACGCTGCCCGCGGACAGCCCGACCATCCGGGTCGCCGCGTGCGCGATGCCCGCGTCCCGGATGACGGCGGCCAACCCGATCTGCGCGGCGACCTGCTCGGTGGTCTGGTCGTCGAAGAAGAACGCGACCGGCACGCCGAAGAACCCGGCCAGCCGCTCCACGGTGTCCTTGGTGGGATTGGTGTTCTTGCCCGAGCGCAACGCCGAGAGCAACCCCGTGGACAGGCCCGTCGCGGCCGAGACCTCGGGGTGGGTGAACGACTTCCGGCCACGGGGGTGCACCTCGTGGAACAGGTAGTCCACCTTCTCCGCCAACGTCCTGGGCGTGCTCACCCGGTCATCCTAGTGACCCGCGGCACGGTCGATAACGCTGTGTTGACTGGACCAACCGGTCCGGATAGCCTCGGCGTGTCATTAAAGTGATCGAGGGGGAAAGTTCGGTCACTGAGATGCCGACAGGGGGCTTCACGTCCGTCCGAGCTGTCCGCGCACGGCGGCGGTCGCGTGGTAGGCGCGATCCGCGAGGACTCGGACGCGTCCACGGCGACGCCCTGGCCGGGCGGGTGCTGCCCGCTCGACTCGAGCGATCGCGGCGCCAGGGGGGTGCGCCACGATCGCGCGCGGGCCCGCGTTGACGGTTCGCCGCCAACGCGGGCCCTTTTCAGCTCACCCCCGGCACGTCGACCACCAGCTTCGCCAGGATCCGGTCGAGAGCCGCGTGCTCCTCGGGCGTGATGCGGTCGAACGACTCGGCCAGCACGCGGTCCAGGAGCGCGGCCCCGGCCTCGCGCACCTCCCGCCCCTTCGCCGTCAGCTGGTGTCGAACCGCACGGCCGGGACCGGGAACGCGCTCGACCAGCCCCCGCGCCTCCATCCGCACGGCCAGCGCGCCGAACGACTGGTCCGTCTGGAACGTCAGCCGCGCCAGGTCGTGCAGCGAAGCGCCGGGGTTCAAGTCCATGTGCCGCAACGCGTCCCACTGCACGATGGTGATGTCGAGTTCGGCCAACGCCGCGTTCGCGCCCCGGTGGTGCTGCATCTGCAGCCTCTTCACGGCCAGTCCGGTCCTCTGCAGTGAGCGCTCCATGTCCCGAATCCTAGCTCAGCGTCCTTAACTAAGCTTGCTTATATCAACATGCTTGGTTACTGTTCCGCCCATGGCACCCACCCACCTGGACACCCGCACCGAGCGCTCGACGGCGACGTTCGCCTGCGCCGCGATACTGGTGTCCTACCTGCCGTTCTCCGCGGTGAACGGGGTGCTGGGCAGGATCGGCGGGACCACCTCCGACCTCCAGTGGGTCGCGGCGGCGTTCACCGCGGCACTGGTCGGAACGGTGCTGTCCGGTGGCGTGCTCGGCGACCTGCACGGCCGCAGGCGCGTCGCCCTGATCGGCCTCGCGCTCACCGTGACGTGCACCGTCGTCGGCTTCCTGGCGGGCGACCTGATCCCCGTCCTGTGGCTCGGCCAAGCGGCGGGCGGCCTGGGCGCGGGCCTGGTCATGTCGTCCACGCTCGCCCTGATCGCCGCGCGCACCCGTGCCATCGCCGCGTGGGCGGCGTCCAACGTCGTCGGCTTGGGCGCGGGCCCGTTCCTGTCCGGCGTGATCACCGAACACGCGGACTGGCACCGGCTCTACCCGCCCATCACCGTCCTGGCGATCGCCGTGATGGTCTTCGGGGCGACGCGGGCACGGGAGTCGTCCGCTCCCGAGGGCCGCTCCCCGGACTGGCCGGGCCAACTCACCAGCGCGGCGGGCATCGTGGCCCTCGTCCACGGCGTGATCACCGGCGGCTCGACGGGCTGGACGTCACCCCAAGCGCTGATCGGCCTCACCGCGGGCGTCGCATTCCTGACCGCGTTCGTGCTCGTCGAACACCACTCGACCACTCCCCTGCTGCGCCCGACCCTGTTCGCTTCACGGGGTTTCACCGCGGCGGGCCTGTCGGCGATGGTCGTGCTGTTCACGATCGTCGGCATCGTGTTCGTGCTCAGCCTGTTCTTCGCCCACCAGCACGTGTCCGCGCTCGGCATCGCGTTCCGCCTGGCCTGCCTGTTCGGCGGCAACGCCGCGGCCAGCCTCACCGCCGCCCACCTGCAAAACCGGTTCAGCCCAAGAGCGGTGCTCATCGCGGGCCCACTGGTGGCGGCGGCGGGTTTGACGACCCTGCTCACCACCACCGACACCACCACGTTGACTGGCTTCGCCGCCCCGCTGCTGCTCACCGGCGCGGGCTGCGGCCTGGTCATCGCCACCAGCACGGCGGTGGCCGTGCACTCGGTCCCCCGCGACCACGCCGGAATGGCGGGCGCGGCCAACAACGCGCTCCGCCAACTGGGCGGCGCACTGGGCGCGGCCGTGGTCGGCGTCCTCTTCGCCACCACCGCGCACACCGGCTACACCACCGCCCTCCACACCTGCGCGCTCGCTCTCGCAGCACTGCTGGTCATCACCGCGACAACAACCCATTTCCTCACACGGGAGAACACATGATCACCCTCGACGGCATCGGCCCCGTGGACGTCACCTACACCGACCAGGGCGAGGGCCACCCGGTCCTCCTGCTCCACGGAGGCGGCGGCCCCTTGACCGTGCAGGGCTTCGCCACCCTGTTGTCCACCAGGGAGAACGCCAGGGTCATCACCCCGACCCACCCCGGCTTCGCAGGCACCCCACGCCCGGAAGCCCTCACCACAGTCGCCGACTTGGCAACCCTCTACGTCACCCTGCTGGACACCTTGGACCTGACCGACGTCACCGTCGTGGGCAACTCCATCGGCGGCTGGATCGCCACCGAGATGACGTTGCTCAACTCCCCCAGGATCAGCAGCGTGATCATCGTCGACGCCGTCGGCATCGACGTCCCGGACCACCCCGTGGCCGACTTCTTCACCCTCACCATGGCCGAGGTAGCCCAACTCAGCTACCACGACCCGGAGAAGTACGGCATCGACCCGACCAAACTCCCCCCGGCAGCACAACAGGCCATGGCCTCGAACCGCACCGCCCTCGCCACCTACACAGCAACAGGAATGACCGACCCCACCCTCACCACCCGCCTGGCCACCAGCACGCCACCCCCCACCCTCGTCGTGTGGGGCGAAGCAGACCAAATCGCCACCCCGGCCTACGGCAAAACCTACGCAAACACCATCCCGGGAGCCGAGTTCCACCTGCTCACCAACACCGGCCACCTCCCCCAGATCGAAACCCCGGAAGACCTCCTCACCACCATCTGGCCCTTCGCCACCAAGCACGCCACCCGCTGACCGCTGGGTCAGGGGAAGAGCAAAGGGATGAGACAGGAAGGGAAGAGAGTGGCGCAGGGCGGGGCGGATCCGGAATAGGCAAGCCAGGCGATCAGGCCACACTGGACCAAGCCTGGAGCGGGTCGAGGTAGACCGGACCCCACCGGGACAGGTCAGCGGACGCCAAGCCAGAGCAAGTCGGCGCAAACCGGGGCAGGCTCGGAAGGCCATCAAGGCAGAGGCAGGCCAAGCCGGAGCAGGTCGAGGCGAACCGGAATGGGCTGGGGTTAAAGCGGCCCATACCAAGCAATTTGGCAGGCCGGCCGAGCCAGAGAAACACGCTGCCGGTCAGGACCGGGACGGGCTGGCCGAATGGCAGAGCAGGCCAGACCCGACCAACCGAGGCAGGGGCAGGGGCAGGGGCAGAAACCAACGCAACTCGACCCACAACAAGTGCAAGTACGCGCAACCTGGCCTCGGCATCAGACAGGCCCTACCAACCCGGCCCGCAACCCAACGCAAGTGGAAGCACGCAACGAAGCCCCACCGCCAAACGGGCCTCACTCAACTCACCGCCGACGAAAGCGGGCGCACGCAACCCAGGTGGCGGCCAGCCCTCCCGCCTCACCCCGATCCGAAGCGCCTTCGCACCCGCCGTGGCTTGTCAAGGCATCTTTCCCGCCTTGACAAGCCACGGCGGGTGTTGAAATAATCGCGCGAGCGGGGTGGGGCGACACCCACCCGAGGGCGACACCCACCCGAGGGCGACGCCCTAGAACAGAATCACCCACGCACAGGCGGAAACACCATGCAAGTAGTGGTCGCGTGCGCGACAAGCGCCCCCCGCTCATCCACCACCTTCCCCTCCGCCGTAGCCGTCCGCCGCCCAAGGTGCAGCACGTTCCCCGTCCCCACCAACAACTTGTCGTCCACCCCCACAGCCCGGATGTAGTTCACCTTCAACTCCAACGTCGTATAACCCACTCCAGCGGCCAACGCGGAGTGCACCGCGCACCCCATCACCGAGTCCAGCAACGTCGCCGCGATCCCCCCGTGCACCACCCCGATCGGGTTCAGGAAGTCCGGCTTGGTGCGCAACGACATCACCACCCGCCCTTCCTCCAGCTCGTCGAACGACATCCCCAACAGCCGCGCGATGGACGGCGTGTCAACGTCCTGGCGAGCCTGGAACTGGCGGAGGACTTCGATCCCGGACATCCCGGCGAGGTCAACAGTGGACATCCGAACTCCCGATGGTTGTGAGCACCGACGCGTAACTACTATCATGATAGTTACTGCCCGGTAAACCCCACGAGGAGGCCCCGCCGTGGTCCAGCACGTCAGCTTCGCCGACGCGGCCTGCCCGATCGCCCGGAGCCTCGACCACGTCGGCGAGTGGTGGAGCATCCTGATCCTCCGGGACGTCACCGCGGGCCTCACGCGGTTCGCCGACCTCCAGGAGCACCTGGAGATCTCCCCCGGTTCACTCAGCCGCCGCCTCAAGGACCTGGTGGCGTCCGGCATCCTCGAAAAACAAACCCACGAGTACGTCCTCACCGACCGCGGCCGCGACTTCCTCCCCGTCCTGGCCGCGATGGCGGCCTGGGGCTACCGGCACTTCGGCCCGGAGAAGCCCGCCGCCCGCCTGGTCGACCGCGCCACCAACCGGACCGCCCGGCCCGTCGTCGTCGACGAGAAGACCGGGCGGCCGATCACCAGCGCCACCCACGGTTTCGAACCGACCGCACCCCCGTGGTGACTCACATCCGGTCGGCGCCCTTCCGGATCGCCGTGCGGATCCGCGAGTAGGTGCCGCACCGGCAGATGTTGCGCAGGCCGTCGAGGTCGGCGTCGGTGATCTGCCTGCCCTCCGCCTTGGCCTTGCGGACCAGCGCCACCGCGGCCATGATCTGGCCCGGCTGGCAGTAGCCGCACTGCGACACGTCCTCCTCCAGCCACGCCTCCTGCATCGGGTGCAGGTCGCGGCCGACGGTCGCGGGCAGGCCCTCGATGGTGGTGACCTCGTCGGTCTCCTTGATCTTCGACACCGGCACCGAGCACGGGTTGAAGGCCTTGCCGTTGAGGTGGGACGTGCAGGACTTGCAGACGTTCAGCCCGCAGCCGTACTTCGGGCCGGTGACGCCGAGGATGTCGCGCAACACCCACAGGAGCCGCACGTCGTCGGCGACCTCGACCGTCACCCTGCTGCCGTTGAGCAAAAAACTGTGCTGTGCCAAGGGGAACGCTCCTCAGAAGGCGCTGTCGAGGCCGTTGACCGGCGACGCGGGGGTGGACGGCTGCAACGGGTACGGCTCGAAGCCCAACGTCCCGTGGTTGATGGGGAAGCTGGTCGGCATCGTGCCGGTGGCCCGGCCGTACGCCGTCGCGACGGCCGCGAACGCCGCCGCCACGCCGATCTCGCCCGCTCCGCTGGGTGTGCCGGTCGTCGGCGGCATCACGACCACCCGAACGTCCGGCGGCGTGTTCCACTGCCGCGTGTAGAAGTAGTTGTCCCAGCTGCCTTCCAACGGGATGCCGTCCTTCATGTGCAGGCTCGACGTCAACGCCAGCGCGATCCCGTCGTTGAGCCCGCCGAGCATCTGCGCCTCCAGCCCGCGCGGGTTGAGCGGCAGGCCCGCGTCGATCACGATCGTCGCCCTGGTCACCCGAGGCCCGGTCACGCCGTCCACGATCGGCCGGTTCACGGTCTCCGGTCGGCAGTCGACCTCCACGAGCATCGCGACCGCGCCGCGGTACTCGGTGTGCAGGCCGATTCCCTGCGCCACCCCCTTCGGCAGCGCCCGGCCCCACTGGCCGACCTCGACCGCCTTGTCCATCACCGCGCGCAGCCGGTCGTCCTTGAGGAACTCGCGGCGGAACGCGACGGGGTCCTTGCCCAGCTTCGCCGCCAGCCGGTCCACGACCAGTTCCCGCGCGCACACCACGTTCGGCGAGTAGATGTTGCGCATGCTGCCGGTGTTGAACTTCAGCGGGACCTCGTTGAGCAGCTGCGTGGTGACGCCGAAGTTGTACGGCACCGACTGCGTCAGCAGGAAGATCGTCTGGGCGAAGCTGTAGTTGCCGACGATGGGCAGCTCGGCGGCGGTCGACGTGATCATCTCGCCGAGGCCGTGGCTGAAGCTGGTCTCCGAACTGACGTGCCGCTGCTCGTAGGTCAGCACGTTGCCGAGCAGGTGCGTCGCCCGCACCCGCGACACGCACATCGGGTGGGTGCGGCCCTGGCGGAAGTCGTCCGTGCGGGTCCACGACAGCTTGACGGGCTTGCCCATCTTCTGCGAGATCTCCGCGGCCTCGGCGGCGACGTCGTGGAACAGGTGCCGTCCGAACGACCCGCCGCCGGTCACGACGTGGACGACGACCTTGTCCGCGGGAAGGCCGAGCTGGCGCGCGATGTCCTGTTTGGCGTCGATCGGCACCTTGAGCGTGGACCAGATCTCGGCGCGGTCGGGCCGCACGTCGGCGATGGCGTTGTCCGGTTCGAGCGGCGCGTTGCTGGCGAAGGCGAAGGTGAACTCGGCGTCCACGGACAGCGCGCCGAGCGCGGGCGCCACCAGCGGCAGCTGCGCCTTCTTGAGCTTGGCGAGCACGGTCGCGTCCGACTCCCCCGCGACCGTGCCGGGGTTCCAGTCGACGTCGAGGGCGCGCAGGCCGTCGATGCACTGGCCGAACGTCTCGCCGCGCACGGCCACGCCGTAGGTGATCACGGCGACGTCGGTGATGCCCGGCATCGCCTTCACGGCGGCCAGGTTGCGGACGGTCTTCACGGTGCCGTTGATCGTCGGCGGCCTGCGGACCATGCAGGGCTTGGCGTTCGGCACCTGGAGGTCCATGCCGAACCGCTTGCGGCCGGTGACGATGTCGTGGGCGTCGATGCGGTTCTGCGGCTTGCCGAGCACCCGGAAGTCGGTGGCGGCCTTGAGGGTGATGGACACCTGCACGGTCCGGTCGCTGGCGCTGGCCTTGGCGAGCGACCCGTAGGTCGCGGTCTTCCCGCTGTGGTGGGAGAGCACGCCGTCCCTGGTGGTCACCTCGCTCTCGGGCACCTGCCACTGCGCGGCGGCGGTGCGCATGAGCTGCTGCCGGGCGAGCGCGGACGCGGTGCGCACCGGCGTGAAGATGCTGCGGACCGAATTGGACCCGCCGGTGAGCTGGTTCATCAGGAGTTCGGGCCGTGCGTCGGCGAGCGTGATGCGGACCTGCTCGATCGGCAGGTCCAGTTCCTCGGCGATGATCATCGCGACGGTCGTGGTGATGCCCTGGCCGACCTCGGTGCGGTGCAGCGCGAACGACGCGGTGCCGTCCTCGTTGATCTGCACGCCGATGAGCCCCGACGTCGGCAGCGCGGCCAGGTTCTGGAGGTCGCCGAGGTCGAAGAGGTTCTCGGGCTGGGGCAGGGACGGGATGACGGCCTCGGCCTCGGGGGCTCCGAAGGAGGCGTCCGCCCAGCTCACGCCCACGGCGAGGGTGGGAGCGGCGAGCAGGTAGCCGAGGAAGCGGCGGCGGGTGTGGTCCGGTGGGGCGTCTTCCGGCGAACGACGCTGTTCTGCCATGGGTGTCCTCGCAGGCGGCACTCTGAGTGGTGGGACGGTGGCGGTGCGCAGTGGTGAGGCCCGGAGTGTGTCACGTCACATCAGCCACGAGAAGGAACGCCGTGCCTACTTTTGGCCTACGCGCGTTGTGCGGCGTGCACAACGCGCCGTCAGGCGAGCGGGCCGGGCGGGAGCAGCCAGGACGCCCGGAGCGCCAGCCCCAGCTCCAGGTGGGAGGCCGTGTCGTCGAGGTCGAGGCCGGTGGCCGACTCGATCCGGCGCAGTCGGTTGATCACCGTGTTGCGGTGGCAGTGCACGGCGGTCGCGGTGCCGTTGACCGACCCGCCGGTCTCCAGCCACGCGGTGAGCGTGTCCAGGAGCAGCCTGCGCTCGGCCCTCGGGATCGCCAGCAGGGGGCCGAGTCTGCGGCGGATCAGGGCTTCGGCCAGGTCCGGCGCGCTGAGCAGGAGCGCTTCGGGGAGCCGTTCGGCGAGCGCCGCGACCTCGGCCCGACCGGGCGGCACGGTGGCGCGGGCCAGCACCGCCTGCCGGTGGGCGGTGTCGACGCCCGCCAAGCCGTGGACCGTCATCGACAGGCCCGCGACGACGCCGGCACCCGCGCGCAACACGGCGAGCGCGGCGGCCAAGCCGTCCTCGTCGACCACGAGGAGCCCCGCGCGGGTGTTCGTCCTGGACTGCCACACCGACGTCACGCCCACCTCGGCCAGCGGGCGTTCGAAGTCCTCCGCCCCGAGGTCGACGACGGCCACCGCGTACGAGCCGTCGACCGGCACGCCGATGGTGTGCGCCGCCTGCCGGGCGAAGGCCGGGTCCTTCGCCCGACCGGTGAGCAGGCCCTCCCACAGCGCGGCCAGCCGCTGCTCGTCAACGCGCACCAGGTCGCGCTCGGTGGCGTGGTACGCGGTCGCCACCTGCGCGGACGTCTCGTCCACGACCGTCCACACCCAGGACGCGAGGTCCAGCAGCCCCTCCGGGTCGGTGCGCTCGTCCGCGCGGGCCTCCGCGATCAGCGCCTCCCACACCAGCCTGCCGCCGAGCCGGAAGGACCGCAGCACGTCGTCCAGCGGCATCCGCTGCGACGCCCGCGCCCGGCCGGTCGCGCGGGCCGCGTCGTACGCCTCGTCCTCGGGGACGACCGCGTCGTCCCCGGCCGCGCGCGCCACGAGCTGGAGGACCCTGGTGAGGTTGTCGTGGCAGGACCGCCACAGGTCGTGCCGGGGCACGACGTTGGCGCGGCGGTAGTTGGGGTTCTGCTCCTGGATGACCCGGACCAGGGCGTCGGCGAGCTCCGGGACGCGGGCCGCCACGTCCGCGACCAGGGACGTCGTGGTGCGTGGCGGCTCGGTCATGGTGGACGAGCATCGCACGGGTCGGCCTCCGCGGCACGACCTGGCGGCGTCAGGTCCCGGTCGTGGAGCCGGGTCGGATGATCATCAGCACCGTGACGGTCGCCCACAGCAGGTTGAACAGGCCCGTGGGCATGGCCAGGCTCGCCGGACTGGTGTCCGGTGTGGACAGTGCGGCGACCTGGCGCGGCAGGACCAGCAGCACCAGGACACCGGCGGCCACGGCGGTCAGGCCGATCGACACGATCACCCACACCTGGCCGGTGACCCCCATGACGCCCGCGGTGGCGAACCCGAACACCGGGACGGCGATCCCGACGGCGGCGTAGACCCGGCAGACCCGGTGCAGGACGCGGAGCGCGGGGAGGTCGGCGCGCCGCAGGGCCGCGGGGAACATGCTGGCCGCCACGGCCACCGGGCCGATGGCCAGGATCGCGGCCAGCACGTGGATCGAGAGCAGGAGCTTGGTCACGCCGGACTCCCGGCGGTACGCGGCGAACGGGACACGAACAGGCCTCCTCGGATCGGTGGCGTCACGCTAACCACCGGCTGAGGTGCTCCGGGGGTGGCTGGAATGCCACGTTCCACCGGATTTCGGCCAAGATCAGCCGTCGAGGCCGAACCGCCGGGGCAGGTCGTCGTCGAGGAACCGGGTGACCGCGCCGATCCGGTCATCGCGCAGGGTCAGCACCAGCAGGCCGACCGGACCGACACCGTCCAGGGAACAGCCGAACGCGGGCTGCCCGTTGGCTCGGGTGGGCTCCAGCCGGAACCTCCTGCCACCACGCGAGGCCGCGCTCGCCGCCAGGAACGCCCCGATGGCCGCACGACCTTGGTAGCAGTGGGGCGCGGGCGGCATGGTCAGCCAGGCGTCGTCGGTCAGCAGCGCGAGCACGCCCTCCACGTCGTCGGCGCTGTACGCCTCGGCGAACCGCCGGGCCAGCGCGCGTTCACCAGGCGAGCCGGGCAGCGGGACGCGGGAGGGGTCCACGCGGTCCAGCCGCTCGCGGGCGCGTTGCAGGGCGGCCTTGACCGCGGTCGGCGTGGTGTCCAGCAGGTCGGCGGTCTCGGCGGTCGAGTAGCCGAGCACGTCGCGGAGCACCAGCGCCGCGGCCTGGCGCGGCGGGAGGTGCTGAAGGCCCGCGATGAACGCCAGCTCGATCGACTCCCGCGCGCCGTAGCGAGCCTCCGGGCCCGGATCGACGTCTTCCACCTGCTCCGGGCAGGGCTGCAACCAGGTCACGGCGTCCCGGCGCGTGGGCTCGGGCGGGGTGAACGGCGGCACCGGCTCGGCAGGCCGCCGACGGCTCGCGGAGCGCACGGCGTTGAGGCAGCGGTTCGTCGCGATCCGGTACAGCCACGTGCGCGGCGACGACCGGCCCTCGAAGCCGTCCAGGCCGCGCCACGCGGCGAGCAACGTCTCCTGGAGCACGTCCTCGGCGTCGGTCATCGAGCCCAGCATCCGGTAGCAGTGCACCAGCAGCTCACGCCGGAAGGGGTCGGTGAGCTGCCGGAACGCGTCCGGGTCACCGGCGCGCGCACGGTCGAGCACCGCTTGGACCACGCGGCCATCAAACCACGGCCGCCGCAACCGGTCCGTTCGCCGAGCCGCCGGTGTCCACCTGGCACGACCACCAGGAGGGAACGACCATGACCGACCCGCTGACCACCGCGCTGGCCTACCACGAGGCGTGGACCGGCCACGACTTCGACCGCGCCATGACCCACGTCGCCGACGACGTCGTGTGCGACGCCCCGGCCGGGCGGATCGAGGGCGCGGAGGCGTTCCGCGCCTTCATGGGCCCCTTCTCCCGGATCCTCGTCTCCTCGACACTGCTCGCCGCGTTCGGCGACGAGCGGACCGCGCTCCTCATGTACGACACCGACACCGTCCCGGTCCGGAACGCACCGGCGAGCGAGCTCCTGACCGTCCGGGACGGCGTGATCACGCACCTCCGGATCATCTTCGACCGGACGCCGTTCGACGCCGCGCGTCTTGCCGCCCAAGGACTTCCCGCTTAAGTTCAGTGCATGAACGAATCTCCCGGTCGCCCGGTCCCCCCGCTGCCGCCGGGAGTCGACCCGGCCTGGCTGCCCGCGTTCGCGCTGCGCCCGGTCGGGTCGCGGCGGGTCCGGGTCGTCGGGGCCGGGCCGCTCGTCGACACGGTGCGCGGCGAGGTGGCCGCGGCCGTCCGCGAACACGGCGGCCACCTCGTCGACGACGGCCGGGTGGACCTGGACCTGGTGTGCGCCCCGGACTCCGGAGGCGGACCCGAGGGGTTCACGGCGGCCCGCGCGGCGGCGACCACCACCGTCCGGGCCGCCGAGGGCGCGGGGCTGCTCCACGGGTTCCACCACGTCGTGCGGCTCGGCGAAGCCGCGTTCACCGGGACGTGGTCGACGACCTCCGCGCCCCGGCAGGCGATCCGGATGCTCGACCACTGGGACAACGTCGACGTCCACCCGGTGATGGGCCAGGTGGAGCGCGGGTACGCGGGCGGGTCGCTGTTCTACGCCGACGGCGGCGTGCGCGCCGACCTGGGGCGGGTCGCGGCCTACGCGCGGCTGCTCGGCTCGATCGGGATCAACCGGGTGTGCCTCAACAACGTCAACGTGCACCGCACCGAGGCGCGGCTGCTCACCGACCTGCTGCCCGACGTCGCACGGCTGGCCGCCGTGTTCCGCCCGTACGGCATCCGGACGCACCTGTCCGTGAGCTTCGCCGCGCCCATCACCGTGGGCGGCCTGGCGACGGCGGACCCGCTCGACCCCGAGGTGCGGGAGTGGTGGGCGCGGACCACGGCCGCCGTCCACGCGGCGATCCCCGACTTCGGCGGCTACGTCGTCAAGGCCGACTCCGAGGGCCGGCCGGGGCCGTTCGCCTACGGCCGCGACCACGCCGACGGCGCGAACCTGCTGGCGCGGGCGTTGAAACCCTTCGGCGGCACGGTGTTCTGGCGGGCGTTCGTCTACAACCACCGGCAGGACTGGCGGGACCGCTCGACCGACCGGGCGCGGGCGGCGCACGACCACTTCTCGCCGTTGGACGGGCGGTTCGACGACAACGTCGTGCTCCAGGTGAAGCACGGGCCGCTGGACTTCCAGACCCGCGAGCCGCTGTCCCCGGTGATCGCCGCCATGCCCTCCACCCGGCTGGCCGTGGAGTTGCAGGTCACGCAGGAGTACACCGGGCAGCAGAGGCACGTGTGCCACCTCGTGCCGCCGTGGCGGGAGATCCTCTCGTTCCGCCCCTGGGGCGAGGGCGGTGGCACGGTCGCGGACACGGCGGCGGGCATCGTGGCGGTGGCCAACGTCGGCGACTCCCCCGTCTGGACCGGGCACCCGTTGGCGCAGGCCAACCTCTTCGGGTTCGGCAGGCTGGCGTGGGACGACCGGCTGTCGGCCGAGGACGTGCTCGACGAGTGGATCGGGCTGACGTTCGAGGACGGGACGGTCCGGGACGCGGTGCACCAGGTCATGGACGACTCCTGGCGCACGTACGAGCGCTACACCGCTCCCCTGGGCGTCGGGTTCATGGTCCGGCCCGGCGACCACTACGGGCCGGACGTCGACGGGTATGAGTACTCCCCCTGGGGCACCTACCACTTCGCCGACCGCGACGGGGTCGGCGTGGACCGGACGCGGGCGACCGGGACCGGGTTCACCGGCCAGTTCCCGCAACCGTGGAGCGACGTCTACGAGTCGCTGGAGACCTGCCCGGACGAACTCCTGCTGTTCTTCCACCACGTGCCGTACGGCCACGTCCTGCGCTCGGGGTCGACCGTGGTGCAGCACGTCTACGACACCCACTTCGCCGGGCGCGACGAGGTCCACCGCATGGCGCTCACCTGGGCCACCCTCCGGGGCAGGATCCCCTTCGACACGTTCGAGCGCGTCACGGAGTTGCTCCGCGAGCAACTCCGCTGCGCCACCGAGTGGCGGGACCAGGTGAACACCTACTTCTGGCGCAAGTCCGGCGTCCCGGACGCGCGGGGCAGGACCATCTACTGACAGCGCAGCAGGACGACCGCCGTCGGGACGAGCACCAGGTCGTCCCCTGCGGCCAGGTCGCCGCCGCCCAGCAGGTCCACACCCGCCGCCGGGCAGGGCACGGTGACGGTGGTGGCGCCGTGGTTCAGCACGAACAGGAGCCGCTCCCCCTCCGGCGTCACGCGTTCGGCCACCTCGACGTCCGGCACGTCCGCCGGCGGCCCGGCCAGGCCGTGGTGGTCCAGCACCGACCGCACCACGGCCGACACCCCAGCGTCGTCCAGCAGGGTGCCCACGTACCAGGCGTTCCCCCGCCGGGTGATCGCGGGCGTTCCGGCGTAGAAGTCCGCACCGCGGGTCCCGAGCACGTCCGTTCCCCCTTCCGCGACGATCAGCTCGAACACGTGCCGGGCGGCGTGCGAGCGCCCGTCGGTGAGGAAGGCGTCGTCGTCCTCGTCCACCCCGACCGGACAGGACCGTGGTCAGGAACGACCCGCCGCGTTCCACCACCGCCGTGACGCGGTCGGGGAGATCGCCCTTCACCAGGTGCAGCAGCGGAGCCACCACCACGTCGTAGCCGGAGAGGTCGGCCGTCACCGGCACCACGTCGAGCGCCGCGTTCACCTGCCACAGGGCCCGGTGGTACGCGGTGAGCACGTCGAGGTAGCGGACCGCGCGGTTGGGGGCCGTCGGACAGCTCGACGGCCCACCAGCTGTCCCAGTCCACCAGCAGGGCCACTCGCGCGCCCCGCGAACTCCTCATCTGGAAGTACAGGACGGCGTCCGCGCCGTGCGCCACCGACTGCCACGACCACAGGCGCAGCACGCCCGGCCGTTCCACCGGGTTGACGTCCCGGCTCGCGGTGGTCGACGGCGTCTGCTCCATGACCCGGAACGGTTCGCCGTCCTTCAGTCCGCGCACCAGCCCGTGCGCCAACGCCATCCGCGCCGGTGACGCGTGGTCCGGCGGGATCTGCTCCCAGTCGGTGAAGGTGTGCGACCAGAACGTCGTGTTCCACGCGTCGTTCAGCCGGTCCAGGTCGCCGTGCCGCCGCCACGGCGGCATCGCACCGCTGAGCGTGGCCAGGACGATCCGCTTGCCCACCGTGGCCCGCTCGACGATCGCGTCCAGCATGGTGAAGTCGTAGCGGTCCTCCGCCGGTTGCAGGTGGGCCCAGGCGAACACGCCGACGGTGAGCGTGTCGATACCCGCCAAGGCGAACGCCTCGTAGTCGCGGTCCCAGACCTCCCTCGGCCACTGCTCGGGGTTGTAGTCGCCGCCGTACCCGATCTTGCTCATGCGGTGAACCTCTCCGCGGCGTCGCGCAACACCGGTTCGGTGGTGCGCAGCAGGAGGAGCGTGGCGGGGGACGCCACCAGGACCAGCACCCAGTCCGAGGTCAGCACGACGATCCCGGCCGCGGCGACCAGCAGCGACAGGACACCGAAGGTGACGGCCGGGCGCGCGCCGAGGTAGAACGCCGCCAGCCGCACGAGGTCGCGCGTCCGCAGGGACAGCGTCGACGACAGCACGAGCGCCGGCGCCGCCCACAGCAGGACCGCCGCCGCGACCAGCAGCAGCGCCACGCCGTAGCCCGCGGGAACACCGGCCAGGTCCAGGTTCGCCAGGGTGAAGCCGATCAGCGTCAGCACGGCCAGCGTCGGCACCCACCAGCGCAGCACGTCCCGCCAGTTGAGCCGGTAGCCGCGCCGGAAGTGCTCGGCGGGCGAGAGGTCGCGATCGGTGAGGAACACCCGCCAGGCGAACACCGCCGCCGACAGCGCGGGCGCCACCGGCACGAAGCAGAGGCCGATCAACGGGGCGTTCCCCCGTCCCCCGGCCAGGAACACCACCGCGGCCAGGGCCGGGGCCGTCGTGAGCAGCACCAGCGCCTCAATGACGAGGAACCAGTACACGACGGTGGCCGTGCGCGAGAGGAGTCCCTCGCCTGCCGCGGGCGTCACCGCTCGTGCTCCGCGACGAGCCGGTCGTCGGACACCCCGAGCAGCCGCCGGTCGTCCAGGCCCGCGTGCTCGGTCGGCGTCACCGGCAGCACCTCGACGAACGTGACCTCGTGCCGCGCCAGCGCGAGGTCCAACACCACCCGACCGCCCTCGACCGCGAGCGACCGGTGCTCCACGGCCGGGCGGGCGCAGTCGCGGAGCAGGTCGAACGTCCGAGGGTCCGGCGACGGCGGCCGGCCCAGCTCCCGCCACGCCGCGAAGGCGTTGCCGTCGTGCTCGTTGACCCGCTCCCGGCGGACGAACGCGCGCGGCCCCGTGACCGGGACCGTGAGCCGGACGTGGTGCCGCTCGGCAGCGGCGGGGGCGTTGGTGCCACCGACCGGCTGCCACGCCAGCACCGTGACCCGGCCGTTGTCGTCGGCGCAGACCAGGTGGTCCTCGCCGCGCTCGAGCACCCACGTGCCCATGCGGGCCAGGAACGCGTAGAGGTGGTAGGTCGGCTTCGGCACCTGCCGGTGGGTCAGCAGGCCGAACCCGCCGTGGAACACCGAGGTGGGGATGTCCACCTCCTCGAACACGTCGCAGAACGTCCAGTAGGAGTAGGAGTCCACGAGGTCGAGGCCGCCGAGCAGGACGGGGGCCAGGTAGGCGGCGTGGTAGGCCGTGTCGTGGATCGGGTTGTCCGGGCGGTAGGAGCTGTTGAACTCGGTGATGTGCACCGGGAGCCCGGCCAGCGCGGTGCCCGCCAGGTGCAGGCGCGGGGCGGTGAACTGCTCCAGCAGCCCGCTCGGGTCGGTCAGGTCCTGGTAGGTGCCGAACGGGATCTCCTGCGCCGGGCCGGAGGAGTACGCGTGCCTGCTGACGAAGTCGATCGGCACGGCGCGGGCGGTGACGAAGTCGGCGAACGGGGCCCACCAGTCGTCCGAGCCGGGCGAGAGAGCCGGACCGCCCACCTGGAGGCCCGCGTCCACGTCCTTGACCGTCCGGGCGGTGACCTCGTAGAGCCGGAAGTACGCCTCCTGGTCGGCGTCCTTCCAGAAACCGGGCAGGTTGGGCTCGTTCCACACCTCGATCGGCCACGTCCGCACCTCGGCGAGGCCGTAGCGGTCCACGAGGTGCCGCAGCACCGCGCGCACCAGCGAGGCCCACTCGTCCCAGTCCCGGGGTGGGGTGATGTTGCCCTTCCACCAGAACACCGTGTCCGGGCCGGACGCGAGCGCCGACGGCATGAACCCCAGCTCGACGAAAGGCCGCAGCCCGAGGTCGAGGTAGCTGTCGAACACCTGGTCCAGGTACGTGAACGAGTAGCGGGTCAAACTGTCCACAGTGGACGTCCGCAGCACGCCCATGTCGTCGGACAGCAGGCCGTGGCCGCGGATGTGGCGGAACCCGATGTCCCGCTGCACCAGGGCGAGGGACTCGCGGTAGTCCGAGCGCAGGGCGAGGTTGAGCCTGCCGGTGCCGACGCAGTGGCGCCAGGACTCGGACAGGCGGCCGATCGGCTCGACGGGGTTCACGGGCGGCACTCCCCTCGGTTCGGTGGAGGCGGGCCGGTCGCGCGGCGCGACCGGCCCGCGCGGGTCAGCCGTTCTTCTGCTTGTACCGCTCGTGGGCGCTGTTCACGAGCTGCACGTACTGGCCCATGCCCTTGCCGTCCAGCTCCTTGACGTAGGCGTCCCAGTCGGCCAGGTCGCGGTCGCCGAGGACGAACTGGAGCGTCGCCTGCTTCACCAGGTCCTTCAACGGCGTCTCCCACAGCGTCGCCTGCTCGCGCTCGGTGTCGCTGAACGGCGCGGGCGGGGCGAGCGCCAGGTTCTTCTTGCCGGAGATGGACTTCTGGAAGGTGACCTCCTCGTCGGTGAACATCGACTGGAGCAGTTCGGTGCTGCCGCCGTAGGCGAACACGCCGCCCTGGAAGCCGAAGTCCTTCTGCAGCTTCTTCGGGGCGTCGGGGTTCATGCCGCCGAAGCCGATGTCGGGCTTGAGGGCCCGCTTGCCCGAGGAGTCCTTGTCGTACGTGGTGCCCTTGACGCCCCACTTGACGAACTCGGCGCCCTCGTCGGAGTACCAGAGCCAGTCGACGAACTGCATCATGGAGACGAACTTGTCGCTCTCCAGGGCCTTCGCCGAGATCATCAGGCCGTTCTCCAGGCGGGACACGCGTAGCACGTCGCCCTTGGGACCGGCGGGAACGGGGATCTTGGCCACGGTCGCGCCGGGGATGGTCTTGAGGCCGGGGCGGTAGTCGTTGACGATGGTCTGCGCGTTGCTGCTGATGGCGAACGACTTGCCGGTGGCGAACTTCTGGATCGCGGGCTCGTCCTTCTGCGTGAAGCTCTCCGGGTCCATCAGCCCCTCGGCGACGAGCTTGTGGAAGAACTCGACGAGCTTCTTGTACTCGGCGGTCGCGCCGGTGTACTCGAACTTCTTCGCGCCCTCGTTCCACTGCGACTGCTCGTACCCCCAGCCCGCGGTGGTGCCGAACGTCTGCGCGGCCACGTTGAGGATGCTGTTGCCCTCGAACCGGTCCGACAGCGGGTAGCCGTCCGGGTGAGCGGCCTTGATCGCCTTGAGGACGGAGTACACGTCGTCCCACGTCTTCGGCGTGGCCAGGCCGAGCCGCGTCAGCTCATCCGTGCGGAACGCCAACGTGTAGTCCTGCCACGGCTCCTCGTGGATGCCGGGCAGCAGGTAGAACTTGCCGTCGTCCTGGCGCAGCGTGTCGAGCTCGGGTTGCAGCTTCCACTTCTCGATCTTCGCCTTCAGGTTCGGCATCAGGTCGAGGTAGTCGCTCACCGGGAGGATCGCGCCGGAGGCGACGAACGCGTCCTCCTGGTTGGGGTAGGTCTTGGCGATGATCTCCGGGGCGTCGCCCGCGCCGACGACGAGGCTCCGCTTCTGCTCGTAGTCGCTCATCGGCACGGTCGTCGGTTTGACCTTGACGTTCGTCCGGCCGGTGATCTCCTTCCACAGCAGCCAGTCGTCCTTGACGGGGTAGTTCGGGTGGTCGCTGTAGAGCACCCGGAACTCCACCGGTTCGGTGGCCTTGAACTGGTCGCCCGCCTTGAAGTCCGCCATGGCGGCGACCTTCTTGCCGTCGAGGTCCACGCCGCCGGAGGCGCCCTCGTCCCCGCTGCACGCCGTCCCGCCGGCCACCAGTCCGGCGGCGGTCACGACCGCGAGTACGCCCTTCCACTTCGTTCGCATCGTGCTCTCCTCAAGGGGTGTGACATCGTCGTCGACACGGGAGGTGCGCGCCCTACTGCTTGACCGCGCCGAGCATCACGCCCGACACGAAGTACCGTTGGACGAACGGGTAGATCGCCAGCACCGGCAGGACCGTGAGCACCATCGTCACGGACTTGATGTTCGAGTTGACCTGGCCGACGTCGGCGTCGGCGCTGCCCATCGACGTGGCCGTGGTGGCGCCCGCGACCATGTTGCGCAGGTAGACCGTGACCGGGAACAGGTCCGCGCGGTCGAGGTAGAGGAACGCGGAGAACCACGAGTTCCAGTTGGCCACCGCGTAGAACAGGACCATGGTCGCGATCACGGCCTTGGACAGCGGCAGCACGATCCGCAGCAGCACGCCGTAGGTGTTGAGGCCGTCGACCGTCGCGGCCTCTTCCAACTCCTTCGGCAGGCCCTCGAAGAACGCCTTCATCACCAGCAGGTTGAACACGCTGATCGCGTTCGGCAGCACGACCGCCCACAGCGTGTTCTTCATCCCCAGCTCGGAGATCAGCACGTAGTTCGGGATCAGGCCGCCGTTGAAGAACATGGTGAACACCGCGACGCCGACGAGCAGGCCCCGGCCCTTGAGGTGCTGCTTGGACAGCACGTACGCGTAGGTCGTCGTCAGCACCAGCGAGATCGCCGTGGCCGTCGCGGTGTACACGACGGTGTTGAGGTAGCTGTTCCAGAACGCCGGGTCCGACGCGATGATCTCGTACGTCTTCACGTTGAACCCGTGCGGCAGCAGGTTCACCCGGCCGGTGCGGATCGCCTGCTCGTCGCTGAACGACTGCGCCACGATGTTGACGAACGGGTACAGCGTCACCGCGGCGACCACCAGCAGCACCACGGCGTTGACCGCGCGGAACGCCCGGTAGCCGCGGGTGTCGTCGATCCTGGTCAGGCGGGGCTTCTCCGCTCGCCCCGGCGGTTCGGGGATCACCACAGGCTCGTCCCCACCGCTCGGCGGGAGATGGCGTTGGCGGACAGCACCAGCGTGAGGCCGACGACCGACTCGAACAGGCCGATCGCGGCGGCGTAGCTGAAGTTGTTGGACACCAGGCCGACCCGGTACAGGTAGGTCGAGATCACGTCCGCCGTCGGGTAGGTCAGCGGGTTGTACAGCAGCAGGATCTTCTCGAAGCCCACCGCGAGGAACGTGCCGGTGTTGAGGATCAGCAGCGTCACCATCGTCGGCCGGATCCCCGGCAGCGTGACGTGCCACGTCTGCCGCCACCGGTTGGCCCCGTCGATCTTGGCGGCCTCGTAGAGCTGGTCGTCGACGGTGGTCAGCGCGGCCAGGTAGAGGATCGTGCCCCAGCCGACGGTCTGCCACACCTCCGAGGAGACGTAGATCGTGCGGAACCACTGCGGCGCCTGCATGAACGCGATCGGCTCGCCGCCGAACACGCCGACGACCTGGTTGACCGTGCCCTCGATCGAGGTCAACTGGAGCACCATGCCCGCGACGATCACCAGCGACAGGAAGTGCGGCAGGTAGGACACCGTCTGCACGAACCGCTTGAAGTAGCGGGAGCGGACCTCGTTGAGCAGCAAGGCGAGGACGATCGGCAGCGGGAAGCAGAACAGCAGGGTCAACGAGCCGAGGACGACCGTGTTGCCGAACACCTGCCAGAACGTGGGGTCGTTCAGGAAGACCTTGACGTACCGCAGCCCGACCCACGTCTCGCCGAAGAGGTTGCCGCCGGGGACGAACCGGCGGAACGCGATGACGTTGCCGAGCATGGGCAGGTACCGGAACACCAGGAAGAACAGCAGCGGGACCAGCGCGAGCGAGTAGAGCTGCCAGTCGCGCCGCAGCGCCCTGCCCCACGTCCGACGCGTCCGCCGAGGTGGCGGGGCAGGCGCGGACGCCTCGGGTAAGGCCTCCCTCGTGTCGACGGTCATGCGCCCACGACCTCCTGCTCCACCGCGGTCACGACCACCGCGGTGGTCAGGCGTCGGGTGTGGTCGACGACCCGCAGCGGCCCGGTCAGCTCCAGGTCCACCTCGGCGTGCGCGTCGGCGCTGGACCGGGACACCAGCAGCCGCACCGCGCCGGGCTCGACGATCCGCCGCCCGTCCCGGCCGGTGAAGGAGGTGACGTCGGCGGGGACGCGGAACACGACCCGCGCCGCGCGGCCGGGATCGAGCGGCACCCTGGCGTAGCCGACCAACCGGACGACCGGGCGGGTGACCTGGGCGACCGGGTCGTGCAGGTAGAGCTGCACGACGTCGGCTCCCGCGAGGTCGCCGGGGTTGCTCACCTCGAGCTCGAGTTCGACCTCGCCGTCCGCGGCCCACGTCGGGCTCGACACCCGGACCGGGGACCAGGTGAACGTCCCGTAGCCGAGCCCGTGCCCGAAGGGGAACGCGGGCGTCGGGTCGACCGTGGACACCTCGGTGCGCAGGCCGAGCGGGGCCGACAGGTACGTCCCCGGCTGGCCGGACGGGTCGGCGGGGATGCTCACCGGCAGCCTGCCGGACGGCGACACCACGCCGGTCAGCACGTCGGCGATGGCCTGGCCGCCCAGCTGTCCGGGGAAGAACGTCTGCACGACGGCGGCGCACGAGTCCGCCAGGTCGCCGATCGCGTACGGCCTGCCGGTGATCAGCAGCAGCACCACCGGCGTCCCGGTCGCCGCCACGGCCCGCACGAGGGCCTCCTGCGCGCCGGGCAGGACGAGGGCGGTCGCGTCGCACCCCTCCCCCGACGTGCCGCCCCCGAACAGCCCGGCCAGGTCGCCGACCGCCACCACGCAGACGTCGGCGTCGGCCGCCACCGCGACGGCCTCGGTGAAGTCGGCCCCGTCCGACCTGACCTCGCAGCCCCGCGCGTGGGCGACCGGCCCGAGCGCGTCGCGCAGCGCGGACAGCACGGTCGGGATCTCCAGTCCCAGCCCCGAATCCGGGTGGTGCACGCCGATGTGGGCGGGGAACGAGTAGCAGCCGAGCAGCGCCATCGGGTCGTCGGCGAGCGGCCCGACGACCGCCACCCGCGTCCCCGGCCGCAGCGGCAGGACGTCGGCGTTCGCCAGCAGGACAACGGATTCCCGCGCCAGCCGCAGGGCGATCCCGCGGGACTCCGGGGTGTCCAGCTCCACGTCGTCGACGCCGTCGGGGAGCGCCGACCAGTCCGGGTCCAGCAGGCCGAGCTCGACCTTCTGCGCGAGCACCCGCCGCAGCGCCCGGTCGACCAGCGCCTCGTCCACGTCGCCGCGTTCCACGGCCCGGCGCAGCGGGTCCCCGAAGCAGCGGCCCGTGGGCAGTTCGACGTCGATGCCCGCGGCGAGCGCGAGCCCGGCGGCCTCCCCCTCGTCGGCCGCGATCCCGTGCAGGGTCTGGAGGAACTTGACCGAGAAGTAGTCCGCGACGACCGTGCCGTCGAACCCCCAGGTGTCGCGCAGCAGCCCGGTGAGCAGGTCGGCGTCGGCCGCGGTGGGCACGCCGTCGATCTCGCTGTAGGAATTCATCACCGAGCGGACCCGGCCGTCGCGCACGGCCATCTCGAACGGCGGCAGCACGACGTCCGCGAGTTCGCGCGCGCCGATCGCCACCGGCGCGAGGTTGCGGCCCGCGCGGGACGCCGAGTAGCCCGCGAAGTGCTTCAGCGTGGCGACGACCCCGGCGCCCTCCAGGCCGTGGACGTACGCCGTGCCCACGGTGCCGACCAGGTACGGGTCCTCGCCGATGGTCTCCTCGGTGCGGCCCCAGCGGTAGTCGCGGGTGACGTCCAGGACCGGGGCCAACCCCTGGTGCACGCCCACGGACCGCAGGGACCTCCCGATCGCCTCGGCCATCTCCGCGACCAGCGCCGGGTCGAAGGACGCTCCCCAGGCGGGCGGCGCGGGGTAGGCCGTGGCCCGCCAGGCGGCGAACCCGGTGAGGCACTCCTCGTGCACCAGCGCGGGGATGCCGAACCGGCTCGCGGCCACGACCTGCTCCTGCGAGTGGGCCAGCGACCGCGCCCCGGCGACGGGCGGCACCGGCCGGGTGCCGAACGGGCGGGTGAGCTGACCGAGGCCGGAGGCGATGATGTCCGACCACACCACGGGGTCGGCGGCGAGGTCCGACTGGTGCGGCGCGACGGCCCCGCCCGCGGGATCCGCCCCGACCCATACGCCGACGAGCTGGGCGAGCTTCTCCTCCAGCGTCATCGCGGCGACGAGGGCGTCGACCCGCCGCGCGGTGGGCAACCGGACGTCCCGCCACTCGGGCGGCGCGCCGTCGATCGTCCTGTCGGTCATCGACCAGGCACCCCCATCACGTCGTCGTGATACTCGAAAGTATCGAACTTGAGTCCGATACTCGTCGAGTGAGGAGACCGTAGGGGCACCCCGCCGAGAGCGTCAACAGTTCACCGTGAATTTGCGCCATGCGTGGACATTCGAGCCATCCGCCCAGCTCTGTTCATATATGTGACCCCACTGCTCTCTGGCGTTGTCCAGGCTTTCCGTTTACGCTTCGGCCCCGAAACTTTAGATCCACTTCGCCGGGGGCCACCATGAGCACGCCGCTGGATTCAGGCGCCGACGACGCCGCACCGCCGGACCCCGTCGACTCACCGCCCGCGTCGATCGCCTCCATCGCGGCCGAGGCCGGGGTGTCGGTGCCGACGGTCTCGAAGGTCCTCAACGGCCGACCGGACGTCTCCGCCGACACCCGCGCTCGGGTCGAGCGGGTCATCGAACAGCGGCGCTACCGGCGGCGCCGGTCCCGCGGGTCGTCGCGGCCCGCGCTCATCGACCTGGTGTTCCACGAGATGCACTCGGCGTGGGCGACGGAGATCATCCGCGGGGTCGAGCAGGCCGCGGCGGGCGAACGCGCGGCCGTGGTGCTGTCCGAACTCGGCGGCGAGCACCGGCCGCACCGCGAGTGGTTCGACGACCTGCTCACCCGGCGGCCGATCGGCGTGATCCTCGTGCTGGCCGGGCTGGACGAGCAGCAGCGCGGGGTGCTCACCACCCGCTCGATCCCGTTCGTGGTGGTGGACACCGCGGGCGAGCCACCGCCGGGCGTGCCGACGGTCGGCTCGGCCAACTGGTCGGGCGGGCTGGCCGCGACCCGGCACCTGGTCGGGCTCGGCCACCGGCGGATCGCCGTCATCTCCGGCCCGACGGCGATCATGTGCAGCCGGGCGCGGGTCGACGGCTACCGCAGCGCGCTGGAGGAGGCGAGCCTGCCCGTGGAGGCGAACCTGGTGCGGTACGGGGACTTCTACGTGCACGGCGGGTACCACCACGGGCTCGACCTGCTCTCCCGCCCGAACCGGCCGACGGCGATCTTCGCGGGGTCGGACTTCCAGGCGCTCGGCGTGATGCGCGCCGCGCGGGAACTCGGACTGTCCATTCCGGACGACCTGTCGATCGTGGGCTTCGACGACCTGGCGGTCACGGAGTGGATCGGGCCGCCGTTGACGACCGTGCGGCAACCGTTGCGGGAGATGGCGACCACGGCCGCCGAGATGGTGTTCACCCTCGCCCGCGGGGAACGGCCGCGCAACGAGCGGATCGACCTCGCCACCGAGCTGATCGTCCGCGAGAGCACCGCCCCGCCGCCCCGAGGACGATGACCGTGGCCCTGTTCGACCTGCCGCTCGCCGAGCTGGAGACGTACTCCCCTGAGGTTCGCGAGCCCGCGGACTTCGACGACTTCTGGGGATCGACCCTGGCCTCGGCGGCGCGGCACGACCCGCTGCTCTCCGTCTCGCCGGTGGACACGGGGCTGGACCTCGTGCAGACGTGGGACGTGGCGTTCACCGGGTTCGACGGCCAGCCGATCCGGGCGTGGCACTCGCGGCCCGCGGGGTCGCGGGGGAAGGCGCTGCCCGCGGTCGTGGAGTACCTCGGGTACGGGCGCGGCCGCGGTCTGCCGGTGGAGCGGTTGGTGTGGCCGTGCGCGGGGTTCGCGCACCTGCTGGTGGACACCCGAGGGCAGGGCGGCCAGTACGGCAGCGGCGGGGACACGCCCGACCCGGTCGGGTCCGGGCCGTCCGGACCCGGTTTCCTGACGCAGGGCTTGGAGTACCCGGCGACCGCGTACCTGCGGAGGCTCTACACGGACGCGGCTCGGGCGGTCGACGCGGTGAAGGCGCTGCCGGACGTGGACGGCGACCGCGTCGCCGTGGTGGGCAACAGCCAGGGCGGCGCGTTGGCGCTGGTGGCGGCCGCGTTGACCGGAGGGGTCGCGGCGCTGATGGCCAGCGCGCCCATGCTGTGCCACGTCGAGCGGACGCTGGCGATCACCGACGCCGACCCGCACGCGGAGATCGTGCGGTACCTGTCGGTGCGACGGCAGGTCGCGGACCGGGTGCTCTCGTCGCTGTCCTATTTCGACGGTGTGCACTTCGCGCGCCGGACGACCGCCCCGGCGCTGTTCGCCACCGGGCTGCGGGACGCGATCTGCCCGCCGTCCGGCGTGTTCGCCGCGTTCAACGCCTTGACGGCGGCGGACAAGGAGATGGTGGTGTACCCGTTCAACCACCACGAGGGCGGCGACGCGCACCACACCGTGCGCCAGCTCGCCTGGCTGCGGGAGCGGCTAACGGGGTGACGGTTCGGCGGTGCGGCGCGCGGTCAGCAGGACCATGCCCGCGGGGGTGCGGAGGTCCACCAGTTCCAGGCCCGCCGACGTGAGCCAGGTGGTCAACTCGACGGTGGTGAAGGCGCGGACGTTGAACGTCTCCTCGTGCCTGCGCTGGAAGTGGCGGTACGCCGGGCGGTCCGCGCGGCGGAAGGTGAACGCGGTGAAGAGCCCGCCGGGGCGCAGGCAGCGGCCGACCTCGACCAGGACGTCGCGCGGATCGGGCAGGAGTTGCAACGCGTTCGAGCAGTTGACCGCGCCGAGCGAGGCGTCGGCGAACGGCAGGCTCAGCGCCGTGCCGCGGACCACGCACAGGTCCGGGAGGGCGGTGCGGACCAGGTCGATCATGGCGACGCTGAGGTCGAGGCCGACGACCCGCTCGCCGCCCAGGTGGCGCATGAGGGTGCGGGTCCAGCGGCCCGCTCCGCAGGCGAGGTCCAGCACCAGACCGTCGGTCGTCGACAGGTTCGTCCTGAGGTAGTCGTCCTCGGACTCCGGGGTGAGGTCGTGGTCCCAGTTCTCGCCCATGATGTCGAGGAACGCGTCCCGCGTCGCGGGCTCGTACCTGGTGACGTGCAAGGGGTCCTGCATGTACAGCGGCCCGAGGCCCGACTTCATCGCGATGGCGGGCGCGAAGTCCAGGTAGCCGGTCGTCGCCGGGTAGTCGCGGCCGCACGCCTGGCAGCGCAGGCCGTCGGCGGTCGCCGTCAGCGCGGCGTGGCAGGTCGGGCACGCGAAAGCGCGGTGGTACCGGGTGTCCAAGTGGTCAAGCACGGTCACTCCCCGTCACGGCGTTCTCGGCCTTCGCGCCCAGGTAGGCCAGCACCGCGGTCGTCTCCGACTCCCACAGCGCCGCGACCTCCGACTCGCCCAGCTCCAGGGTCGAGCGCCAAGCGCGGTCGAGTTCTCGTTCGTCGGCGTCCAGTTCCCACACCGAGGGGGACGGCCAGACGCGGCCGATCCTCGTGACGTCGGGGGCGTCCAGGCAGCGCGACGCGCGCAGCCGGTCCTCGTCGGGCAGGCCGAGGCGGTCCAGGGCGGCGCGGGCCACGTCGCCGTGGGCGGGGAAGTGGGCCAGGAAGTAGGCGAGCGCCAGGGCGACCGGGCGTGGTGAGTCCGGGCGGGCCAACGCGACCAGCGCGGGAACGGCGTCGTGGACCAGGCTCCTGGCCGAGTCGTCGCTTTCCGCGAGGATGCCCAGGAGGATCAACGCCCTGGCGTGCGCCGGTTGGGTGTGGGCGGCGTGGACGAGCGGTCCGACCAACTGGTCGAGCGGGGCGGGGACCGGGCCCGCCACGGCGTTCTCGACGACGCGGTAGAGCGGGCCGGGGTCGTCCGAGTCGGCCAGGGCGGTGGCCGCGGCGACCACGGCGTCGTCCGGGCGGAACACCGTCGTGCCCATGGCGGCGGCGACCGCGGTCATGCGCGCCGGGTCGGTGTGCGGGTGGTCGTGCTCCCCCGGCACCCTCGTGGCCGCCGCGGGTGGGCTGACGTGCTGGAAGAACTCCTCGAACCCGCCGGGGGTCATGATCACCAGGAAGTGCGCGTCGGCCGAGGTGACGCGGAAGTGGTGGCCGATCCCCCTGGGCAGGAACACGGCGTCGCCTTCGCGGGCGGTGCCGGTCTTGCCGCCGACGACGTGCTCCAGTTCGCCGGAGATCACGTAGAGGGTCTCGTCCTCACGGCCGTGGACGTGCGGGGGTGTGGCGTACCCGCGCACCGCGCGTTCCTCGACGATGCCGATGGAGCCGTTGGACTCGCCCGACAGGATCCTGATCGTCAGCAGGCCGCCCAGGTGCCACCTCGTCCGGTCGGAGAGGGTGTCGGGGGCCGGTGGGTACAGCGACAACTCGTCCGCCCTCCTAGGTCAGGACCGGGAACAGCGCGGGCGTGGAACGGCCCGTGGCCAGTGCGATGAAGTCGGCGGGCGGGGTGAGGTCGGCCAGGACGTCGACCGTGCGGTGCAGTGCCGGTTCCGGGACGGTCGCGATGCCGGGGACGGCGGCGGTGAGGTCCAGGAGGTGGACGGTGGCCTCGAGGACGCGGGTGAGGGCGTAGTCGAGGATCCGCATCGGGCCGGCGATGGTGGTGACCGTGGTGGCGGTGCGGAATCTGGCGAGAGTCGAGGTCGCGAGGGTGTCGAAGTCCTCCACCAGGGTGGGCCTGGTGGCCCACTCCTTGGCCGAGGCGGCGACGTGGTGCGCGCCCTGAGCGCCCAGGGGGCGGAGGGCGAGGAAGTAGGCGGCCGCGTCGGCGAGAACCGGGGGTTCCCGCGTGACGGGCAGGGTGGCGGTGGTGGTCACGCCCTTGGCCACGTGGGCGTAGAGGTCGCGGACGGTCCAGTCGCCCAAACCCGACGGGGACGCCCACTGGGACGAGGTCAAGGACGAGCCCGCCCGGTGCCAGGTCCGCCAGAGGAGGGCCAGGAGGTCGACGTCGTCCGCGCGGCCGACCGAGCGCGCGTCCCCAGGTGGTGGCACGGTTCGAGATTACCTCGACATGATCCATTCGAGACGGGGTCTCGGGGTCTGCCGTTCTCGGGGCGACAGGGGAGGGGTCCAGCGGGCACGATGAGGAGGCCCCGCTGGCGCCGCGTGACGTAGGAGGGGCTCGCCATGCGGTTCGTTCGCCGGGTCGTGGTGCTGGCGCTGGTGGTGTTGATGGCCTTGTCGGTGCCGGTGGGGGCTGAGGCCGCCGTCAAGAAGAAGGGGGTCAGCGCGGCGAACTTCTCGGGGGTGACCACCGCGTTGAGCGATGTCGGCGCCGGGTGGTTCTACACCTGGGCGTCGGACAAGCAGGGGATCGTCGCTCCGTCCGGGGTGGAGTTCGTGCCGATGATCTGGGGTGCCGGGTCGGTGAACGCCGGGCAGCTCAACCAGGCGAAGTCGTTGGGCACCACGCTGCTGGCGTTCAACGAGCCCGACATGGGTGGGCAGGCGAACATGAGCGTGGAACGCGCCCTGGAGTTGTGGCCGCAGCTCCAGGGGACGGGGATGCGGTTGAGCGCACCCGCCGTGGCGTTCGGTGGTGATACCGCCGGCGGGTGGCTCGACCGGTTCATGAGCGGTGCCGCCGCGCGGGGGTACCGGGTCGACTTCATCCCGCTGCACTGGTACGGCGGGGACTTCTCCTCCGCCGCGGTCAACCAGCTCAAGGGGTACCTCCAGGCCGTGTACAACCGGTACCGCAAGCCGATCTGGTTGACCGAGTACGCGTTGATCGACTTCTCCACGAGCGTCCCGCGCTACCCGTCGTCGGACCAGCAGGCCGCTTTCGCGAAGAACTCGGCGCTGATGTTGCAAGGACTGTCGTTCGTGGAGCGGTACTCGTGGTTCACGCTGTCGACGTCCACGCACCGCACCGGGCTCTACACCGGGACGACGCCCAACGCGACGGGGGTGGCCTACCGGTCGGTGGGGTGAGGGTGGACGTGAGCAGTGCTCATCCGGGCCACTACCATCGCTCCACCGTCATCGGCTAGGCCATTCGGGGAGTCGCACGTGAGCGAGGGTTTCCGGAGGATCGCCGGGCGCTACGACCTGCACGAGCAGCTCGGCGCGGGCGCGATGGGCCTGGTGTGGCGGGCGAGCGACCTGAAGTTGCAGCGCGTCGTCGCGGTGAAGGAGCTGCTGCTCCCGCCGCACCTCGACGAGGAGGGAACGGCGCACGCCCGTCGCCGCGCCCTGCGCGAGGCCCGGATCGCCGCGCGGCTGCACCACCCGCACGCGATCACCGTGCACGACGTGGTCGAGCACGACGGCCAGCCGTGGCTGATCATGGAGTACCTGCCGTCGCGGAGCCTCGCGGCGGTGATCGCGGAACGCGGGTCGCTCGGCGTCGCGGACGTCGTCCGCATCGGCAAGCACATGGCGGACGCGCTGGCCGCGGCGCACAAGGTCTCGGTGGTGCACCGGGACGTCAAGCCGGGCAACGTCCTGCTGGGGGCCGAGGGCGCGGTGAAGATCACCGATTTCGGTATCTCCCGCGCGCTGGACGACACCACGGCCACGTCCACCAGCCGCTACGCGGGCACCCCCGCCTTCTTCTCCCCCGAGGTCGCCAGGGGCGAGGAGGGCGGGTTCCCGTCGGACGTGTTCTCGCTCGGCGCGACGCTCTACAACGCCGTCGAGGGCGAACCGCCGTTCGGCGTCTCGGACAACTCGATCGCGCAGCTCTACCGCGCGGCGGCGGGCACCGTCCGGCCGCCGCAGCGCGCGGGAGCGCTCACCCCGCTGCTGGCCCGGCTGCTCGCGCTCGACCCCGCCGCCCGGCCGACGATGGCCGAGGCCGCCGACCAGCTCGGCGCGCTGGCCCGCACCACCGCCCCCACCCCGACCCTCCAGGTGGACCTGCGGGACCAGCTGACCGCGTCCTTCGCCGCGCCACCCCTGACGAACACCGACTACCGCCGGAGCAGGCGGCGGGCGACCGTCGGGCTCACCGCCGCGGTGGTGGTGCTCGTCGCGATCGTCTGCGGCGCGTTCGTCTACGCCAATCAGCGCCAGGCCACCGGCACCTCGGCCTCCGGGCCGAGCGGCACCACGACCGCTCCCCCGACCACCACCACGACGGTTCCGTCGGCAGCACCCGCGCCCAAACCCGTCGCGATCATCGGCGTGGGGTCGGACAAGTGCCTCGACGTGCCGAACAAGGCGACCGACAACGGCACCGCGGTGACCATCTTCGACTGCAACGGCGGGGAGAACCAGCAGTTCACCGCCACCGCGAAGGGCGAACTGCGGGTGTACGGGACCAAGTGCCTCGAAGCCAGGCAGTCGGGGGTCAAGCCGGGCACGGTGGTCGACATCTTCGACTGCACCGGGGCCGCGAACCAGCAGTGGACGCTCCCCGCGAGCCGGGTGATCACCGCCAAGCAGTCCGGGCTGTGCCTGGACGTCCTCGACGCGGGCACGGCGTTCGGCACCCCGGTGGTCCTCTGGACCTGCGCGGGCGCTCCCAACCAGCTGTGGCAGCGGCGCTGAGGTCGATCCGTCCGGGCGGTTCGCACGAACACCCGGTGATGGACCCCTTCGAACCGAGGCGCGACAGGAAGCCGACCGGTGGACCTCCGCTGGTGACCGGCTCGCTGACCCGCGCCGTCGCGCGGCTGGTGGCCGAGGCGCAGGACGTGCTGGCGCTGGTCGTCCTGCCGTGGGAGTGCGACCTGGTCAGCAGCCCGGACCTGCGGGCGGTGCGCGAGGGCGTGCGGCGGCACCTGTCCGACGCGGTGCACCCCGACTCGCTGGCCGACGTGCTGCTGGTGGTGGGCGAACTGGTCTCGAACGCCTACCAGCACACCACGTCCCCGCGCAGGCTGCGGGTGGTCCGCGATGCCTGCGTGGTGCGCGTGGAGGTCACCGACGGGAGCCCCGCCGCGCCCGCGCCGCACCCGCCGTCCACCACGCGGCAGGGCGGTCGCGGGCTCCTGCTCGTGCACGGCCTGTGCCGGGACTGGGGAGTGCGGCCCGCCGCCGACGGCGAGCCGGGCAAGACCGTGTGGGCCGACTTGGCGGCGCACCCCTCGGCGTGAGGTCAGCCCTCCGCGCCCATGTGCTGCAACCCGACGACCGACAGCAGCCGCAACGACTCCTCCGCGGGTGAGCCCGGTTCGGCGGTGAACAGGATCAGGTGCTGGTCGCGGTCCGGGACCGTCAGGACGTCGCAGACGAGGCTCATCCGCCCCACCACGGGGTGGTCGACCGTCTTGACCAGGTGCTTGGTGTCGTAGACGTCGTGGCCCGGCCACAGCGCGGCGAACTCGGGGCTGTCGCGCAGGAGTTCGCGGACCAGGTCCCGGATCGGCTGGTCGTCGGGGTAGCGCGCGGCGGCGGCGCGCAGGTGGCCCGCCGCGAACCGGGCGAACTCCTCCCCGTGGGACATGCCGTAGTGCCGCTGGGCGGGGTCGGGGTGCAGGAAGTAGCGGTGGATGAGGTTCCTGGTGCGACCCGGCGCGGCGGAGAAGTCCTCGAACAGGGCGGCCGCCAACGGGTTCCACGCGAGCACGTCGTACTTCGCGTCCATCACGATCGCGGCCGTGCCGGGCAGGCGGTCGATCAGCTCCAGCACGTTGTCCGGCACGTCCGCGCGCGGGCCGGGCGGGGTGCCGAGCGGCTCGCCCGCGAGGGTGAACAGGTGGGCGCGTTCCGCGTCGGTCAACCGCAGGGCCCGGCCGACCGCCTGAAGCACGGTCCGCGACGGGCGCGAGCCGCGGGCCTGTTCCAGCCGCGTGTAGTGCTGCGTGGAGATGTGCGCCAGCCGCGCCACCTCCTCGCGCCGCAGGCCGGGCGTGCGGCGCGGCCCGTCGAGCGGCAGGCCCGCGGTCGCCGGGGCCAGCCGTTCACGCCGGGCGCGGAGGAACCGGGCCAGCTCGTGTCGATCCACCACCCCAGTGTCCAGCGCGTCCGACGGCCCTGCCAGGTACAGGCCGGACCTGCCAGGGCCGCGGCGGGCTCGGCACGGTGGAGCCATGACCACCGAACGAGGACTGCTGAGCGGCAAGATCGCCTTCGTCACCGGCGCGAGCAGGGGCATCGGGGCCGCCGCCGCGCGTCTCTTCGCCCGCGAGGGCGCGACCGTCGTGCTGGCCGCGCGCACCGGGACCGACCTGAAGACCGTGACCGAGGAGATCGTCGAGGCGGGTGGCGAGGCGTCCTACGTCCTCGCCGACCTCGGCGACGTGCCGAGCGTCGAGAGGGCCGTCGCGGCGGTCGTCGAGCGCCACGGCAGGCTGGACGTCGCGTTCAACAACGCGGGCGCGATGGTGCCGCCGACGACCGTCGCCGACTGCGCCGAGGACGACTTCGACCTCGTCACCCGCGTCAACTACAAGGGCGTCTTCTTCGCCGTGGCCGCGGAGGTGCGGGCCATCCGCGACACCGCGGGCTCGGGCGCGATCGTCAACAACAGCAGCGTCGGCTCCCTGCGCGGCAACACGACCCTGCCCGCCTACGGCGCGGCGAAGCGCGCGGTCAACAGCCTCACCGAGAGCGCGGCGCTGGAGTACGGGCCGGACGGGATCCGGGTCAACGCCGTGGCCCCCGGCCTCACCCTCACGGCGATGGTGGAGGCGTGGCGGGACGCCGATCCCGCCACCGTCGAGCAGATCGTCGGGAGCATCCCGCTCGGCCGCCCCGCCGACCCGGCCGAGATCGCCGAGGCCGCCGCCTGGCTGCTCAGCGACCGGGCGTCGTACGTGACCGGCGTGGTCCTGCCGGTCACCGGCGGCGGCGGGGTCTGAGCGTCACGCCGCGTGGACGGCGACCGCGATCCGCACGAACGAGCGGATGAGCGGGTTCGGGTCGTCCCGGTTCCAGGCCACGACGAGCTGACTGGGCGGCTTGTCCAGCAACGGCACCGCCACCAGCCCGTAGGGCAGGACGTGGTCCAGCGTGGTCATGCCCACGGTGCCGTTCCACAGGACGGCCTGGAGGCACTCGTGGACGGTCCGCACCTCCGGGCCGTCGCACGGGCCGTTCCAGTACGCCCGCCAGACCTGGTCGGACCCCTCCGGCAGGCGGAACCACGGCCGGTCGGCCAACTCGTCGGCGCGCACGGCCTCCCGTCCCGCCAAGGGATCGTCACCCCGCAGCACCACGCCGACCGGGTCGGTCCGCAGCACGCGGGTGGCGATGCCCGTGACGTCGAAGGGCAGTCGGGTGAGCGCCACGTCGACCAGCCCGGCCCGCAGGCCGATGGTCGGGTCGGTGAGGTCGGCCTCGCGCACCCGGACGGCCACGCCCGGATGCCGGTCGCGGTAGGCGGCGGCCAGCCGGGCGCCGATCCGGTCGGCGCTGTCGGCGAGCGTGCCGAACGTGAAGGTGGCGACTCCCGCCGCGGCCGTCACCCTGGCACGCGTCTGCTCAGCCTGCGCCAGCAACGTCCGTGCCTCGTCGAGGAGGACGACTCCGGCTTCGGTGAGCGCCACCCCGGCGGCCGAGCGGTGCAGCAGCGGACAGCCCAGGTCGGTCTCCAGCTGCTTGATCGCCCGGCTCAACGGCGGCTGGGTCATGTGCAGCCGGACGGCGGCCCGACCGAAGTGGAGTTCCTCGGCCACCGCCACGAAGTAGCGAAGCTCGCGGAGGTCCATCACCGGTGACGATACCCGGACGGTATCGGGCTTGAGCGGTCACACCCGGAAGGAGCCCCCGTGGTCGTCCGGACGCGCCCCGAAGGGGTGACGCGGTGATCCCGGCCCGCACCGGGCGCGAACGTCCGGTGCGGGCTGTCCGAGCGGTCCGTCCGGTTTTCCGGCCGGGGTCAGGCCTTCGCACCCACCACGGGGTCCTCGGGGTGCGAAGGCCCGATCGTCAGGCGGCGGAGCCTGGCGACCACCGGGTAGAGGTGGCAGCCGAGGCACACGCCGAACACCGCGTTGAGCAGCGCCGCGGTGAGGGCCAGCGCGGCGACGGCGGCCCCCAGCGCGGGGAGGCCGACCGCGTACGCGAGGGCCGCGACCGTGGCGACCACGCACCCGATCCCCTGGGCGAACCGCAGCGGTCCCTCCCCCTCCAGGTGGGCGGGCGGCGCGAGTCTGGGTCGCACGGTCTTGCGGTAGGCGGCGCCGTACGGGTTGAACCGCACCCCGAACGCGGCGCAGAACCCGAAGAGCACCGCCTGCGCCAGGAGCAGCCGGGGACTGGCGGCGGCGATGCCGATCGCGAGCACGACGCTCGTCATCGCCGCGGTGAAGCGGACGCCGCGCGGATCGGCGCCCCGGACTTGTTCGTCGACCATGGGATCAGGACATCCAGTCATCCGCCCACTCGTCAAGATCGCGGCGGCCGATTCCCCCGATCGGTCGCGGCGGAGATCACCCGGACTTCGGGAACCCGTGCGTCCTCGCGGCCACCACCACGACCAGCACCGGGACCAGCAGCGCCAGCACGGCCCACGGCAACGCCCCCGCCCCGGCCCCGTCGAGCAGCACCCCGCCCACGACTCCCCCGGCCGCCGTGGCGGCGTTCCACAGCGTCACCAGTGCGGCCTGCGCGGTGTCCGACTCCCCCACGGCGGTCTGGAGCAGCGTCGGCACGCCTCCCCAGCCGAGCCCCCACAACGCCGCCGCGACGAGGACCGCCGTCGACCCGCCCGTCGCCAGCACCAGAACAGCCACGGCGACCAGCACCGCGCCCGCGATGGTCAACTCCCGGAGCCGCCGGTCGATCCCCGCGCCCACGACCCAGATGCCCACCAGCGAGGCCACGCCGAAGACCAGCAGCACGACGTCCACCGAGCCCACGCCGACGTGCGCCACGACCGGGGCGACGTAGGTGTAGAGCACGGTCTGCGCCAGCACGAACACGACCGTGACGACCAGGACCGGGGCCACGCCCGGCACGGTCACCGCGTGCCACAGCGAGAGCCGTCCCGCCCGCCGCCCCGCGAAGTCCGGCACCACCGCGGCGATCCAAGCGACCAGCACCACGGCGATGGCGGTCATCACCCCGAACGTCGCCCGCCACCCGAGCAGGCCCCCGAGGAACGTCCCCGCCGGGATGCCGAGCGACAGCGCGAGCGGGATGCCCGCCATCACCACAGCGATCGCCTTGCCGCGCAGGCGTTCCGGGGCCAGCCGCCGCGCGTAGCCCACCAGCAGCGCCCACACCAGCCCCGCGGCCACGCCCGCCACGAACCGCGCCACCAGCGTCAGCGGGAACGACGACGAGAGCGCCGTGACCGTGTTGGCCACGGCGAAACCGCCGACGCCCGCCAGCAGCACGACCTTGCGCCCCCACCCCGCCGTGGCCGGCGACAGCGGGATCGCCGACACCGCGGTGCCGACCGCGTAGACCGTGACCAGCTGTCCGGCCACCGGTTCGCCGACCCCCAGCCCCGCGCTCATCAGCGGCAGCACGCCCGCCGGGAGCGACTCGGTGAGGACCGTGATGAACGCCGCCACCGTCAACGCCGACAACGACTTCAAGGGCAACCGTGCGGTGCCCGTTCCTGTGCGGATGACCATGGAACCATCGTCAAACCCTCACACAAGTGTCAAGGTCAAGTCATGCGCATCGGTGAACTGTCCGCCCGCACCGCCACGTCCCGGCGGCTGCTCCGCTACTACGAGGAGCAGGGCCTGCTGGTCTCCACCCGCTGCCCCAACGGCTACCGCGACTACGACGAGTCCTACGTCGACCGCGTGCTCCAGATCAGGGGCCTGCTGGACGCGGGCCTGCCCACCAGGATCATCAAGCAGATCCTGCCCTGCCTGGACAAGCCGCGGGCCATCCACTTCCCCGACGCCACCCCGGAGATGATCGCCACGCTGGAGCACGAGCGCGACCGGATGACCGACCGCGTCCGCTGCCTCACCCGCAACCGCGACGCCATCGCCGAGTACCTGGACGCCGTGCTGGAGTACAACCGCTCCGGGGGCCGGCCGTGAGCGCGCCGCCTTGCGGACTCCGGTCGTAACAACTAACGTTACGACCGTGAGCGCGAACAGCAGGTTGACCGTCGCACTGCACGCGCTGGTGTGGGTGGGGCTCTACCAGCGCCTCAGGAACGACGTCGCCACCTCGGAGCAGATCGCCGTGAGCGCGAACACGAACCCGGTGGTGATCAGGCGCCTGCTCGGCGAACTGCGCGAGGCGGGCCTCGTGCAGTCGCAGCGCGGCACCGGCGCGGGCTGGATGCCTGCCCGCGACCTGGCCGAGATCACCCTGCTGGACGTGTACGACGCGCTCGAGCCCGGCCCGCTGTTCGGCATGCACCGGGTCGAGCCGAACCAGGAGTGCGTTGTGGGAGCGGGCATCCAGCCCGCGCTCACGACCGCGTACGACCGGGTGGACCAGGCGTTGCGGGCCGAGTTGGCCGCGACGACCGTGGCCGACGTCCTCCGGGACACGCTCGCCGCTCGATAACGCTCCACAGGACCCCTTCGGGGGTTTTCGCAGGTCTCCAATGTAACCAAAACAGTTACCTCGAACAGGTGGGAAGACCATGAGCACGATGACCGGCAAGACGGCACTGGTGACCGGCGGCTCGACCGGGATCGGCCGCGGGATCGCCCAGCGGTTCGCCGACGACGGCGCGCGCGTCTACCTGACCGGCAGGCGCAAGGAGGAGCTGGACCTCGCGGCGAAGGAGATCGGCCCGAACGCCGTCGCGGTGCAGGCCGACGTCTCGAAGGCCGAGGACCTCGACCGGGTCGTCGCCGCGATCACCGCCGACGGCAGGCGGCTCGACGTCGTCGTGGCGAACGCGGGCCTCGGCTCGCTCGCGCCGCTGGAGGACGCCACGCGCGAGGACTTCGACCACGTCTTCGGCGTCAACGTCCTCGGCACGCTCCAGACCGTGCAGAAGTCGTTGCCGCTGCTGGCGGACAAGGCGTCCGTCATCCTGCTGTCGTCCACCACGACCTCGCAGGGCAACACCGGCATGGGCCTCTACGCGGCGTCCAAGGCCGCGATCCGCAGCCTCGGCCGCACGTTGGCCGGGGAACTGGCGGACCGCGGCGTGCGGGTGAACGTGATCACCCCCGGCCCCATCGCGACCCCGGCCATCGAGGGGTTGGCGAGCAGCGCCGGAGCCACCACGGAGCAGTTCCACGAGTCGCTCGCGTCCCAGACCGCGCTCAAGCGGGTCGGCAGGCCCGCCGAGGTCGCCGCGCTGGCCGCGTTCCTCGCGGGCGACGAGAGCTCCTTCTCCACCGGGGCGGAGTTCCACGTCGACGGCGGCCAGGTGCAGGTCTGACACCACGTCGACGCCCTGGGAACCCCCAGGGCGTCGACGGGCGCCGTCCGGCTAGGCCGGCGCGGTGAAGGTGTAGCTGCCCGACGGCAGCCGGTAGGTCGCCGCCCCGGCCGAGTACCCGAAGGGCACCGCCTGCGCCGGGGCCGTGACCGCCGAGGCGGACCCGGCGGGCACCCGGACCGTGGCCGACGCCCCGGCGGGCACCCGGACCTTGAGGGTCAGCAGGCCACCCGAGATCGACCAGTCGCTGACCGCCTGCCCGTACGGCGTCTCGTACGCCGACTTCGCCGACGTCAGACCGCCACCGGGCTTCGGCGCGACGAGCACCGACTTGTAGCCGGGCGACGCCGGGCCGAGGCCGCCGACCTGCCGGTACAGGAAGTCGCCCACCGAGCCGAGGCCGTAGTGGTTGAAGGAGTTCATCCCGGCGTCCTGGAGGCTCCCGTCGGTGCGGATGCCGTCCCACCGCTCCCAGATCGTGGTGCCGCCCTTGGCCAGCATGTAGCCCCAGCCGGGGTAACCGGGCTGCAGCAGGACCTGGTACGCGATGTCCGACCGGCCGTGGTCGGTCAGCACCGGCAGCAGGTTCTCCACGCCGAGGAAGCCCACGGTCAGGTGGCCGCCGGAGGCCGCGATCTTCGCGACCAGCTTGTCCACCAACGACTGCACGCGGGTGGCGGGCACCAGCCCGAACGCCAGCGCCAGCACGTACCCGGTCTGCGTGTTGCCCGACACCGTGCCGTCGGCGGCCACGAACCTCGCCGTGAACGCCGCCCCGACCTGGTCGGCCAGCGTCGCGTACTTGGCGGCGTCCGCCGTGCGCCCGGTCGCCTGCGCCATCCGCGACACGAGCCGCGCGGACCACCCGAGGTAGGCCGTGGAGATCAGGTTGCGGGCGGTGTCGTCGTTGACGTTGAGCCAGTCGCCGAACCCGCCGTCGTCGCGGATCAGGCCCGAGTCGGCGGTGGACCGCAGGTACTCGATCCACCGGGCCATCGCCGGGTACGCCTCGTCGACCACCCGGAGGTCACCGGACCGCTGCCACAGGGTGTAGGGCACGATCACGCCCGCGTCGCCCCAGCCCGCGATCCCCTGCCCCGCGCCGAGGTCCGGCGCGGTGTTGGTGAACGCGCCGTCCGCGTGCTGGGCGTCGGTGAGGTCGTCGGCGTACTTGTTCAGGAACGACGACATGTCCATGTTGAACGTCGACGTGGCCGCGAACGCCGCGATGTCACCGGTCCAGCCCAGCCGCTCGTTGCGCTGCGGGCAGTCCGTCGGCAGCGACAGCATGTTGGAGCGCTGCCCCCACAGGATCGCCTGCTGCACCTGGTTGAGCATCGGGTTGGACGTGGTCAGGGTGCCGATCTGGGCCGCGGCGGTCCACGCGGTGCGGCCGGTGATCGCGGACGCGGTCGGGGTGCCGGGGAAGCCGGTCACCTCGACGTACCGGTAGCCGTGGACGGTGAACCGCGGCTCGTAGGTCTCCGTTCCGTTGCCGGACAACGTGTACGTGTCCGTGCCGAGGCCGTCGATGCGCAGGTTCGTGGTGTACAGCGTGCCGTCGGCGTTGAGGATCTCGCCGTGCCGCATGGTCACCACGGTGCCCGCCGGGCCCGCGACCCGCAGCCGGTTCCACCCGGTGGCGTTCTGGCCGAGGTCGAAGATCCACACGCCGGGCTTGGGCTGGGTGATGGCGATCGGCGTGCGGTCCTGCTGCACCCGGACGCCCTCGTCCACCTGGGACACCAGCTTCGGCGCGGCGTCCGTGCGCACGCCGACCGCGCCCCACGCGCTGTCGTCGAAGCCCGCGCCGTCCCAGCCGCCGGGCAGCTTGCGGGCGTCGTAGCGCTCGCCCATCTGCATGTCGTCGGCGGTGATCGGCCCCGCCGTGTACTTCCAGCTGCTGTCGGTCCCGACGACCTGCGTGGTGCCGTCGGTGAAGGTCAGCCGCAGCTGGGCGGAGTACCACGGCTTGGGGCCGTAGCTGCCCGCGCCGTACCAGGCGATGGTCCCGGCGTACCAGCCGTTGCCCAGCCACGCGCCCAGCGCGTTCGTCCCCTGGACGATCCGGCCGGTCACGTCGTACTCCTTGTACTGCAAGCGCTTGCCGTAGTCGGTCCAGCCGGGCGCGAGCACGTCGTCGCCGACCTTGGCTCCGTTGAGCCGGGTCTCCTGGAGGCCCAGCGCCGTGGTGAACAGGCGGGCCGAGGCGACCGGCTTGCCCACGGTGAACGCCTTGCGCAGCAACGGGGACGGCGTGGTCTGCGGGACGGCGACGCCGCTCCCCCACGGCCCGGAGCCGTAGGCCGCCGCCACCTGGGCGGCGGGCCAGGACGAGTCGTTGAAGCCCGGCTGCTCCCAGCCGGAGGGCGCGGTCTGCGAGGACTTCCAGGACCCGTCCGTGCTCGTGACCACGGTCCCGGCCACCACGAGCCGGGCGATCACGCCCGCGGGCGACTGGCTGGTGTTCTGACCGGACAGCGCGATCGTGTTGACCCCGGCGCGCAGGCGGCTCGCGACGTCGACGACGGCCGCCGTCTTCCACGAGTCCGCGACCCGCGGCGAGGTGCTGACCTGCGTGCCGTTGACCCACACGTCCACGGTGTCGTCACCGGTGACGATCAGGCTCGCCACGGTCGGCGCGGCGCCGAGGGTGGCGGTCGTGCGGAAGTAGCGCGTCGCGGCGGGCACCCCGCCCGCCGGATCGCCCTCGGGGTACCAGATCCAGTTCGCGCCGGTCAGGCCCTGCGGGTTCCCCGGCTGGCCGATGAAGGCCGCCTGCCACTCCGACGCGGGAGCGAGGAGCCCGGTCTCGAAGGACCGCACCGCGCCCCAGCCGCTCGCCTTGCCCTGGGTGTCCCAGACCTTGGCGCGCCAGAAGTAGCGGGTCTGCGACTTCAGCGCCGCCCCCGCGTAGACCACGTCCACGGACTGGCCGCTCGCGACGGAGCCGCTGTCCCAGAGGTCACCGGTGCCCGCGTTCGCCAGCGCGGCGGTGCTCGCCACGATCACCTGGTAGGCGCCCTGCGCCTGGCCGCCGGAACCGTCGAGCTTCCAGCCGAACCGGGGCCGGGCGGTGTCGACGCCGAGCGGCTCGACCTTGCGCTCGGTGGTGCCGTTGCCGACGCTCAACGGCGACGCGGCGGAGGGGTCGGGCGCGACGACCCGGCTCGCCCACGGCCCGGTGCCGTACGCGCCGAGGTCCGCCACGGCGGGCCAGCCGCCGTCGTTGAAGCCGGGCTGCTCCCAGCCCTCGGCCGGGGTCTGCGAGGACTTCCACGCGCTGTCGGTGGTGAAGTCGACCGTGCCGCCCGCGGCGACGACCCTGACCCGGCCCAGCACGCCCGCCGGTCCGGTGGAACTGTTGCGCGCCACCACGGCGAGCGTGTTCGCGCCGGTCACGAGCGCGGACCGCAGGTCGACGTGGATCGCCTTGGTCCACGCGTCGACCTCGCGCGTCGAGGACGCCAGCGGCGTGCCGTTGAGCCAGACGTCGACCGTGTCGTCGCCGGTGACGACGAACTGGGCCTCCGTAACGGCGCCCGCCGGAACGGTGAACGCGCGGCGGAAGTACCGGTCGGCCGCCGGGGCCGAGACGGCGGGATTGCCCTCCGGGAACCAGACCCAGTGGGCGTTGGCCAGGCTGACCGGGGTGGCGGCGAGCGCCGCCGGACTGGCGAGCGCGGTCGAGACGAGGAGGAGGGCGAGGCTCGCGACGAGGACGCGCAGGGGTCCTCGTCGTGTGCTGGGGGCACGTCGCATTCTGGGCTCCGCGGATGTCGAGAGCAGGGGACTCGAGGCATCGATCTGACGATTAAAACGTTTCAATTACGGCACGGTGAAGAAGCTAGGTGATGCGAGTCACAGCCGTCAACCGCCGTACTGCCGACCCGCTCGATCCCCGCCGTCGAGCCCGGAGCCGTTCGGCGCAACGACCGCCGCCGATCGCCCGTTCGCGCCGGGGCACTTTCGCGGTTAATCAATCAAGCTTCTCTGTCCTGGCCAGGAATGCGCGTAATCGTTGACAGCACTGAATAACACTCCTATGGTCCAGGTGCTTACGCGGTTAAGTTCGCCGGGTAATCCGTGGTCGCACCCCTCACCCCTGCCCGAGGAGGCCGTTCCATGTCCCGCTCACCCCTGCACGTCGAGCCGCCGCGATGACCCGCTCGGCGGTCGCCTGCGCGCTCCTGCTCGTCGCGTCGCTGCTCGTCCCCCCGTCGGCGCGGGCGTTCCCCGCCTCGACCCGCGCGGCCCTGATCGACTACCTCACCGGCATCTCCGGCCAGTACACGCTGTCCGGCCAGCACAACCGGGAACCCAACTCCGACCCCACGAAGTACACCCGCGTGGCCCAGTCCATCACCGGCCAGACCCCCGGTCTGTGGGGCGGTGACTTCCTGTTCCAGGCCGACGACGTCGCCCACCGGCAGTCGATGGTCGACGAGGCGATCCGGCAGTGGCGCGGCGGCTCGGTGGTCGCACTGACGTGGCACCTCTGCCCGCCCACCACCGGCTCCACCTGCGACTGGGACAACACCATCAAGTCGCACCTGAACGATCAGCAGTGGGGCCAGCTCGTCACCGACGGCACGGCGCTCAACACCGCGTTCAAGAACCGGTTGAACGAGGCCGTGCCCTACCTGCGGCAGTTGCAGAACGCGGGCGTGCCCGTGCTGTGGCGGCCGATCCACGAGATGAACGAGGGCTGGTCGTGGTGGGGCGGGCGTCCCGGAGCCGACGGCAGCCGCAAGCTCTACCAGATCGTCCACGACCACCTCACCAAGACGCAGAGCCTGACGAACCTGGTGTGGGTGTGGAACGTCAAGGACGTCAACATGGGCTCGATCTCCCAGTACTGGCCTGGTGCGTCCTACGTGGACGTCGCGAGCCTGGACGTGTGGGCGAAGCTCGAACCCAGCGCGTCGGACTACCAGGCGATGCTGTCCATCGCGGGCGGCAAGCCCATCGCGCTGGCCGAGGTCGGCCGGGTGCCCAGCCCCGCGCTGATGAACGCCCAGCCGCGGTGGGCGTGGTGGATGGTGTGGGCGGAGTGGCTGACCGACCCGGCGTACAACACCAACGCGGCCGTGCAGCAGTCGTACTTCGCGCCCCGCGTGCTCAACCGCGGCGAGTTCACCGTGCCCGGCGGCGGTGGTGGGGGCGGTGCGCGCACCGGCCCGATCACCGGGCTCGCGGGCAAGTGCGTCGACGTGGCCGGGGCCAACCCGGCCGACGGCACGCAGGTGCAGCTGTACACGTGCAACGGCAGCGGCGCGCAGCAGTGGACCGTCGGGACGGACGGCACGATCCGCGCGTTGGGCGCGTGCCTCGACGTGAACGGCGGCCTCAACGCCGACGGCACGAAGATCCAGCTGTGGACGTGCGCGGCGGGCAACACGCACCAGCAGTGGACGCAGAACGGGACCACCTTGCGCAACCCGGAGACCGGCCGCTGCCTGGACGCCACCGGCCAGTCCAGCGCCGACGGCACGAAGCTGCAACTCTGGACGTGCAACGGCCAGACCAACCAGAACTGGACGTTGCCGAGCGGAACAGCGCGGTGCACGGCCACTCCCGGCGAACGGATCCTGCCGGTCGCGTTCGCCGGGACGACCTACCAGGTCACCACCTACGTCCCCGCCGGGACCACGGGTCCGCTGCCGGTCGTGCTGAACCTGCACGGCAGCACGAGCACCGGCCCCGGACAGCTCGCGTACAGCGGCATGAAGGCCGCCGCGGACCGCGACAAGTACGCCGTCATCGCCCCGAGCGGCGCGATCCCCAGCGGGAGCGGCTACGTCTGGAACGTTCCCGGCGTCGGCGCCCCACCCGCGGGGGCGCGGGACGACGTGGCGTTCCTGGACCAGGTGGTCGCCACCCTCGCCACTCCCCTGTGCGCCGACACCACCCGCGTCTACGGCACCGGGTACTCCGGCGGCGGTCGGATGGTGTCGGCCTACGCGTGCGCCCGTCCCGGCAAGGTCGCCGCCATCGCCCCGGTGGCGGGCCTGCGGGCGGGTCGCCCCGACCCGAACGACACCACCCGCCCGGACACCGGTTCCTGCCAACCGGGTCGTGGTGTTCCGGTGATCGCGTTCCACGGTCAGCAGGACGCCACGAACCCGTACGCGGGTGGCGGCAGCGACGTGTGGCGGTACTCCGTGCCCGCGGCGCAGCAGCGGTGGGCGGCCATCGACGGCTGCGGCACGACTCCCACCACCACGGCGGTTTCCACGCACGTCAACCGGATCGCGTACACCGGGTGCGGCGCGGACGTGGTCCTCTACGCGGTGTCCGACGGCGGCCACACCTGGCCGGGCGCGCCGACCGAGTCCGCGGGCAACGGCACGACCACGCGCGAGATCGACGCCAACACCCTGATGTGGCAGTTCTTCCAGCGCTACACGGGCGGTGCCGCGTGACCCGCCGCTGGGCCGCGGCGCTGGCCGTCGCCGCGCTCCTGACCACCGCCCCGGCTCCCGCCTCGGCAGCCACCACCGCCGCCGACGTCGTGGGCTACCTCGCGTCCATCAGCGGCCGGAACACCCTGTCCGGCCAGCAGGACGGCCCGAGTTCGGCGCCGTGGACGTGGCAGGACAAGGTCCACGACATCACCGGCGAGTACCCCGGCGTCTGGGGCGGCGACTTCGCCTTCGAGCAGACCGACGTCAACGCCCGCGCCACCGTGGTAGCCCAGGCCAAGGCCGTGTGGGCGGCGGGCTCGATCCCCGCGCTCATGTGGCACTCGTGCCCGCCCACCGTCGCCACCACGTGCCACTGGGACTGGGGCGACGGCGCGATCCGCAGCACCCTGTCCGAGGCGCAGTGGACCGAACTGGTCACGGACGGGACCGCGCTCAACCGGCGCTGGAAGCAGCGCCTCGACGAGGCCGTGCCCTTCCTGCGGGACCTGAAGGACAGCGGCGTCCCGGTGCTGTGGCGGCCGATCCACGAGATGAACGAGGGCTGGTCGTGGTGGGGCGGCCGTCCCGGCGCGAACGGGAGCCGCAAGCTCTACCAGCTCACCCACGACTACCTCGCGAACACCCAGGGCCTGACGAACCTCGTGTGGGTGTGGAACGTGAAGGACATCGCGGGCGGCGCGGCGCACCTGTCCGACTACTGGCCCGGTTCGTCCTACGTGGACGTGGCGACGCTGGACGCGTGGTCCAACAAGCAACCCACGGCGGAGTACTACCAGGCGATGCTGTCCGTCGCGGGCGGCAAACCGATCGCGCTCGCCGAGGTCGGGACCGTGCCCACCCCGCAAACCCTGGCCGCGCAACCGAGGTGGACGTACTTCAGCGTGTGGATCGGCTGGCTCACCGATCCGGCGTGGAACGACAACGAGTCCGTCAAGCGCACCTACTACGACGGCCGGGTCCTCAACCGCGGCGAGGTCCACCTCACCCCGCCGTCCACCCGCACCGGTCCGATCACCGGCATCGGCGGCAAGTGCGTCGACGTCCAGGCCGCGAACCCGGCCAACGGCACGCCGGTCCAGCTCTACACCTGCGACGGCGGTACCGCGCAGCGCTGGACGGTCGGTTCCGACGGCACCGTGCGGGCGCTGGGCAAGTGCCTGGACGTGACGTCGGCGGGCACTCTCAACGGCACGGCGGTCCAGCTCCACGACTGCAACGGCACGGCCGCCCAGCAGTGGACGGCCACCGGGACCCGGCTGGTCAACACCGGCTCCGGTCGCTGCCTCGACGCCGTCGGCAAGGCCTCCACCGACGGCACCCGCCTCCAGATCTGGGACTGCACGGGGAACTCCAACCAGGCCTGGACGCTGCCCGCGTGACCCCGTGGGTGGTCGGGTCGCCCGCCCGACCACCCACCTACACTGGCACTCCCCGACCGTCCTGGGAGCGACCGTGTCCGTGTCGAGCGACGAGTTCTTCCACCTCCTCACCACCCTCGTGGACGTGCAGCGCGCGGACGGCGCGCAGTACAGCTCGTTCAGCGTGCACGGCAAGCGCTTCGGCTACTACTGGCCCCGCACGCAGACCGTCGGTCTCAAGCAGACGATCACCGAACAGCTGGCACTGGTGGCCGAGCGGCCCGACGTGTTCGAGGAGCAGTTCACGTCCGGCGGCTTCGGCTGGGTCGTCGTCTACCTCGACGGCATCGAGGCGGACGAACTGGCGGAACTGCTCTTCGAGGCTTGGCGCCTGTCCGCACCGGAAGACCTGATCGCCTCCGTGCCCGACCTGGCCCTGTCCCGCCAGACCACCCCGCGCCGCCGCGGCAAGCGGGCGTAGCCGCTACCGCGCGACGGTCAGCACGACGTCGTGGTCGTGGCACCAGCGCGTGACGTCCTCGGTCGCCCGCTCGGTGACGACCACGTCCACGCGGTCGAGCGAGCACACGGAGACGAAGTCGCTGACGCCGAACTTGCTGCTGTCCAAGGGAACGACGACCCGACGGGCCCGGTCGATGACGGCCTGCTTGACCTGCGCCTCGGACACGTCCGCGACGGTGAGCCCGTCCTCGGTGAGCCCGCTCGCGCCGACGAAGGCGATGTCGACGGTGAAGCGGGCGAGGTTGTCCAGGGCGACCGGGCCGATGAGCGACCCGCCGAGCGGACGGACCTGACCGCCGATCAACGTGTGCCGGACACCCGGCCGGTCCGCGACGAGCGAGGCAACGCCGAGCGCGTTGGTGAGGACGGTGACGTCCGAGAGGTCCTCGGCGATGGCCTGCACGGTGGTGCCGGAGTCCAGGAACACCGACGCGCCACGGGTGATCTCGTCGCGGCACGCGCGGGCGATGAGCCGCTTGGCCTCCAGGTGGTGGCCCCCGCGGTCGTGGAACGGCACCTCGTGCCGCGGCTCCACGGCGATCGCGCCGCCGTGGGTGCGGCGCAGCAGCCGACGCCGCTGGAGTTCGTCGAGGTCCTTGCGGATGGTCGGCTCGGTGACCCCGTACGCCTCGACGAGGTCCGCCAGCCGCACCCGGCCCCGCGCCGCGACGGTGTCGGCGATGCTCCGACGCCGTTCCTCGGCGAAGACGGGGTGGTCGTTCGACATGGTCGACACTGTAGCCGGCTACGGTTCCGGGTCCGACGACCCGAGCGCGGCGGCGACCTCGCGGTGGACGGCGGTCCGGTGCTCGGCGGGGTCCACTCCCTTGTGCGGCACCATGGTCAGGCGTGCGTCGGGGATCCACGTGGTGAGCGTGCGGGCCAGTTGCTCGGGGTGCACCGGGTCGCCGGGGGCGGCGAGGACGAGCGTGGGCACGCGGAGGTCGCCGTACGCCTCGCGGGTCGGCAGCGGCAGGTCGTGGGGCAGCTCGGCCAGCACCCTGGACCGCGCGACGGCGTGGGGGCGGGCGAACTGGCCGAGCAGGGAGTCCGCCATGGCGGGCGAGGCGTCCACGACGGACAGGTACTCGGGTGTCGACCGGAACGCGTCGAGCCCCGCGTCGGGGCCGAGGGTGCGCAGGAGGTCGGCGATCCGGCCGAACGGTGCGAGGTTCGGCGGCGGACTCACGTCCAGCCACGCGGGCCGGACGAGGACCAGCCGCTCCACGAGATCCGGTCGGGTGGCGGCCAGGGTCGTGGCCACTCCCGCGCCCATCGAGACCCCGACCACCGGCACTGGGCCGCCGAGGCGCGGTGAGTCGAGGAGGTCGGCCACCAGCGCGGCGAAAGCGGCGAACGACACCGGGTGATCGGCCGGGAGGTCCGCGTCGCCGTGGCCAGGCAGGTCCGGGGCGATCCGCGTGGCGCGGACGTCGGGCGGGAGGAGGTCGAGCGACTGCGCCCGACTCCCGCCGAGGCCGTGCAGCAGCAGGACGGCCGTCACCGGGCCGCCGCCTCGGCGTGCCAGCGGAGCAGGTCGGCGCGCACGCGCGGGGCGTCCTCCTCGGAGGCGTCCTGGACGATCATCGGCCCGGCGGCGACCCGGTCCAGCTGGGCGAACAGCGCCGGGTAGTCCATCAGGCCCGCCCCCGCCGCCGCGTAGCCGGACTCGACGACGTCCTTGGCCTGGGTGCCGAGGATCCGCGCGCCCAGCAGGTCGACGGCCTCGCCGACCATCTCGTCCTGCCGGTCGACCGTGTGCGGCGTGAGCAGGTTGGCGGGGTCGAGCACGATGCCGATCGGGGCGTCGTCGCCGAGGTCGGCGAGCAGGCGGGCGGCGGTCGGCGCGTCGCGGACGACGTTGCCGTGCTCGGGTTCGACGCCGAGCCGGACCCCCGCGGCGCGGGCGGCGTCGAGCAGCGGGTCCAGGGTGCGCCGCAGGTCGTTCCAGGCGGCGGGATCGGTGTTGTCCGGATGGGCCCGCCACATGTTCTCCGGGTCGCGGGTGCCCGTGCAGAGGGTGAGGACGTCCGCGCCGAGTTCGCCGATCAGCCCGATGAGGCGGACGGCCTGCTCGGTCTGGCTCCGACGCAGCCCGGTGTCGGGGTGGATGGCGTTGAACGTCCCGGACACGCTGGGGATGGCCAGGCCCGCGGCGTCGAACGCCGCGCGCACCTCGGTGAAGCGGGCGTCCTCGACGTCGACCGCCAGGGTCGGCAGGCCGATCGCGGCGAAGTTCCAGTGCGCCAACGCGTAGCCCGCGCCTGCGACGGCCGTGGCCACCTCCGCGGGCGTGCGGCGGGGGAAGGTGCGGGCGAAGATGCCCAACCGGGGCGCCAAGTCGCTCACAGCGCCACCTCGGCACCGGTCTCGACGGCGGTGGCCGTGGCGTCGATGAGCCGCACGGCCTGCACGCCGTCGTCGACGTCCGGGTCCGGTGAGCCGCCTTCTCGAACGGCGCGGGCGAACGCCTCGACCTGGCGTTCGTAGGCGTCGCCGTCGGTGAGCTCCGGGACGGTCGTGGCGCCGTCGGCGTAGGCGTGGACGGTGGAAGCGCGGCGGTAGAACGGAAAGTGCGTGTCCACCCGCACCGAGCCGTGCGCGCCGAACACCTCGATCCCCTCGGACGGCAGGCCGGGCACGTCGACCGTGATGCCGACGATGCCGACCGCGCCGGACGCGGTGGTCAGCAGGACCTGCCACGTCTGGTCGCGGCCGTCCTCGCGGTGCCGCGCGACCACGGAGGCGACGTCCCCGAGCAGGAACCGGACCGTGTCGAAGATGTGCGAGCCGTGCGTCGCGAGCAGGTAGCGGCGGCGGTCCGCCTTGAAGGCGGCCTCGGTCTCGCGCGCCGCGGGGTCCGCGTGGACGTGCGGGAACAGTGTGGCCTCGATGCCGGGGCGCAGGTCGCCGATGCGGTACCAGGCGGTGAACGAGCGGGGGCCGCCCAGTCGTTCCGCGACGAACCGCCGGGCGTACTGGAGGCCCTGGTCGTGGCGCTTCATCGCGCCGACCTGGAGCACCAGGCCGGTCCGGTGGACGAGGTCGGCCAGTTCCTCCGCCTCCTGGACCGTCGTGGCCAGGGGCTTCTCCACCAGCACGTGCTTGCCCGCCGTCAACGCCTCCGCGGCGATCGAGCGGTGGAACCGGTCGGGAGCGGCGACGATGACCGCGTCGACCGACGGGTCCTTGAGGACCTCGGCCTGGTCGGTGTGCGCCGAGGGCACGCCGTAGCGCCGCGCGACGGCGTGGACCACGTCCTCGCTCGGGTCGCAGACGGCCACCAGCTCGACCCCGTCCGCCTTCTCCAGCGCGGGCAGGTGCGCCACCTGGGCGATCCGCCCGCAGCCGATCAGGGCCAGCCGGGTCACGCTCTCCCTTGACACGGTCGAGTCCTTCCTGTTCGGTCAGAATCGAAACGATTCGAACCAAACCGAATCAAAACGAATGATCCTTGTCAAGGGAGGCCCGACGATGGACCGCGCGCTGGGGATCGACATCGGCGGCACGAAGATCGCGTGCGGTCTGGTCCACCCAGACGGCACGGTCGACGAGGTCGCCACGGTCCCCACCGCCGGAACCGGGCAGGCCGTCGTCGACCAGGTCGCCGCCCTCGTCGAGGACTACCGGACCCGGCACGCCCCGACCGCCGTGGGACTCGTCGTGCCCGGCGGGGTGGACCCGCGCACCGGGATCGTCAGCGCCGCGGCCAACCTCGACTGGACCGACCTGGACCTCGCCGCCGCCCTCCGGTTACCGCCCTCGGTCACCGTCCACGTCGACAACGACGCCGACGCGGCCGCGTGGGCCGAACACCGCTTCGGCGGCCACCCGCGCGGGGACTCGCTCGTGCTGATCACCGTCGGCACCGGCATCGGCGGGGGCATCGTCGTCGACGACCGGGTCGTCCGCGGGGCCACCGGCGCGGGCGGCGAGATCGGCCACCTCCCCCTGGTCCCCGCGGGCAGACCGTGCGAGTGCGGCTCGCGGGGCTGCTGGGAGCAGTACGCCAGCGGCCGCGCCCTGCACCGCGCCGCACAGGCGGCGGGCTGGCCCACCGGCCACGCCGCACTCCGGGAAGCACTGCACGGCACCACCTCCGCGACCGAGGTGGTCACCGAGATCACCACCCACCTGGTCCACGGCATCACGATCCTGACCGCCGTCCTCGACCCGGCCCGTGTCCTGCTCGGCGGCGGCCTCGGCACAGACCCCGCGTTCCTGCACTTCGTCCACACCGCCGCGGCGGCCGCCAAACCCACCAAACCCCGCGCGTCCGTCCCGATCCGCCCCGCCACCCTGGGTGCGCTCGCGGGCGTCATCGGCGCGGCCGACCTCGCCAGGGCAGCTACGCCACGGCGAGGGGACCGCGGAGCACCGCGAGGTGGAAGTCGCGGCGGGTGGTGAAGCCCAAGGTCTCGTAGAGGCGGATGGCGTTGGTGTTGGTGGCGGTGACGTGGAGGAACGCCGTGTCGCCCCGCTCGGTGGCGGCGGCGATCAGTGCGCGGATGAGGCTGGTGCCCAGGCCTTGGCCGCGGTAGTCGGGAGAGGTGCAGACGGCGCTGATCTCGACCCAGCCTGGTGGGCGCATGCGTTCGCCTGCCATGGCGGTCAGCACGCCGTTCTGGCGGATGCCCAGGTAGGTGCCCATCTCGATGGTGCGGGGCAGGAACGGGCCGGGTTTGGTGAGGGCCGCCAGTTCGAGCATCTCCGGGACGTCCTCGGGGCCCAGGCGGACGGCTCGGGGGTCCGGTGCGCCCTCGGCGGCGGAGGTCGCGGTCATCTGCACGAGGTCGAACTGGTCGACCACGGTCCAGTCGTCGGGCACCGAGCCCGACCGGTGCGGGTAGGCGGCGGTGTCGGGGCCCAGCAGGTGGGCCGCGTCGGTCCAGTCGTCCGGCGTGGGGTCGTCGGGCAGGCCAAGGAACGGTGACACGTCGGCCGGGTAGCGCAGGGCGCGGCCGCGGGAAAGGGCGAGGTGGGCGTGGGCGGGCGCGGACAGGGACCCGTGGACCGGGTTGTCCAGGACGTGCACACCGGTCTGGTTCGGCACAGGACCTCCTTGATCGGCCACCAGCATCACCCCGGCCTTACGATGAGGCAAATCGATGCACTTCATCCGGTGATCGGCGGAGTCGATGAGCGTGACCTTGCGTCAACTGGACGTGTTCGTGGCCGTGGCGGACCACGGCGGGTTCGGTGCCGCGGCGAGCGCGCTGGGCATGAGCCAATCCTCGGTGTCGCACGCGCTCGCCTCGCTCGAAGCAGCGATGGGCGGAGACCTCGTCGCGCGCGCCACCCCCGTCCGCCCGACCGCGTTCGGCGAGGTCCTGCTCCCCCACGCCCGCGCCACGCTCGCCGCCGCGCGGTCCTTCACGGCCGCCGCCGCGGCGCACACCAGGGCCGCGACCAGCGGGACGATCAGCCTGTCCGTACCGCCGACCGTGGCGCGCGGTCTGCTGCCGGGGCTGCTGCGGCTGTGGCACGAACGCCTGCCGCACCTGGAGATCACCGTCTTCGAGGCGGTCGACGAGGAGATCCACCAGTGGTTGGAGAGCGGCACGGTCGACGCCGCGTTCCTCATCGACCCGGACCCGCTCCCCCACGGCGCGCTGCACGTGGCGACCGACGTCTACGAGGCCGTGGTCCGCGCCGACCACCCGCTCGCGGGCGAGGACGTGATCGACCTGGCCGACCTGCTGGAGGACCCGCTCCTGGTCACCACGTCCGGGTTCGAGCCGCCGCTGCGCCGCCTGCACGCGCTGGCGGACCTGCCCTACCGGCCCGCCCGGCGCATCCGGGAGTTGATGACGCTGCTGTCCATGGTGGAGGCGGGCATCGGCGTCGGGGTCCTGCCCGCACTGGCCGCGAGCATGCTGTCGGACACCCTCACGCTCGTCCCGCTCCGGCCCCGGCTGGAACGCAGGCTCGTGCTCACCGGCCCGACCGCGCGGCCGTGGCACCCGAGCGTCCTGGCGATCCGGGACCTCACCGAGGCCGCCCGTCGGGCATCATCCGTGGAATGACGGGTGCGCGGCGGTTCTGGGAGTTGTCCGAGTCGGTGCACGCGGTCGTGTACTTCCACCCGACGGCGTTGGCGGCGTTGACCGACGTGGGGCTGCGCGGTTTCTGGCGCGGGTACTTCGCGCAGCGGGCCGCGCCGTTGGGAGCGATCGGTGAAGGGCCGGTGCGGGCGTCGTTCTTCGGGTTCTCGGTGGCCATGACGGGCCGGGCGCTGCCCGCCGTGTGGGACCTGGCGTCGCCGGAGGCGGTCTTGGAGGCCAGGCGGGTCGGGGCCGGGCGGGCGGTGGCCGAGTCGTTCGGCGGCGACGTGGCCGGGCTCGCGGACGACCTGTGGGCGGTCGTGGCGGGGATGCCGTGCGACGGGCGGGTGCTGGCGGCGGCGAACGCCGCGCTGCCGCGGCCGGACGACCCGTTCGAACGGCTGTGGCTGGCGACGACCGTGCTGCGCGAGCACCGCGGGGACGGGCACGTGGCGGCGCTGCTCACGGCGGGGCTGACCGGGCTGGAGTCGTTGGTGCTGCGGAGTTCTTTCGACCTGGAGCGCTCGGTGCTGCAACCCGCGCGCGGGTGGACCGACGACGAGTGGTCGGCCGCGGCGGAGGCGTTGGCGAAACGGGGTCTGGTGCGCGACGGGCGGATCAGCGACGCGGGGCGGCGGCTGCTCGACGAGGTCGAGCGGATCACGGACGTGCTCGCGTGGGACGGGTGGACGCGGGCCGGGGGCACGGCGGACGTGGTGGAGCGCTTGCACGGCCCGGCGGTGGCGTGCCGAGCCGTGCTACCCGAGGTGAACCCTATCGGGCTGGGAAAGCTCGACTAGCGCGCCGAGTCGTCCACCTGGACCGGGTAACCCGCGCGCAGCACGCCGATCGTGGCCGGTGGGGTGATCACGCGGGCCGTGCCGGTCGTCGGCAACGGGAGGTGGTCGCGGTAGCCCTCGTGGGTCCAGGTGGTCAGGTGGTCGTCGACCACCACCGCCGGAATGTCGTCGAGCAGCACGAACGCGCCGTCCGGCAGGCCCTTCCACGGCAGGGCGTGGAAACGGCGGCGGTGGGTGCCGCGGACGATCCGCTCACCGTGCAGCCGCCGGTTCATCTCCCGTGCCGACGCGCCGCCCCACGCCGCCTGGTACGCCAGGTAGTTAGGGCGGCGGCACTCGCCGCACGGGCGGTGGCCGGCGGCGAACGACACGGCCTCGTCGTGGAAGTACAGGTGCGTCCACCGGCGGGGCAGCCACTGCTCCCGCCACCGGTCGCGGAACTCCAGCGCGCAGGTGATCCACAGGTCCCCCGCGTGCCACCGCACGATCTCCCGGCCCTCGTGCAGGACTCCCCGGTTCCCGGTCCACGCGCCGCGCAGCGGGATCGCGACGATCTCGCCCACCGGCGTCACCCGGTTCCGGGCCGGGGAGTCCGCGGTCAGAACAGCCTGCCGTCGTCGGCCGCGGGCGGTTCCTCCAGCGCCAGCAGGAAACGCTTGCGCTCCAAGCCTCCCGCGTAGCCGGTGAGGCCTCCACTCGCCCCCACGACCCGGTGGCACGGCACGATGATGCTGATCGGGTTCCAGCCGTTGGCGTTGCCCACGGCCTGCGCGGCTCCCGGTTCGCCCAGCTCCGCGGCCAACTGGCCGTAGGTGCGGGTCTCGCCGTGCGGGATCTTGGTCAGCAGAGCCCACACCCGGCGCTCGAACCCGCTGCCGCGCGGAGCGAGCGGGAGGTCGAACTCCGTGCGCTCGCCCGCGAAGTACTCGCCGAGCTGCCGGACGACCTCGGCGAAGGCCGTGTCGTCGCGCGGGCCGAGGTCGGTCACGCGCGGGCGGCGCTTGTGGCCGTCGAAGTAGAGGCCCACGAGGGACTCGTCGTCGCCGACGAGCGTCAACGGGCCCACCGGGCTGTCGATCAACGCGTGCTTCACGCCGCGGCCTCCATGGTCAGCAGCAGCCGCTTCGCGTCCTCGCCACCGCGGTAGCCGCCGAACGAGCCGTTCGAGCGGACGACGCGGTGGCACGGGACGACGAGCGGGATGGGGTTGGTCGCGCAGGCGGTGCCGACCGCGCGGACGGCCTTCGGGCTGCCCGCCGCGGTGGCCACCTGCGCGTAGCTCTCGGTCCGGCCGTAGGGGATGTCGACGAGGTGTTCGAGGACCGCGCGGCGGAATCCCTTGGACAGCCTAAAGTCCAGCGGCACGTCGAAGTCGTGCCGGACGCCCGCGAAGTACTCGTCGACCTGCCGGGCCACGGCGTCGAGCCGTGCGGGCGCGGCCAGGATCCGCGGGCTCACCAGGGTGGCGAGTTCGGCCAGCACCGCGTCCTGGCCTTCGAGGTCGAAGGCGACGCGGACGAGGCCCGCGCTGGTCGAGGCCAGCAGCAGCGACCCGACGGGCGAGTCCACGGTGCGGTAGGCCACGTCCAGCAGGCCTTCGCGGTGGGCGGCGGCGACCAGGCGGTCGCGCAGGTGGGCGCCGACGGCCCCGTCCAGCCGGTCGCGCAGTTCGGCGGTGACCGCCTTGTCCCGCAACGCGTCGACGTGCGTCATGACGGCGCTCCTTCCAGTTCGGTGGTCTTGAGGTACCTGGCGCGCAAGGCCTTCATCCCGTCGGCCGCGGCGCGGCGGGCGGCGTCGGCGCTGCCGCCCACGATCGCGGCGACCTCCTGGTAGGGCAGGCCGACCAGGTGGTGGTACGCCACGGCCGCGCGCTGCTTGTCCGGCAGCCGGGCCAGCTCGTCCCACAGGTCGCCGTCCCAGTCCTCGGGCCTGCCGGTGCGGCTGTGCTCCTCCGGCGGCTCGCCGACCGGCACGGCGCGGCGGGCCCGCGCGCGGGTGATGTCGACGGCCTTGCGGTGCGCGATCGTGACCAGCCACGCCTCCACGTTGGCGTCGGCGGGCAGTCCGGGGTAGGCCTTCAGCGCGGACAGGAACGTCTCGGACCACGCGTCGTCCGCGTCGACCGGCCCCACCACTGCGCGGCAGACCCGGAGCACCACCGGCCCGTACTCGTCCACGATCCGCTCGAACGGTTTCACGATCACATCCAGTAGACGCCGCGGCGACCGGAAACGTGAGGTGCCCGATCACGAACCCGGCACACTAGTCCATTCGGCCGTTCCGACCGGCCCGCTCCCTATACTGCGCCCCCATGCAGGGGCCGCCGTTCAGCCGTTGGGCCGACCACGTCCGAGCGCTCCCCCCAGCCAGGCGGGACATCCTGGTCGCGCTGCTGGTCACGGCGGTGTCGTTCACGCCCGGCCTCGCCGACAAGGGCACCGTCCTGGGCTGGTTGACGCCGCTGCGGGCGTTCGACCTCATCGCCGTGCTGCTGGTGCTCGCCCACTGCGCGCCGCTGGTGGTGCGCGGCCGGGCCCCGGCGCTGTGCCTGCTGCTGGTGTCGGCGGCGTTCTTCGCCTACCAGTGCCTGGGTTACCGCCCCACCGCCGCGTCGATCGCGCTGTACCTGGCGCTCTACAGCGCGGGCGCGCACCAGGAGCGGTTCCGCCGCGCCACGGCCGGAGCGTGGGTCGCGGTGTACCTCGGCGTGTCGATCGCCCTCGTCGCGGCGGGGTCGCCGTTCACGATCGTGGAGTCACTGGAGTTCCTCGCGCTGCCCGCGGGCTGCTGGCTGATGGGCACGGCGACCCGGTCGCGGCTGCGGGCGCAGGAACGGCGGCAGGAACTCGACCTGGAGACGGCCATGCGGGAGGAGCGCGAGCGGATCGCCCGCGAGCTGCACGACGTGGTGACGCACCACGTGACCGCGATGGTCATGCAGGCCGACGCGGCGCAGTACGTGCCGCAGGAGGACCGGGCGGCGGTCGTGAGCGGGCTGGAGGCCATCGGCGGCACCGGACGGCGGGCGCTGGCGGACCTGCGCGACCTGCTCGGCGTCCTCGCTCCCGCCCACGACGCGCCCGCCGCTCCGCGAGCGCCCACGGCGGGGCTGCTGGGCGACCTCGTGGAGCGGACCAGGCTCACCGGGCAGCCGGTGGACGTCGTGCGCGACGGCGAACCGCGCCAGGTCGACGGGATCGTGGAACTGGCCGCGTACCGGGTCGTGCAGGAGGCGCTCACCAACGCGCTCAAGCACGCGCCGGGCCGCCGGACCGTGGTCCGGGTGTCGCACGCCGTGCCCGACGAGGTGACGGTCGAGGTGACCACGGCGGGTGGGCCCGAACCCGTCCACGGGCCACCGGAGTCGGGGCGCGGGCTGGCCGGGTTGCGGAGGCGGGTGTCCCTCGTGGGCGGGGAGTTGACCGCGCGGCGCGACGACGACGGCGGGTTCGTCCTGCGCGCCCGGCTGCCGACCAGGTCCGGTGCCGCGTGACCACGAGGGTGCTGGTCTGCGACGACCAGGCGATGATGCGCGCGGGCTACGTGACGATCCTGGGGGCGCAGGCCGACATCGAGGTCGTCGGCGAGGCGGACAACGGGGTCGACGCCGTGCGCGAGGCCCGGCGGCTGCGCCCGGACGTGGTCGTCATGGACATCCGGATGCCGAAGCTCGACGGGATCGAGGCCACCCGGCTGATCGCGGGCCCGGAGTCGCCCGACCGCGTCAAGGTGCTCGTGGTGACGACGTTCAACCTCGACGAGTACGTGTTCGAGGCGCTGCGCGCGGGCGCGAGCGGGTTCCTGCTCAAGGACACCCCTCCGGCCGAGATGATCGCGGGCGTGCGGACGATCGCGGCGGGCAACGCGCTGCTGGCACCCGAGGTCACCCGAGGGCTGATCGGCCGGTTCGGTGAGCGGATCCGCGACGACGGCGGCGCGGCCAAGCGGGTCGAGGAGGCCTTGGCGGACCTGACCGCGCGCGAGGTCGAGGTGCTGCGGCTGGTCGCCGCGGGGATGTCGAACGCCGAGATCGCCGACACCCTGTTCCTGGGCCGGGAGACCGTGAAGACGTACGTGTCGCGCATCTTCGCGAAGCTCGACCTGCGCGACCGCGTCCAGGCCGTCGTGCTGGCCTACCGGATCGGCCTCGTCACGCCGGAATGAGCGCCGTCCATCCCCCACGAGAGCCAAAAACGGCTCACCTCGGGGTGATCCCGCCGCGGCGTCTCGACTCCTAGCGTCGATCTTGTCACCGAGGCGGTGGCGAGGACGACGAGGAGAAGAACCCATGACGCGCAAGACCACCCGGCTCGCGACGCTGACGCTGGCGTTGCTCACCGCGGCCACCGCGATCCCGGCGTCCGCCACGACGTCCGACGTCCGGGAGTTGCGGCGGATCGCCGAGGCGGCCGTCGCCGCCGGGGTGCCGGGCGTGGTGGTCCGGGTCGACACCGGCCGCGGCCCGGCCGTGGAGGTCGTCCGGCAGGCCGCGTGGACCACGACCGACCACCGGCTCGCCGCGGGCGACCGGTTCCGGATGGGCTCGAACACCAAGACCGTCACCGCGACGCTCGTGCTGCAACTGGTCGGCGAACACCGGCTCGCGCTGGACGACACCGTGGAGAAGTGGCTGCCCGGTCTCGTGCCCAACGGCGAGAACATCACCCTGCGGATGCTGCTCAACCACACCAGCGGGATCGCCGACTACGCGTACGAGGTGCTGCCGGTCATCACGGGCAACGCGCCCCTGCCCACCCCGCTGGAACTGCTCGCGATCGGCACGGCCCTGCCGGTGAAGTCCGCGCCCGGTCAGGAGTTCCACTACAGCAACACCGGGTACACCGCGCTCGGCCTGGTGCTGGAGAAGGTCACCGGCCGCACGCTCCCCGAACTCGTGCAGCGGCGCATCGCCCGGCCGTTGGGGCTCAAGGACACCTTCCTGCCCGACGGCGCGGTGCCGCGGGTCGCCCACGGCTACGAGCCCGACGCGGCGCACCTCGCGCCCATCCTGCCGCCCGGCACGCCGGAGGGCTTCGGCTTCGTGGGGCCCGTCCACGACGAGCACGTGAACGTCACCGGCCTCGACCAGTCGTGGGACGACGCGGCGGGGTCCATCGTGTCCACCACCGCCGACTGGGCCCGGTTCGACCGGGCGCTGCTGGCCGGGGAACTGTTCCCGCGGCGGCTGCTGGCGGAGATGCGGCCCTCCGTCGTGGAGGACGAGACCGGCGAGAACCGGAGCTACGGGCTCGGACTGGAGGAGTACCGCTCGCCGTGCGGCACGGTGTGGGGCCACGACGGCGCGCTGCCCGGCTACCGCAGCGACAACTTCGCGGACCCGTCCGGGCGCAGGACGGTGTCGGTCCTGAGCACCACGCACTTCGGCCTCAAGGCGAACCCCGAGGCGGGCGCGGCCGAGGACCGGCTGGTCGACGCGGCGATCTGCGTCATGCTCGGCAAGCCGATCCCCGCCGCGGGCTGACCGCTACAGCCACCGGTTGCGCTTGAACGTCCGGTGCAGCACCAGGCAGCCGGTGGCGACCACGGCCAGCACGCCGTAGTAGCCGTACTCCCAGTGCAACTCGGGCATGGTCTCGAAGTTCATCCCGTACAGCCCGAAGACCATGGTCGGCAGGGCGACGATGGCCGCCCACGAGGTGATCTTGCGGACGTCGTCGTTCTGCCGCAGGGTGATCTTCGCCAGGGTCGCGTAGAGCAGGCTGGTCAGCAGCACGTCGAACGAGGCGATCCGCTCGGACACCGACGCCAGCCGGTCGACGAGGTCGCGGAAGTCGGCCCGGACGTCCTCGGGCACCAGCGGGCTCTCGTGCTCGCCCAACGCGCGCAGCAGGGTGGCGAGCGGGGTCACGGACCTGTTCAGCTCCACGATCTCGCGCTTCATCAGGTACATCTGCTCCGCGCCGACCGGGCTGTCCGGGACGAAGACCTGCGCCTCGATCTCGTCGATGTCGCCCTCGAACGCCTGCGTCACGCCGAGGTGGCTGGCCACGACGTGGTCGGCGATGGCGTGCAGCACCGCGGACGGGCCGCGCGCGAGCCGTCCGGGCGCGGCCTCCAGCTCCTCGCGCAGGCCGCGGAGGCTGGAGTGCCGCCCGTGCCGGACCGTGACGACGAAGTCCGTGCCCAGGAACGCCATCACCTCGCCGGTCTCCACGATCTCGCTCGCCCTGCCGGGCGAGTCGTGGGCGACGTGGCGGGCGGTCTTGAGCACCATGAACGTGCAGTCGGCGTGGTGCTCAAGCTTCGGCCGAAGGTAGCCGCGCACGGCGTCGGCCGGGGCCCGGCCGGGCAGCCCGAACACCTCAGCGACGGCCCGGACCTCCTCGATCGGCGGTTCGAGCAGGCCGAGCCACACGAACCCCTCGCCACGGCGGCGCACCTCGGCGAGGGCCTCGGCGGGCGTCCACGACCCCGGCACGCGCAGGCCGTCGACGTAGACGGCGCACCCGACCACGGAGGTGTGGCCGAGCAACGCCCGTTCGTCGTCACCGGTGGGCGGCGCGCTCGTCATGTGTGTCCTCCCGTCGGCGGCCCATGATGCCAAGTCCCCCGCCACCGCCGGGAACCAGGACCGCCCACCCGCCGACTACTGGGCGGGCCAGCGGAGCGAGGGGGACGGGTGTCGGTGGGACTGCGGGTGCGCTTGGACGGGGTGACGTGCGCACACGGGCGGAGAGCCGTCGTGCGCGAGGTGGACCTGGTCGTCGATCCGGGGGAACGGGTCGCGCTGACGGGCACCAACGGCTCCGGCAAGACCACGTTGCTGCGCGCCGTTCTCGGGCTGCACCCGGCGCGGTCGGGCGTGATCGAGGTCGGCGGGGTGCGCGCCGGGTCGGCCGCGGACTGGACCCGACGGCGGCGGGAGGCCGCGTGGATCCCGCAGAAGCAGGCAGCGGGCCGGTTCCCGCTGCTGGCCGACGAGCTGCTCGCCAGCAGCGGAGCGCCGGAGGCGGCCCGCGCCGCCGCCGAGGAACTGGGGGTCGCGCACCTGCGGTCCCAACCGCTGCACACGTTGTCCGGCGGGCAGTTGCAGCGCACCTACCTGGCCCGCGCGATGGGCTGCATCACCGCGGGCGCGGGACTGCTGCTGGCCGACGAGCCGACGGCGGCGCTGGACTTCGCGGGCCAGGCCGACGCCGCGCGGCTGTTGACCGAACTGCCGGTGACGGTGCTGGTGGTCACGCACGACCGCGCCGTCGTGGACCGGTGCGAACGCGTGCTGGAGATGGCCGCCGGGACGCTGCGGGAGATCACGTGACGGGGTTGCTCGACCTGCTGGCGCTCGGGTCCGTCCAGCGGGCGGCGTTCGCGCTGCTGCTCGGCGCGATCGGGCTGCCGATCGTCGGCGTGGTCATCATCGGCCTGGACATCGTCCCCGTGCGGTTCGCGATGATGCACATCGCGTTGCTGGGCATCGCTTTCGGCCTGTTGACGGGCGTGGACCCGTTGCTGTGCGCGGTGGTCGCGTGTGGACTGTCGGGCGCGGGCCTCGCCCCGCTGGCCCGCAGCTCGACCGGCCTGTCCGGCGCGATGGGGCTGTTGATGAGCCTCGCCATCGCGGCGGCGCTGCTGCTCCTGTCGATCTCCGGGGTCAACGCCGCGGGCGCGTTCGAGCTGCTGTGGGGGTCGATCCTGGCGACGCGCACCGGTGACGTCGTGCTGCTCGCCGTGCTGGCGGTGGTCGTGCCCGGCCTGTTCTTCCTGCGCCGCGACCAACTCGCGCTGCTGCTGCACGACCGGGAGTTGGCCGCGTGCTCCGGCGTCCGGGTCGAGCGGCTCACGACGGTGCTGCTGGTGCTGGTCGCCATCGCCGTCGCGGGCGCGATCCGGCTGACCGGCGCGCTGCTGGTCGACGCCCTCACCCTGCTGCCCGCGCTGGCCGCCCGGCGGATGGCCCACTCGCTGACCGGCATGGCCGCGTGGGCGGTCGGCATCGGTGTCGTGGTCAACCTCGCCGGGTTCACCCTCGCCCTCCTCCTGGACCAGCCACCCGGCCCGGTCCTGGTGCTCCTGGCGGGGGTCATCGCCCTCGCCGCCCACCTGATCCCCGAACGGAGAACCACCGCATGGCAGTCCTCACCCCACGAAGCGGTCTCGCCGCACTAGTCGCCTCGGCGCTGCTGCTGACGGGTTGCGGGTCGGGCGCCCCGACGACACCCGCCGCCAAGACCGGCGGTCCGAAGGTCGTCGCGACCACGACGTGGGAGGCGGGGTTCGCCAAGGCGGCGGGCGCGACCGACGTGAAGGTGATCGTGCCCCGGTCCGTGGTGCACGCCCCGGACTACGACCCGAAGCCGTCCGACCTTGCGGCCGTCGCCGATGCGGACTTCGTGCTGTTCGCGCCGTTCGAGGGCTTCGCCAAGAAGATCACCGACGCGGCCGGATCGGACGCGAAGACCGTCGAGGTCGCGCTGGACAACTCGCGCGACAAGGTCAAGGCCGAGGTGACGAGGCTCGGGGAGTTGTTCGGCACCAAGGAGGCCGCGGCGAAGTGGACCGCGTCCTTCGACACCGAGTACACCGCGCTCGCCGGGCAGGTGAAGGCCGCGTGGCCGGGCGGGCAGCAGCCGAAGGTCGTGGCGCAGGCGTTCGTCGGCTACGCCGCGGACCTCGCGGGCGCGCAGGTGCTCGGCGTCTACGGGCCGGAGCCGATCACCGCGTCCCAGGTGGCGGACCTGTCCGGCAAGGGGCCGCAGTTCGTCTTCGAGAACACCCACATGAGCACCGGCACCGTGCTGGCGGACTCGCCCGCGAAGCAGGTGATGATCGTCAACTACCCCGCCGACGACCTCGACCTGCTGGGCGTCTACCGCGTCAACGCCAAGACCATCGCCGACGCGATGAAGTGAGTCCACGGGGTGGGGCGGCGACGCCCCACCCCGTCCGGCTCAGCCGAGGCCGAGGCCGACGCCGATCCGGCGGCGCAGCGCGTCCTTGTCGATCTTGCCCGCCGGGCTCAGCGGCAGCTCCTCCAGCACCAGCAGGCGTTCCGGGTGCTTGTAGCGGGCCAACCCCGCCGCTCCCAGGAACGTCCCCAGGTCCTCCACCGTGACAGTCGTCCCCTCGACGAGCACGAGGCACGCGCACAGCCGTTCGCCCATCAGCTCGTCCGGCACGCCGACGCACGCCGCGTCGCGCACGGCGGGATGGCCGACCAGCAGTTGTTCGACCTCGACGGGGCTGATGTTGTCGCCGCCGCGGATCACGATGTCCTTGCGGCGTCCCACGACGTCGAGGTAGCCGTCGGCGTCGAGCACGCCGAGGTCCCCCGTGCGCACCCAGCCGTCCGGCGTGCGGTGGCGCTCGTTCAGGGTGTCGTCGCCGAGGTAGCGCATCGGCGTCATCGGGCCGCGCGCGACGATCTCGCCGACCTGCCCGTCCGGCACGGGGTCCAGTGCGTCGTCGACGATCCGGATCTCCGCCACGGCCGGGTTCGGCCTGCCCGCGCCGGTCGCGCGCTCCGGCGGGTCGTCCAGCGCGGTGTGGCAGTTGACGCCGTCGGCCGAGCCGTAGACGTTGACCACGACGCAGTCGAACGCCTCCCGGCACGCCGCCGCGGTCACGGCGTCCAGTCGCGCGCCGCCGGGGGCGATCACCCGGATCGACGAGGTGTCGGTGGTGGCGAGCCGCGGGTGGTCCAGCAGCATCCGGAACATCGTCGGCACGCCGAACAGGTGCGTCGGCCGGGCGCGCTCGACCAGGTCCAGCGTGGCCTCGGGGGTGAACTTCGCCTGCGCCACCACGGTTCCGCCGTGCCGCGCGAGGGTCACGGTCGTGCCGTTGCTGCCGAACGACGACGCCAGCGGCACCAGGAACAGCGCCCGCAACTCCTCCCCCGCCGGGATGAGCCTGCCGACGAACGCGCCGCGACCGCCCAGCAGCGCGTTGTGCGAGTACAACACCATCTTCGGCTCGGACTCCGACCCCGACGACACCAGGATCCGCGCGGGCCCGTCCGGGTCGGACCGGACCGGTGTGACCGCGCTCGCCTCCGCGGTGGCCAGGTCGTCCGGCGTCAGGACGTGGTGCAGCGTCGGGAGTTCCAGGCCGCGGATGCCGGGCACGGCCGCGGGCTCCACCACCGCGGCGACGGCTCGACTGCGGCCGATCAGCGACCGCGCCTCCCGAGCGCCGCGGCCGACGGGGAACGGCAGCACCACCCCGCCGAGCGCCGCCACGGCGAGGTCGACAGCGCACGCGTGCCGGGAGTTCGCCAACTGCGTCGCCACGACGTCGCCCGCGTCCACGCCGCAGGCGCGCAAGGCGGCGGCGTACCGCAGGGCCAGCGCGTTGAGGCCCGCGTAGGTGATCACGCCCTCGTCGTCGACCACGGCGAGCCGGTCGGGGTGCAGGAACACCTGGACGGAGAACAGGTCGTACAGGTCGTGGTCGGGGTAGAGGCCGAGGTCGGCCCACCGCCTGCGCAGGTCGGTCGGGACGAGGTCGAGCAGCGCCGTCGCGGTCATCGGAACCCCCAGGGTGTGAGCACAGCCGGACATCGGTCTTCGTCGAGGTGGACGGCGTCGGCGAACCGCGGGTCGCCGGGCACGGTCGCCAGGTCGTCGGTCACGCGCACCTCGTCCACTGTGGACTCGGCCGCCGCCCACCACCCGTCCGCCCGCCGTTCCGGACGGCGGAAACCCGGTGCCGGACGGCCCTTCGCCCGCAGTTGCAGCAGGTCCGCGGCGGCCAGCAGCGACGACTCGCACCGGACGCCCCGACCGGTCAGCTCGCGGGACAGCAGCGCGGCCACGGTCGCGTGCGCGCCCAGCAGTCCGCCGAGGACGTCGAGCAGCGTCATCAGCGACGGCGCGGGAGGCTCGTCGGCGGGGCGCAGCAGCTCGCCGAGCCCGGTGCGGGCCTGCGCCATGAAGTCCGTGCCCAGCGGCGCGTCCGCCAGCCGTCCGGCCCACCCCGATGTGTGCACGTGGACCAGCGCGGGGTTCACCGCCACCAACTCCTCCGCGCCGAGCCCGAGCTGCTCGGCCTTGCCCGGAGCCCAGTTGTGCAGGAACACGTCCGCCGTGGACACCAGGTCCCGCAACACATCCCGGTCCTGCGGGTCCTTGATGTCGATCTCGCGCGCGGACTTGCCGCGGTTGAGCGCGAGCCACCGCGCCGAGGTACCGCCGCACGTCGGCGGCATGCCCCGCAACGGATCCCCGCCCGGCGGCTCGATCCGCACGACGTCCGCGCCCAGCAGCCGCAGCAGGTGCGCGGCCAGCGGGGCCTGCACCCGCCGCCCCGCCTCCAGCACGACGATCCCCGCCAGCGGAGCCGCCGTCGTCGCCGCTTTCGGCCCGACGTCACCGAAACCCGTGCCCAGCGGCGCGAGTTCCCACGCCGGGCGGGCGTCGAACTCGGCCCACCTGCGGACGAACGGCACCAGCTCGCAGATGCTCGTCGCGGACCGCTCGGCGTGCTCGACCAGTTCGGGGAACCGAAGTCGTGCGGCGGCCTCCGCAAGGCCCGCGGGCAACGGCGCCGCGGCCGTGGCGTAGCGGAACTGGAACGGCCGCCACCCGGCGGCGATGTCGGCCTTCGGCGCGCCGACACGGGTCCAGAACGCCTGCCACACCGCGGGTTCGAGCGCCTCGACCTCGAACAGCACGCCGTCGGCGCTGCGGAACGGCGGCCCGCCGGGTCCGACGGGCGCGGCCTCGCCGTCCGGCGCGCCCGCCGCCGCGAGGTACTGCGACACCGTGAGCAGCGAGGCCTGCGCCACGCTGGTGCGCACCTCGCTCGCCCCACCACCGCGCAGCGCGCCCAACCGGGCCGCCAGCAGGCCCGTTCCCGCGAGCACACCCGCCGCCGTGCCGCAGTAGTCCAGGCCCAGCCCCGCCGGGGCTCCGGTGCTGCGGCCGTGGACGTGCATCGGCCCGCACACCGCCTGCGCCGTGACCTCGTCGACCACCTCACCGCCGCGCACCGGCCCGGCCCACTCGACATCGAGACCGTCCGCCCGCGCCGCGAGATCGCCCGCGTCCGGGAACCGGGACACCTCCGCGCCCGACTGCTGGAGGAGCACGCCGAGGACGTCGGCCGCCGCCGAGGTCCCCCGCACGGTGATCGCGGTGGAGGTCAGCGGTGGATCGGTCGACGTCCGGTCGAGGTGCAGGGTCACGGGAACCTCCTGTGCCGTTGGCGTTGCCTCCCAGGAGTCGGACGGCCACCCGCCGGGGTTCCCGGCCGGTGGGAAACGAGGGCAGGAGGTTTTCCTTGCTTGACAAGGTTTCCGGTTTCGTGGTGGACGAGGTCGAACCCGTCGAGAGCACGCTCGACGCGGGTGGGGAACCCGCGCGCGAGGCTCTTGCGGTCCTGCGTGCGACCGCGAAGCGGCGGGGGTTGTGGGCCTTGCCACTCCCCCTGGAGCACGGCGGCGGCGGGCTCGGGCTGGCGGACTACTTCGCGCTGGCGGAGGCCGAGGGGCGCAGCGACCACGGCCCGGCCGCGCTGGGGTCGGCGAGCCTGCTGGACGTGCGGATGCTGGGCGCGCACGCCAGTCCCGCCGTGCGCGAGCGGTACGTCGGCCCGCTGGTGTCCGGCACGATCACCGGCAGCTACGCCATGACCGAGCCGGAGGTCGCGGGCTCGGACCCGTCCGCCGTCCGCACCCGTGCCGACCGCGTCGCCGACGGCTGGGTGCTCACCGGCCGCAAGTGGTTCACCACGGGCGCGGCGCACGCGGCGTTCACGACGGTCCTGGCCCGGTCGCCCGAGGGCCTCTCGCTGTTCGTCGTCCCCACCGACGCGCCGGGTTTCCTCGTGGTGCGGGAACTCCCGGTGCTCGGGGCGGCGGGCCAGGTCGAGATCGAGCTGACCGACGTGCCCGTGCCCACCGAGAACCTGCTGGGCGAACCGGGCTCGGGGCTGCCCGTCGCGGGCGGCAGGCTGGCGCTCGGCCGGACGCTGCGCTGCCTGCGGTGGCTCGGCCAGGCCGAGCGCGCGTTCGACCTGATGTGCGACCGGGCGTCGACCCGCAGGATCGGCGACGGCGTGCTGGCGGACCGGCAACTGGTGCGGCAGCACGTGTTCGAGGCGCTGCTGGCCCTGCGCTCGGCCCGTGCGCTGGTCCACCAGGCCGCGGCGCTGGTCGCGGAGGACCGGCCCGCCCGCACCGAGATCGGCCTGGCGAAGGTCGCCGCCGCCCGGACCCTGCACCAGGTCGTCGACTCCGCGACCCAGGTGTTCGGCGCCGAGGGCCTGACGTCCGACACGCCGTTGCCGATGTTGGCCAGGCTCGGCCGTGCCGCCCGCGTCCTCGACGGGGCCGACGAGCTGCACGTGTCGGAGACCGCCCGCGCCGTGCTGCGGGCTAGAGCGCGTGCGCGGTGACCAGCCCGGCCTCGATCGCGAGCGCCAGCGCGAAGAAGAAGTCGCCCCACACCAGTTCGCGGCCGACGTGCGGGTCGTAGCAGCCGTCGACCAGCCTGCCCTCGACCAGGTGCCGCTCCTCCAGTTCCCGCAACACCGCCGCGGCCTGCTCGTGCCGCCCGAGCTTGAGCAGCGCCACGGCGGCGATGGCGGCGGCCGACGTGTCGAGCGGCCCACCGCCACGCCGGGCGTGCGGCACCAGGCCCGGCCACTCGGGCACTACGAGGTCCTGCTTGAACCACGTGCGGGCGTCGGCGGCGGCGAGCAGCCACCACGCCTCGCCTCGACTCCACCCGACCGGCGGCTCGTCCTCCGGCCACCAGGCTTCGCCGTCCCACCGCCACCCGGCCCGTTCGCGGCACAACCGGAGGTGCCGGCCAGCGTGGGCCCGCGCGATGTCCTCTTCCCCGGCCCACGCCAACAACGGCAGGGTTCCCGGCACCCCGTCCACCCGCGCCCGGACGGTGCCGTCGTCCCCGAACGCCGTGCCCCACGGCACGACCCCGGCCCGCGCGTCGAACCGCCCGGCCAACGACCGCGCCCCTCGTCGCGCCAGTGCCACCGGCTCGTCGGACAGCCCAAGGCGTTCACCGGCGGCAGCGCCGTACCAAAAGATCAGCCCCTGCGTGGCGGTGTCCGCGTCGGCCCAGCACGCCAGCTTCCGGCTCCACGCCTCGGCTTCCTGCACGGCCCCGGTCGCCTTGGCGCGCAACCACAGCAGCCCCACCCAGCACCCCGCCGCCCACGACCCGCGGGCCGTGGTCCGCCACTCCCCGGTCACCGGGTCGGCGTGCAGCGGGAACCGCTCCCCCACCTGCGCGAGCGTCCGGTCGACCCGGTCGAGCACGTCCTCCAGCGCGGTCACTACCGCCACACCGCCACGACGCCCGCGGCGACCGCGAACTCCACCGCCACCACGACCCACCCGGCCGAGTACCCGAGACCGTCCACCAGCAGCCCGAACACCGGTGGTCCCACGGCGAACCCGGTGAAGAACCCGGCCGACACCAGCGCCGAGTCACGTCCGGTCGACTTCGGCGTGGACGCGGCCACGACCGCCGCCATCGACACCGCGTTGGCGGCCACGGCGAACCCGCCGACCCCCAGCACCCCGACCCACGCCAGCCCGCTCCACACCACCGGCGACAGCAGCAGAGCCACGACCGCGACCACCGCGGCCAGGCACAACGGCACCAGCAGTCCGGGACTGCCCAGCCGCGTCCACACGATCCGCCCCACGATCCCGGTCACGCCGAGCGCGGCCACCAGCGCGGCCGCGACCCGCACGCCGAAGCCGAGTTCCTGCTCCGCGAACAGCGCCACGTAGGTGTTGACCGCCGCGATCCCGGCCCCGAGCAGCACGGAGAAGCCCAGCAGCCACCACACCGCGGGCCCCGCGGACAAGGACACGCCGAACTTCGGCACCCGCGCGGGTTCGGGGTCGGCGGGCAGCAACAACCCGGCCCCGGCGAACAGGAACGCCAGCCCGGCGGCCACCCCGACGGCGACCCTCCACCCCACCCCGTCGGCGATCCACGCCAACGGCAGTCCGGCGACGAACGCCCCCAACTGGACCCCGGACTGCTTGAGCCCGATCACCCCACCACGCCGCGCGGGCGGCACCACGGCCGCGACGATCTTGTTCGTGGACGGGTTCGCCAACGCCTGCGGCACCCCCGCCACCCCGACGGCCACGACCAGCACCAGGTAGTGCGCCGCCGTGGCGAACACCGCCAGCGCCACCCCGCTCACCACGAACAGGGCGACAGCGGACCGTCGCGCCCCCACGGCGTCGACCACCGGCCCGATCACCAAGGACAGAGCCGCCGCGACCCCGAACCCCGCGGTGACCAACACCCCGAGCAACGGCCGCCCGATGCCGAACTCCCCGACCAACGCCGACGCCATCGTTCCCAACAGGAACAACGGCACCATCGAAAACCCCATGGCCCCGGTCAACACGACCGGCACCACCACCCGCACCCCGCGCTCCACCCCCACCAGTCGGCCGGACGAACCACCTGGTTCCCGGCGACGTCGACGGAGGTGCGGCAGGGGATCCCGTGAAGGGGCAGCGCCGATCAGCCGGTCATCCCACCGACCGCTCCCCCGACGCGGACCCCAGCAGCGCCACCAGGTCCTCCCGCGCCCGTGCCACCCGTGACCGGATCGTCCCCACCGGGCACTCGCACACGATCGCCGCGTCGGCGTACGGCATCCCCAGCCACTGCGTCAGCACGAACGCCGTGCGGCGGTCCGGTTCCAGTGAGGACACCACCGCGTTCAGCGCCACGCCTTCGTCGAACCCCGGCAGGTCCCCGGACTGCCCGGCTTCCACGACCCGCGCCCAGTCCTCCACCCCGGCCACCCTCGGCCGGACCTTCGCCGCCCGGATGTGGTCCGCGACCACCCGTCGGGCGATCGAGAGCAGCCACGTCCGGCCGGACGACCGGCCTTCGAACCTGGCCAGGCCGGGGAGGGCGCGCAGGTACGTGTCCTGGGTCAGGTCGTCGGCCAGCTGGACGTCACCGGCCAGGTGGGCGACGAACCGCCACACGTCGGCCTGAGTGGCGCGCACGAACGGCTCGGTCGCCGACCCGTCCCCGTCGCGGACCCGCAGCGCCAGTCGGGTGATCTCGGCGTCGTCGCACCTCAGCAGCCTCACACCTGCTAGTACGGGCCGGCGGGACCCGGAGTTCAACCCGTCCGATGGCCCAAACCGGCGTGTTCGACCACTTGGTCCACGCGGTCCGATGTGGACCACACCGCCCAACCGTGTCCACTTCGTGACGTCGCGCGCGCATCCAGCACGGAGGTCGCGCCCTCTCGGTCGTGTACCCGAAACACGGCGAGAAGGGGAGCCCACGATGACGATCCGCTCGGCTCGACGATCGACCACCGGCGCGGACCACGCCGACCTGCCGGACTGGCCGCAGCGGTCGTTGGACCGGCACGGTGGGCGAACGCTGCGCCCCGTCGAGGCGACCCGGAGAGCCGACGGGGCGGCGATCGACTCCACCGTGTACCGGGCCGCGGTCATGCTCATGCCGCGCACCGTGCTGGCCGACGCCGCCGCGTGCGAGCTGGTCGACGCCGAGCTGAACAGCGTCGGGCTGAGCATGAAGCGGAACACCAAGGACTCCTGGCCCACCCCCGAGCTGCCGGACGAGCTGTACGGGTTGGAGCCCGAGCTGCGCGACCGGATCCCGATCCCCGTGGTGCTGTTCGCCAACGGGCCGACCACGTCGGTCGTGGACGCGTGGACCGGCGTGCAGCAGATCCGGCTCGGGGTCGCGCAGGGCCGGATCACCCTGCTGCCCTCGGCGGTGAACCGGATCTCGGTGGAGCACCTGCTCGTCGGGGCCGCCTTCGGCGGTGTGCCGACGTGGAGCCCGCACGACCTGCGCGCGGGCGACGACGGCGGTGGCTGGGACGACCCGTACCGGCTGCTGCCCGTGGCGTTCACCGGCGCGCCGCCGCACCGGCGGGAGTGCGCGGCGGGCGAGCGCCGGGTGGTCGTCGCCGTCCCGGACTCCGGGCTCAACGCGCACCCGTGGTTCGGCGTGGAGGCCGTGGGCGACCCGCTGCCCGTGGACGGGTTCGTGCGGGTCTACGAGGCCTCCGAGACCGTGCTGCGGGAGCAGGGCAAGCGCCTCGGCGGCCTGACGCCGACGCAGGTCCTGGTCGACGCGTGGGAGGACCCGCTCTACACCGACGAGCTGTCCGAGGAGATCGGCCGGGCCACCGGGCACTTCACGTTCATCGCGGGCCGCGTCCGGCAGAACGCGCCGGACGCCGACGTGCTCGCGCTGCGCGTCCTGCACCCCGACAACGTCTGCTACGAGGCGGACCTGCTGCTGGCGCTGTGGATGCTGGTCGCGCGGATCAAGCAGGGCGGGCACGTGGACGTCGTCTCGCTGTCCCTCGGCGGGTACGTCGAGGACGACTCGGAGGCCGTGCACCACCTGCGCGAGGTGATCACCGCGCTGACCGACCTCGGCGTGGTCGTCGTCGCGGCCGCGGGCAACGACGCCACGACCCGCCCGTTCTACCCGGCGGCGCTGGCGGCGGAGAACCCGCTGGTGCTCAGCGTGGGCGCGCTCAACCCGGACGACACCGAGGCGTGGTTCAGCAACGCCGGGCCGCACGTCACGCACGAGGCCACCGGCGCCAACGTGCTGAGCTCCTTCCCGACGACCCTGCGCGGGGCTCGGGGCGCGCGGATGCACAGCGGGTCAGGCGCCCGGCAGACCGCCGACCCGGACTCGTTCGCGAGCGGGTTCGCCATCGGGTCGGGCACGTCCTACGCCGCGCCGGAGGTGGCCGCGGCCGTGGCGGTGGCGCTCACCGGCGGCGCGGTCGGCATCCCGGTCCCGGACCCCGCGTCGCGGGTGGAGCGCGCGGCCGACGCGGTGAAGGGGCTGCCGACGTGACGCAGGGCAAACGGCGGTTGGACGACGAGCAGTTGGGTGTGCTGCTGGAGAAGACCCGGTCCGGCGACCGGTCGAGCCTGGACGCGGTGGTGCGCGACCTGACCCCGCTGCTGTGGCACGTGGCCCGCTCGCAGGGCGTCGACGCCGAGACCAGCTCGGACGTCGTGCAGACGACGTGGCTGAAGCTGCTGCGCGGGCTCGACGGCATCCGCGCGCCCGGCGCGCTGGTGAGCTGGCTCGTCACGACGACGAAGAGGGAGGCGTGGCGGGTCGGCCGGGCCCAGCGCGCCGAGCGCCCGGTCGGCGACGACGAGTTCTTCGACGAGCCGGACGGCGCTCCCGGCCCGGAGGACCGGGTCGTCGTGTCGACGCGCGACCGCGAGCTGTGGGACGCGGTCGAACGGCTGCCGCAGCGGTGCAGGCAGCTGCTGCGCATCGTCGCGTTCCTGCACCGCCCCGACTACACCGAGGTGTCCGCCGCGCTGGGGATGCCGCGCGGGTCGATCGGGCCGCAGCGGGGCCGGTGCCTCGACCGCCTGCGGACCCTGCTGTCCACGAAGGAGGGTGGCCGGTGAGCACCGACGACGAACTGCTCCGCCGGATGCGGGACCTGTGGGACGAGGTGGACCCCGTGCCGCCCGACCTCGCCGACCTGACGTGCTTCGCGCTCGACCACGCCACGGCGGACGACGAGGTGCTCGACATCGTGCGGCAGTCGCGGCCCGTCGGGGTGCGCGGGGACGAGAAGTCGCAGCTGATCACGTTCGACAGCGCCAGCCTGACCATCATGGTCAACGTGACGGCGCACGCGGACGGGTCGCTGCGGCTCGACGGGTGGATCACGCCGCCCGCCGCGTACCCCGTGGAGCTGCGCACCCCGACGGGCACGCGGTCCACGGCGTCCGACGGCAACGGGAGGTTCGCGTTCACCGGCGTGACCCCGGCGCTCGCGCAGCTGTCGGTGCTGGCCAACGGCACCGTCACCACTCCCGCGATCGCGTTGTGACGGCGGTCGCGGATCGGGTTCGGGACCTGCACGACCGCGGCCGCGAAGCACTGGGCGCGGGCCGGTCGGACACGGGCCTGCGGCTGTTCCGGCAGGCGCTCGCGCTGCTCGACTGGCCGGGCACCACCGACCCCGAGAGCCGGGCCGCCGCGGCGCGGGTGCTGATCAGCACCGCGGCGGCCGAGGTGCACCTCGGCCGCTCGGCCGCGGGCTTCGCGCTGCTCGACGAGGCCGAGACCGCCGTCGCCGAGGCGGACCGCAGCACGCTGCTGCTGCAACGCGGTCTGCTGTGCATCCTCACCGGCCGGATGGACGACGCGCTGCGCCACCTCAACGAGGGCATCCCGCCGCACGCGGCCACCGACGACCACTACGGCCTGGCGTCCGCCCTGCTGAACCGGGCGATGGTGCACAGCCTGGCCGGGCGGCCCCGGATCGCGAAGGCCGACCTGGTGCGGTGCGAGGAGATCGCCCGGACCGCGGACCTGCCGCTGATGGTCGCCAAGGCGCGGTTGAACCGCGGCTACTGCGAGATGCTCATGGGCGACATCCCGGCCGCGCTGCACGCGTTCGACCTGGCGAAACCGGGCTTCACCCAGCACGCGGAGGGCCTGCTGCCGGTGCTCGCCATCGACCGGGCGCGGGCGTTGCTGCAGGCGGGGCTGGCCGACGAGGCCGCCGCCGAACTGGACGAGGCGATCCGGCTGCTCGGGCGTGCCGGGCCGACCTACGAGCGCGCGGAGGCCGCTCTCACGCGGGCGGGCGCCGCCGTGGTGCAGGGCGATCCGCGCACCGCGCGGCTGTGGGCCCGCCGGGCGGAACGCCTCTTCCTGCGCCGGGGCGACCGGAGTTGGGCGGCCGTCGCGGTGCTGACCCGACTGCGCGCCGACTTCCAGGCCGGACGACGGCTCGCGGCCATCGCCGCCGAGGCCGAGGAACTGGCGGCGACGCTGCACGGACTCGGCCTCCCCAACGACGGCGAGGTCGCCCGGCTGCTGGCCGCGCGGGCGCTCGTGCGGCTTCGCAGGCACGCCGAGGCAAGGGTGCTGCTGACGGGTCGTCGCAGCCCGTCGCCGGTGCTGGAAACGGTGCTGCTGCGCCGGGTCGCCTGGGCCGAGTGGCACGCCGCGACCGGCGACCGGGCCAGGGCGTCGCGCCAGGCCCGGTCCGGGCTGCGGGTGCTGCACGGGCAGCGCGGCCGGTTCGGCAGCCTGGACCTGCGCACCGGAACGGCGGCGCTGGGCGTCGACCTGGCGGCGGTCGGACTGGCCACGGCGTTGCGCGGCGGGCGGGCGAAAGCCGTGTTCGCGTGGGCGGAACGCTCTCGCGCGCAAGCGTTCCTGACGTCGCCGGTGCACCCGCCGGACGACCCCGAGACCTCCGACGCCGTCGCGGAACTGCGGCAGTTGGCGATGGTCGTGCGCGCGGCGGAACTGGCGGGCAGGCCGGACGCGGAGGCGACCAGGCGGTGCGCCGAACTGGAGCACCTCGTCCGCGCCCGCGGCTGGCAGGCGCGCGGCGACGGCGAGCAGACCGACCCGAACGCGCTGCACGAGGTCGCCGCCGCGCTCGGGGACGCCGTGATGGTGAGCTTCCTGCCGTCCGACGGCCACCTGCTCGGGCTGGTCGTCGTGGACGGCGCGGCGCGGATGGTGTCGTTCGGGGACTTCCCGTCGATCGCCGAGACGACCGCCCGGCTGCGCTCGGACCTGGACGCGCTGTGCGGCCGCAGGCTCCCGGCGGCGCTGCGGGCGGTGGTCGAGACGTCGCTGCGGCACCAACTCTCCGTGCTGCACGACCGGATCCTGGTCCCGCTCGGCCCCCTGCTCGGCGATCGCGACCTGGTGATCGTGCCGACCGGTCCGCTGTCGAGCGTGCCGTGGGGGCTGGTCGACGCACTGCGCGGCCGTCCGGTGACCGTGACGCCGTCCGCGTCGGTGTGGCTGCGGGGACGGCGGCCGTCGACCCCGTCGGCGGTCGCCGCACCGCTGCTGGTCGCGGGACCGGACCTGGAGTTCGCGCCGGGCGAGGTGCGCAAGATCGCCGAGGTGCTGCCGTCGGCGGTCGTGCTGACCGGTGCGGCGGCGTCCGTGGGCGCGACGCTCGCGGCGATGGCGGACCGCCGGATCGTGCACTTCGCCGCCCACGGCCACCACGAGCCGGGGAACATCCTGTTCTCGCGGCTCGACCTCGCCGACGGCCCGCTGATGGCCTACGACATCGGCACCCTGCCGGGCGCGCCCGAGCACGTGGTCCTGTCCTCGTGCGACACCGGCCGGTCCGTGGTCCGCGCGGGCGACGAGATGCTCGGCTTCGCCGCCGCGTTCCTCTACGGCGGGACGAGAACGGTCGTCGCGGGTGTGGCGCGCGTGCCGGACGACTCGGTGGTCGACGTCATGACGACCTACCACGACCTGCTGCGCCGCGGCGCGTCCCCGTCGAGGGCGCTGGCCGAGGCGTCGCAGGCGACACCGCTCATCCCGTTGGTGTGCTTCGGTTCCGGATGATCAGGTCCCGGACCGCCGCCGCGTCGGGGATCCGCTCCAGCAGGATCACCTGGTTCGGCGCGGGGCGCGATCCGGAGGCGACCAGTGCGGACGGCCTGCCGAAGGTGATCGTGCCGAGCCCGTCGGGATGTTCTTTCAGGACAGGGGGTTCGAGGGCGTTCAGGTAGGCGCTGCGCTCGGTGGTCGAGCCGAACGGCTTGATCACCACGATCACGCGCTGGTCGGTCACGGCGTACTCGGCGCTGCGCAAGGTGAGCTGCCGCAGGCCGTACCTGGCCACGGCGAACCAGACCAGCACCGCGAACCAGACGATCGGGAAGGCGCGGGACAGGCCGGTCGGTCGCTGGGTCGACAGCGACGGGAGGACCAGCACGCCGAAGAGCACCAACGCTCCCAGCACCGGCAGCACGAACCGGTCCCAGTGGTCGAACAGCGGGAAGCGCGCGGGCTTCCCCTGCCACAGCAGCGTTTCCGACGGCAGCAGGTCAACCCGCATACGGCGCCGCTTTCGCCCGCGCCTCGGCGATCAGGTCGCGCACGGTCCGCGCGTCGGCGATCCGCACGAACTCCGGCGGCTGCTGGTCCCGCTTGTTCCAGCTGCCCATCCCGCTCACCCCGTCCAACAGCCCCGAGTCGCCGAAGGTGATCGACCCGGTGCCGTCCGCCGACTCGCGCAGCACCGGCGGTTCGAGCTGCGAGATCCACACGCCGTGTTCCTTCTCGCTGACCAAAACGGTGGTGCGCACCACGACCCGGCGGTCGGTCACGACGTACTCGCTGCCGCGCAGCCTCAACCACCGCAGCACGGGCAGGCCGACCACGTTGTAGAGGATCGCCAGGCTGAACAGGACGATGATGATCGTGCCGAAGGTTCCGGGCGGCGTGTTCTGCCGGATGACGAGGAAGTAGGCGAAGAAGCCCGCGAAGGCGAGGTACGACGGGATCATGATGAGGTCGGACCGGTGGAAGAACGGGAAGGCGGCCGGTCTTCCTTCCCACAGGACGGTCTCGGAAGGCTCGGTCATGCCGAAACCGTAGGTCGCGACCGCGAGGTCCGTCCTGGTTTTGCCCACAACCGCACTACCCCGCCCGCACGCCCAGCCACTGCTCGGCGCCGTACTCCTCGAACCGCTCCACCTCGGTGAACCCCAGCTTGGCCGCGACGCCCATCGACCGGCCGTTGGCGGTCCGGGTGCAGAGCACCACCGGCTCGCCGGGGAACGCGGCGGCGAACCAGTCGAGCGCCGCCGCGCACGCCTCGACGGCGTACCCGCGCCCCCACACCTCCGGCAGGAACAGGTAGCCGAGGTGGACCGTCCCGACCTCGGGGCGGACGTAGGGCCGCTCCTCGGGGTCGTGCCGGTCGAACGTGACCACGCCGATCAGCGCCCCGTCGCGGTCGACCACGAAGAAGCCGGGCCGCCGCCCCGGAACCTCGGGCATCGCGCGGTCGAGCTCCTCGCGCGGTTGGGCGCCACCGATGTAGGCGCCCACGTCCGGCGAGCCGAACAGCTCGACGAACGCCGCGCGATCACCGACCTCGGACTCGCGGAGCACGAGCCGCTCCGTGCCGATCGGGGCGGGCGGCCAGTCCACGGGTCCGAGGTCGATCATGCCGATCACGCTGGCGCGCGGCCCGGAGGCCTCAGTGCAGCACGTCCACGCCCTCCGGCAGGTCGGCGAACGCGGTGCGGTCGCGGGTCAGCAGGGACAGGTGCGCGCCGCCGATGTCGAAGTACATGCCGAGCACCTTCAGCCGCCCCTCCGCCACGGCGTCGCGCACGACCGGCATCCGTTCCAGGGACGCCACTTGGACGGCGACGTTGACCATCGACAGCCGGTCGCCCTCGGAGGAACCGTCCCCCGGATCGACGGCGTGGCCCGCCTCGAACGAGCGGACGCTGTCGACGCCCGAGCGCAGCCAGCGGCCCACGGCGTCGTCGGTGTCGGCAGCCCCGTCGAGCAGCGCCCGCATCCCGCCGCAACCGGAATGGCCGCACACGACGATCGCGGGCACGCGCAGGACCTCCACGGCGTAGTGCACGGAGGCGCCCACGCCGTCGTCGTCGCTGGGCGCGAGGTTGCCGACGTTGCGGACGGTGAACAGGTCGCCGGGACCGCTGCTGGTCAGCACGTTCGGCACGATCCGGGAGTCCGCGCAGGTCAGGAACATCGCCTGCGGCTCCTGCCCGTCGGACAGGCCCTCGAAGACGTCGCGCAGCAGCGGCGCGGACCGCCGGTGGTACTCCCGGACGCCCGACACGACCTGGTCGCCGTGGCGTTGCGCGGGAACGGTCGTCTGCCACGACGACCACGGCGCGAACCAGCGCGGCAGCACCACGCCCGCACTGCGGCGCGGCATCCCGCCGCGGACGCCGGACACCTCGTCGACGTGCACCACGCCACCGGTCTTCTCGTGCTGGTCGCGCCACATCGCCAGGTGCTCGTAGGTGGCGTGGTCGAGGAAGTCGACGGCGAGTTCCACGGTCACCGGAGCGCCGTCGGGCACCTGGGACAGCACCCGCGACAGCCGCGGGATCGACAGGAAGCTCAACGTGCCCTCGACCACCACGGTCCAGCGGCCCGCGGGCGTGTGCGACACCCGCAGCTTCGCCCACACGACCCGGCGCAGCATCAGCAGCACCGACAGGGCGAAGCCGATCAGCACGCCCATCAGCAGGTCCAGGAACACCACGCACGCCACGGTCGTGAGGTAGACGACCAGTTCGGACTGGCGGCGGGCCGCGCGCACGTCGTTGGCCTTCACCAGTTTGATGCCGACGTAGACCAGCAGACCGGCGAGCGCCGCCATCGGCACCTGCTCGATCAGCGCCACCAGCAGCAGCGAGAACAGCAGCACCCACACGCCGTGCAGGACCGCCGACGCCCTGGTGCGCGCGCCCGCGGCGACGTTCGTGGAGCTGCGGACGATGACGCCGGTGACCGGAAGGCCGCCGAGCATCCCGGACACGGCGTTGGCCGCGCCCTGGCCGACGAGTTCACGGTCGAGGTCGGCCGCCTTGCCGCGGTCCTTGAGCTTGTCGACCGCGACGGCGGACAGCAGGCTCTCGACGCTGGCGATCACGGTCATGGTGAACACCGCGAGCGCGACGGCGGCCCACCGACCGCTGGGGAGTTCGGGCAGGTGCACGGAGTCGAGCAGCGAGCCGGGCAGGTCCACCCTGGCCACGTCCCACGACAGCGCCCAGGCCAGCGTCGTGGCCCCGACGATCGCGACCAGCGGCGCGGGCACGACCTGCACGGGCTTGGGCAGCAGCGGCCACACCAGCAGCACCGCGAGCACGAACAGGCCGACCACGGCGTCGCCGGTGTGCAGGCCGAGCAGCTGGGCCGGGAGCTGGGTGATGTTCTCCCACGCCCCGGTGCCGGGCGCTCCGCCGAGCAGCACGTGCAGTTGGGCGAGGGCGATCGTGACGCCGATGCCCGCGAGCATCCCGTGCACGACGGCGGGCGAGATGGCCAGCGCGACCCGCGCGACCCGGCTCAGGCCGAGCACGACCTGGACCAGGCCCGCGGCGACGGTGATGGCGCAGGTGACCGCCCAGCCGAACTCGTGGACGAACCCGGCCACGATGATGGTCAGGCCCGCGGCGGGGCCGCTGACCTGGAGCGGTGCGCCGCCGAGGAGACCGGCGACGACACCGCCCACCACGGCGGCGATCAGGCCCGCCGTGACGGGCGCGTCGGACGCGACCGCGATGCCGAGCGACAGCGGCATCGCGACCAGGAACACGACCAGCGACGCCGACAGGTCGTAGCGCAGGTCTTCTCTCGCCCACCGGCCTAAACCGTGGCGGCGGGTCTTCAGGGGCACGTCGCGTGGTTCCAAGTGGGTCCTCCGGGAGAACAGCGTGGCCGTCGACGGCACAACGCTGGGCCGTAAGGCGGAGTCGACTCCGCCTCCGGAGCACCAAACGGGCTAAATGTCCGTTTGGTTCCCACCGTGCGTGTTCGTGCGATTGCTCACAGTTCCCGAACCGGCTGGAGCACGAAGTCGTAGCGGGCCGTCAGGAACGGCGTCGACGACTCGCCGCCGTCCGGCGTCGGCCCAGGCTCGTGCGCGGCGAAACCGACGATGAGCTCGGACTTCACGCCGAACACGACGTCGGTGTCCAGGTACTCGGCGCCCTCCTGGAACAGGTGCGTGATCAGCCGCTCGTGGCCGGGCACGTCGATCAGGAAGTGGATGTGCGCGGGCCGGTAGTAGGAGATGTCGGTGCGCCCGATGAGGTCGCCGACCGGGCCGTCCATCGGGATCGCGTACCCGAGCGGGGCGATCGTGCGGACGCAGTACGAGCCGTCCTCGGCGGTCGTGTACTTCGCCCGGAGCCGGGCCTCGTCCACGTCGAGCTGCGACTCGTACGCGCCGTCGCCGTCCGCCTGCCACACGTCGAGCACCGCGCCCGCGATCGGCTTGCCGTCCAGGTCGCGCACGACGCCGTGGACGTAGAGCGGCTCGCCCGGCAGGCCGTCGGACATGTCCGCGCCGAACCCCAGGTGCGGCGACTCGTCGATGTGGAACGGCCCGAGCACGGTCGCGGGGGTCGCCTCGGCCTCGAAGCGGTGGTTCATCTGCACGACGAGCATCGACAGGCCCAGCACGTCGGAGGCGAGGATGAACTCCTCGCGCTTGGCGTCGCTGATGTCGCCGGTCGCCTGAAGCCAGCGGATCGCGTTCGCCCACTCGGCCTCGGTGAGGCGGACCTCGCGGGCGAAGTCGTGCAGGTGGCGCACGAGCGAGGTCATGACCTCGGCCAGCCGCGGGTCGTGGGCGGTGGCCCACCGCTGCTGCGCGAGTTCGGTGATGGTGTCCTCGGTCACCGGAGGCATCGACGGCTCCTTGGCTGTTCGGTGTGGTGGTGGGTGGTCACGGACGGGGCGGCGCCGGGCGGGCCGCCCGGTCGACCGACAGGAAGATGTCGTTGGCGACAGGATCGCGCAACTCCTCGGCGAGCTGCCCGATGAGCCCCGCGGTGCGGGCCAGCAGGGCGAACCCGCGCAGGAGTTCCAGCGGCAGCCCGAGGTCGGCCAAGGCCGCGCCGCACACGCCCGCGCCGTTGAGCGGCAGGGTCTTGCCGAGCACCTCCGGGTGGACCCGGCCGATGGCGGCGAACAGCGAGAGGTGGGGCCCGAACAGACCCTCCTCGGTGGCGATGGCCATCAGCCGGGGCGTGCGCGGGTCGCCGTCCTTGTGCACGTGGTGGCCGAGACCGGGGATGAACGCCTTCGCCTCGCGCCGCGCCCGGACGGTGGCCAGCGCGAGCGCGTCCCACCCGGCATCGTCGGTCGGCGGCGAGTCCACGTCGGCCAGCACGTCGTGCAGGAACCGGCCGCAGTCCTCGGTCACGCCGAGGAACCGCGAGCCGCCGCCGAGCAGGCCCGCCGCGAGCGCGCCCTGGATCGAGTCCGGGGCGGACAGGTAGGTCAGCCGGGTGACGATGGCGGTCGGGGTGAAGCCGTGGTCCGCGAGCGCCGCGAGCACGGCCTCGAACACCCGGACCTCGCCCGCGCTCGGCCGCCGCTGCGTCGCCAGCCAGAACGCCAGCTCGCCGAAGCCGACCTTGCCCATGACGTCGTCGGCGAGGTCCTGGCCGAGCAGGGTGATCGTGGTCCGGTCGGACGCGCCGAGCGCCGTCGGGTAGTCAGCCATCCCGCTCCTCCGTGAGCCAGTTCCGCAGTTCCACGCCGTGCTCGTCGAGGTCGGGCGGCGGCAGGTCGTAGACGGCCGGGGTCGCGGAGAACCGGATCGGGTGCCGGGTGGTGGGCACGGCGCGCGCGCCCTCGCCGACCGACACGACGGGGTCCAAGCCGAAGCGCTCGGCCATCGCGAACCCGCCGTCGATGGTGCCGATGGGCGCGCACGGCACGCCGACCTCGACCAGGGCGTCGAACCACTCCACGGCCCCGCGCGTCGCGAGCCGCTCGACCAGGATCGGCCGCAGCTCCTCGCGGTTGGCCGTGCGGTCGGTGTTGCGGGCGAACCGGGGGTCCTCGGCGACCTCGGGGACGCCCAGCACGGCGCAGAGCCTGCGGAACTGGCCGTCGTTGGCCGCGGCCACGATGAGGTTGTCGTCCGCGGTCGGCAGCGGCTCGTACGGGAACACGCTCGGGTGCGCGTTGCCCATCCGCAGCGGCACGACCCCGCCCGCCACGTACGCGGAGCTGTGGTTGACCAGGCCGGTCAACGCCGACGACAGCAGGTTGACCTCGACGTGCTGCCCCTCGCCGGTCGCGTCGCGGTGCCGCAGCGCGGCCAGGATGCCGATCACGGCGTGGTTCCCGGCCATCACGTCGAACACCGAGATCCCGGCGCGCATCGGTGGCCCGTCCGGCTCGCCGGTGAGGCTCATCAGCCCGGACATCGCCTGCACCATCAGGTCGTAGCCGGGCACGGCCGCGCCGGCGCCGGACCCGAACCCGCTGATGGAGGCGTAGACGACGCCGGGGTTGGCCGCGCGGACGTCGGCGTAGCCGAGGCCGAACTTGGCCATGCCGCCCGCCTTGAAGTTCTCGATCACGACGTCCGCGCGGCCAGCCAGCTCGCGGGCGAGCACGACGTCCGCCTCGTCGCCGAGGTCCAGCGCCACGGACCGCTTCCCGCGGTTCACGCCGAGGTAGTAGGTCGACACGTCGTCGCGCACGGGCGGCATCCAGGTGCGGGTCTCGTCGCCGCTCGGCGACTCCACCTTCACCACGGTCGCGCCCAGGTCCGCCAGCAGCATCGTGGCGTACGGCCCGGCCAGCACGCGGGAGAAGTCGGCGACGAGCACCCCGGACAGCGGTCCGGTCGCGGTCTTCGGTTCAGCCATCACAACCCTCTGCTGTCCGCCTGACGGACAAGTGTCCGCCTTCGTCAGCATTCGCGTGGACGCCGAGCAAGTCAAGGGGGCGGAGCAGGGCTACGCGGGCCTGATCTCGGCCTGCGGACGGGCCTCCACCAGCGCCCAGTCGGCCGAGACGTCCCCCGCCGCGCGCAGCAGCAGTGGCAGGTACTCGCCAGTCAGGACGTCCACCGACGTCTCGGCGGCGTGCACGGTCACGTTCATCGCCGCCCGCACCGCGCCGGTCCCGTCGCGCACCGGCACGGCGACCGACCGCACGCCGGGGGCCAGCTCCTCGTCCGCCAGCGCCCACCCCCTGGCCCGGACCACGGCCAGCTCGTCCTCCAGCCGGGCGGGGTCGAGCGGCACGACGGGCAGGCCAGACCGGCTCGGTTCGGCCAGCACGGCTTCGCGCGTGGAGCGGTCCAGCGCGGCGAGCAGGACCTTGCCCTGCGAGGTCCGCGTGGCGGGGAACCGCGTTCCTACGGTCACCCTCAACGCGATGATCTTCGGCACGGCGACGCGGGCGATGTAGACGATGTCGGAGCCGTCGAGCTGCGACATCGACGACGACTCCCCGGTCCGGCGGACCAGGTCCTCCAGGTGGGGCCGGGCCACGTCCCACATCCCGAGCGCGCCGACGTAGGCCATGCCCAGCCGCAGCACCCGAGGGGTGAGGGTGAAGGTCGCGCCGTCCGCGCGGACGTACCCGAGTTCCTGGAGCGTCAGCAGCAGCCTGCGGACGGTCGGCCGGGCCAGGCCCGCCGCCGTCGCGACCTCGGTCAACGTCATCCGCGGGTGGTGCTCGTCGAAGCAGCACAGCACGTCCAGCCCACGGGCGAGCGCCTCGACGAAGTCGGGCCCCGTGCCACGTCCAGCCACCCGAACCTCCCCGTCCCCGCCGATGCGTGATGGTCGCACAACGACCCCACCGTAACCCTTGACAGGCCAGGGAACACGAACGACAGTAGCGACGCGACCGTACAGCGGACAGTTGTCCGCCAGTCGATCAGCAGGTCAGTCGAGGCACTACAGCAAGGTGACCGGCATGAACCCTGATGAGGTCCGGGCGGCCAACGGCGGCCGCCCGATCGTCTTCCGCAACGCCACGGTGCTCACGATGGACGGCCAGGGCATCCTCGAGAACGGCGACGTCCTGGTGGTCGGCGAGGACATCGCCGAGGTGGGCCGGGCCCTCGCGGTGCCGGACGGGACGCTGGAGGTCGACGCCACCGGCGGCATCCTGATGCCCGGCATGGTCGACACCCACCGCCACATGTGGCAGACCGCGCTCCGCGGCCTCGGCGCCGACTGGACGCTCTCGCAGTACTTCGTCTTCTACTACCTCTCGTGGGGCAAGGTGTTCCGCCCGCAGGACATCCGCGCGGGCAACCTCCTGTCCGCCGTCGAGGCGCTCGACGCGGGCGTGACGACCACCGTCGACTGGTCGCACGGCCTCCAGACCGTCGAGCACGGCGAGGCCGCGCTCGACGCGCTGCGCACCTCCCCCGGCCGGTTCGTCCTGGCCTACGGCAACCTGCTCGGAGCGCCGTGGGAGTGGACCAACAGCGCCGACTTCCGCTCGTTCGTCGCCCGCGAGTTCGGCTCTCAGTCGCACGACGACCTGGTGGGCCTCCAGCTCGCCTTCGACGTCACGGGCGACCCGGCGTTCCCGGAGAAGGCCGCCTTCGAGGCCGCCCGCGAGCTGGGCCTGCCGGTGACCACCCACGCGGGCGTGTGGGGAGCCACCACCGACGAGAGCATCCGGCTGATGTGGGACGGCGGGTTCATGACGCCGACCACCACCTACGTGCACGCCTCCACCCTCGGCCAGGACTCCTACCACCGCATCGCCGCCAGCGGCGGCTCGGTGTCGGTGGCCGCCGAGAGCGAGCTGAACGCGGGCCAGGGCCACCCGCCGACGTGGCAGCTCCGCAAGCACGGCATCCCCGTGTCGCTGTCGATGGACACCAGCGTGTGGATGAGCGGCGACCTGTTCTCCGCCATGCGCGCCACCATGTCCGCCGACCGGAGCCACGAGCACGTCGAGGCGCACGAGAGCGGCGACACCGTGGTGCACAACAGGTTGCGCGCCGAGGAGGTCGCGCACTGGGCCACCATCGGCGGCGCGAAGGCGCTCGGCCTCGACGACAGGATCGGCTCCATCACCGTCGGCAAGAAGGCCGACCTGGTGCTGCTGAAGAACGACCGCTCGCCCGCGATGTACCCGATCCTGCACCCGTACGGCACCGTCGTGTTCCAGGCGGGCCGAGGCGACGTGCACACCGTGCTGGTCAACGGCCGGGTCGTGAAGCACGAGCACGACCTCGTCGGCGTCGACCTGTCCGCCGCCAAGCACGCCGTGGCGAACACCGTCGAGCACGCCCGTTCGGAGCTGGGCGAGGAGGCGTGGCGCGCCAGCGTGACGCCCGAACTCGCGACCACCGAACGGATCCCCAACCCCTACACGTACACGGAGTACGAAGGGGCCGAGACGGGCCACCGAGCCCAGCAGGACTAGAGCGGAGTCCCCTTGTCCGACCTGAAGGTCCTGGCGATCTCGGGCAGCCTGCGCGGCGCCTCGCACAACACGGCGCTGCTGCGGGCTGCCCGAGACCACTCCCCCGACGGCGTCACCGTGGAGCTGTACGAGGGTTTGGCCGACGTCCCGCACTACAACGGCGACCTCGACGACGACCACCACCTGCCCGCCGCCGCTGCCGACCTGCGAGCCCGCGTCCACGCGGCCGACGGCCTCCTCATCGCCACCCCGGAGTACAACCACTCGGTGCCCGGCGTGCTGAAGAACGCCCTCGACTGGGCCTCCCGCCCGAAGGGCGCGTCCGCCTTGGAGCACAAGGACATCGCGATCATCGGCGCGTCCACGGGCAACTTCGGCACCGCCCGCGCTCAACTGGCCTTGCGCCAGGTGCTCGCGGCGACGCACAGCCACGTCCTGACCGGCCCGGAGGTACTGGTCTTCACCGCGCACCAGCGCTTCGACGAAACAGGCACCCTCCACGACCCCGTGACCCTCGGCCTGCTCCGCGACACCCTGGAAGCCCTGCGCGCCCAGATCCTCAACCGCCGGGCGGTGGTGCGCTAGTCGGCGCTACTCCTCGAACGCCATCTCCGGCGGTGCCGCGCGGAAGCCCCGTGTGAGCACGGCGAGGTAGACGACGCCGAGGCCGAGCCACACCAGGCCGAGGGTGAGGGCGATGCCGTCGAGGTTGGTCAGCAGCCACACGTCGACCACCGCGCCGATCGCCGGGAACACCAGGCCGGTCAGCACGGGTCCGCGTTCGCGCAGGTAGAGGGCGATCACGCTCAGGTTGACGAACGTGAACGCGGTGAACGCGCCGAAGTTGATGAACGACGTCGAGGTGCTCACGTCGAGCGTCAGCGCCACCAGTCCCACGACGCCGACCAGGGCGATGCCGAACGCGGGCGTCCGCAGCCGCGGGTGCAGGTAGGCGAACACCTTCCTCGGCAGCACGCCGTCGCGGCCCATCGCGTACATCAGCCGGGACGCCCCCGCCTGCGCGGCGATGCCGGACGCGAACTGGGCCACCACGAGCCCCGCCAGGAACACCGAGCCGAAGAGGTTGCCGCCGATGGTCTTCGCGATCTCGAACGCGGCCGACGACGAGTCGTCGAAGGCGCTGCCGGGGTGCGCGAGCTGCGTGGCGTAGGCGAGCAGCACGAAGATCGCGCCGCCGATCAGCGCGGTCAGCAGGATCGCCCGCGGGATGGTCTTGCGCGGGTCCTTGGTCTCCTCGGTCAACGTCGTCACGGCGTCGAACCCGAGGAACGCGTACGCGGCCAGCGCGGCGCCCGCGGAGATCGTGCCGAACGTGGCCCCGGCGGGGAAGAACGGCGTCGAGCTGACCAGGCTGCCGCCGTCGGCCACGACCTGGCGCAGCGACAGCGCGAAGAAGAACGCGATCACCAGCACCTGGAACACCATCAGCAGGAAGTTGGCGCGGGCGGCGACCTGGATGCCCAGCACGTTGAGGACGGTCGTGAGCAGGATGAAGCCGACGAGCCACAGCCAGCTCGGCACCGACGGGAACTGGGCGTTGAGGTAGGCCGCGCCGATCAGCCAGATCACCATGGGCAGGAAGAAGTAGTCCAGCAGGACCGCCCACCCGACCAGGAACCCGACGCGCGAGTCGATCGCCCTGCGCACGTAGGTGTACGCCGAACCCGCGACCGGGAACCGGGCCGCCATCCGGCCGTAGCTGACCGCGGTGAACAGCATCGCGACCAGCGCCAGCAGGTACGCCGTCGGCACCGCGCCGCCGGTGGACTCCGCGACGATGCCGAACGTTCCCAAGACGATCAGCGGAGTCATGTACGCGAGTCCGAACAGGACCACCCCGCGCAACCCCAGCCGGGGGGCCAAACCCGTGGACTGCTCGACGTCGGTCATCCCGCGCCACCTCCTCGCGGCCGCCAGCGGCCGGGGTCGATCCGCCCCTGGTACAGGGGAAGCTCCAACGGGGCGTCGCCCTCGGCGAACTGCTCCCACATCCGGTTGAGGCCCGCGGTCCCCCGCTCGCGAACCCTCGCCACCTGCCCCAGGTCCAGCGTCGGCGTGAGCACGGCACGCTCGGCGTCGGCGACCTCCAGCAGGACCCGGCCCTCCGGGTCGACGACGAGGCTCTGCCCGACGCCGACCGGCGCGGCGGCGTTGAGGCTCACCACGAACACCTGGTTCACGATCGCGTTGGCACGCGCCAGGACCAGCTCCTGCTCGCGGTCCGCGGTCGTCGTCTGCACCGGGTTGAGGACCAGGTCCGCGCCCATCCACGCCAGGTGCCTGGCGACCTCGGGGAACCAGGCGTCGTAGCAGATGGACAGTCCGACCCGGCCCGCGTCGGGCACGTCGAACACCACGAACCGGTCGCCGGGGTCGTACGGCTCGTACGGCCGCCACGGGAAGACCTTGCGGTAGCTCGCGACCAGCTCGCCGTCCGGGGAGTAGACGACGGCGGTGTTGAACAGCTCGCCGTTCGGGCCGAGTTCGCAGACGCTGCCGGGCGCGAGCCACACGCCCATGTCGCCCGCCAGCTCGGCCAACGCCGTGGACCTCTTGCCCGGCAACGGTTCCGCGGCGGCCCGCAGCCGCTCGTCGCGTTCGGACCGGGTGCCCGTCACGCCGCAGAGGTGCAGTTCGGGGAACGCCAGCAGCCCGGTGTGCGGGTGCTCCGCCAGCAGCGCCTCGACGTCGGCCGCGAACGCGCTCGCGGGCCGGTCGGCGGGCAGCGGCGACTCCTGGACCAGGGTCGTCGGCAAGGGCTGCGGCACGGTGTCCCCTCTCGTCGGCGCGGTGGTCGAAAAATAGTCCACCTTGAACAGATAAACAAGAGTGCTCACTTTGACCACTTTTGTCCGGTACGGTGACCGCATGGCTGGCACGGACGCCGGGCTCACCGCCCCCGCACTCACCGGCATCCGCAGGCTGTCCGCGTTGGACACCGTGCGCGCCCGCATCGCGCTGGCCGTCGAACTCGGCCTGCTCGCGCCGGGCGAACGGCTGCCGCACAACGCCGAGATCGCCAAGGCGCTGGACGTCGGCGAGATCACCGTGCGCCGGGCGCTGGTGTCGCTGTGCGAGGACGGCGTCCTCGACCGCCGCAGGGGCCGGACCGGCGGCACGCTCGTCGCCGCCGAGCCCGCGACCGGCCGCGTCCGCGAGATCGCCGCGTACACCGGGGCCGCGGCCGAGGTCGGCGCGCTGATCGACCACCGGCTCGCGCTGGAGTGCGGCCTCGCGCACCTGGCCGCGCTGCGCCGCCCTCCCGCCGCCGTCGACGAGCTGCGCGACCTGGTGGAGCGGATGGACGCCGCCCCCGGCTGGGCGGAGTTCCACGACCTGGACGCCCGCTTCCACCTGGCCGTCGCGCGGGCGAGCGGCGTGCCGTCGACCGAGCGCTACGGCGAGGCGCTGCGGGACCTGTACCGCTTCTTCCTGCCGTACCCGATCGACTACCTGCGCGGCTCCAACCGCGAGCACCACGACCTCGTGCGGGCCGTCGAGAGCCGCGACCCGGTCGCCGCCGTCGACGTCACGTGCCTGCACGTGGAGGCTCTGCGGCACACCATGCTGACCCGTCCACCCCGGTAGTTTCGTCCCGCTCAGCGGGACCGGACCGTGGAAAGCGGGACGGTTCTCGCCATACTCGGATGATCATCGGCGCGCTTCCGGAGGTCATCGTGGACGAGAAGGTGCTGGAACCCGGCGACGGCGAGGACGTCGGCGCGATCGGGCTGGGGATCCTGGTGAAGCTCACCGGTGCCGACACCGGCGGCGCGTACTCGCTGTTCGAGTACGTCGTCCCGCCGGGTCTGGGCGGGCCGCCCACGCACGTCCACAGCCGCGAGGACGAGCTGTTCACCTGTGTGGCGGGCAAGGTCGCCGTGGAGCTCGACGGCGTGGAGCACGTGCTGGGCACGGGATCGGTGCTGCGGATGCCGCGCGGCGTCCCGCACATGTTCCACAACCCGTTCGACGAGGAGACCCGGATCGTCGCCGTGGTCTCGCCACCCGGCCTGGAGAACTACTACCGCGACCTCAGCGCCCTCCCGCCCGGACCGCGCGACATGACGAAGGTGGCCGAGGTGATGACCCGCCACGGGCTCTCGCTCGCTCCACGAGAGCAGGCGTGACGCCGTGATCACCACCGACGAGGCCGAAGCCATGGTGCACACGATGTGCGCGGCCGCCGACGCCCACGACGCCGCCGCGTTCGCCTCCTACTTCAGCGAGGACGCGTACTTCCGCTTCGGCAACGGCGACCCGCTGACCGGCCGTGCCGCCGTCGCCGAGGCGACCGCGGCCACGGTCTCCGCGACCTACCCGATCCGGCACCGGGTCGACCAGATCGCCGTGGTGGGGACGCAGCTGTTCTGCCGGTTCACCATCCAGGCCACCACCCCCGACGGCGAGGTCCTCGACCTGCCGTGCGTGACGGTGATCGGCGTGGAGGACGGGCTGATCGTCGACTACCGCGTCCACATGGACATCTCCCCCGCGCTGATCGGCTAGCGGGAACAGGGGTCGCTAGGGGTCGTCGGGCCGGGGTCGAGCGCTGATGCTGGAGCCGAACCCCGGAGGTGGCCCGTGACCCGCAGTCCCACGCTCGCACCTCGGCTCGGCCTGGCCGAGCTGCGGATCGGCGCGGCCAAGGTGGACGAGGCCGCGCGGCAGCTGTTCGGCGTCGTGACGCGCACGCCGGTGCAGCACAACGCCCGCCTGTCGGCGAAGACGCCGGGGCAGGTGTGGGTGAAGCGCGAGGACATGCAGCCGGTGCGGTCGTACAAGCTGCGCGGCGCGTACCGGCTGCTGGCGTCGCTGGAGGACGTCGAGAGCGGTGTGGTGTGCGCCAGCGCGGGCAACCACGCGCAGGGCGTGGCGTACGCGTGCGCGGCGCTCGGGGTGCGCGGGACGGTGTTCCTGCCGGGCGCGACGCCGGAGCAGAAGCGGGCGCGGATCGCGGCCATCGGCGGCGAGTGGATCACCATCGCCATCGCGGGAGACACCTACGACGACGCCCAGGCCGCCGCGGCCCGGCACGCCCGCACGACCGGCGCGGTCGTGGTGCCCGCGTTCGACGACCTGCGCACGCTGGTCGGTCAGGGCACGGTCGCGGTGGAGATCCTGGCCCAGCTGGGCCGGGTGCCGGACCGGATCGTGGTGCCGGTCGGCGGCGGTGGGCTGCTGGCGGGGATGGCCACGTGGTTGCGCGCCCGGCACAGCGAGGTCGAGCTGATCGGCGTGGAACCGGCCGGTGCGGCGAGCATGGCGGCCGCGCTCGCCGCCGGGCGCCCGGTGGACCTGCCGCTGCTGGACACGTTCGTGGACGGGGCCGCGGTGCGCCGGGTCGGGGACCTGACGTTCCCGATCGTGCGGGACAGCGGCGCCCGGCTGGTGTCGGTGCCCACGCCCGCGGTGTGCGCGGAGATGCTGGACCTGTACCAGGTGGACGGGATCATCGCCGAGCCCGCGGGGGCGTTGGCGACCAGCGCGATCGGCCGCGTGCTCGACGGCGACATGGGCGGGTTGACCGTGTGCGTGGTGTCCGGCGGCAACAACGACGTGACCCGCTACCCCGAGGTGATGGAGCGGGCCCGGCTCGACTAGCTCACTTCTCCAGGTAGCCCTTGCTGGAGTTGCTGTAGGTCATGCCGCTCGACACACCCGAGCACAGGCACTTGCGGAGGTTGCCGCTCGCGCCCATCGCCGTGCAGAAGCGCAGCGAGATCGGGTCGTGGTCGGACAGGAGGTGGGGGCACACGTCGCACGTGGCGGCGGTGTCGGGTTCGGAGGGGTTCGCGTGCACGTCGGCCGTCGGCATCTGCCCGGTCCTCTGCGTCGTCGTTCCTGGTCCGGCGACCCGGTCGGAGACTCGGGCGCGGAAGGGTCGCGATCCCGGCGGACCGGGGGTGGGGCGACGTGCTCACGGTACCCGGTCGCGACCCGAACCCGCTCTTCACGCCGTGGCGCGGGCGGAAACCCGTGCTCTCGTCGGCTCGCGGCGGATCAGCCACTCGGCCACGCACACGTTGATCACCCACCCCGCGGCCATCAGCATCGCCCTGGTGAACTCGCCCGGCGCCATCCCGGTGAGCACCCACGGCAGGTGCGTGAAGACCTGGGTGCCCGCGCCAAGGCCGATCGCGTAGCCGCGGATCATCCACGCCCGGTGCCGGTGGAAGTCCCGCTGCCGGATGGCGACGACGCCGAGGACGAGTGACGCGGCCATCGCCGAGCCGAACACCAGCCGGAACGCGGTGACCAGCGGGCCGTCGCCGGGCGGCTGCGGGTAGGCGACGCTCATCCACAACCCCGTCAGGGCCGCGACGAGACCGGTCGGGGCCAGCACCCGGCCCGCGATCCGGTGCCACGTCCGGTGCCTGCGGCGAATGCCCGGCGCGAACTGGAACGCGCCCACGAGGCAGAACACCGTGACGCTGACGATGTGCAGCACGATCGGCAGCGGCATGGCGAAGAACCGCTCGTTGGCGGGGGTGATCTCCGCGCCGCGCGCCAGCTCGGTGAGCCGCACCGCGCCCGCGGCGGCGGGGACGGAGGTCAGCAGGATCAGGGAGGTGGGCACGAGCCAGTCGGCCCTGGTGGTGGTCCGCGTCGTCATGCTCCGAGCGTGGCGCGAACGGCGGCAGATTCCATCGGGCGGACGACCGGCCGCCCGATGGGCCCCGGTACTACCCGCGTCTCGTACTTTCGGTGTCGCGGGGATCCTCGACCGGCCACACTGGACTCGTGGACTACGTCGGCCAGGTGCCCGCCCCGCCGCTCGACCGGTTCATCGACGACGTCTACTGCCTGACGGGGGTGCCGGGCCACCGCCTGGTGACCGTCCCGCCGATGCCGTCGACCCACCTGTTCCTCAACCTCGGCGACCCGGTCCGGCTGTGGGACTCGGCCTCCTCGACACCGCCCGCGGTGTTCGCCGACGGGTGGTTCATGGGCCTGTGGACCAGGCGTTTCCTCGTCGAGTTCCCCGCGCGGGTGCGGCTCGTGGGCGTGCACTTCAAGCCGTGGGGGATGTCGCCGTTCGTCGACGTGCCCGCGTCCGACCTGCGGGACGCGTGGGCGCCGGTCGACGCCGTGTGGCGGCGGTCGGTGGACCGGATTCGCGAGCAGGTCGGCGCGAGTCCGTCGGCGGCCGGGGCGTTGCGGGTGCTGGAGGCGGAACTGCGCTCGCGACTCGCGGACGTGCCACCGCGCGGGCTCGACCTCGTCCGGCACACGGGCGCGCGGTTGGCGACGGCGCACGGCGCGGTCCCGGTCGGCGCGCTGACCGAGGCAGCCGGGGTGGGCTCCACCCACCTGGCGACGGCGTTCAAGTCCCACGTCGGGGTCACGCCGAAGCGGGTGGCGCGGATCTACCGCTTCGCGCGGCTGATCCTGGCCGCGGACGGTCCCGGCCCGGTCGACTGGTCCGCGCTCGCCCACCAAGCGGGCTACTTCGACCAGGCCCACCTCGCCAACGAGTTCAAGGACTTCACCGGCCGCACCCCGACGGAGTTCCTGGCCGTGCGGCGGCGGTTCCCCGACGAGCCGTCGTTCCCGCCGATCCCCGCCGAGTGATTTTCTCCAAGCGCCACCGCGCGAGGGGGGGACAGGATCGGGGCGAACGCGCGAGAGTCGAGGAGGGCCCCGTGGGCAAGGTGATCATGCACAACGTGATGTCGGTGGACGGCTTCATCGCCGACGAGAAGGACGACGTCGGCCCGCTGCACGAGTGGTACTTCAGCGGCGACACCCCGATCACCGGGCGGGACGAGCAGGGGTACGACCACTCCGGCACCGACAGCTCCTTCCGGGTCTCGCGGGCCTCGGCGGAGTACGTCCGGTCGACGTGGGCGTCGATCGGCACGATCGTCATGGGCCGCACGCTGTTCGACCTGGTCAACGGCTGGGAGGGCAGTCCGCCCGCCGGTGACCACGTGGTCGTGGTGTCCCACCGGCCCAAGCCCGAGGGCTGGCACCCCGAGGCGTCGTACCACTTCGTCGACGACGTGGCCGCGGCGGTGGCCAAGGCGAAAGAGCTGGCCGGGGACCGGATCGTCGCCGTGAACGCGGGCGACGTGGGCGGCCAGATCCTGTCGGCCGGTCTGGTCGACGAGGTGGCGATGGACGTGGTGCCGGTGGTGTTCGGCTCGGGCAAGCGGTACTTCGGCGGCGTCGACGGGCAGGTCCTGCTGGACGGGCCGCACCTGGTGATCCAGGGCGAAGGGGTGCTGCACCTGAGGTTCGGGGTGCGCCGCTAGCGGCCGCGGCCCGCGCGCACGCGGTTCGTCTCGTACGCCCACATGGCGATCTCGACCCGGTTGCGGGCTCCCAGCTTCGTCATCAGGCTGGCCACGTGGGACTTCACCGTGCTCAGGGTGATGTGCAGCTCGTCGGCGATCTCGTTGTTCGTCCGTCCACTCGCGACGGTGAGCAGCACCTGCTCCTCCCTGTCCGTCAACGGGTCCACGGGCTGCGCGGTCGGCGGGCCGCCGTGCGCGAACGCCGTGAGGAGGCGGGCGGTGATGCTCGGGGCGATCAGGGCCTCGCCGTCGGCCGCGGCGTGCACGGCTTGGGAGAGCAGCGCCGGGCCCGCGTCCTTGAGCAGGAACCCGCGAGCACCCGCGCGCAGGGCGGCGTAGACGTAGTCGTCCAGGTCGAACGTCGTGATCACGACGACGGCCAGCGGGTCGGCGACCTCCGGTCCGGCCAGCAGGCGGGTGGCCTCGATGCCGTCCAGGCCGGGCATCCGGATGTCGAACAGGCACACGTCCGGGCGCAGGCGGGTGGCCAACTCCACGGCCCGCTGCCCGTTCGCCGCCTCGCCGACGACCTCGATGCCCGGTTGGGTGTTGAGGATCATCGTCAGGCCGGTGCGGACGATCTCCTGGTCGTCGGCGACGACCACGCGGATGGTCACGCCGTTGCCCCGGAGCGCGGGAGGACGGCGGTGACGGTCCAGCCCCTCCCCTCGTTCGGACCCGCCTCGCAGGTGCCGCCGAGGAGGTCCGCCCGTTCGATCATGCCGATGAGGCCGTAACCGGCTTCCCGACGGGTCGGGGCGGTGTCGCCGTCGTCGGTCACGCGCAGGCGGACGGAGGTGGCGTCGGCGGCCACGCGGACCTCGATCCGGGTCGCGTGACGGGCGTGGCGGCGGGCGTTCGTGACGGACTCCTGGGCCAGGCGGAAGATCGCGGAGTCGACGGACGGGGGCAGGTCGCCGACGTCTCCGACCACGCCCACGTCCACCGGTGGGCCGGAGCGGGTGCGGCCCGCGAGTTGGTCGAGGTCGGCGACGCCGGGGGTGGGAGCCCGGTCGGCGGGGAGGTTCTTGCGCAGGACGCGGACCATCGTGCGCATCTCGGCGAGCGCGGTCGACGCCTCGGACTCGATGAGCGCCAGCGCCTCGGTCGCCGCCTCGGGGTGGGTGGGGGCCATCGCCAGGCCTGCTTGGGCGCGGATCGCGATGGCCGAGACGTGGTGGGCCACGGTGTCGTGGAGATCGCGGGCGAGGCGTTCTCGTTCCACGAGCTTGGCCTGGTCAAGCATTCTTGCGCGAGCGCCTGCCCGGTAGCGGATGGTCGCGCCGAGGGTGAGGGCGGAGAACGCGACCGAGAGCCCGGCGACGGCGTTGGTCGGGGTCGTGTGGCCCGCGGCCGTGGAGACCCCGGTCTGGATGAGGATCACGGCCAGGCCGGTGAGGGCCTCCTGGCCGGAACCCCAGCGGGCCAAGGCGTACACGAGGAGGAGCAGGTACGCCATCGTGCCGGACTCGGGTGGGTGGCCGTCGGTGAAGAACGGGGCCAGGCCCGTGATGGCCATGGCGATCACGAGCATGGCCAGTGGGGCGGTTCTGCGCCAGAGCAGGGTGGGGACGAGGGCCACGCCGATCGCGACGGTGAGGACGCGGTAGGGCAGGTCCGGGCGGAGGAAGCCTTCGAGGATTGCGAGCGGGACCAGCGCGCCGAGCAGCGCCCAGTCTCGCCAGACGCGGTGGGGGGCGTCCGGCGGGCGGGGTTCGGCCCGGAGGGAGCGGGGCAGGTCCAGCACGGTGTCGATGCTACGAGACGTGGTGGCTGGGCGGATCGGTCGAAAGGCGGTCGGGGCTGTCAGTCGGAAGTACGACCGGCCACGGTGCTTCTGGCCTCGGCGATCCAGGTCAGGTCGGCCTCGGCGCGGTTGATGGCGAAGTGGGCGGTGAGGGCGCGGATCGAGCCTTCCGCTTCGGGGGTGAGGAGGTTGCGGCAGAAGGCGAGGGTGCGGAGGACCTCCTGTTCCCAGCGGTCCAGTTGGGCGAGGAGGTGCTCGGGGGTGCTGTGGTGGCCGAAGTAGAGCTGGATCTGGAGGGGTTGTCTGCTCTGTTCGGTGACGGTGTCGAAGGTGTCGAGCCAGGCGCGGAAGGCTTGTTCGCCCTCTTTGGTGGCGGTGTAGACGTGTTTGTCGGGGGTGCCTGTTTGGGGGATGTGTTCGACGGTGGCGTGGCCTTGGGCTACGAGCTTGGGGAGTTCGGCGTAGATGTGGGAGCGGGTGATGGGCCAGAAGTAGGCGACGGCTTGGGAGGCGCGGGCTCCCAGTTCGTAGCCGGATGCCGGGCCGTCCAGGAGGAGGCCGAGAACGAGGTTGCCACCGGTGGACATGGGGCGAGTATAGTCCAAAGTTGACTAGTGAGGAGTTGACTATGGATCAGCAGGACGCGGTGAAGCAGTACGCCCATGCTTGGGGGTTGGACGGGGAGGAGTCGATCCGGGCCGCCCTGGTGGAGTGCTGGGCGGAGGACGGGTCCTACGTTGATCCGACCACCGATCCGGTGGTGGGGGTTGAGGGGCTTGCCCGGCACATCGCGGGGTTTCAGGAGGAGTTCCCCGGGGCTTCGTTGGCGCCTACCAGTGGGCTGGACGGGCATCACCTGGTGGGGCGGTTCAGTTGGGTGATGTCGTCGCCATCGCCGATCGTGGTGGACGGGGTGCCGTTGGGGCATTCGATCCCTGGGCAGGACTTCGTGGAGTTCGGGGAGGATGGGAAGATTCGGCGGATCGTGGGGTTCTTTGGTTGATCGGCGATCGCCGGTTTCGTTGGGGAGGTTGGATCCCTTCACCCCGCTTGCGCAATTATTTCAACACCCGTTTTGCTTTGTCAAGTCTGGAAAGATGACTTGACAAAGCAAAACGGATGCGAAGGCGCTTCGGATCGGGGTGCAGGGAGGGGACTGCTCAGGCGGCGGTTTGGTTGCGTGCGTCCGCTTTCGTTGGGAGCAAAGCAAACAACCGTGCGGCCAGGACTGTCCTGATCGCACGGTCGTTTGGGGAGTGCTTCTAGCGGCGGTAGATGCCGAATTCGTAGAGGGCGTAGCCCCAGGCGGTGCCGCGTTGGGTTGCGTTTACTCGGACGTACCTTGCCGTTGTGGTGACGTCTACGTCGTCTGCTCCGCCGTCACCTGTGGTGGTGGTGAAGAGTTGGCGCCAGTTGTTGCCGTCGTCCGAGGCCTGGATTTCGTAGGCCTTGCCGTAGGCGGCTTCCCAGATCAGTTGGACGTGGTTGAACGTGGTGGGCTGGCCCAGGTCCACGCGGATCCACTGGGGGTCCGACCAGTCGCTGGCCCACCTGGTGGTGTTGTTGCCGTCCGTCGCTCGCTCGGGCGGGTACGGGGCGCCGTCACCGACCTGCTGGTAGGACGATGCCGTGGTGGGTTTGCCCTGGGCGATGTTGGTGCCCTGCACCGGTGGGGGGACGACCCTGAAGGACTTGGTCTCGATGCCGATGTTGCCCTTGCCGTCCCGTGCGTACAGGTAGACCTTCCAGACGCCCAGCATTTGCGGTGCCGTGACGGTGAAGGGGCCGTTGCCGGTGAAGGCCGCTGAGATGATGCCGCCCGCGCCGTTGATGTACTTGCTGTTCAAGCCGATCGTGTAGCTGATCGGGTCGTTGTTGGGGTCGGAGACGTTGGCGGACAACGTGAACGTGCCGCCCGCGGGGACGTCTGTCGTGCGGCTGAGGGTCATGTTGGTGATGACCGGCGGGGTGTTGGTCGCCGCTTGGCCGCCGTACATCTGGCGGACCGCGTAGTACGACAGGCGCTTCTCGCCGTTGGGGATGAGGTTGAACCAGACGCCGCCGAAGTCGCCCTCGGTGCCGTAGTGGAACAGGGTCGCGCCCAAGGCGACGCCGGTGTGGCCGGTGATGCAGTTCCAGGCGCGGGTGTAGCCGTCGCGCTTCTGGACGTCGGTGGGTTCGGTCGCGACGCCGTTCGCGTCGTTCGGGACCTCCCACTCCCCTGCGGGGCCGCCCTCGGTGACGATGTAGGGCTTGGTGTAGCCGCCGTTGATCCAGTCCTGCTTGACGTTGCACACGGCGTTGTAGGCGTTCACAGAGTACAGGTCCAGATCGGGGGCGTTCGCCTTCAAGTACGGCCACGCGCCGGTCCACGCGTCGGTGTTGGTGACCGGGTGGTTGGTGTCGATGGCGTGGATGGCGCGCGCGGCGTCGTTGACGAAACGGGCGTAGGCGTTGCGCTGGTTCTCCAACTCCGCGCCGGAGAAGCAGTTCTGCATGCCGAGGATGGACTCGTTGCCGACGTTCCACATCAGCACGCCCTGGTGGCCCTTGTACTCCGTGACCCAGCGCTGGATCTCCGAGAGCATCGTGGACTTGTAGGTCGCGTCGGTGACGTAGTTGACGCACCCGCCGCTGCCGGGACCGCCACCGGGTTGCAGCCAGAAGCCCGCGACGACCTTGACGCCGTTCGCTGCGGCGGCGTCGAACAGCGCCTTGCTGGTGCCGTCCGTGCCCCACGTGCGGATCGTGTTCGCGCCCATCGCCTTCACGTCGGGCATCCGGGCCGCCGCCTCGGAGACCGGCGGGCCCCAGGTCAGGCCCTTGACGACGTACGGGTTGCCGTCGACGGAGAGCTGCCAGTTGCCCTGAGTGCCGACGACCTTGGTGATGCCGGGACCGCCACCACCGGGGTTGCCGGTTCCGCCGCCCGGAGTGCCGCTGACCTGGAACTCCCACAGCGAGTAGCCGTAGCCGCCGACGCGCTGGGTGCCGTACATGCGCACGTAGCGGCCGGTGCCGTTCACGGCGAGGGTCTGGTTGCCGCCAGCGCCGGTCGTGGTGCTGTAGACCGTGCGCCAGTCGTTGGCGTTGTCGGAGACCTCGATGCGGAACGCCGTGGCGTAGGCCGCCTCCCAGCGGAGCACGACCTCGCTGATCGTCGCGGTGGAGCCGAGGTCGACCTGGAGCCACTGCGGGTCGGCGAACACGCTGCCCCAGCGGGTGCCGGGATCACCGTCGACGGCGGCGGACGCGGGCGTGCCCGCCCCCTCGCTCGACGACGCCGTCACGGGTTTGCCCTGGGAGAGCAGGGTCGCGGCCTGGGCCGGGTTCGCCGTGACCACGAGGAAGCCCAGGAACAGGGCGACCAGCGCGGCCAGTGCGACGGGACGGGTTCGCCTGCGCTGCGGGGACGCGTCGGGCGGGTGGGTGCGCATGCCATCTCCTACCTCGGTGGGGACCGCACCGGATCGAGCGGCTCCTACCCGAGCGGACGGGCAGCAGTGGGAGAGCGCTCTCCGGTGGAACCCGAGTGTTACGACTGGATGTCGACGCTGTCAAGCACGCGACCTGCGAAATTGCCACTCACGACGCCAAATGGCCGACGAAGAGGCCCTTGACAGCTGATGAGCTGGGTCACATCCTACGGGAGAGCGCTCTCCAAGATGAGTGCTCTGGCTCGTGCCGCGATCCGGCGGCGCTCCTCTCCCTGCTGGAGGATCCGTGATCCGCAAGCTCGCCCTACTCACGGCCGCCGCACTCGCCGCGGCCACCCTCACCACGGCCGGTTCGGCCGCACAGGCCGACGAACTCGTGACGCACCACGAGTTCCAGACGAACTGCTCCGTCACCAAACGAGCGCCCGACGACCCGATCGTCTTCCCCAACCTGCCGGGGGCGTCCCACGACCACTCGTTCGTCGGGAACAACACGGTCAACGCGAGCACGACGCTCAACTCGCTGAACGCCGCGGGCGCGTACAACACGTCGTGCGTCAACCCGGACGACCTGTCCGCCTACTGGTTCCCGACGGTCTTCAAGAACAACCAGGCCGTCCTGCCGATCGGCAAGCAGGTCATCTACTACAAGACCGGCATCCTCAAGTACCAGGACGTCCGGCCGTTCCCGCCGGGCCTGCGGTACGTGGTCGGCAGCCCGTCCGCGACCCAGGAGGAGTTCCGCACCGCCCCCGGCGCCATCGAGGGCTGGGAGTGCGGCAACAGCTCCCACAACTGGGACTTCCCGGCGAACTGCATGGTCGGCAGCCAGGCCAACATCCGCTACCAGGCTCCCAGCTGCTGGAACGGCCGCGACCTCGACACCGCCGACCACAAGAGCCACATGGCGTACCCGGTCAACGGCGTCTGCCCCGCCAGCCACCCGAACCCCGTGCCGATGCTGGAGTTCAAGATCGCCTTCCCGGTGGACGGCGACATGTCGACGGTCCGACTGGCCAGCGGACGCGGCTACACCTGGCACTACGACTTCTTCAACGCGTGGGACGTCCCCACGCTGGCCGCGCTGGTCAGCCACTGCATCAACGGCGGCCTCCAGTGCGACCCGAAGGGCTTCGACCAGTACAAGCCCAACCGCGGCCAGGCGCTCGGCAACAACTACCGGCTCCCCGGTAGGCCGTAAGTCCGTTGTGGACAGTCGATGGCCGGTGGGTTCTCCCCCCGGCCATCGGCCACGACGGTGGCGGCGCGCGCCGGGGAAGCGGAGTATCGGGGTAGGCAACCCGATCACCGAGCAGAGGCGGACCCATGGCGGACGACCGGTTCGACTTCGGCGCAGGCCCGCTGGACGACCTGATCGGCAGGCTGTTCGGCGGCCTGGGCGGTGAGAGCCGGTCCGGATCGGCGACGCGGCGGACCGACCACTTCGGCCGCGACCTGACCGCGGCGGCCAGGGACGGGAAGCTCGACCCCGTGGTCGGCCGCGACGACGTGATCGACGAGGTCCTCGAGGTGCTGTCGCGGCGCACCAAGAACAACCCGGTGCTGATGGGCGACCCCGGCGTCGGCAAGACGGCCATCGTGGAGGGCATCGCCCAGCGGATGGCCGGCGGCGACGTGCCCGCCACCCTGGAGGGCAGGCGGCTGATCACGCTGGACCTGGCCGGGATGGTGGCCGGGTCGAAGTACCGCGGCGAGTTCGAGGAACGCCTCCAGGGCGTGATCGACGAGGTGTCGGCGGCCAACCGGATGGTGGTGCTGTTCCTCGACGAGCTGCACACGCTGGTCGGCGCGGGCAGCGCCGAGGGCGCTCCGATGGACGCCGCGAACATGCTGAAGCCCGCGTTGAGCAGCGGCAGGCTCCAGGTCATCGGGGCGACGACCGTCGAGGACTACCGGCGGCACATCGCGAAGGACCCCGCGCTGGAACGGCGGTTCCAGCCCATCCTGGTCGCCGAGCCGTCGCGCGAGGAGGCCATCGCCATCCTGCACGGCCTGCGCGGCCGCTACGAGAGCCACCACGGCGTCCGCGTCACGGACGAGGCGCTGGTCGCGGCCGTGGAGCTGTCCACCCGGTACATCGCCGACCGCTTCCTGCCCGACAAGGCCATCGACCTGGTCGACCGCGCCGGCGCGCGGGTCCGGCTGCGGGAGAAGTCCGCCGCGCCCGACCCGCTCACCCTGGAGCAGCGGGTGGACCAGCTCGAACGGGACCTCGCCGCCGCGCAGGACGACCCGGCCCGCGTCCTCTACCTGGAGGACGAACTGGCCCGCGCCACCGAGGACCTGACGACCGCGCGCGCCGCGATGGCCGACGCGCCGAGCGTGGACGCGGACGACGTCGCCGAGGTGGTGTCCCGCAGCACCGGCATCCCGGTCTCCCGGCTCACCGAGGCCGAGCGGCACCGCCTGCTGCACCTGGAGGAGCACCTGCACGAGAGGATCGTCGGGCAGGACGAGGCCGTGGAGGCCGTCGCCGACGCCGTCCGGCAGGGCCGTGCCGGCCTCAAGCACCCGGACCGCCCGATCGGCTCGTTCCTCTTCCTCGGCCCCACGGGCGTGGGCAAGACCGAGGTCGCGCGGGCGCTCGCGGAAGCCCTGTTCGGCTCGCGCGACCGGCTGATCCGGTTCGACATGAGCGAGTTCTCCCAGCAGCACACCGTGACCCGGCTGACCGGCGCTCCCCCCGGCTACGTCGGCTACGACGACGCGGGCCAGCTCACCGGGGCGGTCCGGCGGACCCCGTACTCGGTGCTGCTGCTCGACGAGATCGAGAAGGCGCACCCGGACGTCTTCAACACCCTGCTCCAGGTGCTGGACGCGGGTCGCCTCACCGACGCGCAGGGCCGGACCGCGAACTTCGCCAACACCGCGATCATCATGACCAGCAACATCGGCGCGGAACAGCTGCTGGCCGCCGCCACCTCCGGCCGGTCGGCGGAGGACCTGCGCGAACCGCTGATGGCGACGATCCGCCGCTACTTCCGCCCGGAGTTCCTCAACCGGCTCGACGAGGTGATCCTGTTCCGCGGCCTGGACGCCGTGCAGCTGCGGCAGATCACCACGCTGCTGCTGGAGGACACCCGGCTCCGGCTGCGCGAGCAGGACATCACCATCGAGGTCGACGAGCAGGCCGTCGACTGGCTCGCGGCCCGCGGCTACGACCCCGAACACGGCGCACGGCCGTTGCGCCGCACGATCAGCCGCGAACTGGACCGCAGGCTGTCCCGCGCGCTGCTGGCGGGAGAGTTGCACAGCGGGCAACACGTCGTGGTGAGCGTGGCGGACGACGCGCCTACCCTTGCCGTGCAGTGACATGGCCGCTGCTCCGCAGACGGCGGCTCGGCCGCTGTGAGTCGGCCTCGCGTGAGGCCGGGGTAGGCGCTCCGGGTCAGTCCTCCAGCGAGCGCAGCACGTCGCGGGCGAGACCGGTGAAGGTCTCCTCCGCGCCGGGAGTGGCCAGCAGCAGTTCGCAGAGCGGGCCGAGGATCGTGACCACGCGGGTCTGCTGGGCCTGCACGGCGGTGATCATGCGGCTGGCGATCTGGTGCTTCACGTCCGGTCGGGTCTCGGGCACGACCCACGCCGTGGCGACGAGCGCGAGACCGGCGGCGACCGTGACCCAGTCCTCCACGCCGTGCAGCAGGTCCACCAGGATCTCGCGACGCGTCGAGGTGGCCCACGGCTCGTCCACGGCGTGGTGCGCGATGCCGAGGCACGCGGTGATCTGGACGGCCGTCAGCCACAGGTTGGGCGCGTGCCGGGCCATCAGGTCGCCCAGCTCCGTGTCCGGCGTGGTCGGCGGGTGGACCAGGACGCCGAGCAGGTCGGCGGGGTCGGCGGCCACGAGGCCGACCGTCGCGTCGTACAGCGCGGGCAGACTCGGCCAGCGGAACGACGCGATCCGCCGCACGGCCTCGGCCACCACGGGCGACGGCGCGGGCACGGCGGGCCGCGCGACCGTGCCGTCGTAGGCCCAGACCGCGTACTTCACCGGGGCGCAGGGCTCGCGCGGGTCGGGCTCCGGGACGGACTCGAACTCCACCGAGGCGGCTGGGAACGCCAGGTGCAGGGCCAGCACGGCGCTCGGCGGCTCCACGGCCGACACGCTCAACGAGACTTCGAGGTCCGACGCGGGTTCCCGCTGTTCGAGCACCTGCCGGAGGGTGTTCGTGGTGGCCTCGGACTGGTCGGGGGCGCAGCCCAGCACGGACCGGTCCCAGCTCACCGACGCCAGCGCGTCGGCCGCGTACGGCAGGTCGGACTCCGCGAGCGCGAGCAGGTGCCGCACGTCGCCGTCGATCCGGTAGCGGATGGCGTGCCCCGTGGGCCCGGCCTTCGGGTGCGCCGGATCGGCCGCGAGCGCCCGCTCGGCCCAGTCCAGCCCCTCCTCCAGCTTCCCCTGCCCCACCAGGAGGTCCGCGATGTCGATGTGCAGGCTCAGGTCGTCCGGCAGCCGCTCGGCCTCGGCCTGCCACACCGCGGCGGCCTCGTCAATCCGCCCGGCCGACCGCAGCGCGTACCCGGTCATCACGGTGGCCTCGTGACTGGGCTGGACCTCGAACGAGTGCCCGGCCCAGGCGATGGCCTCGTCGTGCGCGCCGAGCCTGCGGGCGAGCGTCGAACCGCACCACAGCAGCATCGCGTGGTCGTGGTGGACCGCGACGGCCCGGCGCAGGAGGTCGAGCATCGGCAGCAGCGGCTCGCGCTCGTCCTCGTCGACCGGGTCGGGCAGCCTGCCCGCGAGGTGCACCACGGCTGAGGCGACGACCTCGGGCTCGACCAGGATGGGGAGGTCGTCGCGGCGCAGCCACGCGACGTCCAGCCACGGCCGGGTCGGCTCGTGCGCGGCCACGGTCACCAGCAGCCGCAGCGCCTCGTCCCACTGCCCGGCCGCCGCGCACAGGTGCGCGTGGCCCGCCACCGTGCCGCTGAACGGGTTGTCGAGGTCGAACAGCGCCAACGCCCGCTCCGGACCGCCCGCGCGAGCGGCGAGTTCGCTCAGCGCCTCGTAGGTCTCGACGAACGCCGGGTCGCGCGCCAGCGCGTCGGCCAGGTGCCGGGCCGCGTGCGGCAGGTCGCCGTCCGCGAGCACGAGCCGCGCCACGGCGACCTCGCCCTCGGCTTCGAGCTGTTCCCCGGAACAGCGCGTCTCGTGGTCCACCGATCCCCCAGTGTGCTTGTGGCAGCCGGAGATCCGTCGACGTCCGGTCCGCGCGGGACCGTGATCCTAGCGAGGGGCCGGGCGGTGGCGCACCGCCGCCCGACCCCGGCGGCTAGGCCTTCTCGGACGTGTAAAGGGCCGTCACCTCCTGGTCGGTGAGCACGTGGTCGTACGCGTGTACCGCGTCGACCGAACCGGACCAGAAGTCGCCCTTCACGCCCGCGTACTTCGCGCGGCCGATCGACAGCGGACCGGTGCTGACCGCGTCGGGACCCGCGGTCGTGGCGGCGACGCGCTGACCGTCGACGTAGAGCCGGACCTCACCGGTGGTGTGGTCCCGCACGCCGACCAGGTGGTACCAGCGGTTCAGCTCCGGCGTCACCTCGAGCCGGGCGCGGTTGCCGCCGGGCGTGCTGAACGCGAACGCGCCCTGCCCGTACTGGAGGTAGAACGGGTTCTCCCGCACCCGGCCGTCCTGGCTGACGGCCGTGGCGTAGTTGCCCGGCAGCTTGTCGAGGGTGACCCACGCCGCGACGGAGTAGTCCTTCGTGGTGTCCAGCACGGGAGCCGCGGTCTCGGCGGAGTCGTCGACCCCGTCGAACGCGAGCGCGGACCCCTTGACGCCGGGCGCCCACTTGGTGCCGTTCTTGAGCGTCAGCGTGCTGCGCCCACCGCTGCGGTCGCTGGACGTCGTGCCCTTGTTCTCGTCCAGCTGCCAGTTGCCGCGACCGGGGAAGTTGGCGTCCTTGCCCGCCAACGCGCCCGCCCGGATGACCTTGCGGTTGATGTCGCGGACCGGGCCGGGATCGACCTTGATCTCGCGGCGGTCGTAGGTCCACAGGCCGTTCAGCTCGGTCTCCAGGTCGGTGACCTGGGTGTAGACCGAACCGGACAGCTCAGCGCCCGCGGCTTCCAGGTAGAAGTCGGTGGTGTTGGCGACGTACTTCGCCGTCAGCGCCGCCTTGTCCTTCACCCCGCTGTAGATCACCGCCGGTGCGCCGGGCCACATGTGGCCGGGCGTCCGCAGCGTGAACCCGCCGTGCTCGCCGTCCATCGCGACGCGCGTCGAGTCCGGGAACGCCGGGTCGGTGTTGTTGTAGTCGTGGTGGTCGATGACCTCGCCCTTGCCGGAGTCACCCTTGGAGGCGCAGCAGTTCACGCCGCTGTGGGCGTTGACGATCCGCGACGGGTCGGACGCCTTGACCTGCTCGGCGATCTTCCCGGTCTCCTCGCGGTTCCACTCGCCCCAGCCCTCGTTGAACACGATCCAGCCGATGACCGACGGCGAGTTGTGCAGCTGCTCCATCGCCCGCTTGCCCTCGGTGAGGAACGCCTGCTGCCCCTCGGGCGTGCTGTAGTCGCCGGACACGAAGTCCTGCCACACCAACAACCCCAGCTCGTCCGCGTGCTTGTACCAGCGCGCGGGCTCGATCTTGATGTGCTTGCGCACCGCGTTGAACCCGAGGTCCTTCTGCGCCTGGAGGTCCCAGCGCAGCGCCTCGTCGCTCGGCGCGGTGTACAGGCCGTCCGGCCAGAAACCCTGGTCCAGCATGGACAGCGAGAACACCGGGTTGCCGTTGAGGACGAGCTTCGGGAAGCCGCCGACGTTCTGCACGGCGATCGACCGCATGCCGAAGTAGCTCTCGACCTTGTCCTTGCTGCGCCCCTGGGACAGTTCGACGTCCAGGTCGTACAGGTACGGGTCGTCCGGGCTCCACAGGTGCGGCTTGTCGATCTTCAACGTCAGCTGCGCGTTGGCCGCGCCGCTCACGCTGCCGACCTTGCGCCCCTTGGCGTCGCGCGCGGTCGCCGTGACCTTCGCCGTGGAGGAGGCCGACTTCACCTGCACCTGCAACGCGTTCTTGGCCAGGTCCGGCGTGGTGACGATCGAGTCGATCGCCACGTCCGGCACGGGCTCCAGCCACACGGTCTGCCAGATGCCCGAGTTCTGCGTGTAGACGATGCCGCCGGGGTTGCGCGACTGCTTGCCGATCGGCTGGTTCGCGCCGGTCGTGTCGGTCACCGCGACGACGATCTCCTGCTTGCCGGAGCCCTTCAGCGCGTCGGTGATGTCCGCCGTGAACGCGCTGTAGCCACCGCTGTGGTCCGCGACCTGCTTGCCGTTCACGTACACCACGGCGTGGTGGTCGACCGCGCCGAAGTTCAGCTTCAGCCGTTGCCCGGACCCGATCTTCCAGTCGCGCGGCACGGACACGAGCTTGCGGTAGAACATGTGGTCCTCGTGGCGTTCCAGCCCGGACAGCTGCGACTCCACCGGGAACGGCACCGTGATGCGTTCACCGAGGGTCTTGCCGAACACCGGGGCCTCGCCTTCCTTGGCACCGGCGAACTCCCACTGCCCGTTCAGGTTCAGCCAGTCGTCGCGCACCTGCTGCGGCCGCGGGTACTCCGGCAACGGGTTGTTCTTGTCGACCTTGTCGCCCCACTTGGTCGTCAACCGGTGCGTCGAGGCGTTCGCGGCCGACCGGATGATCTGCGGCACGGTCTCGGTCCCGACGACCAGTCCCCCGGTCCCGTCGTAGGTGAACTTGACCCGCTGCCCCTTCTGGACGGGCTGCGACAACGTAATCACGAGCTTCGACTTGTCCCCGCGGTCGACGGCCACCTTGGCCACCGGCATCGGCGTCGTGTCCGCTTCCACGGCCAGGTGCGCCGCGCCCTGCGCGACCGCCGTCACCGGCTGCTCGAAGTCCGCCGTGACCTTCATCCCGTCCGCGGCCACGGCCAGGTCGACCGGGAACACCTGGAACCCGTCCGGCGGCGTGAACGCCGACTCCGGCACGATCTCCTTGGCCAGCGTGGGCGTGGACCAGCGCAGGAACGCGTTGGCGCCACCAACGTCCTGGAACAGCTCCATCTTGAAGTCGTGGGCGACCCCGGCTTCCAGGTGCACGACGGAGCTGTGCTGCTCGACGTCCCAGTCCCCGACCCAGTGGTCGATCACGGCGGCCCCGTCGAGGAAGAACCGGAACCCGTTGTCGCCGATCAGGTGGAACGTGTAGTCACCGGTGGCGGGCGCGGTCAACTTCCCGGTCCACCGCGCCGTCGTGTGCTCGGACTGCCCGGTCAACGACTCGAACGTGCCGGCAAGACCGGGCAGGTCGATGTTCGGGTCGAGCAGCACACCACCGAGCTGCGCGAAGTCACGAGCCCCCGGCGCGGACATCCGGTAGTACTCGCCCTTCAACCCGTGCACGGCGGCAGCGACCTCGGGCGCGGCCGCGGCCGACGCCACACCCGAGGGCACGGCGACGACGGAGAGAACCAGCAGCATCGCTAGCGCGAGCGACCGCAGGGGTGGTCTTGGCATCGAGCTTCCCTTCCTGGCGGGGCAGGGCGTGAGAGACCTCACACAAAACAGCTCGATTACTAACATGTTTCAACAGAGAACAACAGCACCGCACACAAATTTGTCTGATCGGACGAACCGGACACAGTCAACCCGATCCCGCAGAATGAACACGATGGCCACCAGGACGAAGACCAGATACGGTCACAGGGCGTGATCGAAGGGCGATGTGGCCGAGTGGCTTAGGCACAGGACTGCAAATCCTGCTACACGGGTTCGATTCCCGTCATCGCCTCAAAACACCAGGTAGAGACCACAGCCCCGCCTGGACACCCAAACCCCCACAGCAAGCACCAACGCACCCCTTGATAACCAAGGGTTGCGACCATCGCCATGCCCACCCTCGCCAGCGGCGGTACTGAGGGAGGGGCGGGGGCGAGAGCAAGGACGGAGCGGAGGCAAGGACAGGAGCAGGGCAGAAGTGGGGGACAGGAGCGGAGGGCGAAAGCAGAGGCGGAGGCAAGGGCAGGGGCGGTATCAGCGACCGGGGACCGGTGGTGCGGCAGGAGCAGCAGGGTGGCGATGCCAGCGGCCGAGACCGGCGGCCCGACAAGAACAGCAACGGCATGGTGACACCAGCGACGGGAACTGGCGGCCCACCGGAATGGCGGCGAAGCCGCCTTGGCGGACCTACGCAACCCTGGTGCCGACCAGACCCCCCGCCCCACCCCGATCCGAAGCGCCTTCGCATCCGTTGTGGCTTGTCAAGGCATCTTTCCCGCCTTGACAAGCCACAACGGATGTTGAAATAATTGCGCGAGCGGGGTGGGACGACCCCTCCGAGCGGGACGGGCCGACACCCCACAGCGGGGTGGGACGACACCCCCGAGCAGGACGAACCGACACCCCACAGCCGAACTGGACTGAGCTCAAGCGGAGACCAAGCCCCTCAAAAACTCAACTCCCCAGCCTCCCGCTCCACCCCGAACAACTCCCCCGAAGCCAAGTCCGCCCCAGCCAATCCCCAAGCCGCGGCGTCCTCCTCCGTATCCACCCCACCCACCAGGATCGTCGCCCCAACCCCGTGCACCAACGCCGCCAGTTCACTGGCGAACGGCGTGGGCGCCAACCGCACCGACGTCACCGGCAACTCCTCCAGCAACGCCAGATCCCCGGCCCCGAACTCGTCCAGCATCATCGACACCCCCATGTCCGCCAACACCCGGAAGTTGTCGAGCGCCTCGGCCACTCGCAACCCCCGCACCGGCATCCCGACCGTCAACTTCCCCGGCCGCAACCCCGTCTCCCGCAGCACCCGCCCCACCCGGCTGCTCAAATCGGCGTCCCCGGCCTGCAACTCGGTCAGCCCCACCACCAGCGGCACGTTCTTCCACCACACGGCTTGCCCACTGGCCATCCGCATGACCCACTCCCCCAACGGGAGGATCAACCCGGTCTGCTCCGCCAGGTCAGCACACCGAGCGTGCCCCAGCACCCCGTCCACGGGATGATCCCACCGCAGCAACGCTTCCACGCCTGCCACCGCCCCGTCGGCCAACCGCGCCACCGGCCGGTAGACGACCACGACCTCCCCCTGCTCCCACGCCCCCGGCATCGACACGGCCAGCGACTGCACCGACCGGTCCTCGGCGTCCTGGTCCGGGTGGTACAGCTCCCACTGCCCCCGCCGCGTCTTTGCCCGGCGCAGCGCCAAATCGGCCGCCCGCAACAACTCCGTCGGGTCCACGTCCACCGACGGCCGGTCGACCACCCCCACGGACACGGACACCGCCAGCCCGTGACCGTCCACAAAGGTCGGTTCGGCCAGTTCCGCGTTGATGTCGCCCACCAGCGTCGCCACGTCCGGTGTCGACGCGGTGTTCTCCACGAGGATGCCGAACTCGTCGCCGTCGAGCCGCGCGATCATCGCCTTCTCCCGCGCCAGCACGAACTTCAGCCGCTGCGCCACGTGCACGAGCAGCAGGTCGCCCGCGCGCCGCCCGAGGCTGTTGCACACCATCCCGAACGCGTCGAGGTCCAGGTGCAGCAGGGTGACGCCGTGCTTCGGGTCGGCTCGGCGCAGCGCGGCCTCCAGGTTGCTGCCGAAGTAGTGCCGGTTCGGCAGCCCAGTGAGCATGTCGTGCAGCACCTGGCGTTTCAGCTCGCCCTGGAGCAGCATCAGTTCGGTGCCGTCCTCGACCACGATCACCAGGTGGCTGGGTTCGTCGTCGGGTCCGCGCAGCAACGACGTGGTCAACGAGATCCGCGCGATCTCCCCGTTCTTGCGCAGCAACCGCTGCGACTGCCGTATCCGCGTCTCGGTCCCGTCCAGCAGCTTCCGCATGGCGTCGCGCAGCACGTCCGCCGAGTCCGGGTGCACGAGGTCGAACAGCGTCGTACCGGTCAGCTCCGCGGGCAGGTAGCCGAGGATGTCGCCGATCGCCGCGTTGGCCCGGACGAGCTGACCGTCCAAGCCGATGATCATGATCCCGCTGGACGACGACGTGGCCACCTCGTCGAAGCGCGCCTCGCTCTCCCGCAGGTTCGACTTCGCGTCGCGGACGGCCTTGAACAGCGACAGCTGCATGCTCTCCTGCTGGGCGATGACGGCCCGCTGGTTCGCGGCCAGGAAACCGACCGCGAACGCGCCGAGGCCGAGCACGATCCGCTCCGCGAATTCCTGCACGGGCTGGAATTCCGGCAACGCCAGGAGCCCCTTGCCCAGCACCTCCATCGTGGCGCGCAGTCCGGCCTCGCCGACGTAGCCGAGCGAGGACAGGCGTTCGCCCGCCTGTTCCAGGAGCGAGGGGTCGTGCTGCGGGAGCAGCATCGCGTCGCAGATCACGTCGAGCTGCTCGCGCAGTTCGACGCCGAGTTCCTCCCCGGTCAGCGGGACGACGACGGCTCCGCTGAGCAGGTAGGTCCACTTGCGGGCAAGGGCGATCCGCCTGCGGGATAAGTCAGGCTGTGGTGCTGCGGCGTCCGGACTCTGGCCTGGGTTGGACATGTGCGGTGGCCTACTTGTGATGTCGGGGTGCGCGGGAGTTTACCCACTCGTCGTCTTCCCACGTTCGGCCGAGAGCGTGACACGAGGTGACACGATCGTGAAGCCGGGAGCCACCACGTGACTCTCCGCGAGAAATCCGGGCCGTGCCCTGACGGCACGGCCCGGAGTGGACATCAGGCGCGCTCGTGCGGGAGCTTCTCCCCCGCCTCCACCGCGAACGCCAGCCGGTTGCCCTCGGGCGGCAGCGGGCAGGTGGCGAAGTCGGTGAACGCGCACGGCAGGTTGACCGCGCGGTTGAAGTCCAGCACGACCCCGCCCTCGGCGTCCGGCGCGGCCACGCTGAGGGACCGGTTCGCCGCGTACGTCGTCACGCCGCTGGTGGCGTCGGTGAACAGGATGCTCAGGCCGTCGGTCTTCCCGTTGAACGCCGTCAGCGCGTACTCCTGGCCGCCGTGGGAGAACCGCACCACGCCGGGCGCGGTGTACACGTGGCTGAGCCCGGCGACGACCGCGCCGACCGTCGTGGGCCGGGGCTCGTCGAACGGCTCGTACCGCCCGGCCACGACCCACTCCGCCGAGGGCTCGTAGGAGGGCACGCCGTGGAAGTCCCGCAGCACCTGCGCCTTCGGGTCGTGCACGCGGATCAGGTAGCCGGACCGCCTCGCCACCTCGATCTCCACGTCCCCGGCCACCACCCGCGTGCCGGCGCCGCTGTTGACCAACTCGAAGCGCTTCACCCCCACCACGGGCTCGCCGTCGTGCGCCAGGTCCGCGCCCTCGGGGTCGAGGTAGGCGGCCTCTGCGTCCTGCCACCACAGGCCGGGCAGGTCGGCGTAGCGCCGGGGTGTGTCGTCCAGCCAGTCCAGCGACACCAGCGCCAGCCAGCCGTGCGGGGCGGCCAAGTCCCGCTCCCGTGCGGTCTTCCAGTCCTGCCAGTCGTCCACGAACCGCGTGCTCATCGCGTCCCCGCATCCCGTCGTCACCAGCCGGTCGTCCATCGCAACGACCGTGTGGAACGGCTATTCCCGCTCCCAACCAGTGGACGCCGGAAACGAGCGCTCCACGCAAGCCTGGATCCACAATTCCACCGAATGGGAAAGTTGATCTTGTGTTCCCCCGCCCTCTCGCCCGTCGCTAGGTTCGCCCGCGGCACCACCCACCTGCACGGGGAGATTCCGATGACTCAGGAAACCTCGGGGGACGCTCCCCCACCGACCCGACAGCTGAACGAGGACTGGCTCGCCGTCGTGGTCGGCCTCGCGCTGGTCGCGCTGGCGCTGCTCGGCGTGATCCCGACCGGGCTGGTGCCGTGATGACGACCTCCACCGGCACCTCGCTCCGCTCCTCCGTGCTGTGGGCCTCGCTCGGCGTGGTCGCGGTCGTCGCCCTGTCCGCCGCCGTGCGCTGGCTGTCCAAGGCCGTACCCGCGTGGACCAAGGGCACCGGCCTCGAAGGCGTCGGCGCGGCGATCGAGTACCCCGTCTACGCGATCCTGCTCGGCCTGCTGGGCAACGCCGTCCTGGGCGCGACCGGCCTGCGGGACCGGCTGTCCGGCGGCTTCCGCACCGAGTTCTTCATCAAGACGGGCCTGGTGCTGCTGGGCGCGTCCATCAACCTGTCGGTGATCGTCCAGGCGGCGGGCCCGGCGCTGGCGCAGTCCGTGCTGCTGATCTCGATCGTGTTCGGCTTCGCCTGGTGGCTCGGCGGTCGCGCGGGCCTGGACGACAAGCTGCGCGCCCTGCTGGCGTCGGCGGTCGCGATCTGCGGCGTGAGCGCGGCCATCGCCGCGGCGGGCGCGGTGCAGGCGAAGCGCGAGCAGCTCGCCTACAGCGCGAGCCTGGTCATCGTGTTCGCCCTGCCCTCGATCTTCCTCGTCCCGTGGCTCGCCGAGCTGATCGGCCTGCCCGCCGCCGTCGCGGGGGCGTGGATCGGCGGCAACATCGACACCACCGCCGCGGTCACGGCCGCAGGCGCGTTGGCGGGCGAGCAGCAGCTCCAGATCGCGACCATCGTCAAGGTCACCCAGAACGCGCTGCTCGGTGTCGTCGCGGTCGGCCTCACGGCCTACTTCGCGCTGCGGGTCGAGCGCACCAGCGCGTCCGACGAGTCCGTGGGCAGCCAGTTGTGGCGGCGCTTCCCCAAGTTCGTGCTCGGCTTCCTGGCGACGTCGATCATCGCCACGGTCTACCTCGCCACGACCCCCGCCGCGGAGGCGAAGGCCGCGATCGGCGTGGTCAACGACCTGCGCACGTGGTTCCTGATCCTGGCGTTCGTGTCGATCGGCCTGGAGTTCCGGGTCAGGACCCTGCGGCAGGCGGGCTGGCGGCCGGTGGGCGTGTTCGCCGCCGCGACGGCCGTGAACCTGCTCGCCGCGCTCGGGTTGGCGTCGCTGCTGTTCTGGAACTTCAGCGGCTGACGGGCCGCAGCGCGGTGGTGGGTCCGCAGGCGACCTCGGCCCAGATGGTCTTGCCCCACGACCGCACCGCGCTGCCCCAGCGCTGCGCCAGCTGGTCGACCATCACCAGTCCGCGGCCCCGGTTCGCGCCGAACCGCGACACCCCCAGCACGGGGAGGTGGCTGGAGTCGGAGTCGTCCACCTCCAGCCGCACGAGCCGGAGGTTGTCCGGGCGCCACAGCCGCGCGAACAGCGGCCGCACGCCGTGGTCGTAGGCGTTGCTCACGAGTTCGGTGGCCAGCAGCTCGACGTCCTCGACGCACTCCGGCCCCTGGTCGGCGAGCATGACCCTGATGTGCGCGCGCAGCTCGGACAGCGGCGGCGTCACGTGGCGCTGGAGATCCACTTCGATCCGCGCCGGTTGGGGTTTCGGACCCGTCATCGCACTTCGACCTCGCGCTCGTCCTGCCCAGTGGTAACTCGCCTCGACCGGCCGTCAGCCTCCCACCAGGGACGACCACCGGGGCGGTGGTGCTCGTCGGACGGTCGAATGGGCCACCTGGTTCCTCGTCGACATGCGCTCAAAAACCCGGAGTTCCCCGTGCGGACCTGGCGAAACCTGCGAAGGTGAGGTTTTTTGCACACTTTCGGCCACCGCCGCTCCAGGTTGGCGTTGGGCCGATCGGGGTATTCGCTCCACGTCGACGAGGACCGAACCCCTGGAGAGCACCATGCGCCTGCCCAAGCCCCGCGGACCGGTGAGTGCGGCGTTGGTCGAAGGGCTGGGCGGGACGGCCCCGCTCGCGGCCCCGGCGGCCACCTCGTCGGACACGGACCCGGACGCGGTCGTGCACGACGACGACCTCCAGCTCGCGCTCTGGATCTGCTACGAGATGCACTACCGCGGCTTCGACGACGTGGACGACGCGTGGGAGTGGGAGCCGTCGCTGATCGCCCTGCGCGGGGCGCTGGAGGAGCGGTGGCTGGCCGGTCTGCGGCGGCTGGTCCCGCCGGTCGAGGTCGAGCCGGACCGGGTGCCCGCCGCGTTGGCCGAGCTGGTCGCGGCGGACGCCGGGCCGCCGCTCGCGGGGTTCCTCCAGCGGGAGGCGACGCGGGAGCAGTTCCGGGAGTTCGTGGCGCTGCGGTCGGTCTACCACCTGAAGGAGGCCGATCCGCACTCGTGGGCGATCCCCCGCCTGGAAGGCGCGCCGAAGGCCGCACTGGTGGAGATCCAGACCGACGAGTACGGCGGCGGACGCGTGGAGCGGATGCACTCCGAACTGTTCCGGGACGTGATGCGCGCGCTGGACCTGGACGACACCTACGGCCACTACGTGGACGACGCCTCGGCCGTGACGCTCGCGGTCACCAACACCATCTCGCTGTTCGGCCTGCGGCGGGAGCTCGCCGGGGCGCTGATCGGTCACCTCGCCTCGTTCGAGATGACCTCGTCGCTGCCGAACCGCCGCTACGGCAACGGGTTGCGCCGCCTCGGCGGCGACGCGACCGCGACCCGGTTCTACGACGAGCACGTGGAGGCGGACGCGGTGCACGAGCAGATCGCCGCGCACGACCTGTGCGGCGGGTACGCCAAGCAGCACCCCGAGGCGGCGGCCGACATCCTGTTCGGCGCGGCGTGCGGACTGGCGGTCGAGGCGGAGTTCGGTCGGGCCCTGCTGGACCGGTGGGCCGGAAACCCTTTGCCCAGAACAGCTTGAGCCGAAGGGTGTGGGATCCGGTTCGGCCGGGTAACCCCCTGCTGTGAGCACAGCACCGGAGAAGAGCGCGACCATCACGTCCTATGAGGACGGTCCGCTGCTCGTGCGCGGCGACTTCGAGCTGCGCACGCAGTCCGGTGAGGTGATCGACGGGGGTCGTGGCACCGTGGCGTTGTGCCGGTGTGGACTGTCCGCGATCAAGCCGCTGTGCGACGGGACCCACAAGTCCGCCAAGTTCCGCGCGTCCGGCGGAGATCGCGAGAGGTGATCTCCGGTATGTGTGGAACCCGGCGGGATGGGTACCCGAACTCCAAGCCCCACAACGGAAAGACGGAGGAAACGTGACGACGATCGAGAAGTCCGTGGACGTGGAAGTACCCGTCACGACCGCCTACAACCAGTGGACGCAGTTCGAATCCTTCCCGGCGTTCATGGAGGGCGTCGAGAAGATCAACCAGCTCACCGCCACCCGCACGCACTGGGTGACCAAGATCGGCGGCGTGAGCCGCGAGTTCGACGCCGAGATCACCGAGCAGCACCCGGACGAGCGGATCGCCTGGCACACCGTCGGCGACACCGAGGAGGGCACGTCGCACGGCGGCGTGGTGACCTTCCACCGCCTGAACGACACGACCACCAGGGTGAACCTCCAGATGGAGTACCAGCCGGAGTCCCTGACCGAGAAGGCGGGCGCGGCCCTCGGGCTCGTCGGCCACCGGGTCAAGGGTGACCTCGACCGCTTCAAGGACTTCATCGAGAAGCAGGGCACCGAGACCGGCGCGTGGCGCGGTGACATCGACGCGGCCCCGCAGCACAACGTGCAGCGGACGGACGACGGCCGCGGCGAGCCCCCGCTGGCCAGCGGTTCGCCGATCCTGTAGCGGCGACAACGTTCTCAAGGCCCGGCACGGGATTCCCGTGCCGGGCCTTCGCCATTCGAGACGCGGGACTCACGACTTTCGTCCGTTCTCCCCCGCGGGAAACGTCAGAAGAATGCCGGGGTTGGCACGCCGCCACACCCCGACGGGAGACCTGACGTGGCTCTACGTTCCCTCTCCGGCCTCACCGCGCTGGCACTGGCGGCGGGCCTGCTCCACCCGACCCAGGCCGCGGCGGCGGACAACCCGTGGACCGGCGTCGACAACGCCGTGGCGGCGAGGTCGGCCCGGCCTGCCGAGGTCCGCACCGACCGGTTCGCCGGGTTCACCCTCGACCGGGCCGCGCTCGCGACCACGTTGGCGAGCACACGGGTCCTGCTGCCCACGCCCGCGGGCACCTTCGAGCGCTTCGACCTGGTCGACGCACCCGTGATGGAACCGGGGCTCGCCGCCGCGCACCCGGAGATCCGGACCTACGCGGGCCGGGGCGTGGACGACCCGACCGCGTCCGTGCGCGCGGACCTGACCCCGCTGGGCTTCCACGCCTCCGTGCGGTCGGAGAAGGGCCAGTGGTTCGTCGACCCGTACTTCCAGCGGGACCAGAGCCTCTACGCCAGCTACTACGGCCACGACCTCGACCCCGCGGCACCGTTGCGGGAGAACGACGTCGAGCGGGTGGCGAACACCCTGCCCAAGGCCCCCGGCAGCGCCGTCGTGCGGCTGCGCACCTACCGCTTGGCGCTCGTGACCGACCCGTCGTACGCGCGCTACTTCGGCGCGGAGAACGTGACCGCGGCCAAGGCGACCCTGGTCAACCGGGTCACGCAGGTCTACGAGGACGAGTCGGCGATCCGGCTGCTGCTGGTCGACGCCACCGACCGGACGAACCTGAACACCGAGGCCGAGGCCTCCGGCCCGAACGGCCCGTGCGGCGCGGCCCCCTGCTACCGGCCGGAGGGCCTGGAGGCGTGCGGCACGGACACGTTCGTCGACAACGTCAGCGCGCTCGGGCAGCTCGTCGGGGCGGGCGACTACGACATCGGCCACATCGCCCTCGGCACCCCCGGCGGCGGCGCGGCGGGGCGAGGCGTCGGCGGCTACGACAAGGCCATCGGGTGCACGGGCCTGCCCACCCCGGTCGGCGACTACTTCGCGGTCGACTACGTGGCGCACGAGATGGGCCACCAGTTCTCCGCGAACCACACGTTCAACGGCGACCAGTGGAACTGCGGCATCGGCCAGCGCAACCCGGACACGTCCTTCGAGCCCGGCAGCGGGTCGTCGATCATGGCGTACGCCGGGATCTGCCGCCAGGACAACCTCCAGCGGCACAGCGACCCGTACTGGTCGCACGGCAGCCTCGCCGAGATCAACGCCTACACGTCCGCGGTCCTCCCGCCCATCAGCGAGGAGCAGAACGTGGCGCTGCGGGACTTCGACGGCGCCGACTCGTTCACCCTGACCTACCGCGGTCGCCGTTCCGCGCCCGTCACCCGTGGCGTGGACTACTCCCCGGACGGGATCCGGGCCGCTCTCCGGACGGTCCTCCCGGCCGGGGCCGAGGTGGTCGTCGCGGGCTTCGGCAACAGCGCCGAACGGCCCGCGGCCGTCGACGACGCCGGGTTCCAGGTCACGTTCGGCGGCGCGCTGACGGGCGTGGACGTCCGCCCGCTCGGGGTCGAGGCGACCGGGGCGACCGCGCTCGTCGGCGAGTCGGTGCGGGGCGGCCCGCAGGACAACCGCGGCCACCGGGTCACGCCCACCCGCAACCACCCGCCGGTCGTGACCACGGCCAAGCGGCACACCATCCCGGCCCGCACGCCGTTCGCGCTGACCGGCCGCGCCGTCGACCCCGACGGCGACCCGGTCACCTACCTGTGGGAGCAGAACGACCGGGGCGGTGAGAACGGCACGTCGCTGGTGAGCAACACCAAGGTCGACGGGCCGTTGTTCCGGGTGTTCGGCACGGCCGCGGTCGTGAGCGACGAGGACGCGCTGAAGTACGGCTCCCCCGGCGAGAACACCACGACCCGCGACCCGGAGCGGGTCTTCCCGGACCTGGCCCAGATCGCGGCGGGCCACACGAACGCGGCGACGGGAGCGTGCCCGGCCGCGCCACCGCCGCCGGAGACGGGCAGCGGGACGAACGTGCCCGCCGACGTGGTCGACTGCTACTCGGAGTTCCTCCCCACGGCGGACTGGGTCGGCGTGGACGGCACCAGGACGCTGCACTTCAAGCTGACCGCCCGTGACGGCAGGCAGGGCGGTGGCGGGATCGGCAGCGCCGACACCGAACTCGTGGTCGCCCCGACCGCCGGGCCGTTCCGGGTCACCTCGCAGGCGACCTCGGCGGCGGTCCGGGGCGGGTCGCGGCTGGCGGTCACCTGGGACGTGGCGGGCACTTCAGCCGCCCCGATCGGCACGACCGCCGTGCGGATCACCTACTCGACGGACGGCGGCCGGACGTTCCCGCACGTGCTCGCGAGCCGTACCCGCAACGACGGCTCCGAGACCGTGACGCTGCCGAGGGTCCCGACGACCAAGGGCCGGATCAGGGTCGAGGCGGTCGGCAACGTCTTCTTCGACCTCAGCCACGCCGACCTGACCGTCACCGGCTGAGCAGCTCCTCCGAGAGCCGCCACAACCGGGCGGCGTGCGCCGGGTCGACCGCGTGGTCCGCGACGCCCCGGCGCACGCCCGGCCGCACCGGCCCGGCCTCGGCGCAGTCCTCGAAGTACCGCCCGCCGACGCCGTCCAGCAGCGGCGAGGCGGCGAGCAGCACCGACGTGGCCGCGCCCTGCTCCACGCTCTTCCACACGACGGTGTCGCCGGTCGCCTCGAACGCCTTGGGCGCGTCCGCGGTGGCCACGTCGCCGATGTGCCGCAGCAGGTTCGTGTGGATGCGGCCGGGGTTGAGGGCGTTGACCGTGACGCCGTCCGCGGCCCACCGCCGGTTCGCCTCGACCGCGAACAGGACGTTCGCGGTCTTGGACTGGCTGTAGGCGGCCCACTTGTCGTACGGGTGGCGCTCGAAGTTCGGGTCGTCGAACAGGAACCCGCCGTTGACGTGCCCGACCGAGCTGACCACGACGACCCGGCCGCGACCGGCGGCGAGGGCGTCGTGCAGGCCGACGGCCAGCGCGAAGTGGCCGAGGTGGTTGGTGGCGAGCTGGATCTCCCAGCCCTCCGGCGTGCGCGTCTCCGGCGGGGCCATCACGCCCGCGTTCGCGACCAGCACGTGCAGCGGCCCCGTCCAGCTCGCGACGAAGGCCGCGACGGACGCCCGGTCGGCCAGGTCCAGCGGGGCCACGAGCATCGGCTTGCCCTCGGTGATGCCCTCCGCGGCACGCTGACCAGCGACGACGTCCCGGACCGCGATGGTCACCTCCGCGCCCGCCCCGGCGAGCGCGCGGGCCGTCTCCAAGCCGATCCCCGAGGCCCCACCGGTGACGACGACCCTCCGGCCGTCCAGGTCGACCCCGGCCACGACCTCCGCGGCGGTGGACCGGGCGTCGAACGGGGTGGTGAGGAGTTCCATGGCCGTTCCTCTCGTCTAAACTATCCGGAGTCGACTCCGGTTAACCTCCAGAGTAAGCGGAGCCGACTCCGGATAGCCAGCCGAGGAGACCCGTGCCACCCCAGAACACCCGTCCGCTGCGCGCCGACGCGCGGCAGAACGAGGACCGGCTGCTGGAGGCGTCCGCCCGCGCGTTCGCCCGCGACGGGTCGGAGGCGTCGCTCAAGGACATCGCCAAGGACGCGGGCGTGGGCATCGGCACGCTCTACCGGCGGTTCCCGACCAGGGAACGGCTGATCGAGGCCACCTACCGCAACGAGACCGCCCGGCTGTGCGAGGCGGCGGCCGAGTCGCTGGAGACCTCACCGGCGCGGGACGCGCTCCGCGCGTGGATGGACGGCTTCGTCGACTACATGGCCACCAAGCACGGCATGGCCGAGGCGCTGCACGCCGTGCTCGTCACCCAGGGCGACCTGCGGATGCGCACCCGCGACCTGCTCACCGAGGCCCTGGCCACGCTCCTGGCGGCGGGCGTGGCCGAAGGCGCGATCCGCGCGGACGTGGACCCGGACGACGTGCTGATGGCGCTGGGCGGCGTCACGCTCATCGCGGGCGGCGCCGACCAGCGCGCCCTCGCCGGACGGCTGCTGGACCTGCTGCTGGCCGGGTTGGTCAGCCCATCGTCGTGAGGATCTGGCCGTTCCACCAGAGGTCGAGCTGCTCCAGCAGTTCGGGACTGGTGGCGCTGGTCGAGATCAGCTGGCCGATGACCAGCGTCTTCGAGTCCACCCACCACAGCTGACCCTTGCCGTCCTTGACGAAGCACGTGGTGAACTCGCCGGGCAGCGGACCCGCCTCGGTGCGGTAGATCGCGGCGTAGTGCGTCGGGATCGTCACCGGACGGCACCCGCCCTGGCTGTCGTTGCGCGGGATGTTGTTGTCCTGCACCAGCTTGGCGAAGTAGGCGTCCTGCGAGGCCCGGTCGGGGAAGAGGCGGAACACGGCCTCGCTCGGCGGGTCGAACCGGCTGTCCTCGACGTTCGCCGCGGTGCACCGGACCGTCGCCGACTCCCCCCCACCGCCGTTCTCGCGCTCCTTGCACGTGGGGTTGCCGATGTAGACCGACGGCAGCACGCCCTGCAACGCCGCCACCGCCGGGTTGGGCGGCGCGGCCTTCGACGACGTGGTGGTGGTGACCGTCGTCTCGACCGAGGTGGTGACGGGCTTGGTCGAGGTGGACGTGGGTGGCGGCGTGGTCGTGGTCTGCCCGCCCGCCTCCATGTTCCCCTGGCCCTTGATGATCAGCACGGTCACGACGGCCGCGATGATCACGGCGATCGTGGTGATGGCCCCGATGATCGCCGCCTTGTCCCGCCGCGTCGGACCGTGCGGGCGGACCGGCTGCGGGGTGGGGGTTGGGCGGACCGGCGGCTGCCCCTGCGGCGGCGTGAACGGCGGTCCCGTGCGGGGCGGGAGTGGCTGGACCGGGGGCTGGCCCTGTGGCGGCGTGAACGGCGGACCCGTGCGGGGCCGGGTCGGCTGGACCTGCGTGGGTGGCGGCATCGGGAGCGTGCGGGGCGGCACGGCCAGGACGGCGGGGGCCTCGTCCAGCGCCCGCGCGGCGGCGGACGCGAACGCCCCGGCCGTCGGGTAGCGCTGCTCCGGGTCCTTCGCCATCCCCTTGACGATCACCTCGTCCAGGGCGGGCGGCACGTCGGGGTTGAAGTGCGAGGCGCGCGGCGGCGGCTCCTGCATGTGGGCCCAGATCTGGGCGGCGGTCGTGTCACCGCCGAACGGGCGGCGGCCGGTGACGCTGGTGAACAGCACGCAGGCCAGCGCGTACACGTCCACCCGGCCGTCGACGGGACCGCTGCCGAACCGCTCGGGCGCCATGTAGTCGAGGGTGCCGACGACGTCGCCGGACGCGGTGAGGTGCGTGGCCGTGGGCGACGAGCTGCGGGCGATGCCGAAGTCGACCAGGTACACGAAGTCCCCGGCGGCGACCAGGATGTTCGACGGCTTCACGTCCCGGTGCACGAGCCCGTCCGCGTGAGCGGCGTCCAGCGCGCTCGCGACCTGCTCGACGATCCGCACGGCCCGCCGGGGTTCGAGCGGCGTGCCGATCAGGTCGGTGAGGTCCTGGCCCTCGACCAGCCGCATGTCCAGGTAGAGGTGGCCGTCGATCTCGCCGTACGCGTGGATCGGGATCACGTGCGGCTCGCGCAGCCGGGCCACGATCCTCGACTCGGTCCGGAACCGCGCCCGGTAGTCGGCGTCGTCGTTGAACTGCGCGGACAGCCGCTTCAACGCCACGACCCGGTCGTGGGCGGTGTCGTACGCGCGGTGCACCTCGCCCATGCCACCGCGTCCGAGCAGCGCCTCGATGCGATAGGGCCCGAAGGTCTCCGCCGTCATCGTTCTCCCGGATCCGTCCGCCACACAGCCATCGACGCAGATGGTAACCACCCGGTTCCCGCAGGAAGGGGCCCCTATGATCGCGGGAGGCGAGCGAGGGGGCGTGGATCGTGGCGGGTGTCGCGGTGGTGACGGGCGCGGGGTCCGGCGTGGGCCGGGCGGCGGCGCGGACCCTGCTGGAGGCGGGCTACCGGGTGGCGTTGGCGGGCCGCAAACCCGACGCGCTGGCCGAGACCGCGTCCGGCGACGACGTGCTGGTCGTGCCGACGGACGTGACCGTCGAGGAGTCCGTGGTCGCCCTGTTCGAGGCCGTGCGCGAGCGGTGGGGCCGGGTCGACGTGCTGTTCAACAACGCGGGCACGAACGTGCGCGCGACCCCGGTCGAGGACTTCACCGCGGGCCAGTGGGCGAAGGTCGTCGACACCAACCTGACCGGCACGTTCCTGTGCGCCCGCGAGGCGTTCCGGACCATGCGCGACCAGGACCCGCGGGGCGGTCGGATCATCAACAACGGCTCGGTGTCGGCGTACGCGCCCCGGCCGAACGCCATCGCCTACAACGCCACCAAGCACGCCGTCACCGGCATCACGAAGTCGCTCTCGCTGGAGGGCAGGCGGTACCGGATCGCGTGCGGCCAGATCGACATCGGCAACGCCACGACCCCGTTGACCGAGCGCATGAGCCAGGGCGTCCTCCAGGCGGACTTCACCACCGCGCCGGAGCCGACGATGGACGTCCAGGTCGTGGCGGACGCCGTCCGCTACATGGCCGGGCTGCCGCTGGACGCGAACGTGCAGTTCATGACCGTGATGGCCACCGCGATGCCGCTCATCGGGCGGGGCTGACGCAGGTCACGGCGACCGCCTTGGGCGCGGGTCCGGTACCCACGAACCCGAAGCTGACCGTCCCGGCGGCCTGGATGAACCCGTTGTAGTCGACGTTCACGGCGTGCGCGGCCTTGCCCTTCTGGGTGATGACCGCGTTCCAGGTGTTCTGCACCTTCTGCCCCGCCGGGAACGCCCAGTCCACGGCCCACCCCTCGACCGCGCGCTTGCCGGTGTTCGTGACCACGATCGTCGCGGTGAACCCCTCGGCCCACGTGTCGTCGACGGACAGCTTCGCCGTGCACGAGGCGGGCCCCTGCTCCGGCACGGCTTCGCCGACGGCGAGCTCGAACCGGTCGACCGAGTTCCCGGCCCCACCACGCCACAGGTCGAACCCGGCCTCGACCCCGATCAGGTACCAGTCGGCCTTGACCCACCCGCGGTTGACCGCGTCCTTCCCGAACGCCCGCACATCGAGGTCGTCAACGGACGTCACGTCCCCGACCCGCTCGTACGTGATCCGGTTCCGCCCCTCGGCCTTCTCGAACCACACGTCCCAACTGGCCCCGGAGATCGGCAGCGCGCCGGCCATCATCATCCCGGCGGGCCGCGCCTCCCCGTTGCCGTGCAACCAGATCGCCAACTCGGCCCCGTCCACGGGCCCGTCCACAGCGGGCCGGCTGTGGAACCACACCGTGTAGGCGGCCGCGTAATCACCGTCATCGGCCTGCGTCGTGACCAGGTCACTGGTCAACTCGGGCAACCGGGACACCTGCACCGGCAACCCGCTGTTCTCCGAGCAAACCCCGAGGTGGCAGCCTTTCAGCAGCGAGGGGGTAGCCGCCGGAGGCCCACCGGGAGCCCGATCGTGCTCGGCGCTGTCGACCTTCAACGACTGGTCGCCGACGGTGACGCACTGCCCGGTCTCCACCCCACCGACGACATTGGCACCGGCCAGGTAGTCGGCCCCACCAGCGGGCACGACCTCGTTCTTCCCGCACACCTGCGTCCCGGCGGCAGCGGACGGCAACGCGGCCATCAACACCAACCCCACGGCCGCGGCCAACACGGTGCCGCACAACCCGATGGCCGCGATCGTGAGGGAAACCCGAAACGCCAACTGCGCCAAGGGATTGCTCATCACCGCGCTCCTCGGAAAACCCGAATCGTGCCCGATTGCCCCACACCGGGAGTACGGAGGGATCAGTTGAGCGGTTCAACCACCCCCCATATGAGACCGTTCCCAGAAGATCCACAGGTCGCCCCCGCATCCCACCTCAGGACGATCACACGACCAAGACCGCCCAGGCGACCAAGTAGACCAATCCAAGCCAGGACGCCTACCGGCCACAGAGGGCGAGGCGGCATCGCGTGGCGACAGCCACACGACGAACACGGACGCACCCAACCCGACCGTCGCCAGACCCCTCCCGCCACCCCGATCCAAAGCGCCCTCATGCTTGATCTTGGTTTGTCAAGGCATCTTTCCCGCCTTGACAAACCAAGATCAAGCATGGAGACAATCGCGCGAGCGGGGTGACGGGACCCCACCTCAACCAGACCGGCCCCACCCCAAACCGGGGGTCCCCCAATTCCCGGAACCCCCCGACACACACGCTACGACCGAGGTACGACATTTCCGGCCCCAAAAGCTCCCACCCAGCACCACGACCGGGTGAACCCCCGTCACCTCCTCCGCAACCGGGCATCCTCCAACTCCGGCACCGCGGCGAAGTAGTTGTCCGCCGGATTGACCTCCCCACCAGGCGCCACGATCGCGTCGATCCGGTCCAGCACCTCATCCCCCAACACCACGTCCCCAGCCCCCAACAACTCCTCCAACTGCCCCGGAGTCCGAGGTCCGATCAGGACCGACGTCACCCCCGGATGCGCCAGCACGAACCCCAAAGCCAGGTGCGGCAACGACATCCCCGCCTCCCCGGCCAGCTCCGTCAACTCCCCCACCACTTTCGCCCGCACCTGGTTGGCGGGCTCACCCATGTCGAACACCTGCGGTGCCCCACCAGCCCGATGCCCCCGCCCCGGCTCCACCCGCCCCGACAACCACCCACTGCTCAACGGCCCGTACGTCACCACCCCCATCCCGTACCGCCGCGCCACCGGCAAAACCCCACCCTCCACCGTCCGAGTCAGGATCGAATACCGAGGCTGCTCCACCAAGAACCGCCGATACCCACCCGCAGACGCCGCCCACTGCGCCTCGACGATCGCCGACGGCGGGAACGTCGACGACCCGATCGTCCGGACCTTCCCCTCCCGCACCAGGTCCGTCAACGCCCCCAACGTCTCCGCCACGTCGGTCGAGCAGTCCGGCCGGTGCATCTGGTACAGGTCGATCCACTCGGTGCCCAACCGCCGCAGGCTGTCCTCCACCGCCCGCTTCACCCACCGCGCCGACCCGCCGCGCCGGTTCGGGTCGTCCCCCATCGGCAGGCCGAACTTCGTCGCGAGCACCACCGAGTCCCGCCGCCCCTTCAGGGCCTTGCCGACGATCTCCTCCGACTCCCCGTTCGAGTACACGTCGGCCGTGTCGACGAAGTCCACCCCGGCGTCCAGCGCGCGGTGGATCATCCGGATCGACTCGTCGTGGTCGGTGTTGCCCATCGCGCCGAACATCATCGTCCCGAGCGCCAGTCCGCTCACCGACATGCCCGTGCCACCAAGAATCCCGCGTCGCATGACCCGACTGTGCGCGGCGCCCGCGACCACCGTCCAACACCGGTTCCCTGCCGGGGTTACAGTCGGAACCTGTGACGCCTGAACTGCGGCAGCTCCGGTACTTCCTCGTGGTCGCCGAGGAGCTGAGCTTCACGCGGGCCGCCGCGCGCCTGCGGATCGCCCAGCAGTCCCTGTCCCAGCAGATCGCCGCCGTGGAACACACGCTGGGCGCCCGTCTCTTCGACCGCGACACCCGAGGCACGCGCCTCACGCGCGTGGGCGCGCTTTTCGTGCCCGAGGCCCAGGCCGTCGTGACCCGTGCCGACGAGGCCGTCGCGGCGATCGCCAAGGCGATCCGCGGCGAGTCCGGCACCGTCCGACTGGCCTTCCTCACGACAGCGGCGAACCACCTGCTGCCCGCCGTCGTGCGGGCCGCGCGCGAACGCCTCCCGGACGTCGAGCTGACCACGGAGGAGACCACCATCGCCCCGCTGGTCGACGGGATCCGGACCGGCCGGTTCGACGTGGGGTTCGCCCGGACGCCGAGGGTCGACGGGCTCGCCACCAGGACCGTAGTCACGGAGCCGATCTGCGCGGTGCTGCCCGTGGGCCACCCGCTGGCCGACCGCGCAGAGCTGGTGCTGGCGGACCTCGCGGACGAGAACTGGGTGCTGACCTCGCCGGACTCGTGGGAGCCGTGGCACCGCGTCTACGCGGAGAACTTCCGGGCGGCGGGGTTCACCCCGAACGTCGTGCAGCGGGCCGCGGGCGTCCAAGGCCTGCTGGGGCTGGTCGCCGCGGGCGTCGGCGTGACCCACCTCGCCCTCTCCTCGCGCGACCTGCGCCGGTCCGGCGTCGTGTTCGTGCCGATGGCGGGCCGGACCACGGACACCGAGATGGTCTGGCTCCCGGACAACACCGACCCCGCCGTGCACCGGCTGCTCGACGTCGTCACCGAACTGGCCGCCACCACCGACCTCACCGCGAGCGGCTAGGTCACACCGACAGCATCCCCGCGAGGGACTTCACGACGTGCCGCGCCACGGCGAGGTCACCGTCCACAGTGGCCTGACGCAGCGCCGCCGCCGCGGTCACGTCGCCCGTGGCGAGGTCGTGCAGCACGTCCGGTTCCAGGCGGAACACCACGTCGGGAGCGTGCGCCGGTTCGCTGCGGACCTCCAGCACCCCGTCGTGCGCGTCGAACGAGTAGAACTCCTCGTCCACCCGCAGCTCCCCCGACAGGCCTTCGGGCAACGTGGTGGCGCGGTCGACCGCCGCCGCCATCACCCACGCCGTCTGGAGGGTGTCGCCCTCCGCGATCTCCTGCCCGTGGGCCAGCCCCCACGTCCGCAGCTCTCCCAGCACCCCGCCCAGCGCGCGGCCGGACTCGGTCAGCTCGTACACGGGAACGGACGCGGGCGGCGGCAGTGTCCTCCGGACGATCACCCCGGCTGCCTGCAACTCCTTGAGGCGCGCGGCGAGCAGGTTGCTGGGGATGCCGGGCAGTCCGGCGGCCAGGTCGCGGTGCCGACGCGGTCCCAGGGTCAACTCGCGCACGACGAGCAGGCTCCACCGCTCGCCCACCACGTCCAGCGCCCTGGCGATCGAGCACTGCTGGCCATATCTCTTCATGGGCCCATGATACAAGAGTCCACTGATTACTTCACTAATAGATGTGCTCACTTGTTTTTTTAAACCTGCTCCTCTACCGTTCGGTCGGCAGCTAGACGACCGGTCGCATTGACCCCGTTCGAGGAGCAAGAGCATGTCCACCTACCGCGCGTTCCAGGTGTCCGGCCAAGGCGACTTCGCCCTGGTCGACCGCGAGCTGACCGACCCCCTACCCGGCCAGGTGCGCCTGCGGGTCGAGGCCTGCGGCGTCTGCCACAGCGACCTCCTCGCCGTGTACGGCCTGTTCCGCCCGGACGCGAACGCCCCCGTCGTCCCCGGCCACGAGATCGCCGGTGTCGTCGACGCCGTCGGCGCGGGCGTGACCGCGTGGCGGGTCGGCGACCGGGCGGGCGTCGGGTTCCTCAACGGCCACTGCGGCGAGTGCGAGCACTGCCGTCGCGGCGACTTCGTGAACTGCGCCGACCAGCCGATCACCGGCACCGTCGTGGACGGCGGCTACGCCGAGGTCGCCTACGCGCGGGCCAGCGGCCTCGTCCGGCTGCCCGACGGCCTCGACCCCTTCGACGCGGCGCCGCTGCTGTGCGCGGGCCTGACCGTGTTCAAGGCCCTCCAGCAGGGCGGGAGCCGTCCCGGCTCGCTCGTCGCGGTGCAGGGCATCGGCGGTCTCGGCCACCTGGGCGTGCAGTACGCGGCCCAGCTCGGCTACCGGGTCGCCGCCATCTCGCGCGGCACGGACAAGGCCGAACTCGCGGCCCGGTTGGGCGCGCACCACTACGTCGACACGAACGTCCAGGACCCCGCCGCCGCGCTGCGGGACCTCGGCGGAGCCACGACGATCGTGGCCACGGCGGCGGCGGGCGACATCATGTCCGCGCTGGTGCCCGGTCTCGCGCCGCGCGGCCGCCTGGTCGTCGTCGGCGCGAGCCAGGACCCGATCGCGGTCTCGACGTCGGACCTGATCTTCGGCACGCGCAGCGTCGGTGGCAGCCTCACCGGCAGCTCGATCGAGAACGAGGACGGCCTGACCTTCAGCCAGGCACGCGGAATCCGCCCGCTGAACGAGGTGCTCCCGCTGTCCGAGGCCCCCAAGGCGTTCGAGCGCATGATGTCCGGCGAGGCCCGCTTCCGCGTCGTCCTCGACACGGCCCGCTGACCGTGGACGCCCTGCTGAGGCTCGTGCTGGACGCGCACGGCGGCCTCGACCACTGGCGGTCGCTCACCACCCTGACCGCCCGGATCACCTACGGCGGCCCGTTCTGGGCGGCCATGGGCCGACCGGACTTCGTCGGCGTGGACCGGGTGGAGGCCGACCTGAAGCGGCAGCGGTTCCACCAGGTCCAGGAGTCGACCGGCCGCACGGTCGTCCACGACAAGGCGGCGGACCTGGTGACCGTCACCGCCGCGGACGGCACGGTCCTGGAGGAGCTGCTCCACCCGAGGTCCACGTTCCCGAGGACGCTCGACACCACGTGGACGGTCGCGCAGGCCGCGTACTTCCGCAGCTACGCCACCTGGCACTACCTGGTGGAGCCGCACCTGTTCACGTGGGACGGGGTGGACGCGCACGAGGTCGACCCGTGGACCGAGGGCGACCGGACGTGGCGCGTCCTGCGCGTCACCTTCCCCGACACGATCGACACCCACAGCCGGACCCAGCGGTACTACTTCGAGGAAACGGGGCTGCTGCGCAGGATGGACTACGACACGGCGGTGGTCGGGGACGTCCCGGTGGCCCACTACATCCGCGACGAGCGCGCCGTCGACGGTGTCGTGGTGCCGACCAAGCGCCACATCCACCTGCGCAACCCCGACGGGACACCGGACCTGTCCTGGGTGTCCATCACGGTCGACCTCGACGACGTGGCACTGCGCTGACCCGCCGCGATATCGATTGCGGCCGTCCCCGCCGCACGGTCACCATCACGCCGTGAGCAGCAGACTGCGGGCCGTCGCCCGCGACACCGTGGCCTACGCGGACCGCGGCCACTACCCCGGCGCGACGGGGGAGGTCGCGCTCCGCGTGGTCCCGGCGGTGGCGGGCACCCGACTGCACCTGCCGGACGAGGTGCTGCCGTCCGCCGACCCGGCCGGTGACCCGCCGGTGGTCGAGGTGACCGGCGAGTCGTCCCTCGCCGCGACCCAGCGCCTCGGCGCGCAACGCGGGCGGTGGTTTCCTCAACGGCGCCCAGGCCCAGGAGGAGAGCATCGCCCGCGCCTCCGCGCTCTACCCGTGCCTGCGCGCGGCGGGCGCGTTCTACGCCCACCACCGCGCCCACGGCGACCTCCTCTACAGCGACCGGGTCATCCACTCCCCCGACGTCCCGGTGTTCCGCGACGACCGCGGCGCCCTGTTGCCGGAGCCGTACCCGGTCTCCTTCCTCACGGCCGCGGCTCCCAACCTCGGCGCGCTCCTGCGCTCCCAGCCCGAGTCCGCCGCCGACGTCCCCGCGACCCTGACCCGCCGCGCGGCCCGCGTGCTCCAGGTCGCCGCGGCCCACGGTCACCGCAGGCTGGTGCTCGGCGCGTGGGGTTGCGGCGTGTTCGCCAACGACCCGGCCACCGTGGCCGCCGCGTTCGACGAGGCGTTGCGGCGCACCAGGTCGTTCGACCACGTCACGTTCGCGGTGCTGGACCGGCAGCACGGGGCTCCGGTGCGGGCGGCGTTCGAGCGGGTGTTCGGCGCACAGGCGGCTCTCGTCGAACGCACAGGGCGGGCACAGTCGGGGCCGTGAGGGTGGTCCTCACAGCCGACCACGAGGAGTGCGCGATGACCACGACCGAGCAGGCGCCCGTCCAGCAGGTTCCGACTCCGGCCCCGCCGTCGCGGGTCCGCAAGGGGATCATCGCGGCCGCCGTCGCGCTGGTCATTGCGGGCGGCGGCGGGGCCGTCGTGTGGGCCACCAGCAACTCCTCGGGGTCGTCGTCCGCCATCGGGCAGGCGCCCGCGGGCATGGGGCCCGGCGGCGGTGGGGACGCGCTCGCGGGCGTGGCGCACGGGGAGCTGCAGACCGGGACGGTCACCGCGATCACCAGCACGTCGGTGACCGCCGAGAGCACGGACGGGTACACGAAGACCTACGTGATCGACGCCGCCACGGTGTTCGCGGCCGCGGGTGGAGCGCCGGGAGCCGCGGCGGCCGGGACGGCGGCGGACATCGCGACCGGCGACACGATCACCGTCGTGGCCTCCACCTCCGGCGACACCTCGACCGCCGTGCGCATCTCGGAGACCGGCTGACCGCCGTCCGTCCACACCGGACCGCCGGGAAATCGTTGGCGCCGAAAGCGGCGGCGGGGGAGGATTCCCCGGTCGACCGGCGAACGAGGAGCGGACATGGCGGAGCACACCTACCGGGTCATGGTGCGGGGTCGGTTCACCGACCTCGACGAGGCCGGGCGAGCGCGGCTGCTCGCGGAGGTGGACCGGCACGCGCTGCTGACCGGCGGGTTCTCCGAGGAGGGCGCGCTGTCCTACGACAAGACGCTGGACTTCTTCAGCTTCCGCGTGCAGCTCCGGGCGACGGTGGAGGACAACGACCGGGCGGTGTGCGACCGGGGCCTGGCCGCCGCGGCGCGCGCGGTGGACGAGCTGGGCGTCGACTTCCGGGACCTCAAGGCCTCGGCCACGGACATGGACCTGGTCAAGATCCGCCGCAAGTAGCGGTCAGAGCACTTCGACCACCACGGGGCCGACCCGCAGGACACCGTCGTCCAGCGGCGCGCACCGCACCCCGCCGCGCCCGCGCAACGCCCGGTGCGCGCCGGGCGCCAGCACCTGGTCCATCCAGCCGCACGGGCTCGCGGGCCGGTACGCCTGGAAGCGGACCGGGCCGTCGCCGCAGTCCAGGCTGAAGACGGCGCCCTCCCGCGTCCGGCCCGCGGCGAGCCCGTCGACCGGGAAGCCGCGCAGCACGACGTTGCGCCGCGGCAGCACCGGGTCGGGCACCGCGTCGAGGCCCAGTTCCTCGGTGATCGCGTCCAGCGACTCCGCCGCGAACACGGTGACGGACGCCTTCCGGTGCGCGGGCTTGCCGTAGAACCGGTCGCCGACCAGCCCGAGCCCGGCGCGCACCTCCACCCGGTCGCACGACCCGAGCAGCGGGTCGGCCCGCGGCCCGTCCTGCGGGCGGCCCTCGTAGGCGTGCACCGGCGAGACCAACAACGCCACGACCTGGACTTCCACCCGTCCGACGCTACACACGTAAGCTCGAGGACGTGCGAACCCGACCCACACTCAGCTGGACGGCGACGGGCGCTCCCCTACCCCGCACGACCAGCCTGGACGAGGTCGCCGACGTCGTGGCCCGGCGCGGCGTGGTCGTGCTCAGCGGAGCGGGCCTGTCCACCGAGTCCGGCATCCCGGACTACCGCGGCGCGGAGGGCAGCCTCCGCCGCCACACCCCCATGACCTACGAGGAGTTCGTCGGCAGCCCCGAGGGCCGCAGGCGCTACTGGGCGCGCAGCCACCTCGGCTGGCGCACCATCGCGCGCGCCGAGCCCAACGACGGCCACCGCGCCGTCACCGCGCTGCGCGACCACGGCTTCCTGTCCGGCGTCATCACCCAGAACGTCGACGGCCTGCACCAGGCCGCGGGCACGCCGGACGCCGTGGAACTGCACGGCAGCCTGGACCGGGTCGTCTGCCTGGACTGCCGGGCGACCAGCCCGCGCGAGGACCTGGACCGCAGGCTGCGCGCGGCCAACCCCGCCTTCGAGGGCACCGCGACCCGGATCAACCCGGACGGCGACGTGGAGCTGAGCGACGACGTCGTCCGCACCTTCACCCTCGTCGCCTGCGACGAGTGCGAGACCGGAATCCTCAAGCCGGACGTCGTGTTCTTCGGCGAGAACGTCCCCCGCCCCCGCGTCGACGAGTGCTACCGGCTCGTGGACGCGGCGGACGCGCTGCTGGTGCTGGGGTCCTCGCTCACCGTCATGTCCGGCCTGCGCTTCGTGCGGCACGCCGCCAAGACCGGCAAGGAGGTCCTCATCGTCAACCGCGGCGAGACGCGCGGCGACAGCTGCGCCACCGTCCGCGTGGACCTGCCGCTGGGCCCGGCGCTGACGGACCTGACCACCCGCCTCGGAGCCGACACCCGTTGATCCGTTCCCCGGTCCTGAGGCCCGAAACCCTTCTAGGATCAGGACTGTGACCAACACCAGCGTGCACCCCGACTACCTCCACCACGACAAGGAGGTCGTCGCGCTCCCCGACTCCGACGTGGAACTCTCGCCGGGACGCCTGAAGTGGTACGAGGTCCGGGAGGCGACCGCCGCCATCACCGGGAAGGTGCGCGAGGAGGGCCGGGAGTTCCTGCGCCACGAGGTCGCCGCCGGGGACCTGGCCATCACCGGGGACCTCGGCTACGTGATCCAGCACCTCTGCGGCGACAGCTTCTACTTCCTCATCGTCTGCACCTGGCGCAACAACAACGAGATGTGGCAGACCCTCTACGCCAAGGACGGTCACGACGCCCCGATCACCCGCGTCGAGTTCGGCCCGCACCGGCCGGTCGTCTGCGTGTGGGAGATGGGCGCGGTCCTGCACGAGCAGCGGGCGTGGATCCGCTACCTCAAGTCCACAAGGGACGATCGGGCGTTCGACGCGTGGCTGGAGGACCGCTTCACCGGCACGGTGTGAGCGCCCCTACAGCTCGATGTCCCCGTGGCGTTCGGCCAGCGTCACGGCCAGGTCCGCCAGCTTCACGTTCAACCGCTGCGACGTACGCCGCAGCACGTCGAACGCCTCGTCCGCGGTGATCCCCCGGCGGTGCATCAGGATCCCCTTGGCCTGACCGATCACGTCGCGGGTGTCGATGGCGCGGCGCAGCTGCTCGGCGTTCAGCTCCGCCGTCGTGTTGGCCTGGGTGGCGGCCAGCGCCAGCGACGCGTGCGTCGCCAGCAGCAGCGCCGTGGCCCTGTCCTCCAGCGTGAACCCGCTGACCGTGCGGGAGTACAGGTTCAACGCCCCGGACTGCCGGGGCGGGCGGGCGTCGGGCAGCAGCGCGGTGGACAGCAGCGACCCCATCCCGCGCGACGCGGCGGCGGGCCCGAACACCGGCCAGTTCGGGTCGTGGGCGAGGTCGTCGCTGTACGCCAGCGCCGGCCCCGGCAACCGGGCGGCGTCCACGCACGGCCCCTCGCCGGCCGCGTACTGGACCTGGTCCAGCTCGTAGGCGACCTCGTGGGTCTCGGCGGGCGTGTAGAACGTCCCGTCCGGGGCCCGCATGGTCACGCTCGCCACGGACACGGCCGGGATCGCCTTGGTGCAGGCCACGATGACCCGCTCCAACGCCTCCCCCACCGTGCCCGCGTCCAGCAGCGACCGGGTCAGCACCGTGAACTGCTCCACCAGCGGGCTGCCCGCCGGTGACACGTCGGTGCTGGGCACCGGGGTCGACTCGGCCACCTGCCGGGCGTCCGCCACGAAGCGGTCCTTGTCACCGGCCCAGTCGAGCTCGTCAGACATCGTGCTGCTGCCTTCCAGGGGAACGGAGGTCGTGAAGACCGGTCAGGCTCGACACGGCGCAAGTCCACCGCATCGAGCCCGACCGACCGGGGCTCCGCAGCGCGCTGGCTGCTCAACGCACGCGTGACGCCCACGATCGAACCGGTGGCGAGACCACCGGAAGTGTCAGACGCCGCCGGATCTGGCGGCCGGGATGCGGGGATCGCGCAGGGCCTCGCGCGCGTCGGCCACGGTGGGCCGGATTGTCAGCCGGTCGGCGACGCCGGTCACCTGGAGGGGCCGCAGCACCCGGTGCCGATCGGCCACGACGACGAACGGGATCCGCCGGATCTCGGCCCGCTGCGCCGTCTCCAGCACGATCGCGATGCCGTTGGACCCGAAGAACTCCACTCCGGACAGGTCCAGCACGAGCGCGGCGGGACGGTCGTCGATCGCGGCCAGCGTGCGGAGCCGGGTGGCCCCGGCCGACGCGGCGTCGATCTCCCCGGTCAGGGCGAGGACGGTGGCTTCGACGGACGAGACGGGGGCACTGGTCGGCGGTGACGCTTGCTGGGGCATGGGTGAGTCCTCTCCACGACGTAGAGAAAGACCAGCCGAGCTAGCTGTTGAACCCGAACCAATCTCCGGCGAACACTAGTTCGCAGCGATAACGATACGAGGGTATACCGAACCCGGCAACCCGGGAGCGGTTCCCCACCCGTGCGCACTCACCCGGACGTGGCGTTACGATGTCCGCCGCCGGTTGAGACACCAGCCGCGTCGGACCGCAATCGCCCACCGCGATGCGCTCTCCCGCGTGGGTGCGTGTCGCCGTCAGGAGTCGTCGGAGCAGTGACGGACCAGCAGACGGACCACCCGGCCTGGTCGGCGGAGAGGCTCTTCGCCGGACCCGGTGACACGCTCGCCCGCCACCGCGCCCACGACTGGTCGGCCACCCCGCTGGGGCCGGTCGAGTCCTGGTCGGTGGAGCTGCGCTCCGCGATCCGCACCCTCCTGCCCTCGCGCGTCCCGATGCTGCTGTGGTGGGGGCCGACGCAGGTCCAGCTCTTCAACGAGGCGTACACGCAGGTCCTCGGCGACAAGTACCCCGAGGCCGTCGGCCAGCCGGGCGCGGAGTGCTGGGCGGAGGTGTGGGACGAGCTGGGACCGCTGGTCGACGCCGTGATGGCCGGTAGCGAGGCGACCTACTCCGAGAACCACCTGCTGTTCCTGCACCGGCACGGCTACCGCGAGGAGACGTACTGGACGTACTCCTACAGCCCGGTCCACGACGAGCGCGGCGCGGTCGCCGGGATCTTCGTGGCGACCTCGGACGTCACCGCCCGCGTGCTGGGCGAGCGGCGGCTGGAGACGCTGCGGCAGCTCGGCACCCTGTCGGTGACCAGGGCCGACTCGGCGCACGCCTGCCGGGCGGCGGTCGACGTGCTGGCGGGCAGCCCTCGGGACCTCCCGTTCGTGGAGGTCCACCTGGACGGGCCGGGTCCGGTGGCCTCCTGCGGCGAGCCGGAAGTGCCGGACCGCGCGGTGGTGCGGCGGGTCGCCGAGACCCAGCGGCCCGAACGGGTGGGTCGGGCGGTGGTGTTCCCGCTGACCGGCGCGGGCCGCGCGCTCGGCGTCGTGGTTCTGGGGTTGAGCCCGAGCCGGGTGTTCGACCACGCCTACGCCACGTTCGTCGAGCTGGTGGCCGCGCGGGTGGCCACGGTGCTGGGCGACGCCGTGGCCTACGAGGCGGAACGCGACCGCTCGCAGGCGCTGGTCGACCTGAACGCGGCCAAGATCCGGTTCTTCCAGAACGTGAGCCACGAGTTCCGCACGCCGTTGACGCTCCTGCTGGCCCCGTTGCGGAGCCTGCTGGACGAGCACGGCGACAGCCTGCCCGCCGGGCAGCGCGAGGCCATGGCGGCGGCCTACCGGGCGGCGCAGCGGCTGCGGCTGCTGGTGAACGCGCTGCTGGACGTGGCGAGGGCCGAGGCGGACCAGCTGCACGCCCGGCAGGAGCCGACCGACGTGGCGGCGCTGACCGTCGAGTGCGCCAGCATGTTCCGCTCGGCGGCCGACCGGGCGGGGCTGGACCTGGTGGTGGACGTCGACCCGACCGGCGTGGCCGTCGTCGACCAGGAGATGTGGGCGCGGATCGTGCTCAACCTGCTGTCCAACGCGCTGAAGTTCACGCCGAGCGGCTCGGTCGCCGTGGCGCTGCGCGAGTCGGGCTCGGACCTCGTGCTCAGCGTCCGCGACACCGGGGTCGGCATCCCCGCGGGCGAGCAGGAACGGATCTTCGAGCGGTTCCACCAGGTCGAGGGGATCACCGGCCGGAACCGGGAGGGCACGGGCATCGGGTTGTCGCTGGTGGCGGACCTCGCGGTCGCGCTCGGCGGGACCACCTCCGTGACGAGCGAGCCGGGGGTCGGCAGCACGTTCACCGTCACGGTCCCCCGCCGCCCGGCGGGCCCGGACGCGGCCCCGGTGCGCGTGGCCGTCGCCGAACTGGGCGGGGCCTTCGTCGGCGACGCCCGGCAGTGGGAGCCGCCGCCGTCCGCGACGGGCTCGGACGACGTGGGCAGCCGCGTCCTGCTGGTGGAGGACAACGCCGACCTGCGCGACTACCTGGTCCGGCTGCTCGTCGGGCAGCACTGGTCGGTCGAGGCCGTCGGCGACGCGGAGGCGGCGCTGCGCCAGGCCCGCGACAAGCGGCCGCACCTGGTGCTGAGCGACGTGATGCTGCCCGGCCGCGACGGACTGGCGCTGCTGAGGGACCTGCGCGCGGACCCGGACCTCGCACGCGTGCCGGTCGTGCTGCTCACCGCCCGCGCGGGCTCGGAGTCCGCCGTGGAGGGCCTGCGGCACGGCGCGGACGACTACGTGGTGAAGCCGTTCGACCCGGTCGAGCTGATCGCGCGCGTCCACGTCCACCTGGAGCTGGCGCAGGTGCGCGAAGCCCTGATCGTCGCGGGCGAGCACCAGGTCAGCACCCTGCACAAGGCGTTGGACACCCGCGACACGATCAGCCGGGCCGTCGGCATCACGATGGCGCTGCACCGCTGCGACGCCACCGCCGCGTTCGAGCGGCTGGCGGCGACGTCGAAGAACAGCAACGTGAAGGTGCGCGACCTCGCGGTGGACCTCGTCGAGCGGTTCACCGCCGGGCTGCCCTAGCGATTTGTCCGACCGTGTCGTTTTCTGTCCGGTTGTGTCGATGACAGGTAACAGGTCTGGACCATAGTGTCGGATGTTCCGCCGCCACGTCGAGGAGGACGAATCCGAGGAGAATCGACGTGAAGGTAACGAAAACGCGGTGGGCGGTCATCGCGACAGCGGTGTTGTCCGCCGGGCTCGTCAGTTCCCCGGCCACGGCGCGACCAGCGCCCGCCCCCGATCCCGTACGGGCGCAGATGCTCGCCCAACAACCCCTGATCGCCGCCGCCGACATCGTCAAGGCCGAAGCGGAGACCACGGCCGGGTTCGCGGGCCTGGTGCTGGAGGACTCGCACGTCGAACTCTGGTGGAAGGGCGAGGTGCCCGACTCCGTGACCGCCGCGGTGGAACGCGCGTCCGAGGTCGCGCCGGTCACCGTGTCCCCGGCCAGGTACACCAACGCCGAACTGCGCGACGCCGCCAAGACCGTGGACGCGAGCCGCGGCCTCGGCTCGCCGGTGCACGCGGTGAAGATCCCGGCCGACGGCAGCGGGCTCGTGCTGGGCGCCTACCCGTGGAGCGACGCGACGGCGTTCACGGCGTCGCTGCACGTCGACGTGCCCGTCACGGTCGTCCACGAGGAACCGCTGCGGCCCGTGTCGCGGCGCAACGACGGCCCGCCGTGGAAGGGCGGCGCGACGATCGTGCTCGGCAACGCCGCGTGCACCTCGGGCTTCTCGGTGCGCAACGGCAACAACGACCGGTTCCTGCTCACCGCCGCGCACTGCGGCAACCCCGGCCAGCGGGTCACCGACCCGACGGGCGAGTACATCGGCACGGTCAGCGTCGAGCACTCCGACCACGACATCATGCTGATCCCCACCGGCAACGTGACGAGCCAGATGTACGTGGGCGGCGGCGACAGCAACTCCGTCGAGACCGTGCGCGGCTGGGGTGACGTCTACACCAACGAGATCCTCTGCCAGTCCGGTGTCACGAGCGCGGGCGAGACCGGCAACGCGGTGTGCAACATCAAGGTGCTGTTCTTCTACGCCGACCGCGAGGACCTCGTGGAGGGCGAGCAGATGAACGGCCAGCCCGCCGCGCGGCCCGGTGACAGCGGCGGCCCGGTGTACGGCCCGTCGTCCGCGGGCGGCGTGATCGCGAAGGGCACGGTCACCCGCACGGCGGGATCCCGCATCGGGTTCCAGGACTTCCGCACGGCGAGCCGCGACTTCGGCGTCTACATGCCGTGACAGCACCGGGGGTTCCACTCGACGCGAGTGGAACCCCCGGCACGGCGGTCGGTCCGGTCGGTCCTAGGAGGACTTCAACCGGACCCGGCGCTCCTTGTCGTCGGCGACGGCCTTCGCCAGCAGCTCGAACTGGTCATCGGGCAGCGTGCCCAGCTGGCCCTGGAGACCGTGCTCCAGCAGCTGCTTCGCCAACGAGTTGTCGTTGAGCGTGCCCGGATTCCGCCCCAGCAGCGCGTCCAGCTTGGAGTTCGCCGCGGCGGTGCCCTCGGCGGCCTCGGTGGCGCGCAGGTCGATGTACCGGAACACCTCCTCCATCGTCGGAGTGCCGCCCCAGGCGTTCTTCATCCGGTCCGTCAGCTGCATGTCGTCCTCGATTCCGTTGACGAGATCACCGATACCGCGATCCCGAAGAGTGACGTTCTTGTCGACCTGACCCGGAATTCCGGGCACGATTCCGGCCGAGGTGTACTGGTGGAGCGCGTCGTTCGGGTGCGACCAGCCCTGGAGGTCGCCCGGTCGCCCGTTGTAGACGGCGATCCACAGCAGCACGTTCTCGTCCGCCCAGGCGTCCGGGTCGATCCACCGGCTCTGCCACCACGACAGCGAGCCGTAGACCAGGTGGCGCTGGACGCCGGTCTCCGCGCGCACCACGCGGATGTGCTCCCTGATGTGGTCGTTGAGGACCTGGGGCGACGGCCAGACCAGCCCGCCGCCCTCCCAGTTCTCCGCGTCGTACATGGGGGCGAGGGCCTCGTCGTTGAAGAAGCCGTGCTGGCGGGCGTTGTCCACGAAGAACTGGGCCTGCGCGGTGGGCGACACCCTGGGGTCACCGAAGTGGTAGCCGCCGGGGGCGATCCCGGCCCCGCGCGCGCCGGCGGCCTGCTGGCCGCACAGCGGGTTCAGGTAGTTGACCTGCTGGCTCACCTTGATGCTCGCGCCGACGATCCCGTTGGCGCGCACGGCGTTCCAGTCGTTCACCGCGTTGTAGCTGGAGATGTCGATCAAATACTCGACAGGCATCGGTCACCTCGTCATCCGACCTGCGTTGGGGGGAGAAGGGTCGTGCGGAGGCGCAGGCGGGTCCACGGTCACCGCTCGGGCGGTCCGTGGCACTCCGGTCACTCCTGACCTCGCAGCCGGTGGGACTGGCACGCCACCACCGGACACAGTTCGAACACTTGGAGGTGGGCAAGAGTACAACAAAGGCATAACGACGCCACAGCGGCGCGCCCGAGTCCGCTAAGTCCCTGCACGGACCAGGGGTACCCACGACGGCAGCCTGCCGAACCGCACCGATCGGTCTGCCACCCGGTTGTCGGAAGCCGATCACCCGGATGCCGGAGTTGCCACCCCGGCGCGAATATTCCACTGTGGACGGACAAGGTGCACGGCGATCGCCCGCCGGTGGTCATTCCCACCGACGGGCGATCGGGTATCACCGACGACTCAGCCGACGCGCTCGATCCGGGCGCGGCGGATCAGGAACTTGCCGGGTTCGCGGACCTGCTCGAACGCGGCGTTGTTGAGCAGGGCGCAACTCCCGGACGCGGACGTGACCTTGACCGTGGTGGCCTTGCCGTTGTCGAGGTTGGTCACCTTGAGGGTGGTGCCGACCGGGAACTCGCCGCTGGACGCGGCCGGTGCGCCGCCCTCGCCGGACAGCGTCACGGTCGAGCCCGCGCAGACGACCTGGCCCACGGCGCCGTTCGCGGACTGCTCGGCGGCGGGTTGCGTCGCGGCCGGTTGCGCGGCCGCGGGTGGCGCGGCCACGTCACCGGTGCAGCCCGCAGCGGCCCGGCGCTGCTGGATCAGGTCGACGACGGCCTGCCGGTTGGCGATCCTGCCCTCGGACTGCGCGTCCGGGTTCGCCCGTTGACCGGCGATGAAGTCCAGGTTGTTGCGCAGCGCGGTGTCCAGCCCGCCGCAGTCCTCTCCGGAGCCCACGACCGCCGACTTCGGGTCCTGCGCGGCGACCTGCCCGCCGCAGCCCGCGACAGCCCGCCGCTGCTGGATCTGGTCCACCACGGCCTGCCGGTTGGCGATCCGCGCGTCGGACTGCGCGTCCGGGTTCGCCTGCTGGCCCGCGATGAACGTCAGGTTGTTCCGCAACGCGGTGTCCAGCCCGCCGCAGTCCTCGGTGGCCGCGTTGCCGTTCGTCGTGCCGAACGCGAAGGCCGCCACCGCGATCCCCGTGATGGCCAGGACGGCGGCGGCGCCGATCGCCGCGCCCTTGCGATGGCTCGCTCGTCCGCTCACCGCTTTCTCCTCTGGTTGGCCCGACCGCTGACCGGGACTACGGACTCGCGGCGGCGGTGGTTCAACCACGTCAAGCGCGCGACGTGGACCGATCGGGCTGTCCCCCGCGCCGGACCACACCAGCCCCGAAGAAGGTCTAGACAAGTTACGGCTTACATCGTGACTTGAATAAAGACATGCAGTAACCTCGGCCGCAGCCGCCCGCCCCAGCGAAGGGATGTGTCGATGAGGACACGAGCACTCGCGTTCGACGGCTCGACGACCATCCCCCTCGCCTAGGGCACCACCCCTTCCCACCCCTGACCGGATCCGCGTCACCACCGCGGACCCGTGGTTCGACGACCGCGTGCCGCGCAGCGACCCCGCCGCGACGGCACGCGAACCCTGCCGCACCCGAAAACCACGCTTCGCGAACTCCACCGCGTCGCCATGGGCTCCCTATCCTGAAAGCGAGCCGTCCATGCAGCTCTCCCCGAGCCGACTCCGCAGGCGCTTGAGCGTCGCGGGAGTCGCACTCGCGACCGTCGCGGCCGGACTCACGGTCGCCGCGATCGGCACCACCACGGCCGAGGCGACCGTCCTGCCCAACGGCTTCCGCAGCGTCGGGTACATGCCGTCCTGGTCCGGCAACGTCAACGCCATCCAGTACAACAAGCTGACGCACATCAACTACTCGTTCGCGCTGCCCAACTCCAACGGCACGCTCCAGGGCATCCCCGATCCCGGCAAGCTGTCGTCGCTGGTGAGCCAGGGCCACGCCGCGGGCGTCAAGGTCTCGCTCGCCATCGGCGGCTGGAACGACGGCAACGACTCCGCGTTCGAGGCGCTGGCGGGCAACTCCGGCAGCCGCACCACGTTCGTCAACGCGGTCATGGGAGTGATCAACCAGTACGGCCTCGACGGCGTCGACATCGACTGGGAGTACCCGGATCCGGGCCAGTCGGGCAACAACTACACGGCGTTGATGCAGCAGCTGAGCAGCACGCTGCACGGCCAGGGCAAGATCCTCACCGCCGCCGTGGTCTCCGAGGGCGGCACCGCGAACGGCGTGCAGCCCGCGGTGTTCAACGCGGTGGACTGGCTGAACATCATGGCCTACGACGGCGGCAGCCCGCACGCCAACTACGACTGGTCGATCGCGTCGGTCAACTTCTGGAAGAACCGCGGCCTGCCCGCCAACAAGGCCGTGCTGGGCGTGCCGTTCTACAGCAGGCCGACCTACCTGACCTACGCCGACCTGGTGTCCCGCGACGCGGCCAACGCCAACCGCGACTGCACCACGATCAGCGGTGTGCAGCAGTGCTACAACGGCATCCCGACGATCAAGCGCAAGACCCAGTGGGCCATGGCGAACGCGGGCGGCATCATGAACTGGGAGCTGTCGCAGGACACGACGGGCTCGACCTCGTTGGTCAGCGCCATCTACGACACGGTCACCGGCGGCACCCCGCCCACCACGACCACCACTCCCCCGGCGGGCGGGCGGACCGGTCCCATCACCGGCATCGCCTCGAAGTGCGTCGACGTCGCCGCGGCGGGCACCGCCAACGGCACGGCGATCCAGCTCTACACCTGCAACGGCAGCGCGGCCCAGAGCTGGACGGTCGGCACCGACAGCACCCTGCGCGCGCTGGGCAAGTGCCTGGACGTCACCAGCGCGGGCACCGCGAACGGCACGCCGATCCAGTTGTGGGACTGCAACGGCACCGGGCCCCAGACCTGGCAGTCCCAGTCCAACGGCACCCTGCGCAACCCCGCGTCGGGTCGCTGCCTGGACGTGACCGGCAACTCCTCCGCCGACGGCGCCCGGCTCCAGATCTGGGACTGCTTCGGCGGCGCGAACCAGGTCTGGCGCCTCCCCGCCTGATCCTCGCCCGACAGCACGAACGGGAACGCCCGGCTGGACTTCCAGCCGGGCGTTCCCGCGTTCCGGTCAGGTTCTCGCGAACTCCACCGCGGACCGCCTCGCGGGACCTACTGGAGGCCGTTCCTCATGGCCGTGAGCAGCTCGCCGTCGGTCGTGTCACCCGAGAGCTCCCAGGCGAACGCGCCGCCGAGGCCCTGGGTCTTCGCGTAGGCCATCTTGCCCGCGATGGTGGACGGGGTGTCGTAGCTCCACCACTCGCTGCCGCATTTCGCGTACGCCGTGCCCGCGACCGTGCCGGTCACCGGGCAGCGGGTCTTGAGGATGCTGTAGTTCTCCATACCAGCCTCGTCCCGGCCGGGAGCCGCGCCGGTGGCGGTGCCGCCGGGGGCGGCCTGCGTGACGCCGGTCCAGCCTCGGCCGTAGAAGCCGATACCCAGCAGCAGCTTCGCCGACGGGACGCCCTTGCTCTTGAGCTTCTGGATCGACGCGTCGGAGTAGAACCCGGCGGCCGGGATGCCGGTGTACGAGGTCAGCGGCGAGTGCGGGGCCGTCGGGCCCTGCGGGGACAGGTCGCCGAAGAAGTCGTAGGTCATGACGTTGTACCAGTTCACGTACTGCGAGGCGCCCGCGTAGTCGGCGGCGTCGATCTTGCCGCCCGCGGTGCCGTCCGCGGTGATCGCGGAGGTGACGAGGTTGGTCGCGCCGAAGCGGGCTCGCAGCGCGCTCATCAGGTTCCTGTACGCCGCCGGGCCGCTGGTGTCGCAGCTCAGGCCGCAGGAGTTCGGGTACTCCCAGTCGATGTCGATGCCGTCGAACACGTCGGCCCAGCGCGGGTCCTCGACCAGCTTGTAGCAGGAGTCGGCGAAGGCGGTCGGGTTCTGCGCCGCCTGCGGGAAGCCGCCGGACCAGGTCCAGCCGCCGAACGACCAGATCACCTTCAGGTTCGGGTTGAGGCGCTTGAGCTTGCGGAGCTGGTTGAAGTTGCCCGCCGGCCCGGTGCCGGTGTCGGCCACACCGTCCACACTGGACGCCGCGTCGAACGCCATGGTGTAGTCGGCCTCCGGGTCGCCCACGACGCACTGGCCGTTCGTGACGTTGCCGAACGCGTAGTTGATGTGCGTCAGCTTCGACACCGAGCCGGAGGTGGCGATGTTCTTGACGTAGTACGGGTGGTCGTAGACGCCCCAGTTGGTGAAGTAGGCCAGGTTGACCTTGCCGCCGGACTGCGGCGGGGTCGACGTCGTGGTCGTGGTGACCGGCGGCGTCGTCGTGGTGGTGGTCGTCGTCGTGCTCGTGGTCGTGGTGGTCGTCGGCGGGGTGCCGCCGCTCTCGCAGGAGGCGCCGTTGAGCAGGCAGCCGGTCGGAGCCGCGTACGCCCCGGTGTAGGTGACGGTGAACCCGAACTCCACCGACGCGCCGCGCGCGACGGCGCCGTTCCAGGTGCTCTTGACGGTCACCTTCTGGCCGGCGGTGGTGTACGAGCCGTCCCACAGGGAGACGACCTTGGCGCCCGCGGGGAGGGTGAACTCCACGGTCCACGACGTGATCGCGGCGGTGCTGCCGTTGGCGATCCGGTAGCTCGCGCCGTAGCCGGTGCCCCAGTCGGAGCCCTTCGTGAAGGTCGCCGACAGGCCTCCCGCGCCCTGCGCGGGCGTGACGGCCAGGCCGAGGACCATGGTGAGCGCGGCGACGAGCAACGCCGGGAGTTGCCATCTGATCTTGGACATCGATCTCCTCGTGCGAACCGGGCGGCGACCCAGGTGTGCACCGTGTGGTCCAGACCATTGTCCGGTCAAGGCGTTCACCGGTTTTGTCGCTCGAATGGCGCAACGACGAGGGGCAATGAGGAACGCACGATCGTTTCAGAATGCCGAATTGACGGGCCCGTTCGGCGTATCGGGAATGCGGTCCGGTTCGTCCGTTTCAGAAATGCGAACACCGGGTCACTCCCGACGCCATTGTTTCCCTAATTCCCCGGAAACGCGAAGTGGCCCCCCGGACGAGTCCGGGGGGCCACTTCCGACAAGGGATCAGCCGGTGTAGTTCGCGGTGATCGAGGTGAATTCCCACTTCGCCTGGTTCACGCCCGCGCACTGGTTGCAGTCGCGGTTGACCGCCCAGAACGAGAGCCGACCGAGGTGCACGGTCCGCGCCCAGTCCCGGATGGCCCGGTAGTCGTTGACCGAGACGACCTCACCGGCGTTGTCGGTGTTGCCGTTCATCGACGACAGGCCGGACTTGCGCCACGCGGCGTCGTCCGTGAGGCCGAAGACCGACTTGAGCTTGTTCTTCAGGCCGGTCACGGCGCTCTTCGTCTTGCCGGGCATGTCGCCGCCGCTGCTGAAGTCGAACGGCATGACGGCCCACTGGTCGACGTTCGCGCCCAGGTCCTTCGACCGCTGGATGATGCGCTGGCCCCAGGTCTCCGGGCCGGAGACCTCGGTGCCGATGGTGATGACGACCCGCAGGCCGGGGTTGTTCTGCTTGACGATCTTCACCGCGCCCAGGATGCGGTCCTGGACGGTGGCGTTCTGGAACTCGTCGGTGTTCTCGATGTCCAGGTCGATCGCCTTGAACTGGCCCGCGTTGATGACCTTCTGGTACGCCGCCGCGAGCGCCGACGCCGACGAGCAGGTGGGCCCGAGCTTGTTGCCCGACCAGCCGCCGATCGACGGGACCGCGTCGCCGCCCGCCGCCCGGATCTGGTTGACGCGGGTGATGTCCGCGCCGGTCAGGGACCGGTTGCCGTCCCACTGCGGGTTGCAGTTGCCGTTGCTCAGCACGAACGCCAGCGTGAACGACTTGACCCCGGTCGCGTTCATCACCGACACCGGGTTCGGCGGGCTGTCCCACTGGTACAGGTAGGGCGCGGCGAGAACGGGATCCACCGCGGCATTGGCCACGGGAGCCAATCCGACGGTCGAGGTAGCGACCGCCACAGCGACGAGAATCCGCCCCAAGATTTTCATTTTCGGTCCTCCGGACATGCAGGGTGCACGGAACCCACTTCCCGACTCAGGCGGCATTCGGACGGAAAGCGGCTGACCACGTCAGCACCACCAAAACTGGACTAGACCAATGGGAAATGTCAAGGGGGCCAGTCCGGCAATTCGAGTTCCGGTCGCCGATGCGAACACCGACGCGCGGTCCTCGGAGGGCACGCCGACCGCGGCGATGCCGAACGTCCGGCCGCCGCTGGAACGATCACACCACGACCCCGCGGCCCGCGCAGATCAGGCCCTCGCGGCGGGATCACCGACACCTCTTGGTGGACAGCGCTTGCCGCACCGACGGTCGCACGAGCGGCGAGCGGGCCGCGGTGGGTGCCCGACGGCGGTCAGACGCCGTCGGCGAGTTCGGCCAGGTGCGTCGCCACGGACGCGGGGTCGACGGACGTCATGTTGGTCAGCACGGTGATCGACAGGCGGGTCGACGGGCGGATGCTGTTGGCGCAGCGGAACCCCGTGACCAGACCGCCGTGGTAGTACGTCAGCGCCGGGCCGCTGTCGTGGATCTCGATGCCGTAGCCGTAGCCCACCGAGGTGCCGGGGATCTGGGCGTGGGGCTTGACCATGTCCGCCAGCGAGTCGGCGTTGAGCAGCGCGGGTTTCCCGCTGAGCAGGAAGGCGTTCCACTTGGCCAGGTCGCCGGTCGTGGAGAGCAGGCCGCCCGCGGCGTAGTACAGCGACGGGTCGTCCTCGCCGGGGGTCGTCCAGTCCGTGTACCCCTTGGCGCGCGGGGGAACACCGCCGTCGTAGCGGGTGTCGCGCATGCCGAGGGCGTCGAACAGCTGGCGGCGCAGGAACGTGCCGTAGTCCATCCCGGACAGCCGCTCCACCACCAGTCCGAGCACCACGTACCCGGAGTTGCTGTACTTCCACCGGGTTCCCGGAGGGAAGTCCAGCGGTTTCCCGGCCACGTAGGACACCAGTTCCGCCGGGGCGACGACACGGCCGTTGAAGCGCGCCGCCTCCTCCTCACCCGCCTCGGTGTAGTTGTAGAGCCCGGACGTGTGGTCCATCAGCTCGGCGACGGTGATCTCCGACCACGTCTCCGGGCAGCCGGGCAGGTACGTGCACACCGGTTCGGTGACCCGCAGCTTGCCCTGCTCCTGGAGGCGCAGGATCGCCACGGCGGTGAACTGCTTGGTGATCGACCCGATCTCGAACCGGGTGTCCGGGACGATCGGCGTGCCCGCCTCCACGTCCGCGACGCCGTACCCCTTGCGCAGCAGCAGCTGGTCACCGCGCCGCACCTCGACCGCGCCGCGGAACAGCTGCTCCCCCGCCATCCCGGTCAGGTACTCGTCGAGCCGCCCGCCGTCCGGCGTCGCGGGCGCCGGCGCGGCGCTCGCCGCCGACGAGGGCGCGGCGGTCGGCGAGGCCGACGACGGGGCCGCCGAGGAGGCGGACGGGGCCGGGGCGGACGAGGGTTCGGCGGTGCAGGCCGCGAGGCACAGCACCGCGCCGACCACCACAGCGCGCATCCCTGTCACAGGGGTGACTCTACGTCGTCAACCTGCGACGTTGTGCTCCGACTCCTCGACCGACGGGGTGAAGGCGGGCACCTGCGCCTCCGGTTCCGGGGTCGTCAGCCGGGCGACCAGCGCCGGGGTGACGCCCCGGTAGGCGGCCGGGTCGATCGGGTTGAGCCAGTGCGACGCCCGGACGCGCGCCTTGATGTCCAGGTCGAGGTCGCCGAGCACCTCGTCCACGTTGTGCATCGAGAACGGGATGATCTTGGTGCCCCGGCAGTGGTGGCGGTCGGTGGCGGTGTCCATGAACGCCAGCTGGTCCACGACCGCCCGCCGCATCTCGACCGGGTCGGGCAGCGGCACGGCGTCGGCCAGCGCGGCGGCGATCCACACGGCGGCCATCTCGGCGTTCAACGGGCTGAAGAACGACGAGTTGTACCCGTTGAAGTACAGGCCGGGAACGCCAAGCGGCAGGATCTGCCGGTACAGCAGGAAGTTGCCGCGCTCGTCGAACAGCTTCGCCTGCACGTCGTCGGCCAGGAACGGCACGCCCTGGCTGAAGCCGGTGGCGCAGACGACCAGGTCGGCGGGCAGCGTCGAGCCGTCGGCCAGTTCGGCGAACGGCTTCCCGTCGCGGGCGAACAGCCGGGTGATCGTCTGGTCGCGGTGCACGGTGATGCGGCCTTCGGCCACGCCCTCGAAGAAGCCCTCGGTCGCGAGGCCGATGGCCCCGCGGACGATGTCCTCCATGCGCCCCGGCGGCACCAGGCCGAGCTTCTTCAGCTTGAACTGCCGCACCGACACCGAGCCGACCGAGTTCAGCATGTTCCGGCGCAGGCCGTTGCCCGGCCCGAGCAGGAACTTCTCGAAGCCCCGCAGCCGCAGGTAGCGGAACAGCGCCTCCCCCATCCTGGTGAGCAGGAGCATCTTGAAGTTCAGCACGCCCGCGATCTTGCGCGGCACCTTCCACAGCAGCTGGCGGGCGATCACGTCGGTGCTCGCGGCCACGCCGCTGATGGGCACGGTCACGTCGCACGCCGACTTGCCGTAGCCGACGACCAGCACGTGCCTGCCCCGCGCCTCCTCGGCGTCGTGGAACTCCGTGCCCGCGAGCAGCCGCCCGCCCGCGGCGGTGAACTCCTCCACGCCGGGGTACGCGGGCACCAGCGGCTCGCAGAACACGCCGTTGGCCACGACCAGCCGGTCGAACGCCTCCGCGCCCGCCGTGGTCTCCACCGTCCACCGGCCGTCGACACCGCGCGTCGCGCTGGTGACCTCGGTGTTCAGCCGCAGCACCCGGTCCACGCCGTACTCGGCGGCGTAGGCGGCGAAGTACTCCTGGACCTGCTTGCCCGTCGGCCACTCGGGGTAGTCCTTCGGCATCGGGAAGTCCGACAGCGAGTACTGGGCCTTGGAGCTCTGCGTCGTCACGCCGGGGTACCGGCGGGTCTCGCTCCACACCCCGCCCACGTCCGGCGCCTTGTCGTACACGAGCACGTCGTGACCGGCTTGGAGCAGCACCTTGGCCGTGGTCAGACCGGCCACACCCGCCCCGATGACGGCGACCCTCATCGGTCCTCCCCAGGGAGCCGCATCTCGATGCCGAAGTCGGCCATGATCGTCTTGATCAGCCCCATGTCCTTGGGTCCGGGAGGCATGTCCGCCAGCGACTGGTAGTACCGCTCCAGTCCGGCGGGCGACACGACGGACACGACCCGCGACTCCTCTGCGTACGGGTTGCGGAAGGCGTGCACCACGTCGCGGGGCAGGAACAGGAAGTCGCCGTGCCCGATGGTGAACTCCTCACCGCCGAGGCTCACGTCCAGCTTGCCCGCGAGGCAGACGAACGACTCGTCCTCACGGGTGTGGACGTGCGCGGGCGGGCCGTTCGTCTCCGGCGGGACGGTGTACTCGAACATCGAGTAGGCGTCCCCGGTGGACTTCCCGTCGGTCTTCATCGTGATGCCGAGCCCGATCGCCGCGATGGCGTGGCCTTCGCGGGAGGGGAGCAGGTAGCCGCCGCCCAGTGTCACCGTGGGCTCCTTCGTGGTGGTCGGTGTGCCAGCGGTCACAGCCTGGGGCCAGGCGGGACATCCGCCAACTCGCCGTCCCGCTCACCGGGACTCTTTCCTCACCGGCGGCTGGCGTACGCCCGTGACGCGGCGGCCGCGGCGAGGCGCACCGCGGGCCCGATCCGGTCGGCCCGGACGAGCGCCGTGGGACCGGTGACCGACAGCGCCGCCACGACGTCCCCGAGCGGCCCGAACAGCGGAGCGGCGACGCAGTTGACCCCGATGTTGCCCTCCTCGCGGTCGACCGCCCACCCGCGGTGCGGGATCGCCGCCAACTCGCGCAGCACGGCCACCTCGGTGGTCAGCGTGCGCGGGGTGCGCGGCACGAGTCCCGCCGAGAGGACCCCCGACACGGTGTCCGGGTCGGAGTAGGCCAGGATCGCCCTACCGAGCGCGGAGCAGTGCGCCGGGATCGAGCCGCCCACCTGCGAGAGCATCGGCATGGGCTGGTGGCCGGTGATCTTCTCCACGACCAGCACCTCCGCTCCCTTGAGCACGCCGAGCTGCACCGTGGTCCTGGTCGCGTTGTACAGGTCCTGGAGGAACGGCAGCACGGCCTCGCGCAGCTCGTGGCGGATGGGCACCAGGCCGGAGATCTCGAACAGCCGGTTCCCGATCCGGTAGCGGTCCTTCGGCTTGTCCAGCCAGCCGAGCTTGATCATCCGATCGGCGGTGCGGTGGGTGGTCGAGCGCGGCATCCCGCAACGGGCGACCAGCGCGGCGAGCGTCAGCTCCCGGTGCGCGGCGTCGAACGCGCCGAGGATCGCCGCGGCGCGGTCCAGCCCGCCCATCCCCTCCGAACTGCCGTCCCGCTCAGCGGGACTCATCGTTGGCTCCCCGAGTGCACACGGGTCAGGCTAACCCGGTCGGCACGACCACTACAGGGGGAAACCATCAGCACCACGCGAACCGCACTCGTCGGAGGTGGTGGCGCGGGCATCGGCCACGCCGCCGCCGAGCGCCTGGCACGGGCGGGTCACCAGGTCGTGATCACCGGCCGCCGGGCCGACGTGCTCGACGCCGCCGCGGCGGCGCTGCGGGAGCGCACCGGCGCCGCCGTGCACCCGCTCGTGAACGACGTGGCCGACCCGGACGCCGCCGAGGCCGCGCTGGCGTTCGTCGAGGACCGGTTCGGGGCGCTGGACGTGCTGGTGCTCAACTCCGGCGGACCGCCGCCCGGCCGGATCCTCGACGTCGGCGACGAGCAGTGGCAGCGGGCGTTCGACCTGCTGCTCCTCGGCCCGCTGCGGCTGGCCCGGCTCGCGCTGCCCCGCATGGCCGAGCGCGGGTTCGGGCGGGTGGTGTTCGTGACGTCCACGGCCGTGCGCCAGCCGCAGCCGGACCTCGCGGCGTCGGTCGTGCTGCGCGCGGCCGTCACGTCCGCGGCGAAGCTGCTCTCGCGGGAGTTCGCGGCCGAGGGCGTGACGGTGAACTGCGTCGCCCCCGGCGCCACGGCGACCGAGCGGCGCAGGCAGGTCCTGGAGAACCGGGCCGCGTCGACGGGCCGCTCCTACGACGACCTGGCCGCTTCGGACGCCGCGGGCATCCCGGCGGGCCGGGCCGGGGAGCCCGACGAGGTCGGGGCCGTGGTGGCGTTCCTGGCGTCGGAGGCGGCGAGCTACGTGAACGGGACCGCACTGGCGGTCGACGGCGGACGAACGGAGACGATCTGATGGCCCAGTCCGGACCGGACTTCAGCATGGCCGAGTTCCTCGGCGCGATCGCGGACACCGTGCGCCCCAGCACGCTGCGCCCGGTGGTCGTGCGCGCGGCCGAGCTGGAGACCCTGCCCGCCGCGCAGGTCCACAACCCCACCACGCTGTCCATCGCGGGGAAGCTGCCGACCGCGACGTTCGAGATCTTCCGCCAGACCATCCCGCCGGGCCTCACGTCCGACATGCAGCGCCACCACCACGAGACGGTGCACTACGTCATCTCCGGCGACGGCCACAGCGAGGTCGAGGACGAGACCGAGACCTGGTCGACGGGCGACTTCATCTACACCCCGCCGTGGACGTGGCACCGGCACTACAACGACTCCGCCGACCACCCGGTCGAGTTCCTCACCATCGAGAACTCCCGACTCCTCAACGCACTGGGCGTGGGCCGACGGCAGAGCGCGGGCCTCGCGACCCTCGCCGAGGCCCGCGCCCGCTTCAAGGAGGAAACCTCATGAGCGACCTGCCCGCGCACGTCAGCGTCTGGGGCGAGTTGGCCGACGTCGACCACGAGCTGCGCCACGTGCACGTCGGCGGGGTCCGGACCAGGGTGCTCCAAGCCGGGTCCGGGCCGGACCTGATCCTGTTGCACGGCACCGGTGGGCACCTGGAGGCGTACGCGCGGGACATCGCCGGGCTGGCGAACGACTTCCGCGTCACCGCGTACGACATGGTCGGTCACGGCTGGTCGGACCTGCCGGACTTCCCGTACACGATCGACGTGCTGTCGGACCACCTCGTGGGGCTGATGGACGCGCTCGGCATCGACTCGGCACACCTGTCCGGCGAGTCGCTCGGCGGGTGGGTCGTGGCGTGGACCGCCGCGCACCACGCGGAGCGGGTCGGCAGGCTGGTGCTGAACACGCCGGGCAACATCGCCAACAAGCCCGACGTCATGGTGAGGATGCGCGACAGCACCAGGGCCGCCGTGCGGGACCCCAGCGACGAGACCGTGCGCCGCCGCGTCGAGTTCCTGTTCCACCACAAGGAGATGGTCACCGACGAGCTGGTGGACCTGCGCCGCCAGGTCTACACCCGCCCCGGTTTCGTCCAGGCCATCGAGAACACCCTGGTGCTCCAGGACCCCGTGGTGCGCAAGGACTTCGCCTGGGACCCGTCGTGGGTCGGCAAGGTGGTCGCGCCGACGTTGCTGCTGTGGACCGAGCACGACCCCACGGGCGGGCTGGACGAGGCTGACCTGCTGCTGGAGTGGCTGCCCGACGCGCGCCTGCACGTGATCGCCGACGCCGGGCACTGGCCGCAGTGGGAGAAGCCCGACGAGTACCTGCGGTGCCACCACGACTTCCTCGTCCTCGCGAAGGACCCGGCATGAGCGAGATCATCGGTTTCGTGGGCATGTCCCACTCCCCCTTCGCCACCATGACCCCGCCGACCGACCCGTCGCAGCCCGGCGGCGCGTTCCTGGCCGACGCCGACCGCGTGGCCGCGGCCGTGGCGGAACTGGCGCCGGACGCGGTCGTCGTCATCGGGCCCGACCACTTCCACGCCAACTTCTACGACGTGATGCCGCCGTTCGTGCTCGGCGTCGAGGAGGCCATCGGGTTCGGCGACTTCGACAGCCGGTCGGGCCCGCTGCCGATCGCCTCGCAGCTCGCGTGGTCGATCCGCGACGGACTGGCCGCCGACGGCTTCGACCTGTCGCTGTCGTACTCGCTGACCGTCGACCACGGGATCGTGCAGAGCTACGAGATGGTGTCCGCAGGCACGCCGATCCCGTTGGTGCCGCTGGTGGTCAACACGGCCGCGCCGCCGTTGCCGAGCATGGAGCGCTGCGTGCGGCTCGGCGAGGCGCTGGGCGAGGCGATCCGCACGTCGGCGTTCGCGGGCCGGGTGCTGGTCGTGGCCAGCGGCGGCCTGTCGCACTGGCTGCCGTCCAACGATCCGCGCGAGGTCGACGGCGAGCGGCGGGCGGCGGTCATCCACGGCCGCAAGGACGTGCACGCGTTCACCGCCGCGCGGGAGCCGCGGGTGCGGGCGATGGGCGGCAACCCCGACGCCCGCGTCAACGCCGAGTGGGACGACTGGTTCCTCAAGCAGCTCTCGGCCGCCGACAGCGCGCCGATCACGGCGCTGGGCGACGCGGTGCTGGAGGACAACGCGGGCAGCGGCGGCCACGAGATCCGCGCCTGGCTGATCGGCCAGGCCGCGGTGGGACAGCCGTTGCGCTGGACCAGTTACGAGCCGGTGCCGGAGTGGATCACCGGCATGGGCATCGGCACGAGCTTCGAGGTGCGCTGACATGACGTCGTCCGAGGCGTACCTGCGCCTGGCCTCCGCGCGAGCGGCCCACCGCCCCTGTCCCCCGGTCCGCGAACTGCTGCCCGCCGACGACGTCGACGCGGCCTACGCCGTGCAGACGACGTGGCTGTCCGAGCGGATCGCGACCGGCTCGGTGGTCGTCGGCCGCAAGATCGGCCTCACCAACCCGACCGTGCAGCGGCAGCTGGGCGTGGACCAGCCCGATTTCGGCTTCCTGCTGGACGACATGGTGTGCCCGGAGGGCGTGCCCGTGGACGTCACCCGCCTGTTGCAGCCGAAGATCGAGGCCGAGGTCGCCTTCGTGCTGGCCCGCGACCTCACCGGCGCGGAGATCGGCCCGGAGGAGGTCGCCGCGGCGACCGGCCACGTCGTGGCGGCGTTGGAGATCGTGGACAGCCGGGTGGCGGACTGGGACATCCGCATCGTCGACACGGTCGCCGACAACGCCTCCTCCGGCCTCTTCGTGCTGGGGTCGGAGCCCGTCCCGCTGACCGACCTCACCTCCTGCGTCATGACGATGACCCGCGGCGACGAGGTCGTGTCCAAGGGGACGGGCGCGGACTGCCTCGGCGATCCGCTGCTGGCCGTCGCCTGGCTGGCCAGGACCGCCCGCGACCGCGGCCGTCCGCTGCGCGCGGGCGAGGTGGTCCTCTCCGGAGCGCTGGGCCCGATGGTGCCGGTGGCCCCCGGCGACCACTTCCGGGCGCACATCAGCGGTCTGGGCGACGTGGCCGCCCTGTTCACCGGAGGCGCGTCGTGAAGGTCGCCGTGATCGGGTCGGGCAACATCGGCACCGACCTGATGGTCAAGGTCCTGCGCAGCGACCTGGAGATGGCCGCGCTGGTCGGCGTCGACCCCGACTCCGACGGCCTCGCGCGGGCCGCCCGGTTCGGCGTCCCGACCACGTCCGACGGCGTGGAGGGCCTGCTGAGGATGCCGGACTTCCAGGACGTGCGGATCGTCTTCGACGCCACGTCCGCCAAGGCGCACCACGCCAACGCCGCCGCGCTGGCCCCGTTCGGCGTCCGCCTGGTCGACCTCACCCCGGCGGCCATCGGCCCGTTCGTCGTGCCCGCGGTGAACCTGGAGGAGCACCTGACCGCCCCGAACCTGAACATGGTCACCTGCGGCGGCCAGGCGACCATCCCCGTCGTGGCGGCCATCGCGGGCGTGACCCCGGTGCCGTACGCGGAGATCGTCGCCTCCATCGCGTCCAAGTCGGCGGGGCCGGGCACCCGCGCGAACATCGACGAGTTCACCGAGACCACGGCCGCCGCGATCGAGTCGGTCGGCGGGGCGTCCCGCGGCAAGGCGGTCATCGTCCTCAACCCCGCCGAACCACCGCTGGTCATGCGCGACACGGTGTTCTGCCTCGTGGAGGACCCCGACCAGGCCGCCGTGACGCACGCGGTGGAGCGGATGGTCAAGGAGGTCTCGACCTACGTCCCCGGCTACCGCCTCAAGCGCCCGGTCCAGGTCACCCCGGTCGACGGGCCCGTGCACACGCTCGTGGGCGACCGCCGCGTCACGCACCGGGTGAGCGTGTTCCTGGAGGTGGAGGGCGCGGCCCACTACCTCCCGGCGTACGCGGGGAACCTCGACATCATGACCTCGGCGGCCCTCCGGGTGGCCGAACGCATCGCGGAGGCGACCCGGTGACCAGGCGGCTGTACATCCAGGACGTGACCCTGCGGGACGGCATGCACGCCACCCGCCACCGGATCAGCCCGGCCAAGGCGGCCGAGATCGCCGCCGCCCTGGACGCGGCGGGCGTGGACGCCATCGAGGTCGCCCACGGCGACGGCCTCTCCGGCGGCAGCCTCGTCTACGGCCCCGGCAGCAACACCGACTGGGAGTGGATCGAGGCCGTGGCGGAGGTCGTCTCCACAGCCCGCCTCACGACCCTGCTGCTCCCCGGCATCGGCACGGTCGCGGACCTGCGCCGCGCCCACGCCCTGGGGGTCCGCTCGGTCCGCGTGGCCACCCACTGCACCGAGGCCGACGTCGCCGCGCAGCACATCGACACCGCGCGCTCGCTGGGCATGGACGTCGCGGGGTTCCTGATGATGAGCCACCTGGCCCGACCTGCCGAACTGGCCCGCCAGGCGAAGCTGATGGAGTCCTACGGCGCGCACTGCGTCTACGTGACCGACTCGGGCGGCAGGCTGACGGTCACCGGGGTCCGCGACCGGGTCCGGGCCTACCGCGAGGTGCTCGACCCCGCCACCGAGATCGGTGTCCACGCCCACGAGAACCTGTCCCTGTCGGTCGCCAACTCGCTGGCCGCGGCCGAGGAGGGCGCGACCCGCGTGGACGCCTCGCTGGCGGGGCACGGGGCCGGTGCGGGCAACTGCCCGATCGAGCCGTTCGTCGCCGTGGCGACCCTGGAGGGCTGGGACCACGGCTGCGACCTGTTCGCGTTGCAGGACGCCGCCGACGACCTGGTGCGCCCGCTCCAGGACCGGCCGGTGCGGGTGGACCGCGAGACCCTGACCCTCGGCTACGCGGGCGTGTACTCCAGCTTCCTGCGCCACGCCGAGGCCGCGGCGGCCACCTACGGCGTGGACGTCCGGGCGCTGCTGCTCCAGGCGGGCGGGCGCGGTCTGGTCGGCGGGCAGGAGGACATGCTGGCCGACATCGCGCTGGGCATGGTCAAGACCGACTCCGCGACCTGACCGGAACGCCTTGGCGGGCCCCGGTCCTGCCCTATGCTCGGGCGTTCGGCAGCCGACGGGAACCGGCCATGGCGACGCACCAGTCCGGGCACGACGTCTTCATCTCCTACAGCCACGCGGCGGACCGCCCGGTGGCTGTCGCGCTCCAGCACGGCCTGCACCGCTTGGCCAAACCGTGGTACCGGGTGCGGGCGCTGCGGGTGTTCCGCGACGACACCAGCCTGTCCGCGACTCCCCGGCTCTGGGCGAGCATCGAGCAGGGGCTGCGCGGGTCGCGGTTCTTCGTCCTGGTGGCCTCGCCGGAGTCGGCGGCGTCGCGGTGGGTGGCCAAGGAGGTCGAGTTCCGCAGACGCCGGACCGATCCGAGCACGTTCCTGATCGTGGTGACCGACGGCGAGGTCGCGTGGGACGAGGAGGCCGGGGACTTCGACTGGGAGGTCACGACCGCGCTGCCCCGGCTGCTCGCCGGGTGGTTCGCCGACGAGCCGCTGTGGGTGCGCCTGGACGGGGCCCGCCGGGACACCGCGCTGTCCTTGCGCAACGCCGAGTTCCGGGCCGCGGTGTGCAAGATCGCCTCGCCGGTCCACGGCGTCGCACCGGACGACCTGGACAGCGTCGACATCGTCCAGCACCGCGTGGCGAACCGGGTCCGCGCGGGCGCCGTCGCGACCCTCGTCGTGCTCTTGGTGGTCGCGGTCGTGCTGGGGCTGTTCGCCGTCCAGCAGCGCGACGAGGCAGTGCGGCAGACCGTCGCGGCGAACGCGCGGGCGCTCGCCGCGGAGGCGGACGCGCTGGCCGACCGCGACCCGCTGCTGTCGGCACGGCTGTCGCTGGCCGCCTACCGGCTGGCGCCGTCGGCCGAGCAGTCGCGGCAGAGCGTGCTGCGGTCGCTCGACCGCAACCGGCACGGGGTGCGCCACGTGGTGCAGGAGCCCGCGCTCGGCGGGGCGGGCGGCCACCCCGGCGAGGACCGGGGCCTGGCGGGGACCGTGGCGCTCAGCCCGGACGGCTCGGTGCTCGCGGTGGGCTCGCGCTGGACCGGCGAGGTCCGGCTGTGGGACGTGGCGAGCGGCCGCGAACTCGGGCCGCTGGGCGAGGCGCCGGACAACTCCGACCGCTTCGGCCCGTCGCTGAGGTTCGGCGACGACGGCACGACGCTGACGGTGATCACGATCGGGTCGACCGAGACGTGGGCCGTCGCCACCCGGCAGCGCCTCTCCTCCGGCGAGGGGCCGCCGGGCGGCCCTCCCCCGGCGGGCACCGAGGTGGGCTCCGCCGACGGGAGCACCCGCGTGCGCGGGGACGACAACGGGCAGCTCTTCCTGCTGGGCCCGGACTCCACGCCGGTCGAGATGCTCGCCGAGCTGCCGGACGTGATCTCCGGGATCGCCCTCTCCCGCGACGGGTCGGTGGTCGCGGCGGTCGACGTCCACGGCAACGTGGTCACCCTGCGGCCGCGGGTCGACCTGCGGTTCCACGTCCTGGCCGCGGCTCCGGCACGGGCGGACGGGGCCGAGGTGGAGTCGCCGCGCCTCACGCCGAGCCCGGACGGGCGGTGGCTGCTGGTGGCCAGGGCGGGGGCGGCCGAGCTGTGGCGGGTGGCCGAACGCCGGGTGCTCGGCCGGTTCCCCGCGTCCGGGCCGCTCGACGGCGAGCTCGTCGGGTTCAGCCCCGACGGCACGAGGTTCGCGATCCGCGACGGCGACCGGCTCGTGGTCCGGGAGTCGGAGTCCCAGCGCGAACTGGCGTCCGAGCCCGTCGGCGGGGATCCGGTCGAGGTCGCCCGCGCGTTCACCCGGCAGCTGGGCGGGGTCGCGGTGGTGGTCGACCCGACGGGCCCGGTCACCGCCGTCGGGGGCGACCGGACGCGCGAGGTCGCCGCGACCATCGGCGGCGGCGTCCAGGTGACGGTGCCGGGCCGCTCGGTCGCGGTGCTGGAGTCGGCGAAGGCCGGCGGCGACCGCCTGACGAGCTGGACGTCGGGGGCGGACCTCGTCGGGGACCTCCGGGTCGACAGCGCCCTCGGCGGGCTGGCGGTCAGCGACGACGGCCGGTACGTCGCGTTCGACAACGAGGTCGTGGACGTGACCACGGGCGCGCGCACCCCGCTGCGGGGCGGTCCGGGGAGCGGGGCGGCGGGCAACGTCCTGGCGTTCGCGGCGGGCGGCGACGTCGTGCTCCAGCAGGTGATCCCCAGCCGGGACTACTCCGGGGGCACGCGCCTGCTCCTGTGGGACCGGGCGAGCGGGGCGCTGATCGGCGAGTTCGACAACCACTCCCTCACCGCGGTCGACCCGTTCCTCGTGGCGACCGGGGTCGTCGGCGTGGGCGCGGACTCGGCGCTCGCCGTGACCGACGACGGCGCGATCGTCCTGCTGGGCACCGGCACCGACGCGTGGGCCCGCTCGCTGTGCGGCCTGGTGGGCGACCTCGAACCCGACGAGCGCCGGGACTACCTGAGCGGGATCGACCTCGGTCCGGTTTGCTGAGGACCCTGGTGGTTCAAGGTCCGACCGGTCGGGTAGTCCGGTCGGACCAGTTGTCGACGGAGGGGCGCGGGAGTGTCAAGCGAGGGCGAAGTCGTCACGGCCAAGGTCGCCGGTGTCATGAGCGGGCAGGGAGCCTCGGCCGTGGGGTTGCCCGCCGGGATCACCGCGGTGCTGTTCGACCTGGACGGGGTGCTGACCAGCACTGCGGCCGTGCACCAGCGGGCGTGGAAGCGGACGTTCGACGACCTGCTGCGGGAGCGCGACGGTGACGGGTTCTCGCCGTTCACCGAGTCCGACTACCTGAGGTTCGTCGACGGCAGGCCGCGCTACGAGGGCGTGCGCGAGTTCCTCGAGTCGCGGAAGATCGACCTGCCGAAGGGCGACCCGGACGATGATCCCGGTCACGGCAGCGTCCACGCCGTGGGCAACCTCAAGAACCGCCTGCTGGAGTCGATCATCGACCGGGACGGCGTCACGCCCTACCCCGGCTCGGTGCGGTACCTGGAGGCCGTGCGGGCGGCGGGCCTGCCGATCGGCGTCGTCACGGCGTCGGCCAACGGCGAGCTGGTCCTGGAGAAGGCGGGCCTGACGCCGTTCGTGGACATCCGCATCGACGGGCTCGTGCTCACCCGCGACGGGCTGCGGGGCAAACCCGCGCCGGACTCGTTCCTGGCGGGCGCGAAGGCGCTGGGCGTGGAACCGGGGGCGGCCGCCGTCTTCGAGGACGCGCTTGCGGGCGTCGAGGCGGGCCGAGCGGGCGAGTTCGGGCACGTCGTGGGCGTGAACCGCGGCAACCAGGCCGACGCGCTGGTCGAGCACGGCGCGGACGTCGTCGTGGCGGACCTCGCCGACCTGCTGGCCGCCCGGTGAGCGGGTACTCGGTCGAGCCGTGGCACCTGCGCTGGACCGGCCTCGCCGTGGACCAGCTGCGCCGGACGGAGTCGACGTTCGCCCTGTCCAACGGCCACATCGGCCTGCGCGGCACCCTCGACGAGGGCGAGCCGCGCGGGCTGCCCGGCACGTACCTGAACGGCTTCCACGAGGAGCACCCGCTCGCCTACGGCGAATCCGGGTACGGCTACCCGGAGGCCGGGCAGACGATCGTCAACGTCACCGACGGCAAGATCATCCGGCTGCTGGTGGAGGACGAGCCGCTGGACATGCGGTACGGCCGCGCCGTGGAGCACGAGCGGGTGCTGGATTTCCGCACCGGCACCCTGCGCAGGCGCACCGAGTGGGTGTCGCCGACCGGCAAGCGCCTGGTGGTGACCAGCGAGCGGCTCGTGTCGTTCACCCAGCGGGCGGTGGCCGCCATCCGGTACGAGGTGCAGGTCGCCGAGGACACGCAGCTGGTCGTGCAGTCCGACCTGCTGGCCAACGAGCCGGTGGAGCGCGGCGAGAGCGACCCGCGGGTCGCCGTGGCGCTGTCGAACCCGCTCGTGGCCGACTTCGGCTACGCCGACGGGAACCGGGCCGTGCTGGCGCACCACGCGCGCACGTCCGGGCTGCGGATGGCGGCGGGGATGGACCACGAGATCGAGGTCGACGACGGGATGCGCTCCGACATCCACGTCGAGGACGACCTGGCCCGGTTCACCGTCGCCGCGGACGTGAAGGCGGGCCAGACCCTGCGCCTCACCAAGTACCTCGGCTACGGGTGGTCCGGCCAGCGTTCCGTGCCCGCGCTGCGGGCCCAGGTGGAGGCCGCGCTGGCGGGCGCGAGGCAGACGGGCTGGGAAGGCCTGCTGGCCGAGCAGCGCCGGTACCTGGACGACTTCTGGGACGTGGCGGACATCCACGTGGACGGCGACGAGGGCCTCCAGCAGGCCGTGCGCTTCGCGCTGTTCCACATCCTCCAGGCGGGGGCGCGCGGCGAGTCCCGGGCCATCCCCGGCAAGGGCCTCACCGGCCCCGGCTACGACGGCCACGCCTTCTGGGACACGGAGACGTTCGTCCTGCCCGTGCTCACCTACACCGTCCCCGAGGCGGCTCGGGACGCGCTGCGGTGGCGGCACTCGACGCTGGACAAGGCGAAGGAACGCGCCGAGGTGCTGGGCCTGCGCGGGGCCTCGTTCCCGTGGCGGTCGATCAACGGCGCGGAGTGCTCGGCCTACTGGCCCGCGGGCACGGCCGCCATGCACGTGTCCGGCGACGTCGCCTACGCCACGGCCCAGTACGTGGACGCGACCGGCGACCGGGAGTTCGAACGCGAGTCCGGCGTGGAACTGCTCGTGGAGACGGCCCGGCTGTGGCTGTCGCTCGGGCACCACGACCAGCGCGGCGGCTTCCGGATCGACGGCGTGACCGGGCCCGACGAGTACTCCGCGATCGTGGACAACAACGTCTACACGAACCTGATCGCCCAGCGGAACCTGCGCGCGGCCATCGCCTCCTGCGAACGGCACACGGACGTGGCCGAGCGGCTCGGCGTGGACGTCGAGGAGATCGCGGCCTGGCGGGACGCGGCCGAGCACGTGGTGCTGCCGTTCGACTCCCTGCTGGGCGTGCACCAGCAGGCCGAGGACTTCACCGAGCACGCGGAGTGGGACTTCGAGGGCACCCCGCCGGAGAAGTACCCGCTGCTGCTGCACTACCCGTACTTCGGGCTGTACCGGGCGCAGGTCGTGAAGCAGGCTGACCTGGTGCTGGCGATGCACCTGCGCGGCGACGCGTTCACCGCCGAGCAGAAGGCCCGCAACTTCGCCTACTACGAGGCGAGGACCGTGCGCGACTCGTCGTTGTCGGCGAGCACGCAGGCGGTGCTGGCGGCCGAGGTCGGGCACCTGGACCTGGCCTACGACTACCTCGCCGAAGCGGCGTTCACGGACCTGCACGACCTGCACGACAACGTCCACAACGGACTCCACATGGCGTCGCTCGCGGGCGCGTGGAACGGAGTCGTGGCGGGGTTCGGCGGGATGCGCGACCACGGCGGCCACGTCACGTTCGCCCCGCGCCTGCCCCCGGCGCTGAACCGGCTGGCGTTCCGCATGTACGTGCGGGAGACCCGGCTGTCCGTGGAGATCGGCCGCACGTCGGCGACCTACCGCATCGTGTCGGGCGGCCCGTTCCGGACCGAGCACCACGGCGAGCCGATCGTCGTCGAGGCGGGCAAGGACCTCACGATGCCGATCCCGCCGGTGCCGCACCGCGAAGCGCCCCGGCAGCCGCACGGCAGGCGACCCCTGCACCGCGGCACGGACTAGCTGGTCGGGGGGGTGTCGACCTGGGCCGTCGACACCCCCTCGTCGGGAATAGACTCGAGGGCCCGGACGTTCCGGTGATGCGGGTCTCCGGAAGACCTGTTGCGGTGTTCCGATCTTTGGCCTAGCATTGGCCACAATCTCCGCGGACGATGGCGAAGCCTCCCGCAGGATTTCCCCTCAGGCCCGCAGGTTTTCCGCGGCCTTTGCAGCCACGACCTCCCGTCGTGGCCCTCTCCCGCGCATTCGTCGCGGAACGCAACGCTTCCCGTTGCCACGAAAGGACTTTCCCATGACGTCAACCCTGCTCCGCGACCCCGTTCCCGTGGTGGTCGAACAACTCGTCCCCGTGTCCGGCGTCGTCGACGTGCGGGGGAACTCCACGTTCCTGCGCACGTCCGGCTACCTGCCCGGTCCCAAGGACCCCGTCATCTCCACGCAGCTCGCGCACAAGCACGGCCTGCGCCGCGGCGACCTCGTCACCGGTGCCGCGCGCACCCCTCGGCAGAAGTCGCTGCAACTGGCCAGAGTGGACACCGTCAACGGCGGTGACAGCGCGAAGGCGTTGGCCCGCAAGGACTTTGTCGACCTGGTGCCGATCCACCCCACCGAGCGGCTCCGCCTGGAGACCGCTCCCCACCTCCTGACGACCCGCGTGATCGACCTGCTGATGCCCGTCGGCAAGGGCCAGCGCGCCCTGGTCGTCGCCCCGCCGAAAGCGGGCAAAACCTCGGTGCTGCAAGCGATCGCGCACGCGATCGGCAAGAACAACCCCGAGTGCCACCTGATGGTCGTGCTGGTCGGCGAACGCCCGGAGGAGGTCACCGACATGCGCCGCACCGTCCCCGGCGAGGTGATCGCGTCCACGTTCGACCAGTCTCCCGCCGACCACGTCGCCATCGCCGAACTCGCGATCGAACGCGCCAAGCGCCTGGTGGAGGACGGCCACGACGTCGTCGTGCTGCTCGACTCCCTCACCCGCCTGGGAAGGGCCTACAACCTCGCCGCCCCGGCGTCCGGCCGCGTCCTGTCCGGTGGCGTCGACTCCAGCGCCCTGCTACCCCCGAAGAAGTTCCTCGGCGCGGCCCGCAACATCGAGGACGGCGGCTCGCTCACCATCTTCGCCACGGCGCTGGTGGAGACCGGCTCGGCGGGCGACACCCTGATCTTCGAGGAGTACAAGGGCACCGGCAACGCCGAACTGAAACTCGACCGCCGCATCGCCGGAAAACGCATCTTCCCGGCCGTGGACGTGGAACAGTCCGGCACCCGCAAGGAAGAACTGCTGCTGTCCCCGGAAGAACTGGCCGTAACCCGCAAACTGCGCCGCGCCCTGGACAGCCGAGACAGCCAGCAGTCCATCGAGGTCTTGCTCGACGGCCTCCGCAAAACCCGCACCAACATCGAATTCCTGACCCAACTGGACCGGTGACCACCAGCGGGCCACACCGAACGAACCGTTCACCCAGACTGGGGCCTTACTGCACAACACTTCGCACGCCGAACGGACCGCTCACCCGAACCGGTCGTCACTTCGGCCCAGAGCTTGCCGAGCTGAATGGACCGTTCACCCCGATCACCCCTGGGCTGCTCGCCGCCCCCCTCACCGAACGGACCGTTCACCCGGCTCGCAAGGCAAACCCAGCGGCACCCAACGACCGAACGGACCGTTCATCTGGCGGCATCCAAGCCACCCACCGCGATCCCGCCCCCGAACGGACCGTTCACAAGGCCCTGCAACTCCACCCAACTGGCGAAGCACCGGCCCACGCCACCCCGCCCGAACGGACCGTTCACCCAGGCTGCGGCCACTTCCGCGCGACACTTCACGCGCCGAACCGGCTTTTCACCGGGACTCGGCATCATCTCGGCCGGGTCAGTTGAGCCGAACGGACCGTTCACCGAGATCAACCCCAGCCGCTCGCCGCCCTCACTGAACGGACCGTTCACCCCACCCACAAGGCAACTCACCAGCGCTCAACAGCCCAACGGACCATTCACCCGGCGGCATCCAAGCCACCCATCGCGATCTCGCCCCGAACGGACCGTTCACCAAGCCCCACCCAGCTGGCGAACCACTGGCATGCCCCACTCCCACACGAACGGGCCGTTCACTCAGGCTGTGGCCCTTGCTGCACAACACCTTGCGAGCCGAACGGACCTTTCACCCAGCCTTGGCCCCGTCTCGGCCGGGTCTGTCGGGCTGAAAGGACCGTTCACACCGATCAACCCCTGCGTCGCTCGCCACCACATTCGCCGAACGGACCGTTCACGCCGCAAGGCTCCGAGCCCCCGTGGCCCCCGAACCCCCGTCACTCCCCGTTCAGCTCCTCCACCCGCCTCCGCAGCACCGCCTCGACCTCGCGCAGTGCCCGAGCTGGATCCCCCAACCCGGTCAACGACCGCCGTCGCCACTCCAGCCTCTCCGTGCGGTACCGCGGGAACGCCAGTTTCAACGCCAGGTCCAGCATCCCCAGGTGGTAGCGCACCAACGCGGCCACTCGCCACGGCACCGAGTCGGATCTCGCACCCGCCGCCAGGTCTTCGGCCCAGCCGGACAAGCGGCCGTACTCTCCCGCCACTACCCGACCTCTGCGGGCCACCGTGCCCGGTGTCTCTCCCGGCAGGCCGCACGAGCGGATCACCTCGTCGGCCCGGTCCTGCAACTCCACGGCTCTCGCCGCTACTTCCAGCAACGCGCTCAAGCGCAGGGCTTCGGCCGTGGTCGGGTCGAGGAGCGACCCGCCCACGGCCGAAGCCCTGCGCGAACGGAAGCGCACACCTGCACGGTAACGCTTACGGGACCAGTTGGAGCAGGACCGCGACCTCGGACTCGTCGTGCGGCAGGTACATCACCCGGACGACCGAGCCGGGCTGGACGTGGCGGATCGCGGTGGGCGGCAGGGCCTTCTCCTGCGTGACGTCGAACATCGTCTGGTCGGGGCGGGTGACGCGGAGCGTCAGCATGACGACCGAACGGTCCTGGCGGACCTCGCCGGTGGGGGCCATGGCCAGCACGACGGCCCGCGTCTCCAGGCCGTTCTGGGCGATGTGCAGCTGCTTCGGGGTGATGTGGCCCTTGGCGAGTTGTACGTGGTCGAGCGCGGACTGGAGTTCCTGCTGCGAGGCGTCCGTGGCGAGGGCGACGCGGCCGTCCGGCAGGTACCGCACGGGCAGCACCGCGCCGGGCTGGACCGCGCCGATCTCGGTCAGGTCGACGATCTGGCGGGCGGTGCCGCGGAACGTGCGGCCGTCGGGGGTGTCGACGTCGAGCTGGATGTCGAGCTGCGGCTGGTCGTTGACGCTCAGGCCGGTGCGGGCCACGCCGACGACCGTGCCCATGCCGATCGGCGCGCCGAGGAACGCCTTGGGCACTCCCCCGGTCAGCGCGGCGAAACCGCCGCCGAGCTTGCCCGCGAGGGAGAACATCATCGGGGCGACGAACAGCAGGATGATCGGACCGGCGAGCCAGCCGTTGAGCCAGGCGAACTGGTCGTCTCCGGTGAGGCCGGTGGTGACGAACATGGCGGTGCAGGCGAGTCCTACCGCGAGCACGATCCAGGCGATGGCCTTCATGGTGTTTCCTTCTTTCCGTGAGAGGAGATGACTCAGGAGGGGTTGCCGAGGAAGTCGGTGGCGCCGATCGGGACCGCGGTCACGCGGCCGTCCGCGCCGGTGGTGGCGAGCACGCCGCCCGCGGCGACCACGGTGGTGCCGTCGGCTCGGGTGACCGCCCGCTCGGGTGACGAGTCGAGGGCGAGGGAGCCGGTGACCGCGCCGGTCGTCAGCGAGACCGCGCTCAGCTCGACGCCGGTGTCGTTCACCGACCGGTTGTGCTTGACCAGCACGTGCCCCGACGCCGCACCGGCCGCCGACTCGCCGTCGAGCACGATGGTCGCGCCGTGGAACGCCGCCTCGCCGACCTGCGCCTCGGTGCCGTCGGCCCCGATCCGCACCAGGACGCTGCCCGGTCCGCCGCCCGGTCGCGGCCGGAGTTCGACGGTCGCGTCGGCGCCGAGCGCCGCCTTGTTCGCCGTCGCGGACTTGTGGGTCGGCCTGCCGGAGAGCGTGCCGATCCACGCGGCGGTGGTGGCCTGGTCGGTCGGCACGGCGGCCGTGGCGTCCAGCGGCAGGGCGAGCACCGCGCCGGTGGCGTTCATCGCCAGCACCCGCCGGTTGGCGGCGTCGTAGCCGTAGGCCGCGGGTGAGGCGACGTACGCGCCGCCGAGGCCTTCGACGCCCGAGCCCTGGCTGACGATCGACCCGTCGTGCAGGTCCACGACCATCAGCCCGGACGAGGTGGCGAGGTAGGCGTACCGGTCACCGGCCGCGAGCACGTCGGCGTCCCAGATCAGCTCGTCGGACAGCTGCACGTCCCACAGCACCTCCCCGGTGGCCGGGTCGGCGGCGGCGAGCCGGACCTGGAACAGGTCCTTCGCCATCAGCTGGAACATGCCCCGCGCCCCGTGCCGCTCGTACGGCGCCAGCACGACCTGGCGGCCGTTGACGGCGGCGAACCCGACGCCCGCCTTGACCTCGACCGACGGCTCCGGCGACACCAGGTAGGAGAACCCGAAGAACATGAAACCGAAGAACAGCAACGGGAGCAGCAGCAGGAACGGCGCCTTGCGGCGACGACGGCGGGCGGGCTTGGGCATCTCGTAGGGAGCGGACTGGCCGTACGGCTGCGGCGTGTAGTTCTGCGGTGACTGGTACATGTCGTTCGCTCCCCCGTCGGACTCTCGGTCGGTGTGGGGAAAGCATGCGTTCGGGTTCGCGCCTACCGATCACAGGAACGGCACTAGTCTGGTCTCGATGAGCACCGTCCACGCACGCGCCGAGGCGGCCCTGCCCCGCGGGCTGCTGATCGCGCAGGCGTGGTCGGGTCTCGGGGACGCGGTCGCGCCGTTGAGCAACGCGGCGGGCAGGCCGCTGGCCCGCACGGTGAAGCTGATCCTCGACCCGCTGGTGCTGCGCCCGGTGCTCAACCCCCGGTTCGCGGCGGGCGCCGTCGGCATCGAGCACGTGGACGCGCTGCGCGACCGGATCACCGAGGCCGGGCCGGTGCTGGCGGCCACGGCGGCGTGGTTCCTGGTGCTGAAGAAGGAGCGCCGCCGGGCGGGCATCACCGACGGCAACCCGCAGGACCTCTACTTCCAGCGCTGCTTCGAGCTGGCCAACGCCCACGGCGCGCCGCACCCGGACACCGCCGCCCGCCGGGCCGCCGCCGTGCTGGCGGAGGTGCACCAGCAGGACGGGCCCACGGTCGGCGGGTTGCGCGACTTCGTGACCGGCCACGACGCCGAACTCACCCGGCTTCTCGACCTCGCGTGGACGCACCCGCCCGTGCCACGGCGCGCACCGGGCCCGGTGCGGCCCGCGGACTTCCTGGCCACCTGCGCGACCGCGCCGGACCGGGCGCGGTTCGCCGCGCTGGTCGCGGACCTGGCGGGCAGCCGGGGCGCGGCGGACCTCGACCAGCCCGGCGTGGCGCGCGAGCGGGGGCTGACCGACCTGGACCTGCCCGCACGGCCGGTGGTGGGGCTCGGCGCGTCGAAGCAGTCGCTGCCCAAGCCGTTCGACCGGTCGATCGTCGAGCGGCTGTTCGCGGCCGTGACCAGCGCGTTCCGCGATTCGCTCGACGACGTCCCCACGCTGGTCCGGCAGGAGGTCTCCCGGTCGGCGGGCCCGTGGCAGCTCGCCGAGGAGACCGGCCGGGTCGTGCTCGTGCTGGGCTGGGAGGCCACGGCCGCGCTGGTCGACGGGCCCGCGGGCCCGGCCGGTGGGGCGACCGCCCGGCTGCGGCTGCGGTGGGACCGGGAGGCGTACGTGCACCGCGCGCTGCGGATGCCGTCGTCCGTGCCGGAGGGGGTGCGGGCCGCCGTGGACGGCGTCCGCGAGGCCTACCAGCGGCGGCTGTGGGTGCGCGTGCACGGGCGCGAACTGCGCCACGACGACATCACCGCCGACGAGCTGTGGGACGTGCTCGACGGCGTGCTGCGGTCGGTGATCCTCGACCAGCGCGACCGGCTGCGGTCGGCGCTGGAACGCCAGTCCGCCGGAGGTCCGCCATGAGGGTCGAGCGCGCCGACGACGAGGTCCGGATCGGCGACTGGCCGTCGCACCCCGAGCGGACCGCGCTGCTGGAGGCGAGGGGCGCGCTGCTGGCGTGGGACGTCCTGGCCGACGACCCGGTGCCGAGCGCCCGCGTCCACGACCCCGAGCGGGCCGCCGACTGGCTGTGGGAGGTCTACGGGACCGCCGACGTCCTCGCCGCCACCGAGATCACCGTGCCCACCGAGGGCGACTGGCGGGTCCGCGAGGCGGGCCGGGTCGTCGCCCACCTGCGCTGGGCCGAAGCCTGGTGGCCCGCGTCCCCGACCGCCGGCATCCCGGCGTTGGACACCGGGCTCCTGCGCGCGGAACTGGCCGTGGCGACCGGGGACGTCGAGCACCTGCTGGACGACGAGGACGCCACCGAACGGGCGCTCGCCGCGATCGGCCCGTTCACCGCCGACCCCGCCGTGGACGCCCTCGCCGCGCGGCTGGCGGCGCTGGCCGAGGACTACGGCGTGGAACTCGCCGAGGCCGCCGTGCCGAGCCGGTCGACGTTCGCGCTCGCCGCGGGCGGCGACGACCGGACCGACGGCGTGACCGTCCTCAGTGGAGCTAGCGGAGTCGACTGGGCGTTGGTGCCGCAGGGAAGCGTGGACGCGGCGGCCGACGCGCGGTGGTCCGTCGTCCGGCGGCAGGGCTCGACCTTCCTGGAGGTCGCGGTCTCCCCCGGCCCGCGCGACGGCGCTCGGCTGGCCGCGCGGTTCGGTGCCGTCGACGTCCCGCTCGACGACTCGGACGGGCTCGGCAGGCTCACCGGCAGCACCGCCGTCCCACCGACCGTCCTCCTGCTGCCGCCCGCCCAGCGCGTGCTCACCGTCTACGCCCCCGGCTTCGCCGACCCCACCCCTCCCGACCCGGACGCGCCCGCACGACGGGCCGCGATCGTCGCCTACGCGCGGTCCCGCGTCGGCTCGGCCGCCGCCACGCTCACCGAGCGGCTGGCGGGTCGCCGGTGACGTGGAAGGACCTCAACAACGAGGGCGTGCGGCTGATCCAGGCCGGTGACACGACCGCGGCCGAGGCCGTCCTGCGTGCCGCCCACCGGGCCGCGACCACCGCGGCCGACCGCGCGTCCACGCTGGTGAACCTGGCCGCCGCCGTGGCCCCGGAGGAAGCGCTCGACGTGCTGGCCGAGGCCGCGGACCTGGCCGACTCCCCCGCGCTGCGGGCCGCGGTGCTGGCGTCGCGGGCGAACACCCTGCTGGCACTCGGTCGGTGGGACGAGGCGTGGGCGGACACCGCACGCGGTCTCGTCGACGCGCCTCTTCGCGAAGAGGCGATGCTGCGGGCCGTGCGGATGGGCCTGCTGGTCGCCGTGGGCAGGCTGGCGGAGGCGCGGACCGAAGCCCTTGCGGCCGAACGACATCCGGAGTTCGCCGAGCACGCCCGCACGACCCTCGACTACCTGGCCGCGGTCCCGCCGTGGCAGGCGTGCGTGGGGTTGAACGTCCAAGGCGCGGCGCTCGCGCAGGCGGGCGATCTCCAGGGGGCGCACGCCGCCTTCGAGGCCGCCTACCGGGCCACCCTCGAGTCGGACGACGTCGAGGCGCTGGCGTGCCGGGCCGCCATCGCGGGCAACCTCGCCGGTCTCACGGACGCCGTGCGGTGGAGCACCGAGGCGATCGACCTGGCCCGCGCCCTCGGCGACCGGCCCGACACGGTGGAGGTGCTGGTCAACGCCCTCCTCGTGCGCGCCCAGCACCTCGGGCACGCCTCGCGGACCACCGAGGCGCTGGCCGACGTGGACGAGGCCGCCCGCCACTCCGACACGGTCGCGCTCCGAGCCGTTCGCGCCAGGGTGCTGGCCACGGGCGGGCGGTTCGGCGAGGCGTCCGCTGAGGCCACGGCCGCGCTCGACCTCGCGTACGCCGCCGAACCGCACCTCGCCGCGGGCCTGCACACCACGCTCGCCGAGATCGCGGGCTCGACCGGCGACCTCGCGGGCAGCGCCGAGCACCACGGCCTGGCCCGCGACCTGGCCGCCGCGACGGGCGACCGGGCCACTGAGGCCACGTCGGTGCTCAGCCTGGCGCGGCTCGCGTACCTGGGCTCGGACAACGACCGCGCGGAGGCGCTCTACCGCGAGGCCGAGCCGCTGCTGCACGACGACCCCCGCCGCCTCGCCGTGTGCCTGCACGGCCGCGCGGCCGTGGCGATCAGCCTCGGCAGACCGTCGGACGCCTTGCGGCTGCTCGACGAGGTGGAACAGCGGTGGGGCGGGCAGGCCACGCCGGTCGAACTGATCGGCCTGCACCAGGTCCGCGGCGGGGCGCTGGAGGCGCTGGGCGACCACACCGGGGCCGACGAGCAGTACGCCGAAGCACTGGCCGTGTGCGAGCGGGCCGGGCTGCGGCACGTGGCGCTGGGCATCGCCTGGTGGCGGGCCGACGCGCTGCTGCGGTCCGCGACCACCGCCGACGTCGACGTGTGCCGCCGTGCACTGGACCTGGCGCTGCCCGCCGCGCTGGCGGCGGAGGCCGTGCGGCACCGCTTCGCCCACGGCCCGTTGCGCGAGCGGTGGATCGCCCTGGCCGCCGCGCCCGCGACCCGTGCCGCGTTCGCCGCGATCGGCTCGCTCGGCGACGTGGACCTCGCCGCCGCGTACGTCGACCACCTGACGGCGACGGTGTCCCTGCACTCCGAGGCCGCACAGGCGATCGCGCGCGACGAGATCCTGACGCTGCCGGAGCCGCCCGCCGACCACCTGCCCTACGCCGCGTCGTTCCTCACCGTCGTGAGCGCCGACCTGACCGCGGACTTCCTGCTGCCGCCCCGAGTCCGGCTCGACCCGGCCACACCGTCCACACTGGACTCGTGGATCGACGTGGCCGAACGCCGCTACGGCTTCCCCGTCCGCTCCGCGGAGGCGGTGGCGTCGTGGTAGCCGTGCAGCTGAAGTTCGTCGACGCCGGCGACCTGTACGCGTCGTGGCGCTGGGAGCACGCGCTCGACCAGCCCCGCGCCCTGCGGATCCCGCGCGACCTGGTGCGGCGGGCGCTGGACGACTGGGCGGCCGCCCTGCCGTCACCGCTGCCGGGTGAACGCCCGGACAAGGCGTTGGCGCGGGCGTTGACCCACGGTCCGCTGCTGGACCGCCACCGGGAGGCCGAGCTGTCAGGCGCGCTCGCGCGGGCGTTGTTCCCGCACCAGCTCGGCGTGGAGCTGACCTCCGTGGTGGAGCGGGGAATCCGCCCGCACCTGCGGGTGCAGGCGTCGCCGTCGACCGCGCTCGTGCCGTGGGAGGCGCTGCGGGTGGACGAGGGCGAACGGACCGTGCACCACGCCGACGTCTCCACGCTCACCCCGGCGACCGTCCGCAACGCCACCGGCAGGCGCGTGTCCCCGTTCCGTCCACACGGGACGGTCGTCGGCGTGCTGGACCCGGTCGTGCCGGGGTTCGCCGACCACTCCGCGCTCGGCTCCGTGCTGGGACCGGGCTCCCCGCCTGCCGCCCTCGGCGCCACCCGGCGTGCCGACGTCGACCGCGACGCCTTGGAGAAGGCCCTGGCCGACGCCGACCGCTTCCTCTACGTCGGCCACGTCACGACGGGCGACCACGCCCTCGACTCCCGCCTGCACCTCTCGTGCGGCCAGGACACCACCGGCCGGGCCGCCCTGCTCGGCGTCCACCGCCCGCTCACGGCCGCCGACATCGCCCTCGGCCACCGACCGGGCGCACCGAGACCGTGGCGGGTACCGAACCGCGTCGCCCTGGTCGCCTGCGACAGCGGCGGCGACACCCGCTTCGCCGAACCGACCGGCCTGGTGGCCGCGATGGTGCACGGCGGAGCGGAGTACGTGACCTCGACCCGCTGGACCCTGCCGACCGACGCGGGCCTCACCCACCTCGTCCCCGACTTCCCGACCACCCCGGTGCTCCCCCCGACCGTCCTCGCCGTGAACGAGGCCCACGAAGCGCCCGACCCGGTGGCCGCGCTGTGCGCGTGGCAACGCGCCCAAGCCGACCAGTGGGAACTCACCGGCGATCCCACCCGCTCCCCGGTGATCTGGGCCGCTTTCACCACGGCCTGGGCCCCGGCACCGCGATCACACCCCTGACCAGGGACGACACCATTCCCGGCATTCGTTTCGGTCGAATACCCCGCGCTTCTGCGGTATCAAATGGTATAAGCGCCGTTATACCGGTGGTGAATGACCCGAATGGCCCAGGTAATCACCTGGAATAACGGGGAGAATGGGCGACGTGAACCCCACGGAATGCGTCCTGCCCGCGAGCGCGCGGTAGGCGTCGTGGCGGAGAACTACTTCGGGGCCCAGAAGCCCGACTACGAGCTGCGGCTGTGCCGGATCGTGGAGCAGCGGGCGGGGCGGTACGCCGACGAGGTCGAGATGGCGTTGAACCGCAACGAGCTGCGGCCGCAGGAGGACGTGCTGCTGGACGAGTTCGAGCAGTTCGTGTCCGGGATCCTGGACGAGTACCCGGCGCGGTTGCGGCGGCGGTCGCACCAGCTCGTGTTCGAGCCGCTGTACCTGCGCCAGGACGAGACCGAGCCCAGTGAACGGCGGCGCACGCTGCTGGTCGCGCTGATGGCGGCCGAGGTCGAGGCGCAGGGGCCGTTGCGGTTGACGATGACGCAGAACAAGGACCTCGCGGAGATCCTGGAGCGGTTGGGGCGCGACTGCGTCGCCGAGAAGATGATGCGGCACGCCGAGGAGGCGTTCGAGCGGGCCGCGGAGATCCACCTGCTGACCAACGACGGCGAGTCGCGCGACCGCAACCTGTACCTGCGCACGAAGGCGCGGCACCGCAACGAGCGGGCGCGGTGGCGGCGGGCCGTGCTGACCGTGTCGGACCTGACCTGCGGCTACGGCTACCGCCCCTACCGGCTGCTCGGGTGGGTGCTGGTGCAGCTGCTGGCGTTCTGGGGCGTCCTCGCGGTGGCGTCGGACAGCACGACGCTGCACACCCTGTACCTGGCGGCGGTCAACTACATCAACCCCGCGGGCACGGACAACCTCGACGCGACGGTCAAGTCCGTGCTGGTCGTGGAGAGCTACAGCGGGCTGCTGTCGTTGAACGTGTTCTTCGCGCTGCTCGTGCGCCGCTGGTTCCGGTAGTAATTCGGTTGACCCCGCCCGCCGGTCGACGCTCCACTGTGGTCCGATCGGCACCACCGGAGGGGCAGCGTTGGAGATCCGTTCCACGACCGAGCAGGACCGCGACCTCTTCGTCGACACGGCGCACACCGCGTTCGGCCTCTTCCGGGACGCTCCGAGGGACGACGGCGGGACCTGGTTCTCGGCGTTCGAGATGGACCGCGGCCTGCTCGCCGTGGCGGAGGACGGGCGGCACGTCGGCACGGCCACCGCGTACTCCTTCGAACTCACGCTGCCCGGCGAGGTCGTCGTGCCCGCCGCCGGGGTGTCCGCCGTCGGCGTCGTACCCACGCACCGCCGCCGGGGCGTGCTCACCGCGCTGATGCGGCGCCAGCTCACCGACCTCCGGGCTCGCGGGGAGTTCCTCGCGGTGCTGCTGTCCAGCGAGGCCACGATCTACCGCCGGTTCGGCTACGGGCCCGCGACCTACGAGTCCCGGCTGACCGTGCCACGCCACCAGGCCGCCTTCGCCCTCCCCCCGACGGCCGCGGACGTCGAGGTGCTCCGGCGCGACCGGTGCGGCGACCTGCTGGAGGAGGTCTACGACCGGTACCGCCGCGCCCGCCCCGGCGCGCTGTCCCGACCGGCCCGCTGGTGGGCCTTGGGCGCGGGCCAGCCACCGATCGCCCCCGCGCCGCGGTACATCGCCGTCCACCGGGACGCCGACGGCGTCGCGGACGGGTACGCCAGCTACTCGATCGACTCCGGGACACTGACGGTCGACGAGACCATCGCCACCACGGACGCCGCCACCACCGCCCTGAACCGGTTCGTGCTCGGCCACGACCTGGTCTCCAAGGTCGTGCTCAAGCACCTCCCGCCCGACCACCCGCTGCGCTGGCAGCTGGTGGACTTCCGCGCGGCGGAGGTGAGCGACGACACCGACTGGCTCTGGGTGCGGCTGCTGGACGTCCCGCGGGCGTTGACCACCCGCGGCTGGTTCGCCGACGGTGACCTGGTCCTCGACGTCGACGACCCGTTCCTCGACGAACGCGGCCGCTACCTGCTGACCGTCCGCGACGGCAAGGCCGACTGCGCGCCCACGGACCGGGAGCCCGACCTGTCGCTCGACGTGAGCGACCTGGGCTCGGTCTACCTCGGCGGCACGACCCCGAGCACGCTCGTCCGGGCCGGGCGGATCCGGGCCCACCGCTCGACTGCTGCGGCCGAAGCCGACGCCCTCTTCCGCACCGACCGACCCCCGCACTGCCTGCACTGGTTCTAGCTGAGCCGGGCTTCCTGCCACGCCACGAGCGTGCGCATGGACACCTGGTCGCGGATCCACGCCACGTTCTGCTGCCAGGACGCGGTGAAGCTCGGCTCGACCTCCAGGTCCGCCCACAGCGGGCGGAGGGCGTGGTGGACGTGCGCGCCGGGCATCCACAGCCGGACCAGCAGGGTGAGGGCCGCGCCGAGCAGCATCGTCGGGTCGGCTCCCGCGGCCATGTCGCGTTCGGCCTGCTCGACCACGTGGCCGAGCGAGGTGTAGAGCCAGTCGTGCAGGGCCAGGTCCTCGCAGAACCGGATGGCCTCGGTCAGCAACTCCGGCGGCACGACCACGTCCACGGTGCGGCGGACGTCCGTGTCGATGTGCAGGTGCACCCTGGGCCGCGCGCCCTCGCGGGCCGTCGCGTTCCACCGCAGCTGGGTCGGCCGGGTGCGCAGGGCGATCTTGTGGTCGAGCTGCGGCCTGCCCTGCACGAGGTTCAGCATCCGCTGGCACACCGCGCCCAGGTCGAGCGCTTTCCGCTGCGGGGCGGGCAGTTTCGTGCCGCCGATGACCTTCGCCTGGTCCGGGCGGCCGAGGACGTCGACCACGCCGCGGCGCGCGGTGTAGTGCGACCACTCGCGGCGCTCGCGGTAGTCGACCCACTCCAGCCGGGTGCGCGAGGAGGCCTGGACGACCGCGCCGCCCACGACGACGGCGTGCGTCACGACCGTGCCGATGCCGCGCGCCTTCACCTGCGGGTCGGTCGACAGGGTGCAGTCCACGCCGACGATCGAGTCCGGCGACACCGTCCGGTTGATCGGCCGGTCGGTCGCGGTGATCTGCCTGCCCGGCCGCATCGACAGCAGGTCCGCCACGGCCTGCGCCGGCAGGGGCAGCGAGGTGCGCAGCAGTCCGGTGCGGATCTCGCCGATGATCACCACGGCGACCCGGCCACCGGGGCCTCGATGAAGACGTGCGAGACGCGCGTGCTGAGGCCGCCGGGCACGGGCACGCCCTCCTGCTCGGCGCGGGCGACGGTCTTCGCGATGACCGACTCGTCGATGTCGAGGTGGCTGAGGATGACCCGGACCGCGTGCTCGATCCCGAGGTAGGCCTGCGGCAGCACGGACACCGTCCGGTACGCGGCGAACGGGGCCGCGCGCTTGGACAGCTGGATCACGGCGGGCAGGTCGCTCCACCGGGCGGGCCAGTCCGCCGTCCACTGGCGCGGTTCGGCGACCGGCTCGCCCTCGTAGCGCAGGGCTCCCAGGCGCAGCAGCTGCCACACCGACGCGAGGAACGGGCACGACCACAGCCGCCGCGTCACGGACTCGCCGTCGACCTTCTCGGTCCAGTCCCGCCACAGCTCCACGTCGAGGAAGATCGAGTGGTTGCGCCTGCCGAACTCCACGGCGGGCTTCCACTCCGTCGCGGGCATCATCGCCTGGCTGCCGCCGGAGTTGTCCGGCGAGCGCTCGCCGTTGCACAGCCAGCCGATGTCCTGCACGGGCGGCCGCGACCCGGTCGTGCCGACCGGCGGCTCCGGCAGCAGCATCGCGGCGGTCAGCTCGGCCAGCGGGACCCCGTCGGCCTCGAAGCACCCGGCCTCGCGGGCCAGGTAGTCGATCTCGATGTCGAACTCCGCCGCGATGGCGACCAGCCGGGTGATGACGTCGGCGGGCTGGGTGTCGTGCGGCCGGAAGTAGTCGTCGATCAGGAAGCACGTGCTCAACCGGGGCGCGACACCGTTCAGGTCGTCCTTGAGGGCCGCGCGGGTCGCGTTCAACCACGGCACGACCTTGCGGAACTGCGCGCGAATCCGGTCGTCGCCACCGACGAAGTCCTGCATGTAGAGGTGGCCGACCTCGACCGACAGGTGCGAGAGCGCCACGTGGCGCGGCTCGTTCCTGGTCGTCGACTCGGTGTAGACGGGGGTGTCCAAGCCGGTCACATCCCCTCCCAGACCGCGTCGTCGGTCAGCCGGGCGGACAGCTCCTTGAACGCCTGCACGGTGGTCGTGTTGGCGATCTTCGCCGAGACGTCGGATTCGGCGATGATCTGCTCCCTCCACTGCAGCACGGGCTCCACGGGTGTCGTGCCGAGGACCCGGCTGCGACCGAGCTTGTGGTCGACCGCGAGCTTGCGCAGCTCCTCGTCGCACGCGTGCAACCAGGTCGCCTGGGCGGCGGTCTGGCCGGGATTGTGCTCTTTCAGGTCGGGCACCGCCACCCGGACGAACCGGATGGCGTCCAGCAGCGCGTCCGGGTCGTGCCCGACGCTCTCGCCGACCGCGAGCAGGCCGCGGTCGCCGTAGACCAGGCCGTTCGCCGCGACGATGTGCTGGTGGGTCCAGCGGTGGAACACCAGCCAGCGGGCCGTGACACCGCGCATCGTGGACTGGGCGGTGGCCTTGAGCGCCATGGTCAACGCCGTCGAGCGGCCCGCGCTGAGGTCGACCACGACCACGTCGAACTCGCTGTCGAGGCGGGTGAGCAGCTCCACGCAGCGCTGGTCGAAGTCCGCCGACGTGGCGAACTCCGCGCCGCCCCGGTCGCCGGGGAAGAACGCCAACCGGCCCGCGCGCACGTTCGCGCCACGCAGGTCCGGCCGCGAGGTCGTGCGCCACACGTCGAGCCTGCGGGGGTCCGCCACGTCGTCGGTGAAGTAGCTGTGCAGCCCGTCGCGGTCCACCCCGCGCTCGGCCTTGGGGATCTCGAAGATCGCGCCCGCGGTCGGCGAGCCGAAGTCGAAGTCCAGGTAGGCCACGTCCAGCCGCTGGGCGAGGTGGAACGCGATGTTGCAGCTCGTGACGGACCGGCCGGTGCCGCCCTTGTCCGACGATGCGAAGACCAGCACTAGACCCCCCTCGACGCGTTGGCCCTGGCCACGCTCATCTCGTCCAGGCTCAGCAGGGCCGCCAGCGCGAGGGCGTTCGCGGTGCCGGGCTGGGCGGTGATGATCTCGCGCGCCCGGCTCAGCCGACGCTCGATGTCGACGAGCTGGGTGCTGCGGGTCGAGCTGTCGTCGGAGTCCGACTGCACCAGGAGCTGGTTGAGCAGGTGCTCGGCCTCGTGCAGCGCCTCCTCGGCGCGGCTGCGCATGCCGGGGCTGCGCAGCGGCTGCGCCTGGTAGGTGCGCGACCCGGCGATGAGGGCCTCGATCACGCGCTCGGTCATCGACCACGACGGCGCCGTCTCGCCGGGCCGGTCCTCGTCCGGGAACAGCGTCTCGGCCGGGTCGTCCCACAGGCCCGTCGCCGGGCCGGTGTGGATGCGCCGCTTGTCGAGGTGGTCCATGGTCGTCTCGGCGAGCCGCATCAGCCGGTCCCGCGCGCTGCGGTTCGCCGACAGCGCCGCGGCCTGGAGGCAGCGCTTGAGCAGCAGCGGCGCGAAGTCGCGGGCGTGCCAGAACAGCGGCGGCTCGCTCGTGCCCGCCAGCCGCATCCGCACACCGGGCACGTGCATGGCCACCGAGGCGTCGTCCTTGGTGACGCGGCGGGTGATCCGGCCGCGCTGCGCGAGCGCCTCGAACACGGCGACCGCGCGGTTGAGGTCGTCGTCCGTCGCGGTCCGGTTCTCCAGGTCCTGCACGAGGACCGCGGACACCAGCAGCGAGTAGTAGTCGGACTCCTCGCCGTCCGAGGTGCGCCAGGGGATGTCCTCCAGCGGCCACTCCCTGCCGAACCGGGCGATGGTGGACCAGTACCGCTGGGTCAGGTCCCAGCGGGTGTGCAGTGCCTCGGCGAGCCGCCGCTGCTCGTCGTCGAGCAGGTTGAGCTCACGGGTGCGCTGCGACCGGAGGTCGTTGATGCCGTCGAGCGCGAGCACCGTGGAGTAGAGGTACGGGCGCGCCTCGGCGACGCCCTTCACCGACGCGATCAGCGGCGCGGTCTCGAACGCGGACTTGGCGAGGTCAAGCTCCACCTCGGGAGCGCCGCGCACGATGCCCCAGCCCCAGCCGATCTCGAAGAGCCTGCTCTCCTCGTGCAGCGCGCTGTCCGTGCTGACGCCGAGGCGGACGTCGTCCATCAGCAGGGTGCGCACGCGCTGGAGGCGCTCGCGGAGCCTGCCGACGACCACCGTGTCCACGTCGACGTCCTGGTTGACCATCGCGAGCATCGCCGCGCGGACCTTGAGGTCGTCGCCCTCGGTGCCGACGGTCTTGACCACGAACGACCGCAGCAGGCCGATCTGGGCGGCGGTGAGCCGCCTGCTCAGCGCCGCCTGGAGGGTCTCGATCCGCGCGGTCAGGGTGGCCCGCCGCCCCGGCTGCGGCTTGTAGACGCTCAGGAAGCCCAGCGCCGACAGGCAGAGCGTGAGCGACAGCGAGTAGGAGTCGACCAGCCCCATCGACTGCTGCGCCCCGGTCGGCTCGCCGTCGTCGGAGAACAGGTAGTCGCCGCCGCCGAACACCGGCTCGCCGTCGGTCGTGTGGCGCTCGACGTAGTCCTCGATGACCTCGACCAGCCGGTGCGGGATCACCCTCGGGTCGCCGAACTTCTCCAGCGCCTTGACCGCGTCCTCGGCCATCACGTCCGGTTGCTCCAGCGCGAGCGCGGGCACCTCGGTCGCCGGGTACAGCAGGCAGATCAGCTGTTCCGCGTCGGCCAGCGAATTGGGCCGGTCACCGCTTCCCCACTCCCACACGCCATCGCGGTAGGACGATTTGATAACCGACCGCCAGATATCGAGAATCTGTCGTCTCGGCTGAATTCTCATCTGTCATCCCAGGGTGTGTGGCGGGGAGCGAAACGGTAGCACGGTCACCGGTGCTCCGATGGGAGGGTCGTTCGTCCGGGGAAAGCCGCGCGGCCCGCGCGTTCACCTCCGGAAGTGTGGCCACAGGCCACAAGCATCCCGGAATACCCGTCGCGCAACTTCGGTCCGGCGCCCGGTCCGACCCGGTCCACGGCGACGTCGTCGGCCAGCTCGGCCAGGCAGTCGAGCACGTCGTCTCGACCGATGGAGACGGCCGGGAATTCGATTCCGGCGACCTCGTACCCGAGCGAATTCTCCATGAAGGTTATGCAGAATGGAGCGCCGGGACTCAGCACTTCCAGGAATCCGCGCACGGCCGCGGTGAATTCGACCGGTTCGGACGTGATGGACTCGGCGACGAAGAACATGGTGCCCATGTCCCACCGCCGCGCCGCCGGGTCGAGCGCGAACACGCTGCCGGGCACGACCTCCACCCGTCGGGCGAGCGCGCGGCGCGGGTCCTCGCCCAGTTCGGCGTAGTGCCTGCCCGCGCCGAGGACCGACCAGAAGTCGCTCCACACGTCCGGCCACGACGGCCAGTCGGCCGCGGCCTGCTCCGCGAGCCACTCCAGGTTCGACTTGGCGTGCTCGTAGAGCGTGATCGACTCGCAGAACGGGAGCATCGACAGCGCCGGGTACAGGTTGGCCCCGGTGCCGACGTCGATGCCGCACAACCCCGACGGCGGGCGACCGGACGCGAACTGGCGGCCGAAGAAGTCCCGGACCAGCTCGACCACCCGGTGGTCCTCCGAGCGCACCCTGGCGTAGTTGCGGGCCAGGTAGTCGTTCGGGTCGAACTGGTACCACGGGATGTCGGCGTTGCGTTGTCGCCCGTTCTCCACTCAGCCCCCAGGTGCGCGCGTTCGACCGAGGTGAACGGTCGTTCACCCCATGATCGACCAGGTGCCGCCCACAAGCGATCCGCGATACGGCTGAACCCGCAGGTCCTCAGGCGTCCAGTTCGACCGGGCCCGCGACCGCCTCCGGCACCTCCAGCGGCAGCCACACCTGGAACCGGGTGTCGCCCGGCTTCGACTCGACGCGGATGTCGCCCCGGTGTTTGGTGACCACGATCCGCCAGGAGATGTCCAGGCCAAGACCGGTGCCCTCGCCGACCGCCTTGGTCGTGAAGAACGGCTCGAAGATGCGGCTCCTGACCTCGGCCGGGATGCCCGCGCCGGTGTCGCCGATCTCGACGACGGCCTGGTCGTCGGAGCGGAACGTGCGCACGGTCAGCGTGCCCGTGCCGCCCATCGCGCCGAGCGCGTTGTCGACCAGGTTCGTCCACACCTGGTTGAGCTCGCCCGCGAACGCGGGCACCGGCGGCAGCGAGCGGTCGTAGTCCTTGACCAGCCGCACGCCCTCGGGGATCTTGCTGCCGAGCATCACCAGCGTGGAGTCCAGCAGTTCGTGCACGTCCACGACCTGGAAGGGGGCGCGGTCGAGTTGCGAGTACTGCTTGGCCGCCCCGACGAGCGTGGACACCCTGGTGGTGGCGTCCTCGATCTCGTTCATCAGCGTCTCGGTCTCGACGGTGTAGGCCAGCCAGCGGACGGCGGCCTCGGTCGCCGTGCTGGGGCACAGGCTCGCCGCCTCGTCCAGCCACTCCACGTCCAGGCCGCCCGCCACGAGCGTGGGCGCGAGGTCCCAGCCGCCGCGGATGCCGTGGTCCTCCAGCCAGTCGCCGACCTCGTCCTCGCGGTCGTTGGTCTCCAGCGCGCCGAGCTTGGGCGCCTTCGCGACCCGTTCGACGGCCTCCTCCTGGAGCTTCACCAGCGCCGGGAGCGTCTCCGGGTCGATCTTGCCGCTGGCGAGCATCGCCAGCTTGTGCCGCATCCCGGCGACCCGCTCGCGCAGCGCGGCGGTCGCCCGGACCGCCGCGGCGGCCGGGTTGTTCAGCTCGTGCGTCAGGCCCGCCGACAGCGAGCCCAGCGCGAGCAGCCGCTCCCGGTCGTTCGTGGCGCGCTGGCTCTTCTGCATCCCGAGGAACAGGCCCTCCAGCAGGTGCATGGCCATCGGGAACCACTCGCGCACGACAGGGCCGAACTCGTCGGCGTCGAGCTGGTACATCACCGTGTCGGTGATCGACTCGACGGTCATCGTGTAGGTGCTCGGAGCGGCCACCTCGCCGCGCAGGTACGCCTGGGTCGCGCCGAAGTACGAGCCGCGGTGGTCGGTCCGGTTCACCTCCACGCGCTGGCCGCCGATGTTCCGGCACAGCGCCACCGTGCCCTCCAGCAGCACGAAGAAGCACGTGGCCTCGTCGCCCTCGGCGTGCACGAGCGTGCCCGCCTCGCGCGTCTCCACCTGCCCGTGCTCCACGAGCCAGGCCAGCTGCTCCTCCGACAGGTGCTCGAACAGGAACAGCTCGCGCAGGTCGGCCGCGGTCAGCTCCGGCATGGCGATCACGACCTCTCCACCGACGTGCGGTCCGCTCGACCGCTCCTACCCCGCTCAACGCCCCGACGGGCCCCGGTCTTCCGCACGATCAGCCGAACTCCAGGTACCGGTGCACCAGCGTGACGGCCATCGCACCCTCGCCGACGGCGGACGCCACCCGCTTCACCGACTCCGCGCGCACGTCGCCCGCGACGAACACGCCCGGCACGCTGGTCTCCAGGTGGTACGGCGACCGGTCCAGCTCCCAGCCCGCGGGCGCGCCGCCCCCGGCGGTCAGGTCCGGCCCGGCGAGCAGGAAGCCCCGCTCGTCGCGCGACACCGTGCCCTCCAGCCAGTCCGTGCGCGGAGCGGCGCCGATGAACGCGAACAGCCACGACGCGTCCACGGTGGTCTTCTCGCCGGTCGGGTGGTGCAGCAGCGTCAGGCTCTCCAGGTGGTCGTCGCCGGTGCCGCCGACGACCTCCGTGCAGGTGCGGACCTCGATGTTCGGCACCCCGGCGATCTGGTCGATCAGGTACCGCGACATCGACCGGTCCAGCGAGTCGGCGCGGATCACCAGCACCACGCGCCGGGCGTGCCGGGAGAAGTACATGGCGGCCTGTCCCGCGGAGTTCGCGCCGCCGACCAGGTACACGTCCTGGCCCGCGCAGCTCGGGCCCTCGGTCGTGGCCGCGCCGTAGAACACGCCCCGGCCGGACAGGTTCTCCAGGCCGGGCGCGCCGAGCATCCGGTAGGACACGCCGGTCGCCAGGATCACCGTGTGCGCGGCCAGCTCGGTGCCGTCGTCGAACTTCACCACGCGGGCCGCCCCGCGCTGCTCCAGCGCCACGACGTCGCGGGTGGTCAGCATCTCGACGTCGAACTTCAACGCCTGCCTGCGGGCCCGCTCGGTGAGCTGCTCGCCGGACACGCCGTCCGGGAAGCCGAGGTAGTTCTCGATCCGGCTGCTGGTGCCCGCCTGGCCGCCCGTGGCCACGCGCTCCACCAGCACGGTCCGCAGGCCCTCCGAGCCGCCGTACACGGCCGCGCCCAGCCCCGCCGGGCCGCCGCCGACGACGATCAGGTCGTAGAAGTCCGACGACGGCTCGGTGCTCAACCCGACGCGGGCGGCCAGCTCGGCGTCCGTCGGCTGGACCAGCGGCTCGCCCTCGGGCGTCACCACGACGGGCAGCAGCGACCCGTCCTGGCCCGCGGCGGCGAGCAGGCGCGCGGCCTCGCAGTCGCCGTCGTCGAGCGAGTGCCAGCGGAACGGCACCGAGTTGCGGGCCAGGAAGTCGCGCACCTCGTAGGAGCGGGGCGACCAGCGGTGCCCGATCACCCTGACCTGCCGCGCGGGCTGCCGGTCGGCCACCGACCAGGCGTGCAGCTGCTCGTCCAGCACCGGGTAGAGCTTCTCCTCCGGCGGGTCCCACGGCTTGAGCAGGTAGTGGTCCAGGTCGACCACGTTGATGGCCTGGATCGCGGCCTCGGTGTCGGCGTACGCGGTCAGCAGCACGCGCCTGGCCTGCGGGAACAGGTCCATGGCCTCTTCGAGGAACTCGATGCCGCTCATGTTCGGCATCCGGTAGTCGGCGAGCAGCGCGGCGACCTCCTCGCCGCGCAGCTTGATCTCGCGCAGCGCCTCCAGTGCCTGCGCGCCGGACTCGGCGCGCACGATCCGGTAGGCCTCGCCGTACTTGCGGCGCAGGTCGCGGGCCACCGCCCTGGACACGCTGGGGTCGTCGTCCACCGTGAGGATCGAGGGTCGCGAGACCCTGGCGGTCTCGTCGGGCGCGGGTGCAGTCATGGCACCAGTCAAGCAGCGCGAACGGCCGCCGTCACCTGCGCACCCGGCGGAGGACAGGCGTAGGTTTCGCGGCGACGATCACCGAGTCGAGGAGCACCCATGACCTCAGCCACCTGCCAGCACGTCGCCGACCTCGGCCCGGCCCCCGAGCCGAGCACCCTGGAGGGCTGCGAGGACTGCCTCGCGAGCGGTGGCCGCTGGGTCCACCTGCGCCTCTGCCTGAGCTGCGGCAAGGTCGGCTGCTGCGACTCCTCCCCCGCGAAGCACGCGAGCGCGCACGCCGCCGCGAGCGGTCACCCGGTCATCCGGTCGTTCGAGCCCGGCGAGACCTGGCGCTGGTGCTTCGTGGACCAGACGACCGTCTGACGCCCTAGCCGTGGCAGCCGAACGGGCCCCGGTCGTGGCCGTCGGTGTCGCGCAGCAGCACGGCCGAGCCGCCGAAGACCGTGCAGGCGATCTGCTCGCCCGCCTGCGGTCCGAAGCGGAAGAGGTCGACGCCGCCGGGGCGGTCGACGACGACCACCTGGGTCCCCGAGTCGTCGGACTTGGTCTCCTGGGAGACGACGGTGTACCCCTCCGGCACGGCGGTGACGACGCCCGCGGCCCGTTCGACGTCGTTCGGCCCGGCGAACAGCAGAGCGAGCCGCTGGGCGCCGGGCAGGGTGCGCGGGCCCGACCGCATGACGACGAACGGCCGCTCGTCGAACAGGAAGACCAGCCGCACGCCCTCCACCGCGTTGTGGGGCGCGTCCCCGTAGAGGAACGGCTCGGTCGGCGTCACGCCGCACGCGGCGACCAGCGGCGCGAGCAGCAGCGGCGCCACCGCCCGGCGGATCACGACCGGCCCCGCGGCAGCCGCACGGTGAACCGGGCCCCGCCGTCCGGCGCGTTGCCGGCCTCCAGCGTGCCGCCGTGCAGGTGGACGTTCTCCCACGCGATGGCCAGCCCGAGCCCGCTGCCCTCCGACCGGACGCGGGCGGAGTCGGCCTTGTAGAACCGCTCGAACACGTACGGCGACACGTCGTCCGGCAGCCCCGGCCCGGCGTCGGTGACCACCACGACCGCCTCGTCCTCCGAGGTGGTCACCGCGACGGTCACCGGCTCGGCGCCGTGCTTGAGCGCGTTGCCGACGAGGTTCGCCACCACCACGTCGATCCGGCGGCGGTCCAGGTCGACCCGCGGCCCGGCGGGCAGGTCGACGTCCACCCGGTCCGTCCACCCGCGCGCGGCCAGCGTCGCGGTCACGAGGGTCGGCAGGTCGACCGGCTCGCTGCGCAGCGCGGCCACCCCGGCGTCGAACCGGGAGATCTCGATCAGGTCCTCCACCAGCGTCCCCAGCTTGCGCGTCTCGGTGCTCACCATGCCCGCCGCCACCGCGGCGTCCCCGGTCAGCGCCTCGTCGTCCAGCGCCTCGCTGACGGCGGTCATCGCCGTCAGCGGCGTGCGCAGCTCGTGCGACACGTCCGCCACGAACCGCCGCGACCGCTCGTCCATCCGCCGCAGCTCGGCGACGGTGCTCTCCAGCTCGGCCGCCATCGTGTTGAACGTGCGGACCAGGTCGGCCAGCTCGTCGGCGCCGCTGACGGTCAGCCGCGTGTCCAGGTGCCCGTCGGCGACCTGCCGCACCCCGGACCGCAGCGCCCGCACCGGGCGCAGCACCCCCCGCGCGGCGAGCAGGGCCAGCACGAACGCGGGCACCAGGGAGAACAGCACGATCAGCAGCGCGGAGTTCGGCAGCTGGGCGATCGCCTCCTGCTGGACGGCGAGGTCCAGCCGCCGGAACAGCTGCACGCCGGTCGTCCCGGTGGCGCCGCTCAACGGCGCCCCCACGAACACGTACGGGTTCCCGCTGTCGTCCACGACCCGCTGCACCAGCGTCCGGTCCCGCGCCCGGACCTCGCTCCGCAGGCGCTCCGGCACGTCCCGGAAGGTGATCCCGTTGCCGTCCGCGTGGTCGGTGCCGAACACCGCGACCGCGCGGAACCGGTCGGCCAGCACCAGGAGTTCGGCGTGCGAGGGCGAGTGGTCGAACGCCTCCTCCCGTTCGAGGTCGGCGCGGAACTGCGACACCATCTTGTCCTGCGCCGCGGTGAGCACGAGTTCCCGGACCTGGAGGTAGGACACGGCGGCCACCGTCGCGCCGGTGAACGCCGACACCAGCGCGAACGCGATCAGCAGCCGGGTGCGCAGGCCGAAGGCGATGGGCTTCACAGCGGACCGAACCGGTAGCCGAAGCCGCGCACGGTCCGGACGAACACCGGGGCGGACGGCACGTCCTCCACCTTGAGCCGCAACCGCTGCACGCACGCGTCGACCAGCCGCGAGTCGCCGAGGTAGTCGTGCTCCCACACCGACCGCAGCAGCTGTTCGCGCGACAGGACCTGGCCCGGTGAGCCGGACAGCTCCAGCAGCAGCCGCAACTCCGTCGGCGTCAGCCCGACCTGCTTCCCTCCCTTGTGGACGGTCAGCGCGGCCCTGTCGATCACGAGGTCGCCGAAAACGCTGGTGCTGCGGGTGTTCTCGCGTTCGGTGCGGCGCAGCACGGCCCGCAGCCGCGCGTCGAGCACCCTGGGCTCCACGGGTTTCACGACGTAGTCGTCCGCTCCCGCCTCCAGTCCGCCGACGACGTCGAAGTCGTCGCCGCGGGCGGTGAGCATGACGACGGGCACGTCCCCCATCGCCCGCACCCGCCTGCACACCTCGAACCCGTCGATCCCCGGCAACATCAGGTCGAGCACGACGATGTCCGGCGCCGCGTCCCGCACCAGCGCCACGCCCTCCTCGCCGGTCGCCGCCGCGGACACGTGGTGCCCCTGGCGGCGCAACGCGAACTCCAGCGCGTTCCGGACGGAGCGGTCGTCTTCGATCAACAGCACACGGGCCACGCCGAGGAGTATGGGCGAGCACCCGCGCGGATCTCCCCGCCCTCCCCGGTTCTGTAGCGAAACCAGGACATGAGCCGGACGAGATCGGGAAACGCGCCTCCGAAGCTTCCGGCATGACCACCCCCACCCACGCCGACTACCTGGCCATGCGGCGCTTCCCCGGCCTGGACGGCGTGCGCGCGCTCGCCGCGACCCTCGTGGTGCTGTTCCACTTCGACGGACCCGACGTCCTCCAGGGCTGGATCGGCGTGCACCTGTTCTTCGTGCTGTCCGGCTTCCTGATCACCACGTTGTTGCTGCGCGAGCACGACCGCACCGGCCGGATCGCCCTGGCCGACTTCTACCTGCGCCGCGCGTTCCGGATCCTGCCGGTGTACTTCCTCGTGCTGGCCGCGGTTCTGGTCGGCTGCCTGGCCGTGGGCACCTTCACCAGCAGCGGGCTCCGCGCCGCGCTGCCGTTGCAGCTCACGTTCCTCAACGAGTTCACCCAGAACAACCCCTACGGCCACTCGTGGACGATCGGCACCGAGCAGAAGTTCTACCTGCTGTGGCCGCTGCTCGCGTTCGCCGGTGCGGCGTCGACGGCCCGGCGGTTCGGCGTCGCGGTCGGCGGCCTCGTCGCGGCGCTCGCGCTGGTGCCGGTCACCCTCGGGCAGTCCTCGCCGAACTGGACGCTGGGCTACTTCTCCATCCTGGTCGGCTGCCTGCTCGCGCTGGTGCTGCACCACCCGCGCGGCTACGCGGTCCTGCGCCCGCTGACCGGCCCGGCGGCGTCGGTGGCCGTCGCCGTCGCGTTCGTGGTCTTCCACCTGTCCGTGGGGACGCTCTCGCCGGTGCTCGGCGACTGGTTCGGCGTTCCCGCGGCGATGGCGGCGACGCCGGTGTACGCCGTCGCGTGCGCGTTCCTGCTGCCCTCGGTGATCTCCGGGTGGCCGGTGCGCCTGGCGCTGTCGAGCGGGCCGATGCGGTTCGTCGGCGAGCGGTCCTACTCGCTGTACCTGGTGCAGAACATCGCCGGTGGCGCGGTCGCGCTGGTGGGGACGTTCGGGGGTGCTCGCCCGGTCGTGGTGTTCGTCGTGGCACTGGTCCTGGCGGACGTCCTGCACCGGCTGGTGGAGCTGCCGATGATCGCCGTCGGCCGTCGGGTCGTGGCCCGCCGCAACGCCGTCCCGGCCACCGTGCGGCCCTTGCGCGTTCCTTGATCGACTCGCGACAATCCTCCGTCGGAGGTCGGTGGGGCGACGATGGTGGAGGACCCGTGCGGTCGATCCTGCGCGTGCTCGGAGCGGTGGTCTGCGGTGTCGGCCTGGTGACCGGCGTCAGCCCGGCGAGCGCGGAGACCGGGTGGACGCCGTCCGCCATCGCCTGGCACCCGTGCCCGGAGGTGCCCGACGCCGAGTGCGGGACGCTGCGCGTGCCGGTCGACTGGGCCGAGCCGCGCGGGGAGTCGTTCGACCTCGCCGTCGCGCGCCGCACCGCGACCGACCCCGCGCGTCGGATCGGCGTGCTGGTCGCCGACATGGGCGGCCCCGGCGGGTCCGGCGCGGCGTTCGCGCAGTCCAAGGCCCTCTTCACGCCCGAGGTGCGGGAGCGGTTCGACGTCGTCGGCTTCGACCAGCGGGGCACCGGCGACAGCGCGTTCGTCCGCTGCTCCGACGAGCTGCTCGCCGACGAGCCGTCGACCGACCCGGTGGACCAGGCCGGGTTCGACGCGCTGGTGGCGTACAACCGGAAGCTGATCGCGGACTGCCGGGCGCGCAGCGGACCGGTGTTCGACCACGCCGACGCGAGCCAGTCCGCGCGGGACCTCGACGCGCTCCGCCGGGCGCTCGGCGAGCAGCGGATCAACTACTACGGCGTCTCCTACGGCACGGTGCTCGGTCAGGCGTACGCGGAGCGGTTCGGCGCGCACCTGCGGTCGATGGTGCTGGACAGCGTCGTCGACCACAGCGCGGACGTCCGCCGGTTCGTCGGCGACCGGGCGGCGTCCACGGAGGCGGCGTTCGGCGAGTTCGAGCAGTGGTGCGCGCGGACGACCACCTGCGCGCTGCACGGCCGGGACGTGCGGTCGGTGCTGGCGGACGCGCTGAAGGGCGCGGTGGCCGTCGGCTGGGGCCAGGAGGCCTTCCTCGCGAGCGTCCACGGGATGCTCTACGCGCCGTCGTGGTCCGAGATCGCCCAGCTGATCTCCGACCTCGCCGCGGAGAAGCCGCCGCTCAGCGCGCGGTTCGAGTACAACTACCGGTCGGTCCGGCTCGCGACCGTGTGCCAGGACTTCTCGTTGCGGGTGAAGAACTACCAGGACTACGCGCGGCTGCGGGCCGAGGAGCTGCGGCGCGGGCCGACCCTGCGCGGCAGCGACCTCGGCCACGGCGAGGTCATGGCGTGCGCGGGCATCCCCGGCCCCGCCGCGAACCCGCCGCACCGGCTGGCCATCCGCACCGGGCCGAGGATCCTGGTGCTCAACTCCCGCCACGACCCGGCCACGCCGTACGCGTGGGCGCGCAACGTCCACCGGCAGGCCGCCGCGCACACCGCGCTGCTGACCTACGACGGCTGGGGCCACGTCGTCTACGACCGCAGCGACTGCACCGAGAACGCCGCCAACACCTACCTGTTCACCCTGCGCACACCCGCCGAGGGCGCGTCCTGCCCGGCGGTCGAGCCGACGGGCTGATCAGCCGAGCAGCGCGGGCAGCACGGCGGACAGCACGATCAGGAGGGCGATCACGCCGTTGACGACCCAGTGCTCGACGAGGATCGCGACGAACTCGCGCAGCGTCGCGGTGGGCCAGAAGTACCAGGCGGTCGGCGAGCCGATCACCTGGCCGTTGACCCGCGCCTTGCGGGCCAGCAGCGCGGCGCGCAGGACGTGGAAGTTGTTGGTGACGACCAGGCAGCGGTAGTCCGGCCGCCGCTCCTGCATGATCGCCTTGCTGAACGTCAGGTTCTCCCACGTCGTGGTCGACCGGTCCTCCAGCAGCACCCGGTCCCGGTCCACACCCCGGCCCACGAGGTACTCGGCCATCGCGACCGCCTCCGGCACGTCCTCCCCCGGCCCCTGCCCGCCCGAGGTGATCAGCGCGGGCTCGGTGCCCTTCGCGACCGCCGCGTCGAACGTCGTGCGCCCGCGCTCCAGCCTGCTCGCCAGCAGCGGCGGCACCTTCTCGCCGAGGATGCCCGCGCCGAGCACCACGATGAAGTCCACGTCCCGCTTGGGCCGGATGCGGCCGTACACGAACGAGTACAGCAGGAAGCAGGCGAACAGGAACCCGAGGTAGGCCAGCAGCCCGGTCATGGCGTCGCCGACCACCCCCAGCGGCGGCCAGTCGACGTACTGCCGCAGGCCCTGGAACAGCACGAACCCGATGATCCCCAGCCCGGCGGCCAGCGACAGCAGGTTCACCGCCCGGAACCCCTCGCGGCGCACCATCGTGACGCCGTTGGCCACCAGGAACACCGCCAGCGCCGCGATCAGCAGCGGGATCAGCACCACGACCCCGATGACCACGACGTTCGCCGCCGTCGTCGACACCGACGCCAACGTCACCAGCAGGCCGAACCCCAGGAACATCAGCGCCACGAACAGGTAGACGCCGTTGCGCAGCCTCCGCCGGTCCCGCAGGAAGCTGACGAGGAAGAACAGGAACCACAGCAGCGCGATGCCGTAGCTGTAGACGCTGACCGCAGTCATCGAACCGGTACCTCCTCGTCGCGGTGATCATTACACCAGAACGGGACCGATCACGACGATCGCGCGACGCTCCACAGTGGCCGGGTCCGAAGTGGACCTACTCCGCGGTGAACTCGCCGATCGCGCGGGTCGCGTCCCGCAGAAACCCGAGCACCACGGCGGCCTGCTCGTCGTCGAGGTCCGCGACGATCCCGCCGAGCGACGCCAGCAGGGGCGCGAGCGCCTCCCGGACCTCCGCGCGGGCGGTGTCGGTCGGGCGCAGCACGACGCGGCGGCGGTCGTCGGGGTGGGCGGTGCGGCTCAGGTGGCCCGCGGCCTCCAGCCGGTCGACCAGCACCGTCGCCGACGCCGAGCGGATGCCCAGGCGGTTGCCCAGCTCCACCGTGCCCAGCGGTTCGGGGCTCTCGACGAGGTGGCTCACGGCCTGCACGTCCGTCACGCCGACGCCGAGCCTGCGGGCCAGGGTCGTCTGTACACCTCGGCCCGCCTGGAGGAGGTCGCGCAGCGACCGGCTGATGTCCCTGGCGATGTCCGGCTCGTCCACCACCGCAGCGTACTGAGCGGAAGCCCGGCAGAGTAGCTAGACTCTCTAGCGACCACCTGACCGAGGAGTGCGCGTGAGCCGACCCGACGTGCGGGCGATGAACACCGGCATGACCACCCGGATCCTCGCGGAACCCGCCGCGCCCGTGCCCGAGGCCGGGTACGCGCTGCGGGTCGTGCGGACCACCGGCCGCCGCAGCGGCGAACCCCGGCGGACGCCCGTGGGCGTGACCCGGCTGCACGACCACGAGTACCTCGTCTCCCCCGACCGCCGCCGCGACTGGGTGCGCAACCTCGCCGCCACCCCGGAGTGCGCGCTGCTCGCGGGCGACGAGGACCGGGCCCGCGTCGCCGTGCCGGTCGGCGCGGACGAGGCGGCCGCGGTCGTGTCCACCTACCTGAGGGCCGTCACCGTGCCGTGGGCGCTCAAGGCGTTCCCGGTGCCGCCCGAGGCCACCCCCGCCGAGATCACCGCGCACCTGGACTCGATCGCGGTGTTCCGCCTCGACCCGGCGGTGCGCGCGTGAGCGACGTGGTCGTGGTCGGCGGCGGACCCGGCGGGATGCTGCTCGCGCTGCTGCTGGCGCGGGCCGGGGTCCCGGTCACGCTGCTGGAATCGCACCAGGACTTCGACCGCGACTTCCGCGGCGACTCCCTGCACCCGTACACGCTGGAGCTGCTCGACCAGCTCGGACTCGCCGACCGGCTGCTGGAGCTGCCGCACCACCCGGCCCGCTTCTTCCGGTTCCACACGCCCACCACGACGATCACCACCGCCGACTACGGCAAGCTGCGGACCCGCTTCAACTACGTGGCGCTGATGCCGCAGGCCCGGTTCCTGTCCTTCCTCGCGGACGAGGCCGCCAAGCTCCCCGCGTTCACCCTGGAACTCGGCGCGAAGGTCACCGGGCTGGTGGAGGAGGACGGCCGGGTCACCGGCGTCCGGCTCCGCGACCGGACCGTGCCCGCCCGGCTCGTGGTCGGCGCCGACGGCCGGTTTTCCAAGCTCCGAAAGCTCTCCGGCCTCCCCGGCCACAGCCTGGGCGCGTCCAGCGACCTGCTGTGGTTCCGGCTGCCCCGGCGGGCCACCGACCCGCCCGAGGCCGACGTCGACCTGTTCTTCGGGCGCGACCAGTACGTCGGGCTGCTCGGCGGCACGGACGACTGGCAGGTCGGCTGCACGCTGCCCAAGGGCGGGTACGCCGCCGCTCGCGCCGCCGGGGTGGGGCCGATCCGCGACTTCGTCGCCGAGCGCGTGCCGTGGCTGGCCGACCGGCTGCCGGAGCTGCGCGAGTTCTCCCAGACCACGCTGCTGTCGGTGGACATCTCGCGGGTCGAGCGCTGGCACCGGCCCGGCCTGCTGCTGATCGGCGACGCGGCGCACGTCATCTCGCCGGTGGGCGGCAACGGGATCCTGATGGCGGTCCAGGACGCCGTGGTCGCGGCCAACCACCTCGTGCCCGCCCTGCGCGCGGGCGAGGTCGGCGACGAGGTGCTCGCGGCGATCCAGGCCGAGCGGGACCCGGCGATCGACGTGGTGCAGGCCCAGCAGTCGCGGATCGAGCGGCGGATCGCGCGCAGCCGCGAGCGGGGCCGTCCGCTGACCCCGCCGGGCTTCCTGCGCTGGGTCACGGCCGTGCCGGGCGTGCGGGCGCGGGCGGCGAAGGCCAACGCCTACGGTCCCCGCGCTCCTCGGTTGGCTCCGGGCCTGGTCGACTGAGTTCGGTCTACACTGAAGTCATTGAGCTGACAATCACGTGGTCAGTGCGGCGTCCATCGTGCCGAACACCGCCAGCTCGCGGTCCGCGCCGGAGACGCGCAGCACGGCGAGGACCGCGGGCGAGCTGACCACGATCCGCAGGACGTGGCCGCGCACCCGCGCGCGGCGGTGGGCGTCGAGCAGCACCTCGAGACCGGTCGACCCGAGGAACCGCAGCCCGGCGCAGTCCAGGACCACCAGCGGGTACCGGTTGCAGACCGACCTCAGCTCCACGCCGAGCCGCCGGGCGCCCGCCGAGTCGGACTCGCCCTCGACGTAGACGATCGAACTCCGCTCGCCCCTGGTCACGCGGACGACCAGCGACCGCCCTTCCGGGACGGCGACGACCGACTCGAACACGGCTCACTCCCAGGACTCGACGACGACCGGAGGAGAGCTCACTGTTGAACCCGTTTCGCGGACCGATACCGTACCGGCCCGCCGTCCGGCCCACAACGGCCCCCGCCGACGTTCACCCGCACCGCGTCCGCCATCCGGTGGTCCACAGTGGACCTACCGCGGACCTACCGCGGCACGCCGCTCAGCCGCCGGTCCAGCACCCGCACCAGTCGCGCGGCCCCCCGGTCCGGACCGGCCGCGCGCACGCCGTCCCGCAGCTCGCGCAGCCGCGGGGTGCGACCCCGGTCCAGCAGGCCGCGCACCGCGGTCGCCACCTGCTCGGGCGTGAGCGCGTTGGGGTCGAGGCAGACGCCCGCCCCCGAGCGCTCGGCGTCGTGGGCCACGCAGAACTGGTCGCTGGAGAACGGCAGGACCAGGGCGGGCACGCCCGCCTCCAGCGCCTCGGTGAACGTGTTGTTGCCGCCGTGGTGGACGATCGCGGCCACGTGCGGCAGCAGGGCACGTTGCGGCACAACCGCTTCCAGCACCACGCGCGGATCGGCCGCCAGGTCGGCCAGCGCGTCGACCCGCGCGCCGCCCGCCACGACGACGGTCACGTCCGGGATGCTCAACGCCCCCGTGACGGCCGTGCGCAGGACGTCGTCGCGGGCGGACAGGAACGTGCCGAGCGCGACCAGCACCACCCGGCGGCCGCGGACCCGGTCCCGCCACGCGTCGTCGAGCGGGTCGGAGTCGGAGCAGTGGCCGAGGAACACGTGCTCCGGACCGTCCGGCAGGGGCGGCAGCCACGGGAACGGCGGGTAGTTCAGCACGGCCGCGTGCGGCGAGGTCAGCGCGAACGCCCGCCCCGGCGCGGGCCGGTCGGGGGCGTGCCGCCGGACGAAGTCCGCGAACAGGCCGGTGAACCGGAGGTCGGTGAGCCGGGTCGCCTCGCGCAGCGCGGCCAGCTCCCGCTCGTCCGGCGCGACGGCCGAGGGCCACAGCTGCGGCAGGCCGAAGAACTGGTCGTCGCGGGCGACCAGGTACGTGGGGTGGCCGGGGCAGAACGACGCGTACGGCAGCCCGAGGGTGTGCAGCGCGAGGGTGACCGCGTAGTTCAGCTGGTCGACCAGGTACCAGTCCGGGCGCAGCCGCTCGTGCAGCGCGGCCACGTCGGCGAGCACGTCCTCCGGCGCGGCGAGCATGTCCGCGCGCCGGTGGGTGGTCTGGGTCAGCAGCGCCGCGACGGGACCGCGTCGGGTGGAATCGAGGAACTCGTCGAGCCTGCGGGCCGAATCGGCGTCCTGCGCGGTGCTCTGCGCGACCCCGGTGTTGGCGTTGCGGGTCGTGCGCAACGGCACGAAGTCCAGGCCACCGGCCAGGTCCGCGAACTCCGGAGTGGACGCGAATACCACGTCCGCACCCACCCCGCACAACGAGCGGGCGAGAACGGACAGCGGCTGGGCGTGCGAGCGGAACGGCGGGCTGATCACCACGACGCGGGGCATGGTTCATCTCACTTTCCTTGGCAATACAGGATTTCATTCGATCCGAACGGCTCGCCGGTTCGAACGTCGTGCGTGCGATCACACCGGGATCTGTTGCGAGCACTGGAAACCCGTCGACTCGACCTCGCCCGACCACCCCTCCCGCCGTCGCCGGAACAGGCCGTCGGCGACCTCGTCCGGGCACCTTCACCTGCGACTATCTCCCTGTTGTGCGACCTTGTCCCACCTCTGCTAGGAACGAGTGCCGCGGAGCGCCTCACCGCGGTCCTGCGGAGGACCCTGCTCGACGACGTCCACGAGCCCGTCGCGGGCTGGCTGCTCGACCTGTGCGCGCTGCACGGCCTCGCGCCGCTCGACCCCGACGAGGCCCGCGCGGTCGGCGAGGGCGCTCCGCTGTGGCGCTACCTCCATTCGCTGGGCCTCCCCGTGCAGGGCGACCCGCGGACGTCCTACGAGAAGCTGCTGCTCGACCTGCTCACCGACGACCGGCCGCGCGCCGAGCGGGTCGACGGCCCGACCGTGGCGCAGTCGATGCTGCTCGGCGGCGCCGGGCGGCCCGGCGAGGGCGCGAGCGGCGGGCTGGGGGTGTTCCTCCGGTCGCTGGGCGACGCGCTGGCCGACCGCGACGACATCGGCCGGGTCGTGACGATCGTGCTCGCCGCGGACCCGACGGCGGTCGTCGTGGAGCGGCAGGCCGACCGGGAGCACTGGACCGTGCACGTCCCCGTCGACTCCCCCGTCGCCCTGCCGCAGCCGGAGATGGGCGGCCACCGGATCGCGATCACCTGGTGGATCCGCGAGCTGCTGACCCGCCACGCGCTGGTGCCGGACGTGGTGCACGTGCGGTACTCCGACGACGGCTCCCTGGCCGTGGCCGACGCGGCCCGGCTGCTGGGCGCCCGCGTGGTGTTCACCCTGACCCCGGACCCGCACCGCCACCTGGCCGAGCGGTACCCGGAGGAGGGGGCCGACGAGGAGGCGCTGCGCTTCGACCTGCACCGGGTGCGCGTCGCGGACGAGCTGGTCGAACGGGCGGACGCCCTCGTCGCCATCGGCGGCCGCGGCGACGAGCTGGTCGAGCACTTCCCGCAGCTCGGGCACCGTTCCGCGATCGCCATCGAGGAGGGCATCGCGCCCCTGCCCGCCACGCCGGAACGGCCGGACGAGCTGGTGGCCGAGCTGTTCGCCCCCGCGCGGACCCTGCCCCGGCTGGACGACTCGGCACGGGGGCTGCCGGTGCTGCTCAACGTCGGCCGCCTGCACCCCGTCAAGCAGCAGACCGTGCTGGTGCGGGCGTGGCTGGAGACGGGGCTGCACACGTCGACGGCGCTGGTGCTGATCGGCGGCTCGCTCACCGATCGCACCCCGGACGAGCGAGCGGTGCTCGACGAGGTGCTGGCGCTGGCCGAGGCGGTGCCGGAGGCGCGCGGGCGGCTGGCGGTGCTGCCCGCGTGGCCGAACGCCAAGGTCCGCGGCCTGGAGCACGCGCTGACCACGGCCCTCCCCGCTCCGTCGCCGCACGTCTACGCCTGCGCCAGCGTGAAGGAGGAGTTCGGCATCGCGGTGCTGGAGGCCATGGAGGCGGGTCTCCTCGTGGTCGGGCCGGTGCGGGGCGGCCTGCCGCACTACGTCGACCACGGCCGCAACGGGTTCCTGGTCGACACCTCGACCGCCGCCGAGCTGGGCGCGGGCCTGCGGGAGGCGGTGGAACTGGGCGGGGCGACCCGCGCGGTCGCCGAGGCCGGGCGGGAGACGGTGCGCGAGCGGTTCCCCATCGCCCGCGTGGCCGGGGCGTTCGCCCGCGTCTACCTCGACCAGGCGTGACACCCCGACCGGGGCCGGGGCGCCACCCTCCGGTCAGTTCGTGCAGACCGCCTCCACCGGGAGGCCGCCCCGCTCGTCCCCGACGAGGTACACCGCGCTCATGTACCGCCGGCCGCCGTCCTCCAGGCTGCCCTTGACCCAGATGTCGTTGGTGATGCCCGCGTCGGTGATCGACTGGCCGTGCCGCCAGCAGTAGGCGATCCTCGTGGTGCTCCTCTTCCGGCCGGACCCCTGCGGTCCCGCCCCCGGTGATCGACGATGTCGATCACCGGGGAGTACGCGTTTTGCGGACCGGGGGTTGCACGCGGCGCCGAAGCCGCCAGGCGCGCACGGTGCGCACGGCCCTTGGGTAATATCGTTGAACGTGACCACGCCCACCCAGACATTCGAGTTCCAGTCCGAGGCGCGCCAGCTCCTCCAGCTGATGATCCACTCGATCTACTCGAACAAGGACGTCTTCCTGCGGGAACTCGTGTCCAACGCCTCGGACGCGTTGGACAAGCTGCGCCTGGAATCGTTCCGCGACAAGGACCTGAACGCCGACACCGACGACCTCCACGTCGAGATCGCCGTCGACGCGGAGGCGCGCACGCTGTCCGTGCGCGACAACGGCATCGGGATGACCCGCGAGGACGTGATCGGCCTGATCGGCACGATCGCGAAGTCCGGTACCGCGGAGTTCCTGAAGAAGGTCAAGGAGTCGAAGGACGCCGCCGGGTCGCAGGACCTCATCGGCCAGTTCGGCGTCGGCTTCTACGCCAGCTTCATGGTGGCCGACAAGGTCACCCTCGTGACCCGCCGCGCGGGCACGACCGAGGGCGTGCGATGGGAGTCCGAAGGCGAGGGCACCTACACGATCGAGCCCGTCGAGGACGCGCCGCAGGGCACGACGGTCACGCTGCACCTCAAGCCCGAGGACACCGAGGACCACCTGTTCGACTACACGTCGACGCGCAAGGTCCGCGAGATCGTCAAGCGCTACTCCGACTTCATCACGTGGCCCGTGAAGATGCTCAAGGAGAAGGGCTTCGCCGAGGAGGAGCCCGAGGAGGGCACCCTCGAGACGGTGAACTCGATGAAGGCGCTCTGGGCCCGCTCCAGCAGCGAGGTCGAGCAGTCCGAGTACAACGAGTTCTACAAGCACATCAGCCACGACTGGAACGACCCGCTCGAGACCTTCCGCATCCAGGCGGAGGGCACGTTCGAGTACCAGGCGCTGCTGTTCATCCCCGCGCAGGCCCCGCTCGACCTGTTCATGCGCGAGCGCAAGCGCGGCGTGCAGCTCTACGTGAAGCGCGTCTTCATCATGGACGACTGCGAAGCGCTGATGCCGGAGTACCTGCGCTTCGTGAAGGGCGTCGTCGACGCCCAGGACCTGTCGCTCAACGTCTCCCGCGAGATCCTCCAGCAGGACCGGCAGATCCGGATGATCCGCCGCCGCCTGGTGAAGAAGGTCCTCCAGACGGTCAAGACGATGATGGCCGACAACGCCGAGAACTACGCCAAGTTCTGGACCGAGTTCGGCGCCGCCGTCAAGGAAGGCCTGCTGGACGACGCGGACAACCGCGAGTCGATCCTGGAGATCGCCTCCTTCGCCTCGACGAACGACGCCGAGGCCCCGACCACGTTGAAGGACTACGTGGCGCGGATGAAGGAGGGCCAGGAGGAGATCTACTACCTGACCGGCGAGTCCCGCTCCATCCTGGAGAACTCGCCGCACATGGAGGCCTTCCAGGCCAAGGGCTTCGAGGTGCTGCTGCTGACCGACCCGATCGACGAGATGTGGGTCGACGCGGTCAACGGCTTCGACGGCAAGCAGTTCCAGTCCGTGGCCAAGGGCGAGGTCGACCTCGACAAGGACGAGGACGACAAGAACGCCGAGGCCAAGAAGGACTTCGCCGACCTGATGACGTGGATGACGACCACGCTGGCGGAGAACGTGAAGGAGGTGCGGCTGTCGTCGCGCCTGACCACGTCCCCCGCCTGCATCGTCGGCGACTCGCACGACATCACGCCGACGCTGGAGAAGATGTACCGGGCCATGGGCCAGGAGGTGCCGAAGCAGAAGCGCATCCTGGAGCTGAACCCGACGCACCCGCTCGTCACGGGTCTGCGGACCGCGCACGAGGCGCGGCCGGAGGACGACGCCGTGGCCGAGACGGCGGAACTGCTGTACGGCATGGCGCTGCTCGCCGAGGGTGGCGAGCTGACCGACCCGTCGCGCTTCATCAAGCTGATGGCGCAGCGGTTGCAGCACTCGCTCTGACGGGTCGGGCTCAGCGGAACGCGGCGACGTTCCGCTGAGCCCACTCGGCGAACCCGGTGGTGCCCGTCCCCTCGCGGCGCGGCGACCGCCACCTCCGCGATGTCCTCCGGGTCCACGCCCGGCAGCGCCACGTCCGCGAACGGCGCGGCCACCTCCCGCCGTTCCCGCACACCCGCCGCCCACGCGAAGGCGTTGCTGTGGAAACCTCCTGGCCGCAGCACCGTCCACTCCGGACTGGACTCCCGCACGGCGTCCTCGAACGCCACCGGGTGCCGGTAGACCTCCGGCCGCGTCCCGGCCCCCTGCGACGACGGCAGCACCACCCGCTTGCCCTTGACCACGTCCAGCAGGTCACGCGGCCGGTCCCCCGCGACACCGGCACCACGTCCTCCCCGTCGAGCAGCCGGACGACAGCCCCGCCGACGTTGCCAGTGGCCCCAGGTCACCACGATCCGCACGCGCGCTCCCCCGGTCGATGTCGGGACCGACGCCAGGAACGTCGGGTTCCGGCGGGAAGAACGCACTGTGACGTAAGTTCATGACGTGGAGGAAGGAAAGCAGGCCGCGGACTGGTCGGCCTACGCGCTCAGTGACGTGTTCCACTCCGACTGCCCGGCCAGGACCGTGCTCGACCACGTGACGAGCCGGTGGGGCGTGTGGGTGCTGATGGCGTTGCGCGAACGGGACCTCAGGTTCCACGAACTGCGCGACCGCATCGACGGCGTCAGCGAGAAGATGCTGTCCCAAACCCTCCGAGCCCTGGTCCGCGACGGCCTGCTGTCCAGATCGGTGGAACCCACCACCCCACCCCGAGTCACCTACGGACTGACCCCACTGGGCCGCGGCACGAGCGACCCGCTGTCCACGATGTTCACCTGGATCCGCGACCACGCCGTGGACATCCTGGCCGGTCAGGCGGCCTACGACGAGACCAACCGGTGACGGCGGTGCTCGAGGTGCGCCGCCTGGTCAAGGCCTATGGCGGGTTGACCGTTCTGAGCGAGGTGTCGTTCGCGGTGGGTGCGGGTGAGGCCGCGGCCGTGGTGGGGCCGAACGGGGCGGGGAAGTCGACGTTGCTGCACTGCGTCGTGGGGTCCACCGAGGCGGACGCGGGGGCGGTGCTGTTCGACGGCGTGGTGCTGCGGGAGTCGTCGCCGGTGGTGCGGGCGGCTGTGGCGTCGGTCTTGGACGACTTCGACTTCTTCCCCGACCTGGCCGTCATCGAACACCTGGACCTGTACGCCCACGCGCACGGTGGCGGTGAGGTGGACGAGGTGATGGCCGAGCTGGGGCTCGACGCGGTGGCGAACCAGCTGCCCGCGACGCTGTCCAGCGGGCAACGGCGGCGGCTGGCGTTGGCGTCGTGCTTCGTCCGGCCGCGGCGGCTGCTGGTGCTCGACGAGCCGGAGCAGCGGCTCGACGCGGCCGGACGCGAGTGGCTGGGGCGACGCCTGAAAGCCGAGAAGGACGCCGGGGTCGCGGTGCTGCTCGCCACCCACGACCCGGTGCTGCGCGACGCCGTCGCCGACCGGCACGTCGAGCTGGGCACACCCGATCCCGAACTCGACACCACCGACGCATGACCACCACCTCGACCGTGCTCCGCCGCCGGACCGCCCCACGACGTCCCGCTGGCCTGCCGCACCGCACAGGCACCAGCGCATGACCATCACGGCGAAGGAACTCCGGCGGTCGCTCCGCCACTACCGCGCCGATCCCCGGCCGTTCACGGCGCGGCTGTCGGACCTGTACGGCCAGGCGTTGTACGTCGCCATCGTCGGCGGGTTGCTGGTGTCGGCCGGGAACTCCGGGTTGCGCGCCGTCGCGGTGGCGGGGCCGGACCGTGCACCGGACCTGGTGCGCTGGATCGTCCTGCTGGTGGCGGTGCTGGCCGTCGCGCTGCTGTGCCGGGCGGCGATGGCCGTGGGGCCGGTGCTGGTGTCGCCCGCCGCGCGGACGTGGCTGTTCAGCTCGCCGGTCGACCGCCGGGCGCTGCTGACCCCGCGGTTCCTCGTCCTGCTGGGGGTCGCGGCCGTCACGGGCGGGGTGCTCGGGCTGGCCGTGGCGCCACCGCTGGGCGTGCCGCTGGGGGTGCTGATGTGCGCCGCCCTGGTCGAGGCGCAGGCGAGTCGGAGGCGGACGGCGTTGGCGCGCCACGGGATCACGGTGCTGGTCGCCGGGCTCGCGGTGGCGGCGGGGGTGCTGGCGGCGAAGCCCACCATCGCCTGGCCGACGTGGACACCGCACCTGCTGGTCCTCGGCGCGGTACTGGCCGTGGTTGCCGCTGCGGCGGCGTGGCACGCGCACCGCGTGCTGGCCCGGATGTCGCGCGGCGCGCTGTCGGACGGCGCGGAGATCGCTGCCGTCACGGCGACCGCCACCACGTTCCTCGACCCGTCGCTGCTGTCCGGCACCATGCTGCTGCGCCAGGCCCGCGCCACGGCCACCGTGCGCCCGGTCCGCTTCCGGGGCGGCCGCCGACTGGCCGTGCTGCGCGCCGAACTGGCCCGCCACATCCGCCACCCGTTGGCGCTGCTGGTGTTCTGCGCCCTGCTGCCGCTCCCCTACCTGGCCGAACGGCTCGCCGCCCCGAACGCCGTCGCGGCCGTCCACGTCGTCTGCGTGTTCCTGGTCGCCGACCGCTTCGCCCGCGGCCTGCGCCTCGTCTGCGGCTCCCCTGCCCTCCGCCGCACCCTCGGCGGCTCGGACCTCGAACTCCGCGCCCTCCACCTGGTCCTGCCCACCACGGCCGCCCTCCTGTGGACCCTGGCCACCCCCGTCGTGACCGCACCCCACCTGGCGCTGTCCGTGCTCGGCGCGGTGGCCGCCCTCTACCGCAGCGCCACCCGCCCCCCGATGCAGTTCGAGTCCCCGCTCCTCGACACCCCGATGGGCACGATGCCGATCGGCCTCATCACCCGCCTGCTGCGCGGACCGGGGCTGCTGATGGTCGTGGCGGCGGTCCAGTTGTCGTTCTGAGCAGAACGGGCCGGGTCCCGAAGGACCCGGCCCGTCTGACGAACAAGACCTACTTCAGGCCGTTCTCGATCGCTTCGATGATCTTCGGGCGGAGTTCCGCGCAGCTGATGATCGCGTCGACCGAGCCGACGTCCACCGCCCGCTGGACGCTGTGGACGCCGTCGAACTCCGCGGCCACCTCGGACAGCTTCTCCGACCTCACGGACTGCCTCACCTCGGCCAGCTCGGCCGTGCGGGACGCCTTCTCGCCGCCGGTGGAGGCGGCCACCAGGGCCTCGGCCTCGCGGACGCGCGGGTCGTTGCCGGTGCGCTTGTCGACGTCGCGGGCGAACACCACGGCCGCGGCGGGGGCGCCGCCGATGACCGACGCGAACGAGCCCTCGACCGCCAGGACGGTCATGTTCGGGTTCAGCGCCTTGGAGAACACCACGAACGCGCCGCCGTGGTAGCGCGAGATCACGCAGAACACGATCGGGCCCTCGAAGTTGACCACCGCGCGGCCGATCTCGGCGCCGTACTCCAGCTGGAGCTTGCGCATCGACTCCGGCGAGCCGTCGAAGCCGGACAGGTTCGCCAGCACCACGAGCGGCCGGTTGCCGCTGGCCGCGTTGATCGCCCGTGCCGCCTTCTTCGACGAGCGGGGGAACAGCGTGCCCGCGGTGTAGGTGTCCGGGCCGTCGGTGGGGGGGAACCCGCGGCGCGGCACCGAGCGGGACTCGATGCCCAGCAGGCAGACCGGCCGCCCGCCGAGGTGGACGTCCTGCACGGCCGCGGTCTCCGCGTCGGCCATGCCCGCCCACCGCTCCAGGACCGGGTGGTCCTGGTCGGACAGGGCGCGCATCACCGTGCGGATGTCGAACGGCTTCTTGCGGTCCGGGTTGAACTGCGTGGAGAAGATCTGGCCCACGGTGGTGAACTCGCTGTCCGGCACGGCGTGCGGGAACGAGGACACGTCGCGGTCGAGCGGGTCGGTCGTGACGGTCGTGCGGGGGCCGGACTCGCCGGGGGCCACGTAGCTGTGGTCGTAGTGCGACATCAGCACTTCACGCGCGGAGCGCAGGTCCGGCGCCCAGTACTGGGCCTGGCCGTTCGGGCCCATGATCCGGTCGTAGCCGCCGATGCCGTGGTTGTCCTCGGCCGAGACGCCGCCGGAGAAGTCCAGCGACTGCTTGCCGGTCAGCACCATCGCCGAGTCGGGCGTCATGACCAGGATGCCCTTGGTGTGCATGAGCATCGTGGCCTCGGCGTTCCAGTACGGCTGCGCGCCGACGTTGATGCCCGCGACGACGATGTTGATCTCGCCGCCGTCCTGGGTGAAGTTGACGATCCGCTTCAGCGCGGCCGCCACCCAGTCCATGTTCTCGGTGCCGGAGTCCATCGAGATCCGGGCGCCCGCGGAGAGGGCGAACCACTCCAGCGGGACCTGGAGCTCCTCGGCGAGGTCCAGCGCGGCGATGATGCGGGCGCACTCCGGCTCGGACAGCGCGCCGAGGGCCTTGGTCGGGTCGCCCAGCAGGACGACGCGCTTCATGCCCTCGGGGTGCCGCGAGGTCGGCGTCGAGACGACGCCCGCGACGATCGCGGCCTTGTTGCCGCCGCGCGGCCGGTCGGTCGCCAGCAGCTTCCCGGACGCCTGGTCCAGGTCGTACTCCTGGAAGGAGCCGAACGGCCCGGCCAGCATGCCGGTCAGCTCGTACGGGTAGACCGTGCCGCGGCTGTGGGCGCGCAGCACCTCCTGGCGGTAGTCGTCCAGCGGCTCGACCGGCTCGGTCGGCGGCAGCACGACGGACAGCCGCACGCCGGAACCGACGTCGTAGCCGATGCGGACGGCGATGTCGACGAGCTCGCCGGTCGCGGGGTCGCGGCGGCGGCCGAGGAACAGCACCTCCTCCAGGTCCGCTCCCGCGGTCGTCGGCATGACGCGCCGGGCGACGACGTTGAGCTCCTCCGGGCTGAGGTCGGTCGGCGGCCACACGTAGATGACGATCCGGTTGGTCGCGGACTTCTTCGCGCCCGGCTTCTTCGCGCGGCGGATAGCGTCGAGGCACGTGGCCAGGATGTCCTCGGCCGCGGGCAGCGCCACGAGCCTGCCCTCGTCGTCGCGCAGCGGGGTCAGGTCGCGGACCTGGCCCAGCACCACGAGGCGCTCGTCGGACGGGTTCTGCTTCGCCGTGGCGCGGAAGAGGTAGACCTCCTCGTCCGGCGAGGCCAGCCGGGTGAGGTCGAACGCGCGCAGCCGTTCGAGCTGCATGCGCTCGGCGATGCGCGGGTGCAGGCCGCGGAGCAGCCGCTCCTCGGTGAAGCCGTCCGGCGACGGGCGGAACGTGAAGTGGTGGTGCATCACGGCGCCGCTGTTGCCCGCGACGGTCGTGGTGATCCGGCCGATGCGGTCGGACGGGTGCTGGGCGGCCAGCACCTCGCCGAGCTTCGCGGCCATCGCGTCCGGGTCCGTGGGACCGTCGTCCCACGTCAGGTACAGGTCGGCGACGACGTCGCCGGTCTCCACGAAGCCGCCGACGGCGCGCACGGCCTCCGGCAGCGCCGGGAAGTCGACGGCCGTGGTGACCACGCGGCCCACACCGGCCTCGGTGCGGTGCTCGGCCACGACGAACGTGCAGCCGTCGACCTCGGTCGCCCGGACGTCGCTCAGCGCGCGGTTGCCGTAGTAGCGGCGGGTCAGGACCTCCAGCAGGGCCACGGGGTCCGCGCCCTCACGGCCGATGCGCTGGCCGACGAGCCGCACGAGCGGTTCGGCGCTGGCGACCATGGCGGAGATCCGCTCGGCGCGGTCCGCCGCGTCCGGCGTCACGTCGAGGTGGCGCAGGTGCTTGCGGACGCCGGTGTAGACCTTGGCGCGGGTGCGGCGCAGCAGCGGCTGGGCGAACCAGCCGAACACGACGCCGCGGGCCAGGTCGGCCACGGCCGGGAAGCGGACCTGCGTGGCGGCGATCAGGTGCTCCAGCGCGAGGCCGACGGTGATGCGGTCCGCCTCCGGCGGCGGACCCTCGGTCAGCCACTGGCGCAGCAGCGTGGTCATCACCACGACGTCGGAGGAGGAGCGCTGCTGGGCCAGGAAGATGCGGAACACCGCGTCCTCCAGCTCCGGCGTGCGCTCCAGGCCGTCGACGCCGTAGTGCGCGAGCACGTGGGTGAGCCGCTGCCGGAAGCTCTCCGACAGGCCCGCCCGGTCCGCGTCCAGGCTCTGCAGGTAGGTGTGGAAGTACTCGCGCGGGCTGTGCACCGACGAGTCGGGCTTCGACTCCTCGCCCACCGGCCGGTTGCGGCTCAGCTCGCACAGGTCGGCGAAGAGCTGCACGAGCGCGCTCTCCCCCACCAGCGCGCGCTGGCCGGAGCTGGTGAGGTCCTTGCGGGCGGCGAGGTAGTCGCCCAGCAGGCGACCGGCGTCCACCGGGTCGACGTCGAAGCCGAGCAGCAGGCTCCGCAGCCCCTTGAGGCCGTTCTCGACGCGCGCGGCGGCCGGGATGTCGAGCCGCTCGGCGGGCAGTTCCAGCGCGGCGGCGGGGACGACGGCGGCGGGCGCGGCGGCCTCGGCGTCGTCGCTCACGGGCTCCAGACGCAGCAGGCGGGCGCCCGACTCGACCTGGCTGCCGACCTGGACGGCCAGTTCCTTGAGCTTGCCGCGGAACGGCGCGCGCAGCACCGTCTCCATCTTCATGCTCTCCAGCACGAGCAGCGGCGCGCCCGCCTCGACCTCGTCGCCGACGCCCAGCGGCGTGGCCACGACCAGCGCGGGCACGGGCGAGCGCAGGACGCCGCCCTCGTCGCGGCTGATGCGGTGCGTGACGCCGTCGACCTCGACCTGGTGGACGGGGCCGTGCGTGCCGGTCACGACGCGGAAGCGGACGCCGTTGACGATGAGCTGGCCGGAGTGGGCGTCGAAGCGCTCCACGTCCACGTCGGCCGTGTGGTCCTCGCCGCCCGCGGCGGACACGCCGACGCGGAAGCGGTGCGGGGCCACGCGGGACACCTGGACGCGGTAGCCGACCTCGCGGAGCTTCAGCTCCAGCGCGCGGCCGGTCTCGTGCTGGGCCTGGGGACGGCCGCCGTGCGCGGTGGTCAGCAGGCGCTGCCGCGTCACGACCTCCTCGTCCTCGTAGGCCTCGATGGCCGCGGCGATGAGCGCCACGGCGGAGTTCTTGTGCGTGACGAGGCCGCCCTGCGAGCGGACGCGGTCGATCCAGCCGGTGTCGGCGGAGCCGTCGACCACCGAGGGCTCGTCGAGCAGGTCGCGCACGAACCCCTTGTTCGTGACGCCGCCCGCGATGATGACCGTCGTCTCGGTCATGGCGCGGCGCAGCCGGGCCAGCGCCTCGGAGCGGTCGCGGCCGTGGGCGATGATCTTGGCGATCATCGAGTCGAAGTCGCCGGGGATGGTGTCGCCCTCGCTGAACCCCGTGTCGACCCGGATGCCGGGGCCGCTGGGCAGCTGGAGGCGGACGATCTTGCCGGGCGACGGCGCGAAGTCGCGGTCGGGGTCCTCGGCGTTGAGCCGGGCCTCCACGGCGTGGCCCCACTCGGCGGGCGCGTCGCCCTCGAGCTTGCCGCCGGACGCGACGTGCAGCTGCGTCTTGACCAGGTCGACGCCGGTGGTGATCTCGGTGATCGGGTGCTCGACCTGGAGGCGCGTGTTGACCTCGAGGAACGCGAACAGCTTCTCGCCGGGGTGGTAGAGGAACTCGATCGTGCCCGCGCCCTGGTAGTCGACGGCGAGGACGAGCCGCTCGGCGGCGGCCTTCAGCTCGGCGACCTGGGCGGGGTCCAGCACCGGGGAGGCGGACTCCTCGATGATCTTCTGGTTGCGGCGCTGCACGGAGCAGTCGCGCACGCCGAGTGCCCACGCGGTGCCCTGCCCGTCGGCGATCACCTGGACTTCGACGTGGCGCGCGCCCGTGACCAGGCGTTCCAGGAAGACGACACCGCTGCCGAAGGCACGCGCGGCCTCCTGGCGGGTGAGGTCGTAGGCCTGGGTCAGGTCAGCCTCGGAGGCGACCATGCGGATGCCGCGGCCACCACCGCCCGCGGTCGCCTTGAGCATCAGCGGGTAGCCGACCTTCTTGGCCGACTCCAGCGCGTCCTCCAGCGTGTCGACCGGCCCGCCGCTCCACGGCGCCACCGGCACGCCCACCTGCTCGGCGATCAGCTTGGAGCCGATCTTGTCGCCCAGCTTGCGCATGGCCTCGCCGCTCGGGCCGACGAAGGTCACGCCGATCTCGGCGCACAGGTCCGCGAACGCGGGGTCCTCGGCGACGAAGCCCCAGCCGACCCAGGCCGCGTCGGCGCCGGTCTCCAGCAGCGCGCGCTTGAGCACGGCGTGGTCGAGGTAGGGACGAGCCGACGCCAGGCCCAGGTCGTAGGCGATGTCGGCTTCGCGGACGAAGGTGGCCGTTCGGTCGGAGTCGGTGTACAGGGCGACGGTCTCGATCCGTGTCCCCAACTCCGCTGACAGGTCGCGAACGGCGTGGATGAGCCGCATCGCGGCTTCTCCACGGTTGACGATGGCAACACGACTGAACACTGATCGGGCCTTTCGGAGACAACGAACTGGACGGCCGTCGCCGTCGCAACGGGAGTACACACTCTCGGCTGCCTACTATCAAAGGAATGGCGACCGCAACGCGTGTCAGGTGCCCTGCGTTGTAAGGATCTGCCAAAAGAAAGGCCTCGACAACCCCTAGCGATCACCCCCGCGACCCCCTACGCCCACCCCGGTGTGATCTCGATCGCGCACGGTTCACCGGCTCGTCACGCGTGGAGCGCGGTGTTCACCGGCCCGCGCTCCGAAACGACCGGTTTGTGCGATAGCGACAAAGCCGCCGCCCACCGGTCCGTCCCGCGCCCACTGCCTGCGGGTTTCCGAACCACCGCGGCCTGTCCGCTACGCGCGGGCGTGGGCTCCTCGCGGGACGGGCGCGAGCCACTCGGTCAGGCGTCGGGCGAGGGGCGCGAGCGCGACCAGCAGGCACGCCCCGGCGACCGGGACGAGGTCGAGCGAGACGATCGTGAGGGCCGAGCCGACCAGCACCAGCGCGGGGCTCCACCAGGCGAGGACACCGGCCCGCACGAACATGATCGTCAACGCCAGCAGGCCGACGTGCAGCAGCGGCGGCCCCACGACGTAGAACACCGGACGCACGCCGGGGACGTCCATGAACCGACCGGTGACCTCGTTCATCCCCGCCTTGTCCACCGCGACCAGGCCCGCGACGACGTCGACCGCGAACTGCGCCGCGGACGTGACGACGCCGACGAAGGTCACGGCGATGGCCGCGTCCCGACCGCGGCCGGGAGGCAGCGCCCGCCGCAGGGCGACCAGCGCGGGCACGAACAGCAGCAGGCCGACCAGGTTCACGACGTGACCCGAGGTCCAGTCGAGGCCGGGGCCGTAGTGGCCGTCGCTCCGGCCGACCAGTCGGATGGCGCCGTAGGCGGCGAAGCAGAGGGGGAGGGCGAGGAGACCGGCTCCGGCGAACTTCATCCCCAGACCCTGGCAGCCCGCGGGGTCGCGCAGCTCAGGGCAAATCCCCGACCTTCCCCCGATCCGCACCCTCAGGGCGTCCCGCCCAGCACGCGGACGAGGTTCGCGCCCAGGACCTTGCGCACCAGCGGCTCGGGCAGGCCGCGGCGCCGCAGCGCGTCGGTGACCATCGGCATCCCCGCGGGACCCTCCAGGCCGGGGATGGCGACCTCCGCGTCGACGCCCTCGACGGTGAGCGGCCGGTCGCAGGCCGGGACCTTCTCGTCGATCACCTCCGCGGTGAAGTCGCTGCCCAGCCCCACGTGGTCGGCCCCCGCGACGGCCGCGACGTGGGCGATGTGGTCCACCAGGTGCTCGACGGTGGGTTTCTCGTCGGTCAGGAACCCGCCGAAGAAGTTCACGCACACGACGCCGCCGGTGGCGGCCACCCCGCGCAGCTGGTCGTCGGTGAGGTTGCGGTGGTGCCCGTGCAGGGCGTGGGCCGACGAGTGGGTGGCGATCACCGGCCGGGTCGCCAGCTCCAGCACGTGGTCCACGCCGGAGCGGCCCAGGTGCGACACGTCCACGAGCACGTCCAGGTCCTCCAGCAGCCCGACGGCCTCGACGCCGGACCGGGTGAGCCTGCTGCCGGTCGAGTCCTCGGCGGAGCCGTCGGCGAGCATGGTCCGGCCGAAGTGGGTGAACGACACCGCCCGGACGCCCAGCCGGGACAGGGTCTGGAGCAGCTCCAGGTCGTCGTCGATCTGCGGGCACCCCTCCAGCGCCAGCACCAGCGCGATCCGCCCGGACGCGAGGGCCGCGTCGATCTCCGGGCCCGTGCGGCACAGCGCGACGACGTCGGCGTTCCCCTCGGCGATCCGGTGCGCGGCCTCGACCATCCGCAGGGTCTCGCGCAGGGCGCCCTCCGGCCGGAACTCGTCGTCGATGAACACCGGCAGCACCTGGAGGCCGATCCCGCCCTCCCGGAGCTGCGGGTACCAGTGGTCGCGGAAGTAGGGGACCCACGCGGCACGGGGTCGGCGCACGACCAGCATCAGCAGGTCGTTGTGCGCGTCGCCCACGACGGCGTCGCGGTGGGGGTTCATCGGGGTTCCTCCTGGACGTCGGAGCGGCGCGGGGGACCCCCAGGATCATCCCCCCGTTCGGGTCGCGGCGCTGCCCCCAACCAGGGCGGTCACGATTCGTCCGGTCGCCGGGGCGAGCGTCATCCCGAGCGTGCCGTGCCCGGTGGCGGCCACGACGCCGTCCGCCACCACCCGGATCAGCGGGAGCCCGTCGGGCGTCATCGGGCGCGCGCCGCGCCACGGCACCCCCGGCGCGGCGATGTCGGCCAACGCCGGGACGGCCCGGTTCGCCGCCTCCCGCAGCCGCGCCACGGCCCGCGGGTCGGGTCCGGCCGCGCGGGGGCCGCCGAACTCCAGGCCGCCGGTCAGCCGCACGCGGTCGGGTCCGGCGTTGACGACGACCTGCTCGTCGGCGAGCACGACGGGGTGGGCCAGCAGCGGTCCGGCCGCGGGGATCGTGAGGCTCCAGCCGTGCGCCGCCTCGACCGGGAGCCGCGCCCCGAACAGCCTGCCGACGCGGGCGCTGGCCGCACCGGCGGCGATCACGAACGCCCGGCCGCGGACGAGCCCGTGGTCGGTCTCGACGGCCGTGACCCGACCCGCGGTCCGCACCACGCCGGTCACCGTCCACGGCCGGTACTCCGCCCCGTGCGCCACGGCCGCCGCGGCGAGGGCGGCCGTGGCGCGCTCCGGGTCGAGTGAGCGGTCGTCGGGGAAGCGGATCGCGCCCGCGGCCCCGGCGGCCAGTCCGGGTTCCGCGCGGGCGAGGGCGTCGGGGTCGAGTTCCTCGGAGCGGACGCCGATCGCGGCGAGCCGCCGGGCCGCCCGGCACTCGGCCCGCCAGGTCTCCTCGTCTCGGGCGACGTGCAGCAAACCGGTGGCGCACAACGGGATGGCCAGCTCGTCGTAGAGCCGCCGACTGGCTTCGGCGAGCGCCCGCAGGCGTTCGGCGACGCGCCAGGCCCGGCCGGGCCGTGCCGCGAGCGCGAACCGGCCGAGCCAGAGGAGAGTGCCGAGCGGCAGCGGCCGGCCGAACGTGACCTCGGGGTGGGCGCCGAGGAGGGACCGCAGCACGTCCGGGGTCGCCAGGGGCAGCGCGTAGCTGGGCACCACCAGCCCGGCGTTGCCCCACGACGCCCCGCGCCCCGGAGCGGGGTCGAGCACGACGACCTCGGCCCCCGCCCGCGCCAAGCTGTGCGCGGCGCACGTGCCGATCACGCCACCGCCCACCACCACGACGTCCGCCACCGTCAGCCGACCCTCGGCACCGCCCGACCCGCGAAGTGCAGGTAGGGGCTGCCGTCGGCGAGGGAGTAGAACACCATCGGCAGCCAGTCGTCCTCCTCGTGCGACCGGCCCGCGAACAGGGAGTCCGTCACCGGGACGAAGTCGAGCACCTGCGGCGGCAGGAGGTCGGCCAGCTCGTCGAGCCACGTGTACCTCATGCGCAGGCCTCCGTCGTGGTCGGTCAGCCGGAACTCCAGGCCCGCGCTGCGGTAGACGCCGAGGTGGGCGGTGAAGTCGACGACCGGCGGCACGTCCGGTGCGCCGAACTGCGGCATGGTGACGCCCGCCAGCTCGGCCAGCAGCTCGCCGGTCAACGCCCCGTGCAGCTTGCCCGCGGCCCCGCCGTTGGTCAGCAGCACGACCACCACGTTCGCCTCGGGCGCGACCACGAGGTGGGCGTACTGCCCGATGGTCGCGCCGCTGTGGCCGAAGATCGGCCCGCCCTCCCAGTCGTACAGCGCCCACCCCAAGCCCCAGTGCGCGGCGTCGCGCCAGCGGTTGGGCACCTCCACCTCGGGACGGAGCATCGCCGCGACCTGCTCGGAACCGAGCACGCGCGTGCCGTCCTGGCCGACACCGCCGTCCAGGTGCGCCCGCGCGAAGCGGACCACGTCCGCGGCCGACGCGCAGATCCCGCCCGCGGGCCCGGCCGACCGGGGCAGGCTCCACACCCGCGCGGGCACGGGCTCCTCCCCCGGCTCGCCGGTGTGCCCCATCGCCGCGCGGAACCGCAGCACCTCCTCGGGCAGCGTCGCGGTGTGCGCCAGCCCGAGCGGGTCGAGCAGCCGTTCCCGCAGCGCGGTGTCCCACACCTGCCCGGTGACGGCCTCGACGATCCGGCCGAGCACCTTGAACCCGCTGTTGCAGTACGACATGGTCGCGCCCGGCGGGTGGTTCTGCCGGAGGTCGGCGCACGCCTCCACGTACCTCGCCAGGCAGTCGTCGCCGCGGCCGGTGTCGTGGAAGAAGTCGCCGTCGATCCCGCTGGTGTGGTTGAGCAGCTGGCGCACGGTCACCGACTTCGCCGCCGCGGCGTCGGCCACCGCGAACTCCGGCAGCACCTCCACGACCGGCGCGTCCAGGTCGAGCCGGCCCGTCTCGGCCAGGCGCAGCACCAGCGTCGCGGTGTACACCTTGCTGATCGACCCGATCTGGAACAGCGAGTCGACCGTCGTCTCCACGCCCGTTCCCCGGTGCAGCACACCGGTGGCGAGCTCGTGGACCCGCCCGTCCTCCAGCACCGCGAGCACGGCGCCCGGAACCCGGTGGACACGGGCCAGCTCGTCGAGCCTGGCCTGCCACCGCACGTGGTCGAAGGTCATCGGATCCCCCTGACTGGATGATCACCCCACCCTGCCGGCGAACGCGATGATCGGGTGGGGCAAATGCGGTGATCATGGGGTCGGAGCAGCGGTCGTACCCGCTCAGCCCACCCTCCCCCGAGCGGGGGACACCGTGCCGGTGGCCGTCGGCCGAGCCGTTCGGCCAACCGGCTCACGTCCGCCGTCGGAGGCATGTGGACCGCCTCCGCGGGGAACCCCTCCTGGAAGACCACACCCCAGGACGAGGAGGAGCGCGCATGACCAGGACCACCGTCGAATCCCACGCCGCCGAGGTGCGCAAGGTCGCCGAACTCGCGTCCGGCGTCCGCGTCGGCATGCTCACGACGGTCGACGACGCCGGTCACCTCGTGAGCCGCCCCATGGCGCGGCCGGAGGTCGAGTTCGACGGGGACCTGTGGTTCTTCGCCGAGCGCGACTCCCGCAAGATCGCCCACATCGTCGCGTGCCCCGAGGTGTCGGTGACGCTGAGCGCGAAGGACACCTGGGTCTCGCTCTACGGCACAGCCGAACTGGTCGACGACCCGCGCAAGGCCCAGGACCTGTGGAACGGGTGGGTCGAGGCGTGGCTGCCGCAAGGTCCCGAGGACCCCAACGTGGTGCTGGTGAAGGTCACGGCCATGTCCGGCGAGTACTGGGACTCGCCCGGCGGGCGGATCGCGTCGCTGCTGAGCCTCGCGAAGGCGCGGCCAGCGGGCGAGCACGGCGTCGTCCACCTGTGAGTCAGCGGGCGGGCCGTGCCCTGCCCGCGACGACCCGGACGGTGAACCCCTCGTGGTCGCGGCCCAGCGCGACGTACTCGCACGTCTGGTGGGCCAGCCACAGGCCGAGGCCCGCGGTGGCGGTGTCCGTCGTGGGCAGCAGGCCCGCCTTGAGGTCCTTCGGCCCCGTCCCCTGGTCGGTGACGGTCAGCACGACCCGGTCGCGGTCGGCCCACAGCCGGAACCGGACCGGTGCCACGCCGTGGCTGAGCCCGTTCGTGACGGCCTCGCTCGCGGCGAAGACGAGGTCGTCGACCTCCTCGGAGGTCAGGGTCGTGGTCTCGGCGCTCGCCCGGACGGCGCGGCGCACGGCGGCGGGCGAGGGGTCGACCAGCACGACGGACGGCGGTCGCGCCTCCAGCACGTCCGGCGGGGGCGCGGGCCGGGCGGCGAGGAAGCCGTCGGGGTCGGTGAACCAGGGGTTCGGCCGGTGGTCGCCGTCCACGGACGTGATCCGCGGGTGGGTGCGCTCGACGTCGGCGATCACCTCGGCGGACGCCGTGCGCGTGTCGTAGGAGCACAGGCTCCACAGCGGGAACTCGTCGTAGGCGTGGTTGATGACCGCCTCGTACCGGGCCCACACGTCCCACGGGACACCGGTGTGCGGAACGTCGCCGAGCGCCCTGATCTGCCGGGCACCTGCCGCGACCAGGTCGGCGAACACCTGCCGGTACGCCCTGATCGTGACGGCGGGCCGCACGTAGTGGTCCGCCGCGGGCAGGAACGTGACCCCGGCGGTCCGGCCGAGCGCGTCCCGCAGCAGCGCCTCGTTGGTGTCGTCGCAGGCGACGAGGGTGGGTTCGCCCGCGGCCACGCCGTCCGCCACGAACCGGCAGGCGAGCGCCGCGAACTCCTCGTCGGAGCCGTAGAAGGCGGTCTCGTGGAAGTAGCCCTCGTGGCCGCGCGCCGCACCGGACCTCACTGGCGCACCACCCGCTTCCCGGTCGGCGGGGCCGTACACCCCACCGCCGGTCGCAGTTTATCCCGCTCCGCTACACCGGGTCGGGCGCGGCGGGCAGGCCCTCGATCGCCTCGGTCATCGACAGCACCACGGCGTCGCCGAGCATCTCGAACTCGGACTTCAGGAACGGGTCGGCGACCTTCGCGAGCCCGTGGAACACGATGTGCGCGTGGTAGGTCACCTCCGTGCCGGTGCCCGCGGGCGTCAGCGTGAGGTCGTCGGTCGAGGTGGCGGTCTTGTTCTCCCCCACGAACGTCAGCCGGTTCGGCTCGAGCCGCTCCAGCCGGTAGTCCAGCTCGGTCTCCTTGCCCTTGAACTCCGACACGTTGTGCCAGGTCGACCCGACGGCCACGGGCCCGGAGTCCGTGCGGACGCACGTGACCGTGCCGGGGTCCCACTGCTCGGCGTTGGCGAAGTCCTTCAGGTACTCCACGACCACGTCGACAGGCCTGCCGACCGTGAACGTGCGCTCCACGTTGACCACTGGTTCTCCTCGGTGTTGGTGGATCAGTCGGACGTCTCGAGCCGCTGGCCCGGCGCTCCCGGCGTGGTGTTGCGCTCCTTGAGCTCCGCCTCGAAGACGTGCCGGGCGCCGCCGAGCAGCTCGTCGCGGACCCGGCGCTCCCAGTCGCGGAACGCCCGGTGGTAGCCGTCGTCGTACTCCTCGACGAGCTGGAAGGTCCACCGACCGGGCACGACGTCGCGCCCGACCAGGTCGCGCTCCAGCTCGTCGGCGAGCGCGGTGTGGCCCGCGTCCCGGAGCAGTCCCGCAGCCCGGCCCGCCTTCGCGTCGGCGCTGCCGGAGAGCTGGTGGAAGTCGAACAGGCTGCCGCGCGCCCGTTCAGCGGTCTCCAGGGCCTCGGTCAGCGCGCCGACGGCCTCGACCGTGGCGTCGTCGACCCCGTTCGGCCGCCTGCCCCGCACCCGTTCGCCCATGGCCGCCAGTTACCCACGATCCGGCGGCGTCAACCACTCGAAACGGTCACCTGTTCGGGGCGGGACGGGCGCGGGCGGCGTGCAGGAACGCGTCGAAGCCCTCGCCGTTCGGTCCCATCCGGCGCAGCGCGGCGAGCAGGTCGCGGGCTCGGCGTTCCTCGGCGGGGAGGGGGCGGGGGTCGTGGCTCACTTGGGCTCGCGACGCGGGAGCGGGGTCGCGGCCGGGCCTTCGAGGACGGCGCCGTCGACGTCGAAGCGGGAACCGTGGCACGGGCAGTCCCAGCTGGTCTCGGCGGCGTTGAACGCCACGAAGCAGCCGAGGTGGGTGCAGCGCAGGGACACGCCGTGCAGCGCGCCCTCCCGGTCGCGGTAGACGCCCATCTTGCCCAGTCCGTCGCGCACCACGTGCGCGTGGCCCGGCGGCAGGTCGTCGCTGTTGGTGGCGTCGGCGGGCGTGAGCCGCGCGGTCACCAGGTCGACGCCCGTGGAGGCGTTCATCCGCACCAGGTCGGGCAGCGACCTCAGCGACACCCGGTGCGGGCTGAACACCGCCGCCCACGGGTTCGGCACGCCCGCGACCGCGTCGGCCAGGATCGTCGCCGCGAACGTGGCCGTGGCCAGACCCCACTTCATGAACCCGGTCGCGACCAGGACCCGGTCCGAGCCGGGCAGGTACGGGCCGATCATCGGCAGCTTGTCGTAGGCCGTGGGGTCCTGCGCCGACCAGCGGTGGGTGATCTCGGCGACGTCCCAGTGCTTCCTGGCGAACGCCTCCAGCTCCTCGTACGGCGACCCGGCCCGTTCCCCCGCCGGGTGCGCCTGGCCGCAGACGACCAGCTGCCCGTCGTACGCGCTCAGCGACCACGACGGCGAGCCCGCGCTGATGGCGAGCCCGGTCGGCGGCTCGCCCGACGCCAGCGAGGCGGCGACGCAGTACGAGCGGGTCACGTCCAGCCGGGCGAAGTAGAGGCCGCGGTCGAACAGCGGCACGTGCGTGGCCACGACGACCCGGTCGGCCGTCACCACGCCGTCGGCGGTGCGCACCCGGCACGGAGCGCCGTCGTGCAGGCCCTCGACGCGGCTGTGCTCGAACACCACCGAGCCGTCGCCGTCCACGGCGTCCGCGAGGCCGAGCAGGTAGCGCAACGGGTGCAGGGCGATCTGGTCGTCCAGCCGCACGGCGGCGTGCACCGGGAACGGCACGTCCAGGCTCGCGTCGGCCGACACGGGCAGGCCCGCGGCCCGCGCGGCGATCAGCTCGTCCTCGACGGCGCCGACCTCGTCCTCGGCGAACGCGTAGGTGAAGGCGGGCGCGTGCCGGAGGCCGCAGTCGATGCCCTCCTCGCGCACCAGCCGGGCCAGCGTCGACACCCCGGCGAGGCCGGCGTCGGCGTAGGTCTTGGCCGTGGCCCGACCGTGCCTGCCCGCGATCGTCGAGTAGACGGTGGCCTGGAGCGCGGTGACCTTGGCGGTGTTGTTGCCCGACGCCCCGGACCCCACCCGGTCGGCCTCGACCACGGCGACCGTGAGCCCCTGCCGCTTGAGCAGCAGGGCGGTCGTCAGGCCCGCGAAACCCCCTCCGACCACCGCCACGTCGAAGACGCGCTCGCCGCGCAACGGGGGCCGCGCGCGGTCGGGCAGCGCGTCCAGCCAGAGGGATTCGCGTGCCGAAGTGGTGTCCACGACCAGCCGGGTACCCGGAAAATCCCTTGTCACTCCACGGTTTGCCGCCCGAGGCGGCCGGGCACCCACCGGACATGGGAACTGACGACAAGATCGACGCCAAGGCGGACGAGCTCAAGGGCAAGGTCAAGGAAGGTGTCGGCCGCGCCACCGACGACGAGGAGCTGGAGGCCGAGGGTCACGGCGACCAGGCCAAGGGCCACCTCAAGCAGGCCGCCGAGAAGGTCAAGGACGTCTTCAAGAGCTGACGGCGATTCCTTGAAGGCCCGCGTCTCGCAGGGGGACGCGGGCCTTCGGCGTGTTCCCACCCCGAACGAGCGGAACCGCTAGGCCGTTCGAGGACATTCCGACAATCGGTGCTACCGGCAGTAGACCGTTCAGCTCTCGGGGTACGGCTTTCTCCGTCAGATGCATGAGTACATCCGGGCACCACTCCTGCACAGTGCTCACGTGGAACGCCCGCGACCGCCCGACGTCGACCACCGCGCGGCGGGTCGCCGATGATCGGCGTCCTGACGCTGGCACTGCTCGTGCTCGGCGTCACCCTGACCGTGTGCGGCGTCCTCGCCCTCGTGCGCCGAACGGGACCGAGCGCCGACGGCGCCACCGGGTCCGGCCCCGGCGACGTCGCGGTGCTGATCGCCGCGCACGACCAGGAGGACCTCGTCGGCCGGGCCGTGGCCGCCGCCGCCCGGATGGTGCCGCCGGCCAACGTCCACCTCGTCTCGGACGACTCGTCCGACCGCACCGCCGACCTCGCTCGCGAGCACGGGATCCAGGTCGCCGAGACCGTGGGCGCGCTCGGCCGCGCGGGCGCGTTCGACGCCGGGATCCAGGCGTTCCGGCTGGTCGACCGGTTCGAGTACGTGATCCTGCTCGACGCGGGCACGGTGCTCGACGAGCGGTACCTCGACGCGGTGCTGCCGCTGTTCCGCGACGAGACGGTGGTCGCGGTCGACGGGCGGCTCGACCCCGACCTGCGGCCCGCCCCGGTTGGCTTCGTCGCCCGGCTGCTGTCCGCGTACCGGGCCAGGGACAACGCGCTGGCCGACGGCCTGCGGCGGGCCCGGCGCTCCGGGACGCCGCTGAACGTCGGGCGGGTGCTGCCCAGCGTCGGCCGCGTCTACCGGACCGGCGCGCTGTGGGAGATCGACATCCACTCGTCGGGCCTGCCGGTCGACGACTTCGACACCACGCTGCGGATCTACCGCGAGAAGTTCGGCACGGTGGCGTTCTCCCCCGCCGCCCGCGCCGCGCCCGCCGAGCCGACGAGGCTCCGCGACCACCGGCGGCAGACCTTCTTGTGGGGCAACGGCTTCTGGCACGCCGTGCGCGGCCACGGGCTGCGCGGCGACCTCCCGCAGGCGGCCCAGACGGTCGAACTCGTGCTCACGTCGCTCGCCCTCGTGCTGACCCCGGTCGCGCTCGTCGTGGCCGCCGTGCCCGGTCTGGTCCCGGTGTCGCCGTGGGCGGTGCTCGCGGCCGTGCTGCTGCCGGACTACCTGCTGACCCTCGTCGTGGCGCTGGCCCGGCGCAAGCCGTCGTACCTGCTGCCGGGCCTGCTGTTCCCGGTGCTCCGGGTGCTGGACGCGGGCACGCTGCTGCGCTCCTGGTGGGGCCGCCCGTCGGCGAGCGAGTGGCAGACGTTCGACGCGCCCGCCGTCCCGACCGAGAAGCCCGAGAGGACCGCGCCCCGCAAGGTCCGGGCCTCGGCGGTGCTCGCCTGGTTCATCCTGGTCGGCTCGGCCGCCGTGGTCGCCGCGCGGGTCGCGCTCACCGCGGGCACGCTGCCCGCGACCCGGATCGAGCCCGGTCTGGTCGACGCCACGTTCGCCAAGGTCACCGGACTCGGCGCTCCCCCGGTGGAGGGCGCCCTGCGGATCGTGGGCCTCCAACTCGACACCTTCGCCACCCTGACCGGCGCGTTCGGCCGCCAGGCCAGCACGCTGGTCAGCGCTCGCGAGCTGTCCGTCGTCGCCGTGGGCGTGATGCTGGTCGGCCTGGTCGTGGTGGCCGCGCTGCTGCGGGTCCGACCGCTGGTGATGGCGGTGGCCGTGCTCATGCTCGCGGTGAGCGGTCCGGTCGTCACCGTCCTCACGCCCATCGGGCCGGGGGTGGTCGCGGCGGCGTGGACCGCGCTGGCGGCGGCCGCGGGCCTGGCCACGGTGAAGCGCGACGACGGCCGCTGGGTGCCGGTGGGCGCGGTGACGCTGCTGATCGCGCTCGCCACCGCGCCCGCGCTGGTGGCGCCGATCGGCCTGGGCGTGGCCGTCCGGCTCGCACTGGCCGACCGGAAGCCGCTCACCCGGATCTGGACCTCCCTGGCCACGCTCGCCGTGACCGCCGGAGTCGCGCTGCTCTGCCTGCGTGGCGGTCTGCTCGCCGGGGCGGGCACCGAGGTGGCCCTCCGGGGCTCCGACCGCGCGCTGCTGCTCGCCGTGGTGTCCGCCGCCGTGCTGGCGGCTCTGTTCGTCGCCTGGCTGCGGCCGATCGCCGTCGCCGCGGCCGTCGGCGTGGTGCTGGTGGCCGTGGGCGCGCCCGGCGCGGACGCCGTGCTGCCCGTGCTGGTCCTGACCGCCGCGACCCTCGTGGCGCTGGTGGTCGACGAGACGATCGGCTGGTTCCCGGAGGCGACGCCCGCGCGGGTCCGGTGGGTCGCCACCGCGCTCGGGTCCGCCGCAGCGATCGTCGGCTCCGCCGTCGGCGTCGTGCTGACGCCCGAGGCGGGCCGGGCCGTGGACCACGTCGGGCTGGCCGAGTGGATGGCCAAGAACCTCGACGGCGACACGGGTCTCGCCGCGCCCGCGGGCCTGTGGTCGGACCTGCAACGCGACCGCGCCAGGGCGGGCCTGTCGACCGACACCGTCCGCCCGGCGGGCGCCGGGACCGCCCAACCGGACGACCTGGTCGCCACCGTCGGCCCGTCCACGGTGTCCGGGGTGGACCTCGTGCGCTTCGGCGGGGCGCCCGCGGACCCGGACGGCGTGGTGGTCCTGCTGACCCGCCGCGACGAGGCGTACCTGTCGTCCAACGAGCGGGTCGGCGCGGGCTCGCAGCTCGCGGAGAACAGCAGGCTGCACACCAGCGACGAGGTGCTCGCCGCGTTGCGCGCCGGGCAGGTCGACCTGCGGGCGATGGCCGTGATCGCCGAGCTGTGCCGCGGCCAGGACGTGACCGTGGCGTCGACCGGGAAACCCGCGCACGAGAAGGGATCGGTGCTCCCGGACCGCACGGTCGTGCTGTCCACACCGGACCCGGAGTCCGCCGAGACGCTGCTCGACTGGCTCAAGGCCCAGCAGCCGCCGTTCGCGCCGGACACCGTCGCGCGGGGCCTCAACGAGGTGACCGTCTCCTGGCGGCTGCCTCCGCTGCACGACCGGACATCGAAGTGATCAGTTCTCGAAGGGTTGGTAACGCCATGGGATCGATCCGATCGGCGCGTCGCGCGTCGGTGGCGGTTGTCGCCGTGTTGTTCGGACTGCTCGCGGTTCCCGTTCCCGCTCAGGCCGCCGGGGGCTGCTACCTGCGGCTCGCGCACCTGTCCCCGGACACCCCCGCCGTGGACGTCACGGTCACCGCGTTCTCCAGACCGGACTGGTCGGTGACGATCAAGGGCGTCTCCTACGGGGCGCTGTCGGACTACCAGAAGATCGAGACCGGCACCTACACCGTGGCCATGCGGCCCGCGGGCGCGGACCCGTCGAGCAAGCCGGTCATCTCGGCGACGATCGACGGCGCGGACGGGAAGGCGTACACGGTGGCGGGCCTCGGCAAGTTCGCCGGCCTGTCGCTGTCGGTGCTCAACGACGACATCGGCCTCCCGCCCGCCGGTCAGGCGCGGATGCGCGTGGTCAACGCCGCCCCGCTCGCGGGCGACCTGGCCGTGCGCCGGGGTGACGACTCCGTCGTCGAGCACGCGGTCTTCGGCCAGGCGGGCGAGTACAAGCTGCTGCCCGCGGGCAAGACCACGTTGAAGCTGGCCCCGCAGCAGGGCTCCAACACCGAGTTGCCGATCGACCTCCAGGCCGGGTCGGTCTACAGCGTGCTCGTGCTGGAGAAGGACGGCGTGCTCTCGGCGACCGCCCGGCAGGACGCGAAGGGCGCGGAGATCGTGCCCACCGGCGGGATCGAGGCGGGCTTCGGCGGATCGGCGACCGGTCTCACGCCGCCGCAGATCGCGATGATCGCCGTGGCCGCCGCGGCGGGCGCGGGGCTCGTGCTGGCGGTGCGCCGCCGCCGGACGGGATGAGCGGACGGCACCGGCTGGTCCGACCACCGCGCCACGACCTGCGCCGCGCGGGCGCCGTGGCGAGCGCGGTGGTCGGCGTCGTGTCCGCCGTCACCCTGTCCGCGGTCGCCTCCGACCACGAGATCGCGGGCTTCGCCAGCCCGGTCCCCCGCACCGGCCCGAGTTGGGCCACCAGTCCGGTCGAGCAGGACCCGAAAACCGCCGCCCGTCCGGTCCGGGTGCGCATCCCGGCCATCGGCGTGGACAACCCCGTGGTGGACGTCGGCGTGGACGGCACCGGCGCGCTCGTGCCGCCCAGCGGGCCCGACGACATCGGCTGGTTCACCGGCGGGTCCGCGCCGGGTGGCATCGGGTCCGCGCTGCTGGCGGGGCACATCGACTCCCACAGCGGGCCCGCGGTGTTCTTCCGGCTGACCGCGCTGGAACCCGGTGACGAGATCGTCGTCGAGCGGGAGGACGGCAGCGCCGTGACGTTCGTCGTCGAGTCCACCACGCGGGTGGCGAAGACCGCGTTCCCCACCGACCTGGTCTACGCCCCGCTGCCCACCCCGGTGCTGCGGCTGGTCACCTGCGGCGGCTCGCTGGACACCGCCGCCCACAGCTACCGGGACAACGTCATCGTGGAAGCCGTGCCGAAGTGAAACGAAATCCCGTTCGCGTCGAATAAGCAGGTGAAGCCCACTGCCACCTGAAGGATGCCGATGGAGCGCTCAGCGGACCGAAGACGCGCGGCGGGCCGTCGGGCGGAGGACCGGCGGCACGCCGGGATCGCCCGGCGGCTGGAGCACGACCTCGCGGCCGTGTCCGACCTGGTCGAGTCCATCAGGGCCGATCCGGACCTGCCCGAGTTCGCGCTGCGGCGGCTCCAGGCGGTGGACCGGGAGCTGGCCAGGATCATCGAGGTGGCGCGGGAGGCCGCGCCGGTGTCCCAGGAGGCCGCCGAGGTCCACCAGCTCGCCACCCACCTCACCCGGCGCGAGTGGGAGTGCCTCGACCTGCTGGTCCAGGGGATGACCACCGGTGCCATCGCCGCGGGCATGGGCGTCTCCACCACCACCGTCCGCACCCACGTGCAGTCCCTGCTCGCCAAGCTGGGCGTCCATTCCCGGCTCCAGGCCGTCGCGCTGACCACCCGCACGGCGCTGCTGTCCGCCGCGCCGAAGGGGGTTGGCCGTCAGTTGCCAGGTGCTTCGCGGGCGCGGTGAGCGACACTCGGGGGATGCGTGCGTGGAGAGCCGTGTGGTTGGTCGCCGTGGTGGCGGTGGCGTGCACCTCGACCGAGCCGGTGACCGGTGGCGCCGAGCTGGAGCAGCGGCGGCACGCCGGGGCGGGGTCGTCGTCGTTGCCGAGCGGGCGCACGGGGTACCGGACCTACGCCGAGGTCGGGAGCGACCTGGGCGAGCTGGCGACGGTCCGGTCGGACGTCGTCTCGCGGCTCGCGCTGCCCCACCGGACGGTCCTCGGGGTGGACGTCGTCGGGGTGGAGATCACCCACGACGTGGGGAAGCTCGACGGGAAACCGGTGTTCGTGGTGGTGGGGGCGCACGACGCGTCGGACTGGGCGTCCGCCGAGGTGGCGGTGGAGTTCGCCACCGACCTCGCGGAGCAGGACGGGCGCGACCCGCGGGTGACCGCCCTGCTGGACCGGGTGCGGGTGGCCGTGGTGCCCGTGGTGAACCCCGACGGGTTCCAGTTGTCGCGGGCCGGGACCGTGTCGGGCAAGCGGGGGAACTGCCGGGTGGACTTCCCGGCGTCGCAGTCCTGCGCCACCAGCCCGGACGTCGGGGTGGACCTGGACCGGAACTACGGCGTCGGCTGGGAGGCCGGTGACCACCGGGGCGCGGGGGCGTTCTCCGAGCCCGAGACGCGCAACGTCCGGGAGCTGGTCGCCGGGCGGCAGGTGACCGTGTTCGCGACCCTGCGCACGGGTGCGGGGACGGTGCTCCGGCCGTCCGCCGACGCCCCCTCCACGGCCGTGGGCCAGGCCTTGGCCGACGCCGGCGGGTGGACGAGCGCCGTGTCGGAGGTCGGCGGGAGCGCGACCGGGTGGGTCCACGGCACGACCGGCGGGCTGGCGTTCGACGTCGAACCGCGGGCCGGGGAGTACCTCGACCAGTACCGGGGCGGCGCTCGGGAGGCGTTGCTGCGCGCGGGCGAGGCCGCCGGGGATCGGCGGTACCACTCCGTGGTGAGCGGGGTGGCTCCCGCGGGGGCCAGGGTGACGGTGCGGAACGCCTCCGGTGTCCGGTCCTCGCTGGTCGCGACCGGGGCGTTCGAGTGGGAGGTCAACCCGGCCGAGGCCTGGACGCTCGACTGCGGGACGGAGAACGAGGTCCTCCAGTCCGCGGAGGTCTCGGTGGGGCGGGGCGAACGGGTGTCCGTGGATCTCGGGCAGTGCTCCCGGTCGTGGGGGTAGGCCTCTTCCCAGGTCAGGCGGACGAATTCCGCGGAAGTGCGGATCTTCGGGGCGAATCGCCTTCACATTCGAACCGGTGGCCGCCCCGCCGCGTTGACCCCTACGGACCGGCGCCGACGAGGACGGAAGTACAGGTGACCTGGAATTCTTTGCGGGGTAACGATTGGACGCGCACGGGAGGGCCAGTCGTAACAATGGCGTTCGGCCGTTCGATGGCACCATCGAACCGACCGTCCATAACGCCGCCGAAGCACGATGATGATGAATCATGATTTCGCCCGCTCATTGCACGGAGGGCCGATGACCGCCTCACCCGAATCGCTGATGAACGAACTGCGAGCGCTGTGCCGGGGTCAGGGGGTGCAGGCGCCGGGCATCGACAAGCAGGTGGGCCCCGCGTTGCGGGAGGTCTGCGGGATCGTCGCGGGCGACGGACCGGAGGCCGTGCGGGTCAAGGTCGGGCGCTGGGTCGTGGGGATCGTGGAGCACTTCCCGACCGAGCTGCGGCTGGCCGTCCTGGCGCCGCTGGGGTTGCACGAGGACGCGCAGTCGCGGTTCCTGTCCGACCGCGTGGACTGGCTGGCGAAGTTGCAGGACCGGGGACCGAGGACGATCCGGCGGCGCGTCGAGGCGGGGCTGACCCGGCTGGTCGAGGCCGGGCTGGAGCGGACCGCGAAGGCCGACCGCGGCGAACCCGAGGAGGAGTGGCACGTCAGCGAGTTCGAGGCGTTGCTGCGCCTGGACGGGGAGACGCCCACGTGCACCGAGCGGCGGACGATCCGCGCGGACCGGGACGGGGTCAAGGAGATCACCTGGTCGATCTCGCTGCCGCCCGCCTCCGAGGACGGCGTGCCCGGCGACCTGGACGTGCAGGTGCTGCACGGCGTCGAGCTGATCTCGTCGGAACGGCCGGCGAAACGGCGCTTCCTGCTGCACCTGCGGTTGCCGCGCGCCCTGCAAGCGGGGCAGGAGCACCAGTTCGCGCTGGAGGTGCGGGTGCCGCGCGGGCAGTCGATGCGGCCGACGTACGTGTTCTGGCCGGAGCGGCCGTGCGACCGGTTCCGGTTGGTGGCGCGGTTCTCGCTGGAGGACCCGCCCGCCGCGCTGTGGCGCGTGGACGGCGCGTTCCACCGCGACATCGACGACCTGGCCGAGGGCAGCGACCTGCTGGCGCTCAACGGGATCGGCGAGGTGGACGTGGAGTTCCCCAACCCGCGGCCCGGTCGCGGGTACGGCGTCCAGTGGCGGCCGCGGACGTCGGACTGGCCCGGTGCGCCCGAGCCCCGCGCGGCTCCGGACCGGAGCGGCGCGGGGACCCTGTCGCGCGACTAGGCGACGACGGACAGCACGGTGGAGAGGGTCTCGTCGAACAGGTGCGGCTCCATGACGCCACCTCCTTTCCCACTGAGGAGAACCGCGCGAACAGGCGGTCTGCGCAGCGGAAAGAAGGCATGGCGAACAACCGCGGGAATGCGATGAATTCCCCGCCACGTCCTGCTGTCGTGATCCGCTGACCGGAACCCGCTTTCGGGGATCCGCCTGCTCGGCTTTCGTTCTCGCCGATGTCACAACAGTGGGCTCGTGGTGGATTCATCGGAATGGGTTTCCTGTTGCCCCCGGAATTCGGAAACCTGGAAACGGCCGATTACCTGGAACGGGGCTCCGGCACCGCGCGGCGCAGCGCCTCCGCCAGCACGGCGTGGGCGCTGCCCGCGTGCGGCAGCCTGCCCTGGCGCACCAGCTCGACCGCGTCGGCGAAGGGCACGCGGCGCACGCGGGCCCCGTGCGAGCCCCCGATCGGGCTCACGCCGCCCGCGCGGAACACGTGCTCGACGTGGTCGCACACGGCGTCCGCGCCGTGCACCCGGCCGATCCTGGTCCACGCCTCGGCCCGCAGCCCGGTGCTCTCGGCCAGTTCCCGCCGGGCCGCGACCTCGGGACCGGCGTCCTGGTCGGTGATCGGCCCACCGGGCAGCCGCCATTCGGACCCGCCGTGGGTGTAGACCCACTGCCGGGTGAGCACCACGCGGTCGAGGTCGTCGACGGCGAGGACGGTGACCGAGGCGGGCACGACCACGTGCAACCGGGTCTCGTGCCCGCCGTCCGGCCGGACGACCGCGTCCTGGTGGACCCGGAACGCGGGTGAGGACTGCACCACTTCCGACGACAACCGCTGCCACACCGCGACCACGTCCATCGACTCTCGGGAAAGTTCCGCTGTCATGCGATCAATCGAACCACCGCCGAACTGCCCGTATGTTCGCGGAAACCGGCCAATTGATTGACATACCACAACGATCCCGACCTCCGGCGAATGGCGTAGCGCGCCATCCCGACCTGCGACGGAAGCGGCGGCCGAAAGGGAATACGGCGGCAGTGGCCAAAAACTGGACAAAGCACGGACAGCCGCCCGCTCGCGCCACGAGCCGTGGAATTGTGGCCGCACACCCGTTCCGACGAGGACGCCGCCGCGACACCCCGGCGGAACGGGCTGGTCAAAGCGGGTGGGAAAGCGGCCCCCGACGCCGCTTTCCCGCCCTCCCCGACGCCGGGGACGCGACCGGGTAGCCGACTTCCTCGTGTCACGAGGGGTACGCGAGGAAGTCGGCCCGGCGCGAGCGGAATACTTCGCCGCAGGCGTGTCGCGCGGTCGTCCGATACCGCGGCCGTGTTATGGACTAATCCTCCTCGGCGCACAATGACCACTATTTGACCGGGCTTTGACCATTCGAAATCCACCCGGTAACAGCATCATGGCGTTCGTCGATGTGCTGATTGATCGAAGCCGCACCGAACGGTTTCGACTTCCTTCGCCGAGTTCGCCAGAAAATACGGAGGTGGCTCTTTTGGCCACGCCATGCCTTCCCCCGCGCCGAAGAGACGGGCGGCTGTCCCGAACAGCGCGGTCGGTCGCGGTGCTCGCCATCGGGCTCGCGCCGCTGGTCGCCGTCCAACCCCCGTCGTCGGCGGGCGGGCAGGCCGAGCCCGCGCGGATCACCCCGGCGCACATCGTGGTGCTGGTCGACCAGTCCGGCAGCATCTCGCCGGAGGACATGACCCGCGAGAAGGAGGCGGCGGGCCTCATCGCGCAGGCGGAGTTCTCGCCGGAGTCGACGGTGGCGATCGTCGGGTTCGGCAGCGACAGCGGCGGCACCCCGCCGGTGGACGCCGTGTGCCCGCCGACGAAGGTCGCGACCAGCGCCGAGCGGCAGCGCCTGAGCACCTGCGTGGACGCGCTGCGGATCCGCGACCGGGGCAAGGGCGACGGGACCGACCACGCGCAGGCCCTCGTGCAGGCGCTCGACTTCCTGTCCGACGACCACGACGACGAGCCCAAGATCGTCTTCCTGCTCACCGACGGGAAGCTCGACGTCGGCGACAGCGAGCGCTACGGCACCGACAAGACCCCCGAGCAGCGCGACAGCGCGGCGCACGACCTCATCACCGAGCGCTTGGCCGACGCCCGCGACAGCAAGGTCCAGGTGTGGCCGCTCGGGTTCGGCGCGGTCGACGAGAAGGCGCTCGGCGAGTTCGCGGCGGGCGGCTTCCAGGGCTCGTGCGGGCCGGGCACCCCGACGCCGAAGGCCACCACCGTGAGCGGCTCGGGCGACGTCAAACGCGCCATCTTCGAGTCCTACAGCTCGGCGCGCTGCGCGGGCATCGGCCCGATCAACGAGCAGCAGCTGTCCTCCGGCGGCACGGTCGAGGCGAAGGTGGACATCCCGGCCATCGCCACAGACGGCTCGATCATCGTGATCAAGCACGACCCCAGGGTCGCCGTCGAGTTCCTCGCGCCCGACGCGACGAAGGCCTCGCCGAAGGCGGGCACGGCCGACGGCTCGACCTACGAGGGCAGCGGGCAGGGCGGCGCGGTCGAGGCGCTGCGCATCGTCGACCCGAAGCCGGGCACCTGGACCGTGCGGATCACCTCGGCGGACGGCGTGCCCGCGCAGAACGTCAGCACGGCCGTCACCTGGCAGGGAGCCGTGCAGGCGGTCGTCCAACCCAGCTCGTCCACGCTCAGCGCGGGCCAGCCCGTCACGGTCTCCGTGCGGCTGCGCACCCGTCGCGGCCCGGTCACCGACCCGGCGCAGTTGCGCGCGCTGAGCTTCACCGCCGACGTCTCGGGCGCGGGCCCGGCCCAGCCGATCGCCCTCGCCGACGACGGCAAGTCCCCCGACCCCACGGCGGACGACGGCACCTACACCGGCCGCACCACGCTGCCACCGGACGCGTCCGGCCAGGTCACCTTCACCGGGCACGTCACCGGCATCGGCGTCAGCGGCGACCACCCGACGGCCCGCGCGTCCGTGGTGAAGGGCCCTCCGCCGGTGCTGGCGGGAGCGGCCCTGCCGACCATCAACGACGAGGTGGCGCCCGGCGAGTCGGTCACCGCGCACCTGGAGGTCACCAACAACTCCGGCGGCGCCCGGAAGCTCCGGGTGCGGCTCGACCAGGACAGCGGGTCGCTGATCACCGTCGAGGACGCGGTGCACGAGGTGCCCGCGGGGGCCAGCGCGTTCGACGTCGACCTGCGCTTCGACGGGAAGGCCGAGCTCGGGACCACGACCGCGCAGCTCGCGCTGGTCGACGACGCCGACCCGTCGGTGGTCTACCAGACCTTCCCCTTCACCACGACGGTCGCGGAGCCGTTCCCGTGGCCGCTCGTGGGCGCGGGCGGCGCGGTGCTGATCCTCTTGCTGGGACTGGTCTTCTGGCTGCTCGCCCGCAGCCGAGCGGGCGACCTGCGCGGGCTGAAGATCACCGTGACCCTGGGCGCGTACAGCGGTTTCCTGCCGTCCCCCGTGGTCTCGACGAAGGCCATCGACTTCGCCGTCGAGGTCACCGGCGGAGGCGTGCCCTCGATCCGGGACGCCCAGCGCGGCGACCCCGAGCTGCGCAGGCTGACGCGCTCCAAGCGGGGCCTGCGCCTGACCTCCCCGCACGGCGACCTCGGACCGTTCCACCTCGACCAGCCGCAGGACATCGGCAACGGCGTGGTCCTCCAGGTGACCGACGAGTCGCGGCCGCCGCCTGTCGACCCCGTCCCGGTCACCCCGTACGGCACGCCAGCACCGCCGTACGACCCCAACCTCTGACCCGCGCGTCGCCGGAAGGAACCACCATGAAGATCTACCAGCCGATGATGTTCGTCGGGTTGGGCGGGACGGGCTGCCGCGTGGGCGCCGAGCTGGAACGCAGGTTCCGCGCGGAACTCTGCGGACCCGACGGCACCGCGCTGCGAACGGCCATGCCCGGCCAGAACTTCCTGCCGTACCAACTGCCCGGCTGCCTCCAGTTCGTCTACGCCGACCTGGCCGACGACGAGTTCGGCCACGTGGAGAGCCGGTCCGTGCCGGACCGCTCGCACCTGCCCGCCGCCCAGCGGACGCAGCGCATGGTGCGCGGGCTCGTCCCGTCGCACGACACCTTCCCCGAGGTGGCGCGCAGCCTGCGGCTGCTGGCCGACGACTACTGGGAGAGCTGGCTGCCGCCCCCGAGCGGCGAGCCGAAGGTCGCGCCGCTGTCCAAGGGCGCCGGCCAGTTCCCGACCGTGGGCCGCGCGTCGCTGTTCGAGACGTTCAAGGACGGTCTCGGCGTGGCGCAGGGACCGCTGGTCGAGGCGATCGGCGACATCAACAACTCCGGCGGCCAGCTCAGCGAACTGGGCGGCAGCCTGCGGGGCTCGATCGACGTGTTCGTGGCGTTCTCCGTCGCGGGTGGCACGGGCAGCGGCCTGTTCTACGACTACCTGCACCTGATCGGCGACGCGCTCAACCGCGGCAGGTACAAGGCCCGCATCTACCCGCTGGTGCTGATGGCGTCGGCGTTCGAGGACGGGTTGGGCGGCGGCCGGGCCGCGAAGCTCAACTCCGGCCGGGCGCTGCTCGACCTGTTCCGGATGGTCGACGACCAGAACTCCTCCGACGCGGGCATCGACCTGGACAGCCGCGGTGTGGCCGGGTCGCTGGCCGTGCGGTACCCGGCGCGCGACGAGATCAAGCTGCGCCCGAGCACCGTGCAGACCGCGTTCCTGTTCAGCGGCAACGCGGGCATGCGGCGCGAGGACCTGCACCGGTCGGTCGTGTCGATGGTCCTCTCGCTCGTCGGCAGCGACCTGCCGCGCGACGCGGAGGGCAAGTCGACCGGGCAGGAGTTCCAGTCCTTCGCGGACAGCTTCATCAACAAGGCCGCCGAGCGCAGCGTGCAGGCGTCCACCGGCATCGGCCGCCGGGGCGTGTCCACGAGTTCGGTCGCGTCGCTGACCGTGCCGGACGACGAGTTGGCGGACATCGTCAGCTCGCGGCTGCTGGCCGACGCCGTCCGCGAGCTGTCCGAGCCGCCGCCCGGCCAGGCGGAGAACAACCGCGACATGATCGCGAAGTTCTTCACCGACGCCAACATCGACCCGGTGTGGCACCGCGCGGCGATCCCGGTCAACGAGCCCGTCGCGACCAACGGCGCGGACGCGATCCTCAAGGTGCTCGGGGCACGGGCGCGGACGATGGAGGCGAACCTGCACGCCCTCGGGCAGCAGTTGACCCAGCAGGTCCCGGCTCTGACGCAGAACTTCGACCCGCACAGCGCGTTGCGGGCGGCGCTCGGCTCGATGGACCTGTTCCGGTTGCGGCGCGTCGTAGCGGGCCACGAGTCCATCACCGAGGAGGTCAGCAAGCGCGGGTTCGCGCGCGTGCTGGAATCCCGGCGCAGCGAACCCCAGCCCCCGCCGGGGATCACGCTGATCGCCCCCGCCCCGCAGGTCGTGCGGGCGCGGATGGTGGGCCGCGTCAAGTTCTCCGACCCGTCGGTGCGCGACTCGATCCGCCGCCAGAACGAGTGGTACCTGTGGCGCGGGCAGTGCGCGTGGAACGCCGCGTGGGGCGACCAGGCGAGCCGGTGGGAGCGCAAGCTCCGCAACGCGCAGCAGGACCTGACCGAGTTGACCAAGGCGTTCGAGCAGCACGCCCAGTCCGACAACGCGCAGTTCGAGCGGCGGTCGCGGGCGCTGGCCGAGCACCGGGTCGGCGTGTCGTACCTGCTGCCGCGCCAGGGCGACCTCAGCGGGTTCTACGGCGCTGTGGTGCGCCGGTTCGTCGACCACTACGTGGAGGTCGACCGCTTGCGGCCCAACGCGTCCCCGGCGCAGGTCGTCGGGGAGATCCTCGGCGACCAGGGCTGGCGCACGGCGTTCGAGGTCCACCAGGAGCGCGACGCCGCGCAGGCCGTCGCGTACGTGCGCGGCGAGCTGAAGAAGGCGGTGAAGTGGCTGTTCACCTACAACGACAACCGCCAGCCGCTGCTGCCGAGGATGCACGACCTGCTGACCGCGGCGAGCGGCCGGGAGAAGGACAAGGTCAGCGAGGAGGACCTGGCCCAGTTCCAGACGAAGCTCGCGGGGCTGGTGCCCGGCGGGTTCGCGCCCAGCGGCAAGGGCCAGCTCAAGGTCCTGTACTCCTACCCCGCCCCCAACCACGACGGGGAGTTGGAGAACCTGTTGCGGCGCGTGGTCTACGTGCCCGACGGCGACCACGCGCACGAGGAGTTCCGGCCCGTGGACACCGAGTCCATCGCGGTCGTGCTCGTCCGCTCGTCGATGGGCCTCACCGAGGTCGACGAGGTGCGCGAGGTGCTGCGGTTCTGGTCGGAGGCGCTGCACGACGACCAGAACGAGGACTTCCTGCCGTGGCGGCAGCGGCTGGACTACCAGTCGCCCTACCTCGCCACCACGGCGACGGACCGGGTGAAGATCCTGCACCACCTGCTGTGCGCGGTGTGGAACGGCGAGGTGACCGCGATCGGCGGGGACGCCAACCCCGAGTCGATCAGCGTGTCGCTCGGCGTGAACATGCGGCTGGACCTCAACGGCTTCGGCCACCGGTCGAGCTGGGGCAGCATGATCTCGGCCTACGAGCAGTGGGTGCTGGCCGACAGCGAGGACATCCGCAGGCAGTTCTGCGAGAAGCTGACCCGCAGCGCCCCGACCCGGCTCACCAGCACGCCGGTGAAGCCGTCGCAGCTGTTCCTCGAGCTGCTGCGGCTCGCCGAGACCGAGCCCAAGCACCTGGCCGACCTGCTGGCGCAGAACCGCGAGTCCGGCAGGCGCAGGCTGGAGTCGCTGCTCGAGTTCTGGGAGGTCATCTTCCCCGCGGCCATGGAGCTGCGGTTCGCCGACAGCGCCGCGGTCGAGCACAACCTGACCGCGCTGCACGAGTGGTCCACCCGATGAGCGCGGACGTCGACGTCGTCGACCTCCGGCCGGGGAGCGCGTCCGGGACGACCCTCGACGCGCTGACGGCGGCGAGCCGCGTGGTCGTGGTCGACCGCAGCGAGCACGCCGGGGACAACCACGCCCACTACCAGCGGATCGCCACGATCGGCCAGGTGCGGGAGATCCTGCTCGTCCTCGTGGGTCCGATCGCGACCGACGAGGACGGCAGGGCCGTGCTGCGGCAGTCCGCGATGCTCGGCGCGCAGAGCACGACGCTGTGGGTCGGCGACGAGCGCGGCTCGCGGTGGGAGGGCGGCACGGACCACGGCAGGCAGCCGGAGTCCGACGCCGCGGACGCCGTGGAGGACCTGCTGGAGGTCCTGCGGTCCCGACGAGTGTTCGACGAGGTCGTCGGGCTGGTGCGGCGGATCCCGTTCCAGGCGGCCTGCCCGGCGCTGGACGTCGTGCACCCGTCGGTCCGGCCCGCCGAGCTGACCTCGTTGCTGCGGCGGGCGTCGCGGCAGCTGTCCGGAGTGGACGACGTGCCCGCAGCGGCCGACGAGCCGACGCCTCCGGTGGTCGCCACGGCCGCCGCGGCGGTCACGCCGGGGTCCCGGCTCGACCAGGCGCGGTCCGCCGCCCGGCAACGGCTCGCGGCCGCGGTCCGCGCGACGGCCGACCTGCGGCGGTGGAACGGGCCGTGGTCGCCGGGCGGCGCGGCGACCCGTGACCTCGTGGCGGCGGCCGACACCGCCGTGGAGCGGCACCGGACGCTCGCCCTGGAAGCCGTGGCGCTGGCCGAACGGCTGCCCGTGCCCGACGACGCGGCGCTGGAGGCGGTGGGCGTGCCCCGGCCCCACCCGGTCGACCACGGCGCGGTGGCCGCGGCGATGCGCGGTCTGCTCGAGTCCCGGCTGCACGGCGGCTCGCTGCCGCTGGTCGGCCGGTCGCTGCGGCAGCTGGCCAACCGCCAGGCCCACCACGACGCCGACACCGGCGCGGTCGCGGCACGGGTGGTGCTGGAGCAACCCGTGCCGAAGACCGCGTGGCCCGCCGTGCTCGCCGTGCTGCCCGTGGCGCTGGCGACCTGCTTCCTCGCCGCGGGCCAACCCTCGGCGGGCACGATCGCCGGACCCGCCCTCGCGGTGCTGTGGCTCGGGTTGGCCGCCGTGCTGCTGTCCCGCCGTCCGCCCGGCGGACCGCCCACCGCGCCCGCGGTCGGCGGCGTCGCCGTCGCCGCGGCCGCCGGGACCGCGCTCGGGCTGCTGGGCCCGGTGTGGCCCGCGCTGCCGACGGCCGGGGAGGCCGCCGTGGTCACCGCCTGCGCGCTCGTGCCGTTCGCCGCGCTCGGAGCCCTGTGGCGGGCCCAGGTCGACCGCTGGACCGCGTCACTCGCGCTGGCCGCGGGCCAAGCGCTCACCGACCGGCTGGCCGTGCTCGTGGACCGGTCCGTGGTCACCCGGCAGGCCACGGCGGACCTGCGCCGCCGGACCGCGGACGCGGCGCTGCTGCTCGCGGGCGGCTGTGACGACGTGCGGGACGTGTTCGCCGCGACCTGCGCGGACGGCCCGGTCGACGAGGAACCGCCGACCGGCCACCACCACGACCTGCTGGAGGTGATCCACCGCGACCTGGAGCTGATCGGCACCGCCGCGCTGGAGGACTGCCTCGACGCCATCGCGTCCGGCGCCCCGCTCACCGCGGACGCCGGGCTGGTCGCGTCCCGCGCGCGGGACCTGACGAAGGAGTACGTCGAGTACCTCGGCCGGTCCGGGGTGCACCGGCGACCTCCGGTCGGCGACGCCGACGCGCGCCGTGACCTGGAAGCCGCGTTCTGGGAGGACTCGGCGCACGCGCGCCGGGTGCTCAAGGCAACCGGGCGCGAGGAGATGCGGCAGCTGTGCCACGTGGCCGACCTGCGGCGGCTCAACTCCGACTGGTCCGGCGTGGGAGTCGTCCGGTTCGCGCCGGAGCACGTGCGGGACCTGTTCGGCGTGATGGGCGAGGAGATCGTGGACACCGACCGCGACGTCGTCGGCGTGCTGCGGCTCGTGCCGCTGCGCCCCGGCGTGGTGCGGCGCGTCCAGCCCACCGCGTCCGGCCACGACACCAGGAGCGACCGGTGATCGACACGGATTTCCGCTACCTGCGGGGCCAGGACACGCAGGGCAAGCGCCGCACGTGGCGGGTGCGGGTGGGCGCGGAGGTCGAGGCGGGGTCCGTGCTCGGCACCGCCGAGGCCACCCCGCCCGACGGCAGCGGCCCGTACGTGCTGCGCACGCTGCCGCCGGCCGACGTGGTCCGACCCGACGTGTCGCAGACGTGGCTGGACAACGAGATCCGGGCCGTGCGACGGCTGTCCACGAGGTACCGCGCCGACCGCGCGCCCGCCGAGCTGCCCAGGGTCGTGGGGTTCGAGTTCGACAGCGGCGAGCCGTTCGCGCTGCTCGCCTCCTACCCCGCGGCGAACACCGGGAACGGTGTGAGCAGGCTGCTCGACGCGCAGCGAACCACCTTCACCACGAGCCTGCTGCGGGCGCTCGCGCACCTGGCGGCGGTCGACCTCGTGCACGGCGGCGTGCGGCTGTCGTCGGTGCGGCTCACCGGGGCCACCGTGCGCCTGGTCAACTTCGAGCACGCCGTGCTGACCGGCGAGGAGTCGCCGTCCGGGGCGGGCCCCGCGCACCCCGGCGACGACGTGGCCGCGGCGGGCAGGCTGCTGCACGAGGTGTACACCGGGACGCCCGTCGCCGACGACGAGCTGCCGGACCACACGGAGGTGCCGTGGCTGCGGACGCTGCTCACGGGCGTGTTCACCGAGGAGCCGCGGGACCGCCCCACGGCCCTGGACCTGTTGCGCCGCTTGAACTCCGCGGCTCCCGCGCCGTTCGACGACCCGGACGCCGCGCTGCGGCGGGGCCGGTCGAGGTTCGACGCGGTCCGCGCCGCCAAGCACCAGGTCCTCCGGCCGCCGCCGGTCCCGCCGGTGCCCGCCTTCCAGCCCGGAGCCGTCCGATGACACCTCCCCTGGTCACGTGCCCCACCTGCCAGGACCGGTTCCCGTGGGTGGAGGACCGCCTGCTGCGGTGGTCGCCGCGCGACGGCAAGTTCGTGCCCGTCGTGATCGCGGACACCACCAACCCGGTCAAGCTGGCCGACCTGCGGGCGAGCTGCTACGTCCGCTGCCCGAACCCGTCGAAGGACACCCCCGACCACCACATCCCCGTGGTGTACGGCCACAGCGCGCCACCGGTCGTCGTCGGCCTGGTCGGCCGTCCCCGCGCGGGCAAGACGCACCTGCTGGCCGCGATGATCCACGAGCTGGTCACCGGCCGCGCCAGCACCGCCGGCCTCTCCGTCCGCCCCGGCGACGGCGCCCAGCACGCCGCGTTCCGCAAGAACAAGATCGATCCGCTGCTGCGCGGCGAGAAGCTGGCAGGTACCGACGAGGGGATCACCGCCTACGCCGACTTCCTGCTGGTCCGCACGGCCGCGGGCGAACGCCCGGTCATCTTCTTCGACATCGCGGGCGAGGACTTCCGCGCCATGGCGTCCAACAACCGCGGTTCCCGCTTCCTGCTCAACACCAGCGCTCTGATGTTCGTCGAGGACGCCGACCTGGTCATGTCCGGCGACGGCGCGGGCAACGAGTGGATCAACGACGCCCTCGGCCGCCTCGGCGTGGTCCCCCACCTGCGCTCGATCCCCGCGACCGTCGTCCTCACGAAGTCCGACCTCCTGCGCTACACCCACCCCGCCGACCGGTGGCTGCGCCGCCAGGACGACCGGGGGCCGTTGCGCGCCACCGACTTCCTGGACGAGAGCCGCGACGTCTACGCGGTGCTGGACCAGTTCGGCGCGCACTTCGTCCGCGACCTCTACGAGCGCTTCGACCGCTGCACCCTGCACTTCGTCTCCGCGACCGGCGTGGCCGTGGAGGGCAAGAGCTACCCGCGCGGGGTCCACCCGATGCGCGTGCTCCGACCGCTGATCTCCCTGCTGGCCATGACCGGCGTCCTCACCGGCCGGGAAACCGAACTGGTGGGCACATGACCAGACCGCTGGACCGCATCGCGTTCGGCTTCGTGGAGGCCGACGGCATGGGCGTCGTCGCCACCACGTTCCCGGAGAACGACCACCGGATCGCCGTGTGGTCGGACCGCCTGAAGCACCACATCCGCCTGCAACCGAGCCAGGTCGGCGGCCGCACCCACGTCCCCGCCCGCTCCCTGTCCTACCTGGAGTTCGACGACGGCGCCGCCGCCCTCCTGCACCGGGTGGACCAGGGCGAGATCGGCCGCAACCTCTCCCACGCCGTCCTCGGCACCACGGCGGAGCTCCGCCCGGCGGCGGCGAGCCTGTGGACGTGGACCGGCTGGCCGCAGGACCCCGGCACCCGGCTGGACCAGGCGGAACTGCTCGACCACCACCGCCGGGCGACGCCGGTCCTCGACCAGCAGTGCCTGGTCCACCAGGACCACGTGATCCCCATGGTCCGGGCGGTGCTGCTGGACCCGATGGCCCGGCTGAGCGTCCTGGACGCCCCGGACGACGCCGCGCCCGCCCTGGTCCACCTGCTCCGCGGCCTCACCGCGCCGCTGTTCGAGGTGGCCCCGACGTTCTCGACCTACGAGGTCTCCGACAGCAGGGCCATCCCCGACCTCCCGTCGGTCGTCTTCCTCAAGGCGGCCCCGGCGGCGGGCGAGACCACCCACACCCGCCTCTACCTGGACGACCCGCCGCTGCCCGACCGCTGCACCGACGCGGCCCGCGCACTGGTGGCCCGCTACGTCACCGCCGACCCGGCGGACCGGGCGGCCACCTACCACCGCTGGCTCACCGACCTGGCGGGCTCCGACCCCAACCCGGTGACACGGGCCGAGCACCTCGTGACGGCGTTGACCGGACGGGCAGGCCCACCACCACTGCCTCCACCACCTCCCCCGGTGACCCCGCGTCCCACTCCCCCGCCCCCACCACCCCGGACCCGGCGGGCGAAACGCGACTGGGCCGACATCCCCGACGACCGGCTGGTGGACGAGATCGCCGCCGCGCGGCCGGAGGAGGTCCTCGGCGGGGTGGAGACGCTGGCCCGGCGGACCGGTCACCAGAACCCGGAGCTGCGCAGGCGGATCCGCGCGGACCTGGCCCGCCACTCCTACCTGGAGGGCCAGGTCCGCGCCGCGCTCCCCCACGACCACGTGGGCCGGTGGGAGGCCACGCTGCGGATCCTCCGGTTCGCCTACGGCGCGGACGGCCGTGACCTCGCGGCGGAACCCCCGCAGCGCCTGCCCGTGCCGCCGAACCCGTTGTTCCTCCAGGCGGTCCACCACCTGGCGTCCCTGAAGGGCAGGCAGGCGAAGGCGGACGAGTTGCTGGGCGCGCTCGTCCGGCAGCAGTTCCCGCCCGCGCCGGACCTCCCAGCGGGCACGGCCACCGCGGAACCGCACCAGGAACACCCAGCGCCCCATGGGTTGGCGCTGCGCTACCGCTGGGAGGTACTGGCCACCACCCCGCCGGTCCTGCAACCGGTGGTGGTGCTGGCGTTCGCCACCGCGGTGCTGCTGCTCGGCCTCACCCTGGGCCTGGTGCTCTGACCGCTACCGCAGAACCCACTTCTGGTTGGCCTGCCCGTTGCAGGTCCACAGCGCCACCCTCGTCCCGTTGGCGGTCCCCTGCCCCATGGCGTCCAGGCACAGCCCCGAATTCGCCAGCGTCCCGTCCTCACCGGCCACCCACTGCTGGGCCGTTCCACCGGAGCAGTCCCGCACCTGGGCCGTCATGTTCTGCCCGCCGCCTTCCAGGCACTTGCCGGCCGCGGTGCGCACCTCCTTGCCCACCACCGTCCACCGCTGCGAGACGCCCCCACCGCAGTCCCACAGCTGGGCCGCGCCACCGGAGGTCACGTCGAGGCACCGCCCCGACTGCACCCCCACGACCGCGGTCCCACCACCGGGAGTCCCCGACAGCAGGGCGGCCAGCGGCGGGTACCAGCGCGCCTCCATCTTCCGAATTCCCGTGCTGTCGTTGGGGTGCACGCCGTCGTAGGTGTCCGACGCCGTGCTGAACCCGGTCCACTGGTCCACCACCGTGATGGGCGACTGGGCGGTCGAGTTGGCCGCCGCCCACCCCGGTATGGCGGCGTTCAACGCCACCACCCGCTGCCCGCACTCCGCGCACCCGCTGGGGTTCATCGGGATGATCTGCGCGACGAGCACCTTCGTCGCGGGGTTGCTCGCCCGCATCTGCCCCAGCAGCTTGGTGTACGCGGCGAGGATCGTCGAGGCGGGGATGGCGTTCCACACGTCGTTGGTGCCCAGGTGCATCAGCACGACGTCGGGCCGGGTCGACGACAACCAGCCCGGCAACTGGTTCTCGTCGGCGATCCGCGTGGCGAGGAACCCGCCGTGCCCCTCGTTCTCCCCGTCGTAGGCGAACCCGCACCCCTGCGCGGGCAACGTCCCGACGAAGTCGGTGTTGGTCAGACCGGAACTCTGGAGGTGCTGCCACAGCAACGCCCGCCAGCACCCTGGGGACCCGGTGATCGAGTCTCCGAGCGCCATGATCCGCACCGGAGCGGCGGCCGAGGCGGGAACGGGCACCGCCCACGCCACCAGCACCAGCAGAACAGCAAGAACAGCCCTCATCACGAGCACCTTCCACCGCATGGACGAGCAGGGATGCGATTTCCCGTCGCACGCGCGGTGCGACGAGCCGGCAGGCACTTCGAGGTTAAGCGGTTAACGTCCGGCGGACAATCCGCCAACAGGCCCCGTGCTGGAGCGCGGCACCAGTTCGGGGTCGGACGTCTTCACGTGCAGCGCCTCCCCGCCCCCGATCACGTCCAGCAGCAGCCGCACGGCCGTGGCGCCCCGTTCGGCGATCGGCCGCCGCACGGCCGTCAACGCGGGCCGCACCAACCGGCACAGCGCGGAGTCGTCCCACGCCACGATGGACAGCCGGTCCGGCACCGGGATGCCCAGTTCGTGCGCCACGGCCAGCGCGGACACGGCCATCACGTCGTTGTCGAACACCATCGCCGTGGGCGGTTCGGCTCCCGTCAGGACCCGCCGGGTGACCCGCGCGGCGGCCTCGTCCGAGTAGTCCGCGTGCACGGCCCGCGCCTCCGTCAGCCCCAGCCGCGACGCGACGGCCGTGAACGCCGACGACCGGATCCGGGTGTGCACGAACGTGTCCGGCCCCGCCACCCGCACGATCCGCCGGTGTCCCAGCGCCACCAGGTACTCCACGACCTCGACCACGGCGGACTCGTCGTCCGTCCACACGCAGGGCAGGTCCTCCAGCACCGGCTCCGCCAGCACGACGGTCGGCAGCCCGAGTTCCCGCACCAGGTCCACGCGCGGGTCGGCCGCCCGCAGGTCGGCCAGCAGCACCCCGTCGACCCGCCGCCCGGCCCACCAGCGCCGGTAGGCCTCCAACTCGGCCGCGGAGTCGTCCGTCACCTGGAGCAGCAGCGCCGTGGGGCCGTCGGCGAGCGCGTCCTGGATCCCGGCGATGAGCTGCACGAAGAACGGCTCGACGCCCAACTCCCGCGCAGGCCGGTCGATCACCAGTCCGATCGCGTTCGCGCGCCCGTCCGACAACGACCGCGCGGCGCTGCTGGGCACCCACCCGAGCCGGTCGGCGATCTCCACCACGCGCCGTCGGGTCGTCTCCGACACCCCAGGGCGGCCGTTGAGCGCGTAAGACACCGCGCCGGTCGACACCCCGGCCGCTTTCGCGATGTCCGAGATGGTCGGACGCTTGTCCCGCACCGACGCCCCCTGCCGCTTGTCGATCACGGGAGTCTAGCCCCCGAACCCGCTAAACTCGGGCAGGTCAACCGGTTGAGCACCCTGGGGGTCCCTGTGCCGTGGTTCGACCTGCCCGCCGACCAGCTCGTCGCCTACCGCACTCCCACCCCGGAACCCGAGGGCCTGGACGACTGGTGGCGCACCCGTCTCGACAAGTCCCGCGCCGCGGCGAAGCCGCCCGTCCTGACCAGGTACGAGCCCGAGCTGTACGGCGCGCTCCCGGTCTGGGACGTCGAGTTCTCCGGCTGCGACGGCGACCCGGTCCGCGCCTGGTACCTCCGCCCGCCGGGCAGCGACGCCGACACCCCGCTGCCCACCGTCGTCACGTTCATCGGCTACGGCGGCGGCCGCGGTCTCCCGGTCGAGCACACCCTGCTGCCCAGCGCCGGTTTCGCCGTGTTCGTGATGGACGTCCGCGGCCAGGGCGGCCGGGCGTCGATCGGCGCGACCAGCGACCGCGGCGCCGCGCTGGACGGCCCGACCCACCCCGGCATGATGACCAGGGGCCTCGACTCGCCGGAGAACTACTACTTCACCCGCCTGCTGGCCGACGCGGCGAGGGCCGTGGAGGTCGTGGCCGACCTGGACGGCGTGGACCGCGACCGGATCGCCGTCAGCGGCGGCAGCCAGGGTGGCGCGCAGGCGCTCGCCGCGGCGGCGTTGACGGATCTGGTCAAGGTCTGCCACGCGGACATCCCGTTCCTGTGCGACGTCCAGCGCGCGGTCACGGTCAGCTCGACCACGCCGTACACCGAGGTCGCGGACTTCCTCGCGCAGCAGATCGACCTGGTGCCGACCGCGCTGGACACCCTCAGGTACGTCGACTGCGCGCTGCTGGCCCGGCGGATCACCGCCGAGTGCCTGCTGAGCGTCGGCCTGATGGACCCGGTGTGCCCGCCGTCCACGGTGTACGCGGCCTACAACGAGATCACGGCGACCAAGGACCTCGCGGTGTTCCCGTTCACCGGGCACGCGGTGCCGCGGTCGCACGTGGAGCGCCAACTGCGGCACCTGCGGGCGGTGCTGGTTCCCTGACCAGCGCGGCGGCCCCCACCAGCCCGGCGTCCACGCCGAGCAGGGCGGGCAGCACGTCGACGCGCCGCATGAAGTCCAGGCCCGGCCATCCCTCCAGCGTCCCGGTGATGGCCGGGCCGAGCAGGTCCCACGCCTGCGCCACGCCCCCGCCGACGACGACCCGGTCCACCTCGCACAGCGCCGTGGCGACGGTGATCACCTGGGCCACCGCGACGCCGGACCGGTGGAACGCGGCCCGCGCGATCGGGTCGCCCGCCCGCGCGGAGTCGGCCAGCGACCGCCCGTCGGCGACCCCGGCGCACACCCACCCGCGTTCCTCGGCCCACCGCACGATCGACGGCCCGCTCGCGATGGCCTCGGAGCACCCGCGGGCGCCGCACGCGCACAGCGGTCCGCCGGGGTCGAGGACGAAGTGGCCGACGTGCCCGGCGTTCCCGGCCGCGCCGAGGTGGGCGCGGCCGTCGAACACGAACCCGCCGCCGATGCCGGTCGACACGACCATGCCCAGCAGCGCGTCGCTCCCGCGGCCCGCGCCGTGGTGGTGCTCGGCCAGCGCCATGCAGACCGCGTCCCCGGCCAGCCGCACCGGCACTCCGGGCACCAGCTCGGCCATCCGGTCGACCAGCGGGAACCCGCGCCAGCCGCCGATGTTGACCGGGCTCACCGAGCCGGTGCGCACGTCCATCGGGGCCGCGCAGGCGATGCCGACCCCGACGACGTCGTGGCCGTCGACCAGCTCGCGCACCACACCCGCCAACGCGCGCCAGACGGTCTCGCCGTCACCGGAGGGCGTGGCGGCGGACCGACCGGCCACGACCACGCCGTCCGGCGCGACCAGCGCCACGGCCAGCTTCGTGCCGCCGACGTCGACGGCGAGCGCGAGTTCGGACGTCCCCACCACAGGCCACCTCACCGGACGCGACCAGCACGGACCTCAGAGCAGGCGGTCGATCTCCGCCAGCTCGTCGGCGTCGAAGTCGAGGTTCCGGGTCGCCGCCACGGTGTCCTCCAGCTGCGCGACGCTGCTCGCGCCGACCAGCGCGGACGTCACCCGGCCGCCGCGCAGCACCCACGCGATCGCCATCTGCGCGAGGGTCTGGCCCCGGCGCTTCGCGAGGTCGTTCAGGGCGCGCACCGTGGCCAACTTCTCCTCGGTGAGCCCGTCCGAGTTGAGGAACGGGCTGGCGGACGCCGCCCGCGAGTCCTCGGGGACGCCGTTGAGATAGCGGTCGGTCAGCAGGCCCTGCGCCAGCGGCGAGAACACGATCGACCCGGCGCCCACCTCGTCCAGCACGTCCTGGAGGCCGTCCTCGATCCACCGGTTCACCATCGAGTACGACGGCTGGTGGATCAGCAGCGGCGTGCCCAGCTCCCGCAGCACCCGCGCGGCCTCGGCGGTCTGCTCCGGCGAGTAGTTCGAGATGCCGACGTAGAGCGCCTTGCCCTGCCGCACGGCCGAGTCGAGCGCGCCCATCGTCTCCTCGATCGGCGTCTCCGGGTCCGGCCGGTGCGAGTAGAAGACGTCCACGTAGTCCAGGCCCATGCGACCGAGCGACTGGTCCAGCGAGGACAGCAGGTACTTGCGCGAGCCCCACTCGCCGTACGGGCCGGGCCACATGTCGTAGCCCGCCTTGGTGGAGATGACCAGCTCGTCGCGGTACGGGCGCAGGTCGCGCGCGAAGTGCCTGCCGAAGTTCGCCTCGGCCGAGCCGGGCGGCGGGCCGTAGTTGTTCGCCAGGTCGAAGTGCGTCACCCCGAGGTCGAACGCCCGGCGCAGCACGGCCCGCTGGACGTCCGTTGTGCGGTCGCCGTCGCCGAAGTTGTGCCACAGCCCGAGCGACACCGCGGGCAGCTTGAGCCCGCTGCGGCCGACTCGGCGGTAGGGCATGTCGTCGTAGCGCGTGTCCGCGGCGACGTGGGTCACGGTTCTCCTCAGGGGGTGGGTGCCGGGGCGCTGGTGCCCCGCTGGACGAGCGCGGCCGCGGGCGACCAGCGCTCGGCGACCGGTGTGCCGTCGATCAGCTCCAGCACGGATTCGGCGACCGAGGTCCCGAACTGGTGCACGTCGACGCTCATCGTGGTCAACGCGGGCGTGGCCAGCCTGCAGAGCGTCGAGTCGTCCCAGGCCACGAGGCTCAGCTCGTCGGGGACGGCGACGCCGAACTCCTTGGCCGTGTTCAGCCCGGCCACGGCCATCACGTCGTTGTCGTAGAGGATCGCCGTCGGCCGCTGCTCCCGGCCCAGCAGCGCGGCCGTGAGCTTCGCGCCGGACTCCTCGGAGTAGTCGCCCTCCAGCACCACCGGCTCGACGCCCGCCGCGCGGCAGCCCGCGAGCAGCGCCGCGGTCCGGGCCCTGGTGTGCAGCAACGACTCGGGACCGCTGATCCGGGCGATGTGCCGGTGACCGAGGTCGAGGAGGTGAGCGAGCGCCTCCTCCATCGCCCCGGCGTCGTCCGAGCGCACGGCGGGCATGTCCGTGCCCGGCGCGGGCTCGCCGACGACGATGGTCGGCAGGCCGATCTCGCGCAGCACGGCGGGCCGCGGGTCGTCGGCGGTGCGGTTGACCAGCAGCACGGCGTCCACCAGGTGACGGGCGGCCCAGCGCCGGTAGGCGGTGGTCTCGGCGTCGTGCGTGCCCACCACGTGCAGCAGCACGGACAGGCCGCGCTCGGTGAGCCGTTCCTCGATGCCCGCGATGAACTCCATGAAGAACGGCTCCGCGCCGAGCAGGCGGGCGGGGCGGGCGAGCACCAGCCCGACCGCGCCGACCGAGTCGGGGGCCGCCACTCAGGACCCGGCCACGGGGGTGACGAGCCCGTTGGCGCAGCGCAGGACCAGCGGCCCGACCAGCGCGGACGGGTCGGCGAGCGCGGCCGTGCGGACCAGGAACGAGCGGGTCTCGCCCGCGAGCATCGGCACCAGCATCTCCTCGGCGACGGCGTCCGGGGCGACCCGGTCCGCCAGCAGGGCGACGTCCCGCGCGAACGACGTGGCGCTCACGTCCACGCGGTAGCCGCCGGTCACGGCCTCGACCCGCGCACTCAGCGGAGCGGGGTCGTAGGACAGGTCGCGGTCCTCGGCGAAGAGGTGGACGGCGCGCGCGTCGGCCGTGGTCGCCACCAACACCTCCCCCTTCGGGTCGTTCGGGGTGACCAGCGGCTCGGTCAACTCGATCCGCGCGGCGGTCCGGGCAGGCGCCGCGACCACGAGCGTAGTCGTCGCCAGGACGTGCCCGTCGAAGGTCTGCCGCTCCAGCCGCAGCTCACCGGACCACTCCTCGTCGTGGTCGTTGACCACGGCCAGCACCAGCCGCCCGAACCGCGGCTGGAACGTCAGCAGCCGGGGCGCGAACGCGTGCCGCAGCGCGTACCAGAGCGGCTTGAGGCGCTCGTCGCCGTCGACCGCCGCCCACGACGTGGACGGCCAGCAGTCGTTGAGCTGCCAGACCACCGCGCCCGCCGTGCGCGGCCACCACGACCGGAAGTGCTCCACGCCGAACGCCACCGCGCGGGCCTGGTTGAGCTGGGTCGCCCAGTGCCAGTCGGCGAAGTCCTCCGGCACGGGCAGGTGCGCGGCCAGTCCCCGGTCCAGCTTGCCGTTGCCGTCCTCGGCCTTCTGGTGCAGCAGGAACGTCGGGGACGTGGACGTGAGCGGCTCGTCGTGCACCCACTCGGTCAGGGTCGACCACGTCGGCGGCCCCTGGAAGCCGAACTCGGAGCAGAAGCGCGGCACGTGGTCGAGGTAGCGGGTGTAGTCGAGCCGGTTCCACACCTCCCACTCGTGCCGGGTGCCGTGGTCGGGGTCGTTCGGGTGGACGTCACCGGGGCTGTACGGGCTGCCGGGCGCGTAGAACCGGGTCGGGTCCAGCTCGGCGACGATCGCGGGCAGCAGCTCCGAGTAGTACCCCAGCCCCCACGTGCGCCCGTCGAGCTGCTCGGCCCAGCCCCAGTCGGCGAAGCCCCACAGGTTCTCGTTGTTGCCGTTCCACAGCGCCAGCGACGGTCGCGCGACGAGCCGGGCGACGTTCTCCCGCGCCTCGGCCTCGACCTCTGCGCGCAGCGGCTCCTCCTCCGGGTAGGACGCGCAGGCGAACGGGAAGTCCTGCCACACCAGCACACCGCGCTCGTCGCACACGTCGTAGAAGTCGTCGGTCTCGTAGATCCCACCGCCCCACACCCGCAGCAGGTTCAGGTTCGCCCCCACGGCCTGGTCGACCCGCCGGGCCAGCCGTTCACGGGTGATCCGGGTCAGGAAGTGGTCGTCCGGAATCCAGTTCGCCCCCTTGACGAAGACCGGCTTCCCGTTGACCACGAACGTGAACGGCGTCCCGATGTCATCAGGCGTCGTGTCCACCGTGATCGTGCGGAACCCGATCCGGTGCTCACTCCCGTCGACGACCTCACCGTCAGCCACCAGCGACACGGCCAGGTCGTAACGAGGCTGCCCGCCGTACCCGACCGGCCACCACAACTCCACGTCCGGCACCACCGCGGTCGCCACACCCGAGTCACCGTCCACGACGACCCGCTCAGAGCGCCCGCCCACCGCGACGACCAACTCCAGGCCGGCCGCTCCACCCCGTTCCACGTCGGCGTGCACCTCGACACGACCAGTGCCGTCCTCGTCCACGGTCACCAACGGCCGCACCGACACGAACCGCGCACCGACCCACCGCTCCAACCGCACCGGCTTCCAGATCCCGGCCGTCTGGAGATCAGGCCCCCAGTCCCACCCGAACGAGCAGGCCATCTTGCGCACCATGTTGAACGGGTGCGGGTACGCGTGCTCCCGCCGCCCCAACTCGGCCTCGACCTTCTCCGCGTGCTCCAACGCCGACCCGAAGACCACCACCAGCTCGTTCGTCCCGTCCCGCAGCACCGAGCGCACGTCGAACCGGTAACCCCGGTGCATGTTCCGCGTGGAGCCGAGCAGCACCCCGTTCAGCTCCACGGACGCCACCGTGTCCAACCCGTCGAACACCAGGTCCACCCGCTCACCCTCACCAGAGGCGACCGCGTCGAACGTGAGCGCGTACCGCCACCCGGCCCGGTGCACCCAGACCAGGTCCGCCTCGGCGCGGTCGAGGTACGGATCGGGGATCAGCCCGGCGGCCAGCAGGTCGAGGTGGGTGCTGCCGGGCACCGAGGCCCGCACGGTCCGCCCGGCGACGGCCGACGGCACGTCACCCGACACCGCGCTCAGGTGCCACCCGTCGTGCAAGGTCTGGTGGATCATGGGGTCCCCGCTCCACGAAGTGACTCGAAATCGTGTCGATTCTTACGTCGGCAACTAAAGTAAGTCAATGATGGGGCCCCGACGACCGACAGGGACGTAGCTCACCATGACCTCCGCTTCCAGTCCCGACCACGCCCACCTGCGCGCGGCAGGCGTGAGCCTCGCGCTAGACCTCTCCGGGGGCACCCTGCCCAGGGTCCTGCACTGGGGCGCGGACCTGGGCGAGGACGCCGACCTCGGCGCTCTCCGCACCACCCAGCTCCGCCAGCCGATCGGCAACTCCATCGCGGGCCACGTGGACGTGGCAGTCCTCCCGGAACAGTCAGCGGGCTGGCTGGGGACCCCCGGCCTGGTGGGCAACCGCGCGGGCCGCGACTTCTCCACCAAGTTCCACGTCACCACCGCAGAGGTCACGGCCACCTCGGTCACCACCCGGGCCGAGGACCAAACCGCGGGCCTCACCCTCACCTCGACCATTGAACTGTCCCCAGCGGGCGTGGTCCGCCAACGTGCCGCCGTGACCAACACCGGCGACACACCGTTCACCGTCGACGCGGTGAACCTGACCCTCCCGGTCCCCCCAGCGGCCGTGGAACTGCTCGACTTCACCGGCCGCCACCTCCGCGAACGCACCCCCCTGCGCACCGAGTTCACCCAGGGCCTGCGCATGCGCGAGAACCGCACCGGCCGCACCGGCTACGACACGGCGTACCTCCTCGCGGCGGGCACGAAGTCGTTCGGCCACCGCTCCGGCGAGGTCTGGGCCGTCCACACGGCGTGGTCCGGCAACCACCGCACCTTCGCCGAACGAACCTTCCACGCGGTGTCACTGCTCGGCTCCGGCGAACTCCTCCTCTCCGGCGAACTCACCCTCGCCACCGACGAGACCTACACGACCCCTTGGCAGTACGGCTCCTACGGCCACGGCTTGGACGAACTCTCGGCCCGCTTCCACCAGGACCTCCGAGCCCGCCCGACCCACCCGTCCACCCCACGCCCGGTGGTGGTGAACACCTGGGAGGCCGTCTACTTCGACCACGACCTCACCCGCCTCAAGGACCTGGCGGACGCGGCGGCAGCAGTAGGCGCGGAACGCTTCGTGCTGGACGACGGCTGGTTCGGCTCCCGCCGCGACGACCAGCGGGGCCTAGGGGACTGGCACGTCTCCGACGAGGTCTGGCCCACCGGCCTGACTCCGATCATCGACCACGTCAACGAACTGGGAATGCAATTCGGCCTCTGGGTGGAACCAGAAATGATCAACGAGGACTCCGACCTCGCCAGGGCCCACCCCGACTGGATCATGTCGGCCACTAACGACCGACTCCCACCCCCCGCACGCAACCAACAGGTCCTGGACCTGGCGAACCCGGAAGCGTTCGCCCACATCGAAGAACGCCTGGACACCCTCCTCACCACCAACAAGATCGCCTACCTCAAGTGGGACCACAACCGCGACCTGGTGGAAGCAGGCCACCGCCCCACCGGCCAAGCAGGCGTGCACGGCCAAACCAAAGCCCTCTACCGCCTCCTGGACACCTTGCGCGCCAAGCACCCCACGGTCGAAATCGAATCCTGCTCCTCCGGCGGCGGCCGCGTAGACCTGGAAATCCTCCAGCGCACCGACCGAGTCTGGGTCTCGGACTGCATCGACGCCTTGGAACGCCAGAACATCCAACGCTGGACCAACACCCTCATCCCGTTGGAACTGATGGGCACCCACGTAGGTTCAGGCATCTCCCACACCACCCACCGCAAACACCCCTTGGACTTCCGCGCGGGCACAGCGTTGTTCGGCCACTTCGGCATCGAATGGGACCTCACAGCAGCAACAGAGGAAGACCGCACCCGCCTAGCGGAATGGGTAGCCCTCTACAAGGAAGTCCGAACCCTCCTCCACACAGGCACAGCGGTACACGCAGACCACCCAGACCCGGCCTACACGATCCACGGCGTAGTAGCCCAAGACGGCACAGACGCCCTGTACGCCATCGTCGCCACCAACACGTCGGAGTACTACCCCACAGGCCCAGTACACCTCCCAGGCCTACACCCGGAAAAGACCTACCACCTACGCCCCCAACCTCCAGGCGACATCCCGGACGGCAACGCAATCCGCTGGGGCGTCCAACTCCCGTGGTGGACCCCAGAAGGCATCACGACAACAGGAAAAGCAATCACAGCAGCAGGCGTACAGGCCCCAGTCCTCTTCCCAGAACGCCTAGTCCTCATCCGCGCAACCACCATCTAGCCCCCCATACACAAACGGGCGCACCCAACCACTCCCTCCTGAAAGCGGTCACACCCAACCAGCCCTCACCAAACAGTCGCACCAACCGAAAGCGGGCACACCCAACCGCCCCTCACCAAAACGGCCGCACCCAACCACCGTCCCCCACCGAAAGCGGGAGCACCCAAGCAACCAACCACCTGAACACCCCCCTCCCTGCACCCCGATCCGAAGCGTCTTCGCACCCGTTTTGTCTTGTCAAGTCATCTTTCCAGACTTGACAAGACAAAACGGGTGTTGAAATAATTGCGCGAGCGGGGTGAAGGGACTCCCCCAATCGACCCAAACACACCCCCTTACACAAACCCCCCAACGTAATGGTCATACCCCTCCACCCTCCCAGCAGCCTCCAC